>Ga0194126_10000045_pt1 | contig 171368 bp, 171 predicted proteins | sample TA2KigC150mmetaG_FD_148641 | JGI IMG/M metagenome (GOLD analysis project Ga0194126, IMG submission 148641) | Freshwater microbial communities from Lake Tanganyika, Tanzania - TA2015035 Kigoma Deep Cast 150m | ecosystem: Environmental > Aquatic > Freshwater > Lake | place: Tanzania: Lake... | reverse complement strand
GAGAACCCGGCGACGCAGCGGAACATAAGTCAGCTCCTGCAGGACGGCGTGACGATCCTCGGCCCGGCCGCGGGCGAGCAGGCCTGCGGCGAGACGGGCCTCGGGCGCATGCTCGAGGCGGCGGATCTCCACGAGGCGCTGACCGGCTTCTTCCAGCCCAAGGTGCTGGCGGGGCGGCGCGTCATGCTCACCGCCGGGCCGACCTTCGAGGCGCTCGACGCGGTGCGCGGGCTGACCAACCTCAGTTCGGGCAAGATGGGCTTCGCCCTGGCACGCGCGGCGCGCGATGCCGGCGCACGGGTGATGCTGGTGAGCGGGCCGGTGGCGCAGGCGACGCCGGCCGGTGTCGCGCGCATCGACGTGACGAGCGCGCTCGAGATGCACGCCGCGGTGATGGGCCGCGTCGCCGAGTGCGACATCTTCATCGGCGTCGCGGCGGTGGCCGACTACCGCCCGGCCGACATGGCGCGGGAAAAAATCAAGAAGGACGACAAGTCCCTGCAGATCACGCTGACACCGAATCCGGACATCCTCGCCGAGGTGGCGGCGCGACCGAAGCCGCCCTTCTGCGTCGGCTTTGCCGCGGAGAGCCGCGACCTGGAGACGTACGCCGAGGGCAAGCGGCAGAAGAAGAGGCTGGCGCTGGTGGTCGGCAACCTGGTGCAGGACGGCCTGGGCGGCGACAGCAACGCGGTCATCCTGTTCGATGACCGGGGCCGCCATTCGCTCGGGCCGGCGCCGAAGATCGAGATCGCGCGCGGCATCGTCGCCCACATCGGGCAGATGCTCGCCGGCAACGAGGGGTAAACAGGTGCACCGAATCGACGTGCGCATCCTCGACGCGCGCCTGAAGGACAATCCGCCCCATTACGCCACGCCCGGCGCCGCCGGCCTCGACCTGCGCGCCTGCGTCGACATGCCGGTGAAGCTGCACCCGGGCGACACGAAGCTGATTCCCACCGGCATCGCCATACACCTCGCCGATCCCGGCCTGGCGGCGATGATCCTGCCGCGCTCGGGCCTCGGCCACAAGCACGGCATCGTGCTGGGCAACCTGGTCGGGCTGATCGATTCCGACTACCAGGGCGAGATCTTCGTCTCCACCTGGAACCGCGGCCGCGAGACCTTCACCATCAACCCGATGGACCGCCTGGCGCAGATGGTCGTCGTGCCCGTGTTGCAGGTGGCCTTCAATATTGTCGATAACTTCGAGGAATCGCACCGCGGCGACGGCGGCTTCGGCAGCACCGGCAAGCACTGAACCTTATGCGGGGCTAACGGAGTTTTATCCCGCGACCGCGGCGGCTTTGCTAGGATGTTGAGGTCTCAACATTTCAGGAGTCCGCCGTGAAACCGCAGTCATACCTCGCAGCACTCGCGCTGTCCCTCTGCGCGCCCGTCGCCCTCGCCCAGGCGGCCAAGCCCCAGCCCGCGGCCGCCAAGCCGGCCGCAAGCAAATCGGCCGAACCGAGCGCCGAACTCAAACGCGCCCAGGACATCGTCGCCGGCCGCTGCGCGCTCTGCCACGGTGCCGAGGGCGAAAGCGCCAGCCCGATCTTCCCGCGCCTCGCCGGCCAGCACCCCGAGTACATGGCCAAGCAGCTCGCCGACTTCAAGGCCGGCCGGCGCAAGGGCACCATGAACGACCAGGCCGCCGAGCTCACCGACGAGGAGATGAAGGCGCTCGGCGCCTACTTCGCCCAGAAAAAGCCCAAGGCCTATACCGTCGCCGACCAGGATATCGCCGCCGTCGGCCGATACATCTACCACAAGGGGAATTCCTATTCCGGCGTGGCTTCCTGCGCTAGCTGCCACGGTGCGACAGGGGACGGCACGGCGCAGTTGCCGCGCATCGCCGGCCAGCACGCCGCCTACACGGAGGCGCAGTTGAAGGAATTCAACAAGCGCGAGCGCACCAACGACAACGCCATCATGCACGCCATCGCCTCGAAGCTCACCGAGCTGGAGATGCGCGCCGTGGCCGTTTATCTCAGCGGCAAGCTGTAGCCCCGCCTACTTGATGCCCAGCATCCTGGCCAGTTCGTCGTAGTCGGCGAGCCTGGCCGGCTCGAAGCCGGGGAAATTGGAGAAGCGCAGGAACTCCTGCGCGTCCTTGTCTTGGCTGGCCTTGAGCAGGGCCTCGGTGACGGCGCGCCGTTCCGAATCGGGCAGATCGCCGCGCACGCCGAAGGTGAGGTGCGGCACGCCCTTGCCGGTGTGGATCAGGTTCATGTTCTCGCCCTTGTTGGTCCACACGTTGAACAGCCCCGTGTTGGCGACGCCGATGTCGATCAGGTTCATCTGCATGCCGGCGAGGACGCCGTCGGCATCGTTGTAGTAGGCGATGCTGGCGAAGTGCTTTTCCGGTTCCTTGATGCCCATGGCCTTCAGTTCGACGAAGGCCAGCTTGGTGATCATGGCGTCCTTGCCGGTGAAGCCGATGCGCTTGCCCTTCATGTCCTCGGGGAAGGCGATGTTGGTCTTGGTCGGCGCCATGAAGGAGACCGAGAGCAGTCCGGGGATCTTGGCGACCGGCAGGTAGCCGGCCGAGCGGTTCGCCTCGATCACCGCCGAGGGGGCGGCGAACATCATGTGGTAGCGCTTCGCCTTGGCGCGCTCGCCGAAGGAAGTGAAGTCGCGCGTGCCCTCGACGCGCACGGGCCGCTTGAGCACGCGGCCGAGGTACTCCGTGAGGCCATGGTATTCCGAGGCGATCATCTGCGGGCTGGTGCCGTAGCTGATGACGCCGAGGAGGTAGGCCCGCTCCTGCGCCTGGGCCGGCAGCCAGGAAAGGGCCAGGGCCAGAATGCCCGCCAGCAGGAATCGTCGTCTCATGTGTTCTCTTCCGCATGCCCGCTCTGCGGCGGATCAATAAAAACGGCGGCGCACCCGGGAAGGAGCGCCGCCGTGTTTTAGGGACTGACTTTTACAACAGCGCGTCGGCCCATACGTTTCTGGCCCAGGCCATGGCGTACTTGGCCTCCTGCTCGTTGGCCGCCGACGACAGGCCGCCGGAACCCGGCACCGTCTTGAACGTCTTGTCCTTGGCGTCGTAGGTGTGCACCGAGGCGACGTGAACCGTGTTCTTCGAATTCACGAAGCTGTAGCAGGTGTTGGCGATCACCATCGGGTCGGGCGCCTGCTCGCCGGACATCAGGGCGACGATGGCGCCGGCGGCGATCTTGGCGTGCTGCGTCGTCATGTGGCCCGACTTCGGCATGGCCGGCGCGGACAGCGTGGAATCGCCGAGCACGTGGATGTTCTTGTGCGTGACCGATTCCATGGTGCGCCAGTCGATGCCGCACCAGCGGTTGTTGGCGGTGATGAGGCCGGCCGCCTTGGCGATGCCGCCCGCCATCTGGCCGGGGATGACGTTGAGCACGTCGGCCTTGACGGCGTCGGCGAACTCGAACTTCAGCGTCATGGCGTTGGCGTCGAGCTGGGTGACGACGTGGTTCGGGCGGTACTCGATGATGCCCTTGTAGAGATCGCCCCAGGCCTTCATGAAGAGGCCCTTCTTCGAGACGACGTCCTCGTTGGCGTCGAGGATCAGCAGCTTCGACTTCGGCTTTTTCGTCTTGAAGTATTCGGCCACCACGCAGGCGCGCTCGTAGGGTCCGGGCGGGCAGCGGTAGGGCGCTTTGGGGATGGCGATGGCGAAGACGCCGCCGTCCTTCATGTCCTCCAGTTGCTTCCTCAGGGCCACGGTCTGCGGACCGGCCTTCCAGGCATGAAGAATCTTGCTGTCGGCAAGCGCCGGGGTGAGGCCGGGCACGCTCTCGAACATGAAATCGATGCCGGGCGAGACCACCAGGCGGTCGTAGGACAGCTCCTGGCCGTTGCCGAGCTTGACCGTGCGCTTGACCGGGTCGACCGCCACGGCGTCGCCCTGCACGACGCGCACGCCGTGCTTCTTCAGGCCGTCGTAGCCGGTGGTGATGTCGGCCATGGTCTTGTCGCCGGAAAGCACCAGGTTGGAGATCGGGCAGGAGACGAAGGCCGGGTTGCGCTCGACCAGCGTGACGTTGATGCCGCCGTTCGACCACATGCGGATGTATTTGGCCGCCGTGGTGCCGCCGTAGCCGCCGCCGATGACCACCACGTTGCCCGAGGCCCTGGTCCCGCCCGCGCAGCCGTAGAGGGCGCCCGCCGCCGCCGCGCCGGACATCTTGAGGAAATCGCGTCTGTTGAATGTCATGGTTTTCCCCTTATCCTTATTTCTGCGCGGCGAAGAAGTTGGCGATCATTTCGACCTGCTGGTCGGTGTAGCCCTTGGCCAACTGATGCATGACCGTCGCCGGCTTGGCGCCGGAGCGGTAATCCTGCATCTTCTTGATCATCTCGGCTTTCGGCATGCCTGCCAGCGGATCCATGCCCCCGATGCTGTTGCCGTTGGTGCCATGGCAACTGGCGCAGGCCGAGGCCATGTTGCGGCTGAGAACGTGATTGTGCGCGGACGCTGCGCCGGCAAGACCCAGCAGCGAAACGGCGAGCGCGATTTTCCGGTACTTCATCGGCTTCCTCCTCTTCTTAGTGGTAGATGCGTGGTAAGCGCTGTTCTCGTCATCGGGTGCGTGCATTGCCCCGAGACTTGTTATTGTCCTTGGCAATCTAAAGGATAATCTCCAAAAGGACAATCAATATTCCATCAAACTTGCTGTTGCGGCAATTATGTTAGTTGTTTCAGCTTTTTCTAATCTTCTTGCCGATGCGACGGAGTGAGGAATAAGCGGCACCATCGAAATCCGCATGCCCGGGTATCCCGAGTGCCGATAGACCTGCGGCAACTGCGGCAGCGGTGAAGTCGTGATCCAAAGCCTGCTGCCGGCCCTCGCGCCGTCCTGAGCACTCTCCGCTAGAATCACGCTTTTCCACTCAGGCATACAGCGCATGGCCCAATACGTTTTCACCATGAACCGCGTGGGCAAGATCGTCCCGCCCAAGCGCCACATCCTCAAGGACATCTCGCTTTCCTTCTTTCCCGGCGCCAAGATCGGCGTGCTCGGCCTGAACGGCTCGGGCAAGTCGACGCTGCTGAAGATCATGGCCGGCGCGGACAAGGACATCGAGGGCGAGGCGACGCCGATGCCCAACCTGTCGATCGGCTACCTGCCGCAGGAGCCGCAGCTCGATCCTTCGATGACCGTGCGCCAGGCCGTCGAGGAGGGGCTCGGGGAAGTGTTCGAGGCGCAGCAGAAGCTCGACGCCGTGTACGCCGCCTATGCCGAGCCGGATGCCGACTTCGACGCGCTGGCCGCCGAGCAGGCGCGCCTGGAGGCGATCATCGCCGCCGCCGACGGCCACAGTGCGGAGCAGCAACTCGAAGTCGCCGCCGACGCCCTGCGCTTGCCGCCGTGGGAGGCAAAGATCGGCCTCCTTTCCGGCGGCGAGAAGCGCCGCGTGGCGCTGTGCCGCCTTCTGTTGTCCAAACCGGACATGCTGCTGCTCGACGAGCCGACCAACCACCTCGACGCCGAGTCGGTGGACTGGCTGGAGCAGTTCCTCACGCGCTTCCCCGGCACCGTGGTGGCGGTGACCCACGACCGCTACTTCCTCGACAACGCCGCCGAGTGGATCCTCGAACTCGACCGCGGCCACGGCATTCCCTGGAAGGGCAACTACTCCTCCTGGCTGGAGCAGAAGGAGGAGCGCCTGAAGCAGGAGGAGGCGGCAGAGTCGGCCCGCCAGAAGGCGATCAAGAAGGAGCTGGAATGGGTGCGGCAGAACCCGAAGGGCCGCCAGGCCAAGAGCAAGGCGCGCCTGGCCCGTTTCGACGAGCTGTCGAGCCAGGAATACCAGAAGCGCAACGAGACGCAGGAGATATTCATCCCGGTGGCCGAGCGCCTCGGCGACAAGGTCATCGAGTTCAAGGGCGTCTCCAAGGGCTACGGCGAGCGGTTGCTGATTGACAACCTCAGCTTCCAGATCCCGCCCGGGGCCATCGTCGGCATCATCGGCCCGAACGGCGCCGGCAAGTCGACCCTGTTCCGCATGCTCACGGGCAAGGAGCAACCGGATGCCGGCGAGGTCGTCACCGGTCCGACCGTCAAGCTGGTTTCGGTGGACCAGTCGCGCGAGGCGCTGCCCAACGACAAGAGCGTGTGGGAGGCGATTTCCGGCGGCGCCGACATCCTCACCGTCGGCAAGTTCGAGACGCCCTCGCGCGCCTACATCGGCCGCTTCAACTTCAAGGGCGCCGATCAGCAGAAGCTCGTCGGCAACCTCTCCGGCGGCGAGCGCGGACGCCTGCACCTGGCCAAGACGCTGATCGCCGGCGGCAACGTGCTGCTGCTCGACGAGCCGTCCAACGATCTCGATGTAGAAACCCTGCGCGCATTGGAAGACGCCTTGCTCGAGTTCGCCGGCTGCGTGCTGGTGATCTCGCACGACCGCTGGTTCCTCGACCGCATCGCCACCCACATCCTTGCCTGCGAGGGCGAGTCGCAGTGGGTTTTTTTCAACGGCAACTACCACGAGTACGAGGCCGACAAGGTCAAGCGCCTGGGCGAGGAGGGCGCCAAGCCGAAGCGCCTGCGCTACAAGCCGCTGAAAGGATGACTGTGTGTAACAAGCTCTTCGCCGTGCTGTGCGGACTGACTTTTTCGGCCATGGCCTTTGCTTCCGACGAAGCCGGTCTCGCCGCCGTGCGCGACCTGGGACGGCTCAACGGCCAGGCGCTGGCCTGCGGGCAGAAGGAGAGCGCCGCCTGGGTGCGCATCCTCATGCTCAATCACGCGCCGAAGACGCGGGCCTACGGCGAAGCGTACGAAGAGGGCACCAACCAGTCCTTCATCGCCCATAACCGCGGTACGCCCTGCCCTGCCGCGGCCGAACTGGCGGCGCAGGTCGACGCAATCACGCAGCGCCTGAAGAAGGTGCTGCCGGCACCGGGGCAGGTGCCGCAAGGGCACAGTCCGGCGGAAACGGCACCGAACGCCGTCGTGCCGCGCTACCTGCTGCAGGACCCGAACGGACGCGCCGTGTCGAACGAGGATTTCCTCGGCCGCTTCCAGCTCGTCACCTTCGGCTACACCTCCTGTCCGGACGTCTGCCCGACCACGCTGCTGGAAATGAAGGAGGTGCTGCGGCTGCTCGGCTTCAAGGCCGCGCAGTTGCAGCCGATCTTCATCACCGTCGATCCGGAGCGCGACAGCGCGCAGGTGCTGCGCGAGTACACCGCGGCCTTCGATCCGCGCATTCTCGGCCTGCGCGGTTCTGAGGAACTGACGCGACGTGCCGCCGCCGAATTCAGGATGCGCTACGAGAAGGTTCGCGACCCGGCTGCGCCGCCCGGCAGCTACACGGTGGACCACTCGGCCGGCATGGTGCTGCTTGGCCCCGACGGGCGCACCGCCGCGCGCTTCGCCTATGCCACCCCGGCCCGGCAGATCGCCGAGCGCATCGATGCGCTGCTGCAGGAGGAAATCCGTCGCATGCCGGTGCAGCGCCTGCAAAGGTGAGCAAAGGAGTCGGTCATGGCCAATTCGAAATAGCCACGCCGGATCGTCATCGTCCTTGCTGCTGTCGTCGCCGTCCCGCAATCCTCTACGGCATGCCGACGGCCTCGCGCGCGATGCCGTCGAGCAGGGCTTCGAGTTTTCTCAGCGCGGCGTTGGATTTCGCGTCGGCCGCCGCGGGCGGGCGGCGGTAGGCGACATAGACCTTGCCGGGCTCGTTCAGCGGCGCATAGGCAATCACGGTGAATGGGCAGAAGACGACGTTGTGCGGGTCGGCCGCCATGATCGCCCGCGAGACGGCGGCGCTGCAAAACGAGTAGGCGACGGCATTCCCGAACAGCGGCGCGGCGTCGCCGAGGTCCTTGCCGGTGCGCTGAAGCATGTCGTGGATGCGCGACGTGAGGTCGGGCGCCAGGCCGCGGTTCTGGATGGCGATGGAGAGGTCTTCGCGCACGTCCTCGAAAGCCGCCTGTTTGGCATAGCGCACGACGCCGGGGAGCGGCTCGCCCGACGCATGGGCGGGTTTGGCGAGGGCGCAAGCGGCGAAAACGGCGAGGACGGCACGGCGCATGGCAGGGCGCCTTATTCCATCAGCGCGAACTGGACCTTCATCGTCAGCGCGCTGCCGGCGATCATGCCGGCGAGGGCGAGGAAGGAGCCGAGCGCGAGCGTCGACACGCCGCTGACGCCCTGCCCGACGGTGCAGCCCATGGCGACGAAGCCGCCATAGCCCATCAGCAGCCCGCCGCCGACGTGCTGGAAGAAATCGCCCGGCGAGGTGAACCACTCGAAGCGAAAGCTGCGGCTCGCCAGGGCATACAGGAATGAGCCGAGGATCATCCCGAAGACGGCGACGACGCCGACGCGGATCAGGCGGAGGTTGGTCGGGTCGGCCAGGAAGCGCCCGGTTTCGCCGATGGGGCTGATGAAGGTGAAGGACTGTATGGCGGCGCGGTTGGGTTCGCCTTCCATCATGGCTTCCTCAACCCATTCGGCGCCGAGTGGGCCGGCGGTGACGTACCAGCCGGCGACAACCGCGAGGCCGATTACGGCACCGGCCAGGATGTTGTCGCGATTGCCGCGAAAGTCGGCCGACCTGAAGACGAACCAGAGCAATGCCGCGCCGATCGCCGCGCCCGCCATGAGCCGCGCCGCCGTCGCGCTGATGCCGGTGATCCTGGCGAGGAAATCGTCGATGCCCTGGCCGCTCATGCCGTAAGAGGCGAGGCTGACGACGGTCGGACCGATCCAGCTCGCCACGGAAATCTCGAACAGGCGGGTGGTGGTCATGAAATAGACGACGGTGGCGATGGCGGCGGCGACGAAAACCGACTTGAGGTTGCCGCCGCCGATGCGCAGCAGGGTCTTGCTGCCGCAGCCGCTGCCCAGCGTCATGCCGACGCCGAAAATCAGGCCGCCGGCGATGTAGCGCAGCCAGGCGAAGTTCTCCGTGCGGTAGGGCGGCATGGTGTTGCCGCGCAGGGTGGCGATGGAGGCCGCCTCGAGCGCCGTGACGCCGAGGATGGCGATGGCGATGCCGAGCAGCCAGGCGCGCATGCGCCCGGTGTCGCCCATGTTGAGCCAGTCGGAAACCGCGCCCATCGTGCAGAAGTTCGTCTTGCTGGCCACCGCGCCGAAAACGACCGCGATGACGAACATCCACAACAGCACTTGGCCGTGCGCGCCGGATGCGAATAGTGAGGACATGCGCTTGCTCCGCGATGAAAATCAGCCGCCCTGCAAGCCGCGCAGGAACTTGACGAGGACATCACCGGCATCCTCGCCGTAGAGATCGTGGAAGAAATGGTCGGCGCCCGGAACGACGACAAGGTGCCGCAGCTTGCCGTCGATGTGCGGCCGCAAGCGCGGCTCGGTGTCGCGGGCGATTTCGTCGCCGCCGGCCACCACCACCAGGGTTGGGACGCGGATGCGCGCCAGGAGCGCGGGGGTGTCGTTCTTCTCGGCGAGCCCGTAGTGCGAGAGAAAGGCGGCGGCGCTCACGCGGGCGGCGTCGCAGCTCAGGAAGCCGGCCTGATCGAGGACGGCGTCCGCCCGGCCTGCCGCCACCAGCGCGCGCGCCTGCTTCAGCAGCGGTGCGAGCGGCTTCCCGTAACGGGCCTGGTAGCGCTCCGCTGCCGCGCCGTCGCGACCGACGATGGGGGCCAGCAGCACGGCGGAACGCACCAGGGGATGCGGGTGCTCGGCGAGGAACCAGCCGACCTGATGGCCGCCGCGCGAGAAGCCGAGCAGCGTCGCCGAGCGTGCGCCCTGTCGCGCCAGCCAGTCGAGCCAGGCCCTGAGTTCGGGCAGGGCGTCCTCGACCCGGTGGCCGATCGTGCCGTCGCACTCGAGCATGCCGCGCCGGCGGTTGTGCTTCAGGGAAAGGTTGATGGCCAGCGTGCTGAAGCCGCTTTCGTTCAGGGCTTTTCGAAACTGCCGCATCACCCCCATGTCCGCATGCGCCATGTTGCCATGCAGCATGAGAACGACACCGTCCGCCACGGTCCTGCCGGGCGCGATTTCGAGCACGCCGCTCAGTTCAAGATTGCCATGGGGCAGCAGAACTTCGCGCGGTTCGGCACCGGCCGTCTGCGCGCACAAACCGAGCGCCAGAATGGCGAGCAGTTCGCGGCAGCGCAACATAAAGCCTCCCCTCGGGAACATGTCACTTCCTCCTCGTCGAGTTTCGGGGTAGACGCGACACGGCGGCGATTTATTCCGGCATGATGGGCAAGAATTTTTCGCCGGGGAGGGAATAAAGCGGCGTGCTGTCCCGTCATACCCGATCATGGAAGCCAGGAAAATGCTCTGGTTCGTGTCGCCTCAGCGGCGCGAACTCGCCAGGCGGATCGAGTCGAACCGGGCGCGCGTCTTTCGCGTCGCCTACGCCTGGTGTCACGATGCGGCGCTGGCCGACGACCTGACGCAGGATGCCCTTTCGCGCGGGCTCGACAGTCTCGACCAGTTGCGCGACGAGGAGCGGCTCGTCGGCTGGCTGCTGTCGATCCTGCATCGCTGCTGGATCGACCATCTGCGCGGCCGCCGCGATTGCGAGAGCGAGGAAGCGCTGGCCGAGCTGCCGTCCGACGAGCCGGGTCCGGAGGCGCATGCCGAGGCGCGCGAGACCGTGCGGCAGGTGCGGCTGGCCGTGGAGGCCCTGCCGCTCGGACAGCGCCAGGTGATCACACTGGTCGATCTCGAGGAGCTTTCCTATGCCGACGTGGCGGACATCCTCGGCATTCCGATCGGCACCGTCATGAGCCGGCTGTGCCGCGCGCGCGGCGCCCTGCGCGCGCTGCTGGAGCCGGCGCGCGGCGAGAACCTGCTCTTGAGGCGAGTGAAATGAGCACCCGGTTTTCCGAAGAACAGTTGAATGCCTTCGTCGACGGCGAACTGGCGGCGGCGGAACGCGAGGAAGTCCTCGCCGCCAGCTCGTCCGATCCCGAGATCGCGCAGCGGCTGTGCGCGCTGCGCGCTGGCAAGGATCTGCTGCGCCATGCGTATGACCGCAACGTCCTGCCGGCCCCGCGACGCGCACCGCGCGGTCGCAGCCGGTGGACCCACGCCCTCGCGGCGGGCGTGCTGCTCGCCTTCGGCATCGTCGTCGGCGCTCAGTTGCAGCGCGTGCCCTTGCCGGCAACAATGACGTTGTCCGGCTGGGCCAGCCATTTCTTCGTTGCCCAGCCCGGCCGCATCCTCGTGCATCTCGACCACGCCGACCCCGAGCACATGGAAGCGGCGCTCGATCTCGTCGGCGCCTATCTGGAAAAGAACGGCAGCGCCCATGTCGAGGTCGTGGTCAACAACCGCGGCCTGGACATGCTGCGTGCCGATCGCACCCCGTTTGCGGGCCGCATCGCCGAGCTCGAATACCGCTACGACAACGTGGTGTTCATCGCCTGCGAACGCGCCATCGCCCGTTTCGAGCAGGAGGGCGAGCAGGTGACCATCCTGCCGCAGGCCGTGCGCACCCGCAATGCGATCGCCCACATCGCCGAGCGGGTGCAGGGCGGCTGGACTTACATCAAGGTTTGAGCGTCTTTTGTATCAATCACAAGGAGGAGACATCATGAATACGACCCCGCAGCACAACCACGATGCCGGGCGCCGTCGGGCACTGCGGCTGTTTGGCGGCGCCGGCGTCGCGGCAATGATTCCGCTCGGACTGCTGCCGGGCACGGCGGCGGCCGCGAGCGGGCTCGGCATGCCGAAGCCGGACGAGAAGGTCGAGCAGACCCTGGAACGGCTGTTCGGCAAGCGCCCGCTGCAGGCGGCCGGCGACAAGATGAAGGTCGAGTTGCCGCTGATCGCCGAGAACGGCGCGGTGGTGCCTGTGCGCATCGAGTCGAACCTGCCGATGCAGGCGAACAGCTACGTCAAGAACATCTACATCATCACCGACAAGAACCGCCGGCCGCTCAATGCGCGCATGTCGCTGACGCCGGATGCCGGCAAGCTGTCGATCGCCACCAACATCCGCATGGGCGGCACCTCGGACGTGCGCGTCATAGCCGAGACGAGCGACGGCAACCTTTACCAGTTCAAGCAGGAAGTCAAGGTCACCGTCGGCGGCTGCGGCGGCTGAGCATCCGGCCATTCAAACACAAGCGAGGAGAAAACGATGTCGCAAGTACGTATCCGGGTGCCGGAAAAGGCCAAGGCGGGCGATGTGATCACCGTGCGCGCCCTGGTGACCCATCCGATGGAGGTCATGCAGACGCGCGACGGCAAGCCCGTCGAGAAGAACTACAACTTCATCCACAAGGTGGAAGCCAGCTACAACGGCAAGCCGGTGCTCGAGGCCGAAACGACGCAGGCCGTGAGCCAGAACCCTTTCTTTTCGTTCACCATCAAGGTGAACGAGCCGGGCAAGGTCAGGGTGATCTTCCACGACACCGAGGGGAAGACCTACACCGGAGAGGCGGACATCAAGTTCTGATGCGACAAGAATAAGGCGATCGCGCTGCTGCGGCGCGATCGATAATCCAAAGGAGGATGCAACATGAAGGAATGGATCAGGCAGCGCCTTTCTCGCCACGGACGGCTTGCGCCGGCCGTGCTCGGCGTAGCGTTTCTGGCCGCCTGCGCGACGGTCGGCGTCGGCGTCACCTCCAGCGAGTGGAAAACGAACGCGATTCCACAGTCGCAGGGCATCGTCAAGGAGGTCGACGGCAAGCGCATCCAGCAGCGTTACCCCTACGGCGGGTTCGGCACGGTCAACTTCGAGAAATGGCCGACCTTCGCCGCAAACAGTCCGGCCTATTTCCCGCCCAAGAAGGGCGAGATGCCGAAGGACGTCAAGGGCGATCCGAAGAAGGGGCAAGCCTTGATGAAGAATGCCAGCAAGGGTCCCTGCACCGCCTGCCATCTGATACCCGACGCCACGGTCTGGCCGGCCGGCAATGTCGGCCCCGACCTGCGCACTTCCGGTTCGCGCGGCGTCCCGGACGAGATCTTCTACCAGATCATTTACGATCCGCGCGTCATTTACGGTCCCGACACGCCGATGGCGCCCTTCGGCGCCTCCGGCATGTGGACGCCGGAGGAGATCGTGCATGCGGTCGCCTACATCCAGTCGCTCAAGGGCAACCCGCCCGGCGTCGCCGAAGAAGTGAGCAAGGATCCCGACTGGAACCCGTACACCCGCAAGGTGGTGCGTCCGGCCTACGGCGACCCGCTCGATCCCATCGCCAACCCCGGCCTGGGTCAGGCCGAGAGCCTGGCCGTGCCGCGCTGGAGCAAGACCGGCCCGAAAGGCCAGTCCTGCGCGAACTGCCACGGCCCGATCGCCGCGCCCGACGCGAAGCGGTCGATCGGCGTCATCACCTCGATGGTCGGCGTCGGCGCGCAGTATCCGAAGTGGATGCCGCAGCACAAGCGCATGATGTCGATCGAGGATTTCCTCGCCGTGCATGCGCCGGAGACGACCGGCGACGCGATGCCCTCGCAGGGCGACGAGAACCTGTCCATGTCGATCCTCGTCAAGATGCAGTCGAACGGCATGCCCTACAACATCGCCCTCGACGACCGCAACGTGCAGGCCGCAATCGCCCGCGGCGAGGAAATGTTCAGCCGCCGTGTCGGCCAGCGCGGCCAGGCCTGCGCCAACTGCCACACCGCACGCGGCGGCGGGCGCAAGTTCCTTGGCGGCCGCTTCCTTGCCGACATCGAGGAGGACGCGATGGTCAACCATCCGTACTGGCGCACCGCCTGGCAGCGGCTGATCGACATCCGCATCCGCTTCCAGTGGTGCATGACGCCGCTGCGTACCAACATGCTGCCCGGCGACGCGCCCGAGTATGCCGACCTGGAAACCTTCATCATCGCCAAGCAGACCAGGCGCGGCGACAAGGTGGAGGTGCCGCGCCTGTCGCACTGACCGGCTGCCGTTTCCTGCCGCGGCGCCTTGGCGCCGCGGTTTTTCCCCGCATGAACACCTGAAGGACAGAGTCGATGGAAGTCACCCGCAGGGATTTCGTCAAGCTGCTGGCGGTGGCCGGCGGCATCGGTCTGGCCGATCCGCGGCGCGCGCTCGCCGCCATGGCGCCGGAACGGCTGCTCGATTTCGAAGCCTACGGCAACGTCACGCTGCTGCACATGACGGACAGCCACGCCACGCTGCTGCCGGTGCACTTCCGCGAACCGGACACCCTGCTCGGCATCGGCGCCGAACGCGGCAAGCCGCCCTTCCTCACCGGTCAGGCCTTCCTCGACCACTACGGCGTCAAACGCGGCAGCGCCGCCGCCCATGCGATGGCGCATCTCGATTTCGTTGAACTCGCCAAACGCTACGGCCGCATGGGCGGCTACGCGCACATCGCCACGCTGGTGAAAAAGGTACGCGCCGAGCGCTCCGGCCGGACGCTGCTGCTCGACGGCGGCGACACCCTGCAGGGCTCGGCCACCTCCCTGTGGACCCATGCCGAGGACATGGTGCAGGCGATCAACCGCCTCGGCGTCGACGTCATGTGCCCGCACTGGGAATTCACCTTCGGCATCGAGCGCGTCAAGGAAATCTTCGGCGACAGGGAGAAGTCCGGCAGCTTCAAGGGCGAGTTCGTCGCGCAAAACGTCATGGACGTATCCTGGGGACCGCCGGGCGAGCCGGTGTTCAAGCCCTATGTCGTTCGCGAGCTGGGCGGGGCGCGCATCGGCATCCTCGGCCAGGCCTTCCCCTACACGCCGATTTCGCATCCGCGCCGCTTCATGCCCGACCTTTCCTTCGGCATCCGCGACGAACAGGCGCAGAAGTGGGTCGACGAGCTGCGCAAGGAGCGGAAGGTGGATGCGGTGGTGCTGCTCTCGCACAACGGCGTGGCGGTCGATCTCAAGATGGCGCAACGGGTGCGCGGCATCGATGTGATTCTGGGCGGCCATACCCATGACGGCCTGCCGGCGCCGATCAAGGTCGGCGACACGCTGGTGATCAATTCCGGCTGCCACGGCAAATTCCTCTCGCGCCTCGATCTGGATGTCGGGAAAGGCCGCGTGGCGGGATTCCGCTTCAAGCTGATTCCCGTGCTGTCCGAGCATATTCCGGCGGACCCCGACATGGCGGCGCTGATCGAGCGGGTGCGCGCGCCCTTCGCAAGGCGTCTCGGCGAGAAGCTCGCCGTTTCGGAGACGCTGCTCTATCGGCGCGGCAACTTCAACGGCACCTTCGACGAGGTGATCCTGGAGGCGCTGATGAAGCGCTTCGACGCCCAGGTGGCCTTTTCGCCGGGTTTCCGCTGGGGCGTTTCGCTGATACCGGGGCAGGACATCACCCTGGAGGATGCCTACACCCACACCGCGCTGACCTATCCGAACACCTGGGCGCGCGAGATGGACGGCGCGGAAATCAAGACGATCATGGAGGACGTCGCCGACAACCTGTTCAACCGCGACCCCTACTATCGCCAGGGCGGCGACATGGTGCGCGTCGGCGGCGTCAGCTACACCATCGATCCGCTTGCCAAGATCGGCGAGCGCATCCGGGACCTGCGCATCGGCGGCAAGCCGATGCAGGCCGACAAGCGCTACAAGGCGGCCGGCTGGGCGAGCATGGCCGAGGTGGACGGGCCGCCGGTATACGACGTCGTAGCCGAGCATCTGCGCAACGTGAAGCGCGTGCGCCTCGACACGACGTCGCGCGTCAAGGTCAAGGGCGCGTAGCGGACGAGGAGGCGGAACATGAGAACCTTTTTTTTCGCGCTGACGCTGGCCTGGTTAGTCCCATCGACGGCTTTGGCGGCGCCGACGCGCGATGCCGACAGCCATTTCTTCCAGAGCGGCTTCCGCGATTTTCCCGAGGAGATCTCGCTGGCGAAAACCGAGGGCAAGCGCGGCCTGGCGATCATGTTCGAGGCGGAAGACTGTCCGCCTTGCAAGCGGATGAAGCGCGACATCCTCAGCCAGGTCCGCGTGCAGGACTATTACCGCAAGCACTTTCGCGTCATCAGCATCGATTTCAACGGCGACCAGGACGTCGTCGATCCGGCCGGCCGCGTGCTGAGCGAAAAGCGCTATGCGGGCAAGGAAGGGGTCGGCATCCGCGGCACGCCGGCCTTTCTGTTCCTCGACCTGCAGGGGCGGGAGATGGCGCGCCATTACGGCGAAATCCGCAACGCCGACAATTTCCTGAAGCTCGGCCAGTTCGTCGTCAGCGGCGCCTGGCGCAACGGCGATTTGCGCAAGCACCTCGAAAGCTCCGTCGCCGCGCCGCGCTGATCGCGCGCCCGCTGTTCGGCAGGCGCATTCGGTGATCCATCGCAGCGGTCCGCTGCGGTGGCTGCCGGGGCGCGATGCGCCCCGAGGGGGTTCAGGCCGTTTCCAGCCATTGCCGGATGCGCGCGTACACCTCCGGCCGCGAGAGCAGGTCGAGGTGGCCCGCCTCGAAGGCGGTCCTTAAGGTCCCCGGCCTGCTTGCCGGTGGTCGCGGCAATCGCATGGCAGGCCACCCCTTGCGGCAGCGGCAGCGCCTTGTGATGTCCGTGCGAGCGGGCGAAGCGGTCGCGTCCCCGCCAGTCCTCGTCGAGCAGCCAGCGGTGGCGCAGGTCGGTGATGCCGGCGCTGCGGATCTTGCCGAGGCGGGAGAGCGGGGCCGTGCAGGGGCTGGCGCCCAGCGCGTGTCGATCCAGTGGCCGCCGCGCTCCATCGGCGCGCCGTGGTGCGGCGTGCCGAGGAACACCGGCTATTTCAGATGCCGTGGCCAGGCATGCCCCGCCGCCGTGCCGTAATGCCAGGCGCTGCGCGCCAGCAGGCCGCCCATGCTGTGGCCGAGAATGGCCAGCTCTTCCACCGGGACGGGCCAGTTGCCGAGCAGGGCCTCGATCCGATCGGCGAGTTCGCGCCCGTTGGTCGAGATGTGGCGGCCGCTGTTGTCGCGGCGCAGGCGGATCGCCAGCCGGCTGAAGCCGTGCAGGTCGCCGGGATGGAGGTGAGCTTTTCGGGTCGTCCGCGGGGTCATGGCCTGTGCCACTATATGCCCCTGTTGCGCGCTGAAACGTTCGCGTTTACCGTGTGCACGACGCCCCGCCTGTCGAGAAACGGAACCGATCATGAGTGGCTGCTCCGAGCACGAACCCGCTGCCCCTTCCCGCGACGGCATCGGCATCGCCCGCAGGAATGCCTTCGACCCCGTCGCCTTCGAGCGGGCCGTCGCCGATCTCCTCGCCGCCTGCGGCATCGCGCCCGACATGAAGCACATGGGCCGCACCGCGGAACGCGTGCGCACGCTGTGGCAGCGGCGCCTGCTCGGCGGCTACGACCTGGATCCGGCCGAGGCGCTGGGCGAGGGCTTCGAGGACCCGCGCCGCGACATGGTGGTGGTGCGCGGCATCGCCGTGCATGGCGTCTGCCCGCATCACCTGGTGCCCTTCCGCGGCGTGGCGCACGTCGCCTACCTGCCCGGCGGGCGCCTGCACGGCTTCGGCCGCATCGCGCGCATGGTCGACGCCATCGGCCATCGCTTCACCTACCAGGAGTGGATGACGCGCGACATCGCCGAGGCGCTGGTGACGCACGGCAAGGCCGCCGGCGGCGCCTGCGTCATCGAGGCCGAGCAACTGTGCCTGCTGCTGGGCGAGGACCGCCGCGGCGACGAGCGCGTGGTGACGCAGGCCTTCACCGGCGCCTTCGAGAAATCGGATCAGCTGCGCATGGAATTCCTGCGCGCGATTTCGGGCAAGCTGCCGTGAACGGGTTCACGCGGGAGCATGCGGCCATCGACGCGCACCAGTACGTCGTCGCGCGCTTCTTCGCCCCGCCGGGCGAGGCGAAGGCGGCCGTGCTGGTGGTGCCGGCGATGGGGGTGACGCAGGCCTATTACGCGCCGTTTGCCGAATGGCTGGCGGCACAGGGCTATCTGGTGGCGACGTTCGATTACCGCGGCATCGGCCAGTCGCGCTACGGCCGGCTGCGCGGGCTAAAGGTGGATGTGCTCGACTGGGCGCGGCAGGACTGCGCGGCGATGGTCGAGGCCGTGACGGCGCGCGCGGAAGGCCGACCGCTCTACTGGGTCGGCCACAGCCTGGGCGGGCAGATCCTCCCCTTCGTGCCGAACCGAGAGCGTGTCGCACGCATCGTCACCGTCGCCACCGGCAGCGGCTACTGGCGCGAGAACACCGCCGCGCTGCGGCGCGTCTCCTGGTGGCTGTGGTTCGTCGCCGCGCCGCTTTCGGTGCGCCTGTTCGGCTATTTCCCGGGCAAACGCCTGCGCAAGATCGGCGATCTGCCGCGCGGCGTGATGGAGCAATGGCGGCGCTGGTGCCTCAACCCCGAATACGCCGTGGGCGTGGAGGGCGAACCGGCGCGCGAGGCCTACGCCTCGGTGACCACGCCGATCGTCTCGCTCTCCTTCACCGACGACGAATACATGTCCCGCCGCAACGTAGAGGCCATCCACGGCCAGTATGTCAGCGCCCCGCGCACCCTGAAGCGCTACGCGCCGAAGGAGATCGGCGTCAAACGCATCGGTCATTTCGGTTTTTTCAGACCGAAGTTCGAGCAGTCCCTCTGGCGCGCACACCTGCTGCCCTTGCTTTCCTGAAGCCTTGATGGGGCCATCAGGAGCATTGTTTGACAGAAAATTAATCCCGACAAATAATGTCAAGTATTAAAACGGATCCCCAACCCCAACAGAGAGATAACACCATGATCGTGATCAACGGCAAGGAAATCGAAACAGATGCGGAAGGCTATCTGGCGCAGCTCGACGACTGGTCGGAGGACATCGCCGGCTACCTGGCCAAGCAGGACAACCTGCAACTCACCGAGGACCACTGGAAGCTGCTCAACTGGATCCGCGCCTATTACCAGGAGAACGGCACGGCGCCGAACCTGCGAGTGATGCAGAAGCTGCTCAAGGAAGACCTGGGCGAGGAGTGGGCCGACAAGAAGCGCCTGTTCGACCTCTTTCCCTACGGTCCGGCCAAGCAGGGCGCGCGCTACGCCGGCATGCCGAAGCCGACCGGCTGTGTTTGAGAGGCTGAATGGAGTATCTCTGCGACGTCGTGGAAGCCGATTTCGATGAGCGCGTCGTGGCGCGCTCGCATGCGGTGCCGGTGCTGGTGGATATCGGCGCCGGCTGGTGCGGGCCCTGCCGCGTGCTGACGCCGCTGCTGGAGCGGCTGGCGAAGGAGCATGCCGGCGCCTTCATCCTCGCCAACGTCGATGCCGACGAGAACATGAAGCTTGCCGGGCGCCACAAGGTGCGCGGCTTCCCGACGGTGATCGCCTACAGCCGCGGCGTCGAGATCGACCGCTTCGACAGCGCGCAGACCGAAGGCTTCCTGCGCCGCTTCATCGACGGCGTCGTCGCCCGCCACGCCGCCCAAACGACCGCGCAACCGGCCTGATTCAGGCGGCTTCCTTCAGCCGCAGCAGGCCGATCTGCACGCTGCGGTCGCCGTCCGTCAGCCACGCCTGCCCGTCCTGGATCGTGCACTGGAGGCTCATGCCGCGCCGGACCAGTGCGGCGAGCGCCTGGGTGGTGGCCGCCGGCAGATTCATCACCTCGAGGTTGCTCAGCCGCTCCAGCTTGTCGCGGTTTTGCTGCCACCAGATGTCGGCGCCGCGCCCGCCATAGCACAACACCACGACGCGGTCCGCCCTGCCGCAGGCCTTGCGGATCTCGCGCTCGTCGGGCAGGCCGACCTCGACCCACAGCGCCACGGCCCCGGTGAGATCCGCCTGCCATAGCGCCGGCTCGTCCTCGGTCGACAGGCCGCGGCCGAACTCCAGCCGCTCGTGTGCGTAAAGCGCGAAGGCGAGCAGGCGCACCATCATGCGCTCGTCGGTCTCCGAGGGATGGCGCGCCAGCGTCAGCGCATGGGTGGCGTAGTAATGCCGGTCGAGGTCGGAGACCTGCAGCTCGGCCTTGAAGATGGTCGATTTGAGAGCCATGAAAAAACGGCGCCCGGGGTTTTTGTCCCTAGGGCGCCGTCCTGTGGAGACTGACTATTATTCCATCGCCTCGTAGAGCGGCAGGGTGAGGAACTCCGGGTAGTCGGGCGACAGGCTCATCGTCTCGAAGATGCCGGCGGCCTGGTCGTAGGTCTCGGTCTTCTCGCCGGCGGCGCTGACGGTGGTCTTGACCTTGGCGAGCTCCTCGACGATGAGGCCCTTGACCATCTCGGCGGTGACCTTGCGGCCATCGTCGAGCTTGCCCTTCGGGCTGACCACCCACTGCCACACCTGCGAGCGCGAGATCTCGGCGGTGGCGGCGTCCTCCATCAGGTTGTGGATGGGCACGCAGCCGTTGCCGGCGAGCCAGGAGCCGAGGTAATGGATGCCGACGTTGATGTTGTTGCGCACGCCGACTTCCGTAATCGGCTGCTCGGGCTGGAAGTTGAGCCAGTCCTTCGGGCCGTAGGTGTCGCTGCGCTGTTTTTCCCACTGGTTGGGCTTGTCGCCGAGCACCTTGACGAACTCTTCCATGGCGATGGAGACGAGGCCCGGGTGGGCCACCCAGCCGCCGTCGTAGCCGTCGTTGGCGTCGCGCGTCTTGTCGTGGCGGATGCCGGCGAGCGCCTTTTCGTTGGCGGCGGGGTCGTTCTTGATCGGGATCAGCGCGCTCATGCCGCCGATGGCCGGCGCGCCGCGCTTGTGGCAGGCCTTCACCAGCGCCAGCGCGTAGCTGCGCATGAAGGGCACTTCCATGGTGATGGCGCCGCGGTTGGCCAGGCAGAAATCCTTGTTCTTCTTGAACTTCTTGATGCAGGAGAAGATGTAGTCCCAGCGCCCGGCATTCAGCCCGGCGGAATGCTCGCGCAGTTCATAGAGGATCTCTTCCAGTTCGAAGGTGGCGAGGATGGTCTCGACCAGCACGGTGGCCTTGATGGTGCCGCGCGGCAGGCCGATCTCGTCCTGCGCCAGGCAGAAGATGTCGTTCCACAGGCGCGCCTCGAGATGCGACTCCATCTTCGGCAGGTAGAAGAAGGGCCCCGCGCCGCGGGCGATCTGCTCCTTGGCGTTGTGGAAGAACACCAGGCCGAAGTCGAAGATGCCGCCGGAGACGCGCTGGCCATCGACCAGCACGTGCTTCTCGTCGAGGTGCCAGCCGCGCGGGCGAATCTGCAGGACGGCGATCTTGTCGTTGAGCTTGTAGGTCTTGCCGCCGGACTCGAGGCTGATGGTGCGGCGGATGGCGTCCTTCAGGTTCACCTGGCCCTGCACCTGGTTGAACCAGTTCGGGCTGTTGGAATCCTCGAAGTCGGTCATGTAGGAATCGGCGCCCGAGTTGTAGGCGTTGATGATCATCTTGCGCTCGACCGGGCCGGTGATCTCGACGCGGCGGCACTCCAGCGCCTTGGGCAGCGGCGCGACCTTCCAGTCGCCCTCGCGGATGTGCTTCGTCTCGGGCAGGAAGTCCGGCATCTCGCCGGCGTCGATGCGCGCCTGGCGCTCGACGCGCTTGGCGAGCAGCTCCTTGCGGCGCGGCGCGAAGGCGCGGTGCAGATTGGCGACGAAGGCGAGCGCGTCGTGGGTGAGGATCTCTTCGAAGCGCGGATGGATCGGCGCGTTGATCTGCACGCCGGCGGGCAGGTTGAGGCTCATGAGGGCTCCTTGGTTGAATTTTTTACGTATGAAACCACGTCGGTCAGCAGGCGGCCTTGGGCGTCGGGTTGCACACCCAGTTCCTCGAGCGGCTGACCGCCGCGGTTGATCCAGAACGTCGTGTAGCCGAACCATGCGGCGCCGAGGGCGTCCCAGCAGTTCGACGAGACGAACAGAATCTCCCTCGTGGGGAGCTTGAAGGCGTCCGGCCCGAGCCGGTAGGCCTCGGGGGCGGTCTTGTATTTCCTCACCGCCTCGACCGACAGCAGGTGGTCGAAGAGGCCGTTCATGCCGGCGCTCTTCACGGCGATGTCGAGCATCTCGGGCGTGCCGTTGGAGAGGATGGCCAGCGGCACACCCATTTTCTTCAGTTCCTTCAGCGCGCCCAGGTTTTCCGGGAAGGCGGAGAGGCAGGTGTATTGCTGCATCAGCCGCTTGCGGGCATCTTCCGTGAGATCGAGGCCGAGTTTGCGCGCGGAGAAGACCAGCGCGTCCTCGGTGACCTGCCAGAACGGCGCGTAGCGGTCGGCCAGCGTGCGGATGTGCGTGTAGCCGATCTGCGTGCCGCGCCACAGCGCCGTCAGTTCCGCGCCCTTGCCGGGAAAAAGCTGCTCGGCCAGCGCGCCGACGGAGTACACGTCGAACAGCGTGCCGTAGGCGTCGAAGGCGATGGCGCGGACGGGATGGCTCATGGCTTCATCCAGGCGAGGCCGGCCTCGGTCGTCGTGGCCGGCTTGTATTCGCAGCCGACCCATCCTTTATAGCCGATGCGGTCGAGATGCGCGAAGAGAAAGTCGAAGTTGATCTCGCCCGTGCCCGGCTCGTGGCGGCCCGGGTTGTCGGCGATCTGGATGTGCGCGATCTTGTCGAGATGCGCTGCGAGGGTGCCGGCCAGTTCGCCTTCCATGCGCTGCATGTGATAGACGTCGTACTGCAGGAAAAGGTTGTCCGCGCCCACTTCGGCGATCAGGTCGAGTGCCTGCCGCGTGCCATGCAGGAAAAAGCCCGGGATGTCATGCGTGTTGATCGGCTCGATCAGCAGTTTGAGTCCATGGGCCTGCAGCCGCAGGGCGGCGTAGCGCAGATTGCCGACCAGGACGTGGCGCGCGGTCTCGGCCGGCACGCCCGCCGGACGAATGCCCGCCAGGCAATTCAACTGTGGTACGCCCAGCGCCGAGGCATAGGTCAGTGCCGTGTCGAGGCCCTGGCGGAATTCGTCGATCCTCTCCGGATGGCAGGCGATGTCACGCTCGCCCGTCGCCCAGTTGCCGGCCGGCAGATTGAACAGCACGCAGGAAAGCCTGTTCTGGAGCAGGGCCTGCTGCAGATGTTCGGCCGGTGCGTCATAGGGGAACTGGATTTCCACCGCCGTGAAGCCGGCACGCGCGGCGCGCTCGAAGCGCTCGAGCAGCGGCGCTTCGGTGAACAGCATCGACAGGTTGGCGGCGAATCTTGGCATGGCGCCAAGATACCCCGCATTCGTTGTCAATAAAATACAGGTAAAATCAAATCATCATTGCGAAAAAAGCAAAAATGCCATGGATAAGCTCAAGCAGATTGAAACTTTCGTTTCCGTGGCCGGCCGCGGCAGCCTGACAGCCGCTGCGGGCGCGGAAGGCGTGGCGCCCGCCGTGGTGAGCCGGCGCCTGGATGCGCTCGAGGCGCGGCTGGGGGTGAAGCTCCTGCTGCGCACGACCCGGCGCGTGACGCTGACATTCGAGGGCAGCGCCTATCTCGAGGATTGCCAGCGCATCCTGCGCGAACTGGTGGAGGCCGAGGCGTCGGTGTCGCTCGGGGGCGTCAAGGCGCGCGGCCACCTGCGCGTCTCCGCGCCGGCTGGCTTCGGCCGCAGGCATGTCGCGCCCGTCATCATGCAGTTCCTCGATGCTCATCCCGAAGTGACGGTAAACCTCGATCTTTCCGACCGGCTCGTCGATCTGGTGAACGAGGGCATCGATTGCGCCATCCGCGTCGGCGAACTGACCGATTCCAGCCTGGTCAGCATCAGGCTGGCAGAGAACCGCCGCGCCGTGGTGGCGAGCCCCGGCTACCTGGAGAAACATGGCGCGCCGCGCACGGTCGGGGACCTCGCGCGCCACAACTGCCTGTCGCTCGGGCAGCAACGCGGCTGGCTGTTCCGCGTCGGAGAGGAGACGGTGAGCATCAAGGTGAACGGCCTGCTCGAATGCAACGACGGCGCGGTGCTGCACGAATGGGCGCTCGCCGGCCGCGGTCTGGCCTGGCGCTCGATGTGGGAAGTGGGGCAGGATCTGAAAGACGGCATGCTCGTCTCGGTGCTGGACGAGTTTGCCGCGCCGCCCACGGGCATTTATGCCGTGTTCCCGCAGCGCAAATACCTGCCGCTGCGCGTGCGCCTGCTCATCGACCACCTGAAGCACACCTATGGCAACGATGCCTATTGGGGCGTCCTGCGCTGATATGATTGGGCCATGTCGAATCCCAGCCCGAAGAAACAGGTCTTCGAGCACCTCGCGCGCGTCGGCAAGGGGCTCTCCCACGAGGCGCGGCTCGATCTGCTGGAAGCCCTGGCGCAGGGCGAGCGCAGCGTGGACGCGCTGGCGAAGACCTGCGGCATGCCGATCTCGAATGCCTCGCACCATCTTCTCATCCTCAAGGACTGCGGCCTGGCCGCCTCGCGCAAGGAGGGCCTCCAGGTGTTCTACCGCCTCGCCGATGCCGAGGTCACCGCGGTGGTGGCCACCGTGCGGCGCATCGCCGAGCGCCAGCTGGCCGAGGTGCAGCGCATCGTGCGCGAGAATTTCGAGTCCCGCGACGCCCTGCAGCCGGTGCGGCGCGACGAACTGCTGAAGATGGCGCGCCGCGGCGAGGCGGTGGTGATCGACGTGCGGCCGGAGGCGGAATACGAGGCCGGACATATCGCGGGCGCGGTAAATGTGCCGCTCGATGCGCTGCCGCGCTTCCTCAGAAAGCTGCCCAGGGAACAGGAGATCGTCGCCTACTGCCGCGGCCCCTACTGCCTGCTCGCCTTCGAGGCGGTGGAGAAGCTGCGCAGCAAGGGCTTCCGGGCGCGCCGGCTCGAGGACGGCTTTCCGGAGTGGCAGGCGGAGCGGCTGCCGGTCGAATCGGCCGGACGGTGAGCTTGCCGGGCTTCCGTGTTCCGTCTAGTATTCGTATGATTGTACGAATACTAGACGGAAGGAGCCGCCATGCAGAACTGTCTGTTCATCCTGAACGATCCGCCCTATGGCACCGAGCGCAGCTATAACGGGGCGAGGCTGGCGCGCGGCATGCTCGAAGCGGGCGACTGTGCGGTGAGGGTGTTCCTGATCGGCGACGGGGCCGCCTGCGGCAAGGCCGGCCAGAAGGTCCCGCAGGGCTACTACAACCTGGGCGACATGCTGGGCGGCGTCATCCGCCGCGGCGGCGAGGTGGCGGTTTGCGGCACATGCATCGACGCCCGCGGCATCGCCGACAGCGACCTGATTCCGGGCGCCCGGCGCGGCAACATGGCCCAGCTGGTCGAATGGATGCAGTGGGCCGACAAGGTGGTGAGTTTCTGATGGCGCGCACCGCGCTGGTCCTCGGCGCCGGCCTCGGCGGCCTGGTGGCGGCGGAAACGCTGCGCAAGCTGCTGCCGGCCACGGATCGGGTCATTGCCGTGGACCGGGCGGCAGAGCACTACTTTCCGCCGTCGCTGCTCTGGCTGATGGTCGGTCGGCGCACGCCGGCGGACTTTACCCGGCCTCTGGCACGGCTGGCGGGCCGCGGGGTGACGTTCCGGCAAGGCAGCGTGACGCGGATCGACGCGCAGGGCAGGCGGGTCGACATCGACGGGCAGACGCTTTCGGCCGACGCGCTGGTGGTCGCCCTCGGAGCGGAATATGCGCCCGAGGCGATTCCCGGATTGAAAGAGGGAGGCCTCGACTTCTACACCCTGGATGGAGCGGCAGCCGTTCGTGACGCCCTGGCCGGGTTCGCAGGCGGGCGCATTGTCTTCCTGACGGCCGCGCCGATGTACAAGTGCCCGGCGGCGCCTTACGAGGCGGCGCTTCTGGTCGAGGACTTCCTGCGCCGACGCGGCATTCGCAACTCGACGACACTGGAGTTTTTCGCCGCCGAGCCGCAGCCGATGTCCGTGGCCGGCCCGGCGGTGGGCGCGGCCGTGCGCGGCATGATCGAGGCGCGCGGCATCGCCTATCGTCCGGAACACCAGGTGAAGGCCGTCGATGCCGCAGCGCACCGCATCGAGTTCGCCAACGGCGCATCCACCGATTACGACCTGCTGCTCTATGTCCCGCCGCACCGCGCGCCGGTGGTCGTGCGCGAAGCCGGCCTGACCAACGAGGCGGGCTGGATACCGGTTGATCGGCACACGCTGCAAACGCAGTTCGAGGGCGTCTTTGCCATCGGCGACATCACCACCATTCCGCTGAAGATGGGACGCCCGCTGCCCAAGGCCGGCGTCTTCGCCCACGGCCAGGCCGAGACCGTGGCCAACAACATCGCCCACGCTTGGACCGGCAAGGGCGCGCCACGCCGCTTCGACGGTCACGGCATGTGCTTCATCGAGGCTGGCGGCGGCCGCGCCGGCATCGGCAAGGGCGATTTCTACGACGAACCGACACCGAGGGTGGACATTCGCCCGCCCAGCCTGTTCTGGCACGCCGGCAAGATCCTTTACGAGAAGTACTGGCTATACCGGCGGTTCTGAGCGACTCGCCGTATCAGCGGGACTGACTTTTCTCGGCGAGCTTCGCCTTCTCGTAGAGCGGCATCACCTCGGGCAGGCGGCGCTCGATTTCCTCGATGCGGTTCTTGCCCGAGGGGTGGGTGGAGAACCACTGCGGCGGCGCGCCCCTGTTGGCGGCCATCATCTTCCGCCACAGCGTGATGCCGGCGCGCGGGTCGTAGCCGGCGCGGGCGGCGAGCTCCAGGCCGACGGTATCGGCCTCGGTCTCGTCGTCGCGCGAGAACTTCAGGGTCATCAGCTGGCCGCCCGCGCTGAACAATCCAGAATACTTTCCGCCGCCGACGAACTCGCTGAGCAGGCTTGCGCCCAGGCGGGTGAGTTCGGTTTTGGCGATGCGCTCGCGCGCGTGCTCGCGCAGGGCGTGGGCGATCTCGTGGCCCATCACCGCCGCCGCCTCGTCGTCGGTGAGCTGCAGGCCGAGCAGCAGGCCGCTGAAAACGGCGATCTTGCCGCCCGGCATGCAGAAGGCGTTCACCTGCTGCGAGCCGATGAGGATGACTTCCCATTGCCACTGCTGGGCACGCGGGTTGAAGCGGCTGGCATGGGGAATGAGGCGGCCGGCGATCTGGCGCAGGCGGCGCGTCTGGGGGTGGTCGTCGGGCGCCAGCGCCTTCTTCGCCGATGCCTGCTGCTTGAGTTGTGAGAATTCGAGCGTGGCCTGGCGCTCGAGGCCTTCCGCCGGCACCAGCTTGCGCACGGCCGAAGGCTGGCCGACATTCACGCCCTCGCGCGGCTCCGCCGCGGCCAGCGGGAAGGCGAGCATGCCGCAAAGAAAAAGGGCGATGCCCCGGACTGCGTACATCACCCTATCTTAGCGCAAGCGCGACACGGCTCAGGCGACGGCCTTCGTCTCCCGCCGGTCTTCCGGAGTGGCGGCCTTGGCCGGGCGCTCGATCGACACCTCGGCCAGGCGGCGCGCGATGTGCTCCAGCGCTTCCTCGACCTGGTCGATCAGGATCAGGCACAGCTCGCCCGGCTGCAGGCGCGCCAGCGCCGTGTCGATGGCGAGGAACTCGCCGCGAATTTCCTCCACCCGCTGGGTGCGCTTGGCCTGCGCGAGGCCCTCGCGCAGCAGGGCGAGCACTTCGCCGTCGGCGCGGCCGCGCTGGCACTGGTCCTGGTAAAGGATGACTTCGTCGAAGGCGTCACCGAGGATTTCGGTCTGGCGGCGGATGTCCTCGTCGCGGCGGTCGCCAGCGCCGCTGATGACCATCATGCGCCGCTCGGCCGGCATGGCTTCGACGGCGCGCACCAGGGCGGCGATGGCATCGGGGTTGTGGCCGTAGTCGGCGATCAGCGTGGCGCCGCGGGTGCTGAATACGTTGAAGCGGCCCGGCGCTGTGTCGGCGTCGCTGGCGAAGGATTTCAGCGCGGCGCGCACGGCGTCCCAGTCGAGGTCGAGCGCCCAGGCGGCGGCGACCGAGGCCATGGCGTTGTCCACCTGAAAGCCGATGGTGCCCTTGCGCGTGAGCGGCACGTCGCCGAGCGGGATGCGCTGCACGACCGCGCCGCCCTCGGCGCAGACGATATGGCTGCCGTCGACATAGACGACGCGCTTGCCCTGGGCGTTGTGCGTGGCCATCACCGGATGGTGGCGGTCGGCGGCGAAGTAGGTCACCGCGCCGGGGCAGTTCTCCGCCATCCGTGCGACGATCGGGTCGGCGGCATTCAGCACCGCCATGCCGTCTGGCGCGACGTTCTGCACGATGATGCGCTTCAGCACGGCGAGGTCTTCCACCGTGGTGATGAAATTCAGGCCGAGGTGGTCGCCCTCGCCGATGTTGGTCACCACCGCCACATTGCAGCGGTCGAAGGCGAGGCCCTCGCGCAGCAGGCCGCCGCGCGCCGTCTCGAACACGGCAGCGTCGACGTCGGGATGCATCAGGACGTTGCGCGCGCTCTTCGGGCCGCTGCAGTCGCCCGTGTCGAGGCGGCGCTCGCCGACGTAGACACCGTCGGTGCAGGTCATGCCGGTGGTGAGCCCCGTGCCGGCGAGCAGGTGGGCGATCAGGCGCACCGTGGTGGTCTTGCCGTTGGTGCCGGTCACGGCCACCACCGGGATGCGGCCGTCGCAGCCGTCCGGGAACATGTCGGCAATCACCGCCTCGCCGACGGCGCGGCCCTTGCCGAAGGACGGCGCCAGGTGCATGCGCAGTCCGGGCGCGGCGTTGACCTCGACCACGGCGCCGGCCTGCTCCTCGAGCCGCTTTTCCATCGTCTCGCAGACGACGTCGACGCCGGCGATGTCGAGGCCGATCATCTGCGCCGCCGCCACGGCGCGCGCCGCCACGGCGGGATGCACGTCGTCGGTGACGTCGGTGGCGGTGCCGCCGGTCGACAGGTTGGCGTTGTTGCGCAGCACGACGCGCACGCCCTGCGCCGGGACGGATTCGGCCGTCAGGCCCTGCAGGGCGAGGCGGCGCAGCGCGATGTCGTCGAAACGGATCCTGGTGAGAGAAGTGGCGTGGCCGTCGCCGCGGCGCGGATCGCTGTTTACGATCTCGACCAGCTGACGCACGGTGTGCACGCCGTCGCCGATGACGTGCGGCGGGTCGCGGCGCGCGGCGGCGACCAGGCGGTTGCCGACCACCAGCAGGCGGAAGTCGTGGCCGGGCACGAAGCGCTCGACCATCACCGTCGAGCCGTAGGCGGCGGCGTTGGCGAAGGCCGCCTCAAGCTGTTCGCGCGCGGTGACGTTCACCGTGACGCCCTTGCCCTGGTTGCCGTCCTGCGGCTTGACCACCACGGCCGATCCGATCTCCTGCATGGCGGCCCAGGCGTCGTCGGCGTCGACGACCGGCCGGCCCTGCGGCACCGGCACGCCGGCGGCCTCCAGCAGATGCTTGGTGAGTTGCTTGTCCTGCGCGATGGTCTCGGCGATGGCGCCGGTGCGGTCGATCTCGGCGGCCTGGATGCGGCGCTGCTTCGAACCCCAGCCGAATTGCACCAGGCTGCCCTGGGTCAGGCGGCGGAAGGGGATGCCGCGCGCGGTGGCGGCATGCACGATCGAGCCGGTGCTCGGGCCGAGGCGCACGTCTTCATCGAGTTCGCGCAGGCGCGAGAGCGCGTCGGCCAGATCGAAGGGAACGTCGTCGAGGGCGGCGCGGCAGAGCCGCTCGGCGAATTCCATGGCCAGCCGGCCAACTTCCTCCTCGGAATATTCGACGACGACCTGGAAGACGCAGCGCTCGACGGTTTGCGTGACGCGGCTGAAGGTGACCGGGCAGCCGGCCTGGGCCTGCAGGCCCAGGGCGGCGAAGGCGAGGGCGTGGGCCACGGAGATGTCGCCCTCGTGCCCGATCGGGCGCATCGGGCCGATGTTGGGGAAACGCGCGCGCAGGCGTTCCTCGAAGCCGGGCAGGGCGCCGATGGCGCATTCGGCGCCTTCGGTGCGCACCACCGCCTCGATGGCGGTATGGCGACTCCACAGGTTGGGACCGCGCAGGGCTCGAATACGGGAGACTTCCATGATCAGGACTTTCGTAAAAGGATTTCGTTATTGGTTGGCCACCCGGCGCGGGCGGCTGCGGGGCGGGCGTTTCTGCTCCCGCTCGAAGGTGTCGATGCCGACGCGAATCTTGTCGACCGGAATGTCGAGCGCCACGGCGGCGCCGACGGCCGCCAGGAGACAAGCGGCGCGTTCGGTGTCGGTGCCGTCCTTGTTCATGGCGAACACCGGCAGCTCCATGAAGGGCCCCTCCACGGCGCCGGTCGCCAGCATGATGCGGTTCTCGCGCAGGTAAAGGGCGCGCCCCCCCTTCCGGCGATGCTCGGCAATGGCCGGCAGGTCCTGCGCCAGGCCGTAGAAGATGACGTCGCCGTCGCAGAGTTCGGCCATGCGCGCCACCTGCGGGTCGGCGGCGTTGAGAACCGCCGTGCCCTCGGGCAGCACGATGTCCACCTGGGTGCGCAGCACGTGGTAGAGCTGGTCCGTCGTATGGATGTCGAATTCGCCGAGCCCTTCGGCGTCCGCGCAGTCGGTGACGATGCCGACCTGGCAGCGGTCGTAGGCGATGCCCTCGCCGAGGATCGTTGCGGCGCCGTTCTCGAACACCGCGGCGTCCACGGAACGGTTGATGAGCAGGCGCTGGCCGGCCGCCCAGTTGGCGCTGTCCCGCTTGTCCACCACGCGCTTGTCGAGCAGCAGGCCGTCGCGGCAGGCCAGGCCGACATGGCGGCCGGTGAGTTGCACCAGCCAGGAGACCAGGCGCGCGGTGAGCGTCGCGCCTTGGGTGCCGGCGATGCCGACGATGGGGATGCGGCCGTTGTCGTTTTCCGGGAACAGGCTGTCCACGATGGCCTTGCCGACCGGGCGCGGCTCGCCTTCGGCCGGCATCAGATGCATGTGCAGGCCGGGTCCGGCATTCACCTCGACGATGGCGCCGCGTTGTTCTTCGAGCGGGCGCGAGATGTCCTCGCAGACGACATCGATGCCGGCGATGTCCAGACCCACCACGCGAGCGGCGAGCGAAGCGATTGCATCGACCTCCGGATGCACCTGGTCTGTGACGTCGTTGGCGATATTGCCGTTGCGCTGGATCAGCACCTTCTCGCCCCTGGCAGGAACCGCATCGGGCGTATAACCCTGGCGCTTCAGTTCGAGCACGACGGCCGGGTCTTCGTTGAGCAGAACGAAGCCGAGCGGAAAATCGTCGGTCGGACCGCGGCGCGGATCGCTGTTCAGCTGGCGGTCGATCAGTTCGGCGATGGACGCCTTGCCGTCGCCAACTACCCAGGCGGTTTCGCCCTTGGCTGCCGCAACCACCTTGCCGCCGACCACCAGCAGGCGATGCTCGTCGCCGGACACGAAGCGCTCGACCATCACGCCGCTGCCTTCAATGTCGGCGATGGCGTAGGCGTCCTCGACTTCCTTCTGCGTCTTTAGATTGGTGGATACGCCGCGGCCGTGGTTGCCGTCGCGCGGCTTGACCACCACCGGCAGTCCGATGTCCTCGGCGCCTTCCCAGGCTTCGGCGGCGTCATGCACGATGCGCCCTTCCGGAATTGGCACGCCGCAAGCGGCGAGCAGGCTTTTGGTGAGTTCCTTGTCGCAGGAAATGCTTTCTGCGATGGCGCTGGTCTGGTCGGTTTCCGCCGTCCAGATGCGCCGCTGGCGAGTGCCGTAACCGATTTGCACCAGGTTGCCATCATTGAGGCGGATCGAAGGGATGCGCCGCTCGGTTGCCGCATTGACGATGCTCGCCGTGCTGGGGCCAAGGCACAATTTATCGGCCAGCTCGCGCAGTTTCTCGATGGCGGCCGGCACGTCGTAATGCGTGTCGTTGATGGCGGCCATGACCAGATCGCGCCCGGCCGTCAGGCAGGCGCGGGTGACATCCTCCTGGCGCGAGCGGATCACCACTTTATAAATGCCGCGCTGCGAGGTCTGGCGCGCCTTGCCGAAACCGGTGCGCTGGCCGGAGAGGTTCTGCAATTCCAGCGTGACGTGTTCGAGGATATGCGCAGCCCAGGTGCCTTCCTTCAGGCGCTGCAGGAAGCCGCCGCGTTCCCCTTCGCTGCAGCGGTGTTCGATGAGGGAGGGCAGCCAGGCGGAAAGGCGCTCGTAGAAACCCGGTATCTTGTTCGACGGCCAGTCTTCCAGTTCGCCGAGGTCGACCCAGGCCTCGATGATCGGGCGGTAGGTCCACATCGTCGGGCCGCGCAGGGCGGTGATGCGGATAAACTGTATCTCTTTGAATTTCAATTATTATTCCTGCCGCTGAGCCGCTTGCCCAGGCAGGATGCGTGTCATGTTGGGGGAAATAACGAGGCTTGCCGGATAAGGTTTACCCGGATCGAAAAAAAGCTCTGCACAAGCTGTATCCCGACGGAGGCTGGCCTGCGTTACAAAGTTATACTTGCCTGCCGGCAGCTATTGATGCTGCGCCGCAGAAGGCACGAGGTTTGCGGCTGATTAATATAACTATATGAATTTCAATAATATCCAGGTGATGAGCGAGCCAGCCCCTGCCGAGCCATGGCGGTCCGAGGCATTGGCCCGGCTCGAGCAGGGCGAAGCGCTCGAAGCCGGCCTGGTCCTGGATCTGGACACCCGGCTGGTGTACACCGAGGGCCTGCTCCTGGTGACGGATCGCCGGCTGCTGGCACGCGGGGCGGGGGGCGAATGGCAAGCATGGCCTTACCGTGCCGGCCTGCGGCTGACGCATTTCGATCACGCCGGCGTGGGCTGCCTGGAACTCTTCGACGAAACGGCGCGGCTGGCGAGCTGGCGTTTCACCATCGGCCAGAATCCGGCCGCCTTGCGTCTGACCGAGGCCTTCGAGCGCCGCTTGGAAAGCCATCTCAGCGGCCGGCCGGTGGAGCGGGTGGAAGAGGACGTTTGCCCGAAGTGCGGGGCGGCGCTCGATGGCGAGGAAGAGTGCGCGGTGTGCGCCAAGGAAATCCATGCGCCGCCATCGACCCGCACCCTGCTGCGCCTGGGACGCTTCGCCAGGCCTTATCGCTGGCCGCTGTTCTGGGGATTCGCCCTGACGCTGGCCTCGACCGCCGCGGCCATGGTGCCGCCCTATCTCACCATGCCGCTGATGGACGACGTGCTGATTCCCTACCAGAACGGCAAGCCGATCGACATCGAACTCGTCACGATGCTGCTTGCCGGCCTGTTCGGCGCGGCGCTTCTGGCCTGGGGTCTCTCATGGATCAAGACCTACATGCTCTCGCTGGTGGCCGAGCACATCGGCTCCGACCTGCGCACGACCACCTTCGAGCACCTGATGCAGCTCTCGCTGGAATACTACGGCGGCAAGCGCACCGGCGACCTGATGGCGCGAATCGGCTCGGAGTCCGACCGCATCTGCCAGTTCCTCTCCATCCACGTGCTCGATTTCGCCACCGACGTGCTGATGATCACGATGACGGCCGCCATCCTTTTCTCCATCAATCCCTGGCTGGCGCTGGCGACGCTGCTGCCGCTGCCGATCATCGCCTGGATGATCCAGCTGGTGCGCGACCGTCTGCGCACCGGCTTCGAGAAGGCCGACCGCATCTGGTCGGAGATTTCCAACGTGCTGGCCGACACGATTCCGGGAATCCGCGTCGTCAAGGCCTTCGCCCAGGAGAGCCGCGAGACGCAGCGCTTCCGCGCCGCCAACGCCGTCAACCTCCAGGTGAATGACCGCGTCAATCGCGTCTGGTCGCTCTTTTCGCCTTCGATCACCCTGCTCACCGAGATCGGCCTGCTGGTGGTGTGGGCCTTCGGCATCTGGCTGGTGGCGAAGGACCAGATCACGGTGGGCGTGCTGACCGCCTTCCTCGCCTACATCTCGCGCTTCTACACGCGGCTCGATTCGATGAGCCGCATCGTGTCGACCACGCAGCGCGCGGCCTCCAGCGCCAAGCGCCTGTTCGACATTCTCGACCACGTCTCCAGCGTGCCGGAGCCGGCCAGGCCGGCGCGGCTGCCGGAGGTGAAGGGGCGCATCGAGATCCGCGACGTCGCCTTCCGCTACGGCAACCGCTCGATCCTGCGCGGGGTGGACCTCGCCATCGAGCCGGGTGAAATGGTCGGCCTGGTCGGCCACAGCGGGTCGGGCAAGACGACGCTGGTGAACCTGCTGTGCCGCTTCTACGACGTCACCGAGGGCGCCATCCGACTCGAAGGGGTCGACATCCGCCAGCTGGCCGTGGCCGACTACCGGCGCAACATCGGCCTCGTGCTGCAGGAGCCGTTTCTGTTCTTCGGCACCGTGGCCGACAACATCGCCTACGGCAAGCCGGGCGCCACGCGGGAAGAAATCGTCGCCGCCGCCCGCGCCGCGCACGCCCACGACTTCATCCTGCGCCTGCCGCAGGGCTACGATTCGCTGGTCGGCGAGCGCGGCCAGGGCCTCTCCGGAGGCGAGCGCCAGCGCATCTCCATCGCCCGCGCGCTGCTCATCGACCCGCGCATCCTCATCCTCGACGAGGCCACCTCGTCGGTGGATACCGAAACGGAAAAGGAAATCCAGAAGGCGCTCGACAACCTGGTGCGCGGCCGCACCACCATTGCCATCGCGCATCGCCTGTCCACCCTGCGCAAGGCCGACCGCCTGGTGGTGATGGACCGCGGCCGCGTCGTCGAGGTCGGCAACCACGACCAGCTCATGGCGCGAGAGGGCGCCTACTTCCGCCTCTACCAGGCGCAGGCGCGCAATGTCGACGTCGATGCCGGGGAGGCCGAGGCCGAGATCCCGCGCATCGAGCACAAGCCCAAGACGCAATGATGGATTCGAACTTCAAACTCGAACGCAACGCCTACGGGCGCCTGGTGCTCACCACCGCGGCGGGCGACGTCGTCGAGGGGGTCGTGCCGGTGCGCGCCTTTCCCATCGCCGCGCCGGGCGAGGGCATCGCCCTCGTCGGACCGGACGGCCACGAAGCCGCCTGGATCGGCCGGCTCGATGTCCTGCCCGATGCCTTGCGGCAACTGGTCGAGGAGGAGCTCGGCCGGCGCGAGTTCATGCCCGAGATCCGCCGCCTGCGCGCGGTGTCGAGCTTCGCCACGCCGAGCACCTGGACCGTGGACACCGACCGCGGCGAAACGCAGTTCGTGCTGTGGGGCGAGGAGTTCATCCGCCGCCTCGGCAAGTCCGGCCTGCTCATCGAGGACAGCCATGGCATTCACTTTCTGATGCGCGACATCAATATCCTCGACAAGCACAGCCGCAAATTGCTGGACCGATTCCTTTAGGGAAACGAACTTGAGAATCGCAACCGCTTTCGTCCTTGCCCTCACCCTCGCAGCCGCTCCCGCGCTCGCGGACAAGCCCGAGTGGGCAGGCGGCGGCAAAGGCGAGAAATGCCCGCCGGCCGCCGCTACGTGCGCGTCGCCGCCGACACCCTGCTGATTGCCGTCGGTACCAGCAGGGTGCTCGACGCCGTCGAAGACTTGGTCCGTTAAAAGTCAGTCCCTGTGATACGGCGCGTCGCCGCGATCAATCGCAGCTGGCCTTGCAGGCGGCGGGATCGGCGGCGCAGTTGCCGCTGCCCTCCACCTTGCACTGCGCCTTGCTGCGGTAGGTGAAGACGATGTTGTCTCCATAGCTGCAGGCGACACGCGTCAGCTTGCCCTGCTTGCTGACGGAAATCGCCGCGGGTTTGAGATTCTTCAGCGCGCCGGCCGGCCGGTCGCAGGAAAGATAGGCCTGGAAGGCGCCGTCGGCCGATTCCCACAGGGCGACGTTCTTCACCTTTCGGTAGTTCTCGTAGCTGGCGCAGGTGTCGTAATCCCTCGCGTACAGGCGACGATCGTCACTGCAGAATCCGTTGTAGGTGTATTTCAATTCCTCTTCCGAGGGGCAGGTGGCGACCTGCACGGCCTTGGCCGGATCCGGGCAGGCGATGGTTTCGGCGAGGGCGGGCAGGGTCGCGCCGAGCGACAGGGTCAGGGCTAGGGCAAGCTTGTTCATGGTGCGTCCTTTGAAAAACGTCAGTCGCTATTTTACAGGCGAAAAAAAGCCACCCGCGCGGGGTGGCTTTTTGGCATGGCATGACGTTTAGTGGCTGGCAGCCTTCTTGTCGAAGAACTGCTCGTCTTCCGTCGAGCCCTTGAGGGCGGCGGTGGAAGCGTCGCGCTCGATCGTCGTGGTGACGGCGTCGAAGTAGCCGGTGCCGACCTCGCGCTGGTGCTTGACGGCGGTGAAGCCCTTCTCGGCGGCGGCGAACTCGGCCTCCTGCAGTTCGACGAAGGCGCTCATCTGGTTGCGGGCGTAGCCGTGGGCCAGGTTGAACATCGAGTAGTTGAGGCTGTGGAAGCCGGCCAGGGTGATGAACTGGAACTTGTAGCCCATGGCGCCGAGCTCCTTCTGGAACTTGGCGATGGTGGCGTCGTCCAGGTTCTTCTTCCAGTTGAAGGACGGCGAGCAGTTGTAGGCGAGCAGCTTGCCGGGGAACTGTTTGTGGATCGCCTCGGCGAACTTGCGGGCGAAGGCGAGGTCCGGCTTGCCGGTCTCGCACCACACCAGGTCGGCCCAGGGGGCGTAGGCGAGGCCGCGCGAGATGGCCTGCTCGAGGCCCGGCTTGGTCTTGTAGAAGCCTTCGACGGTGCGCTCGCCGGTGCAGAACGGCTTGTCGTTGGGATCCACGTCGGAGGTCAGCAGGTCGGCGGCCTCGGCATCGGTGCGGGCGACGACCAGGGTCGGCACGCCCATGACGTCGGCGGCCAGACGCGCGGCGACCAGCTTGGCGACGGCCTCGCGCGAGGGCACGAGCACCTTGCCGCCCATGTGGCCGCACTTCTTGACGGAGGCGAGCTGGTCTTCCCAGTGCACGCCGGCGGCGCCGGCCTCGATCATGGCCTTCATCAGTTCGAAGGCATTGAGCACGCCGCCGAAGCCGGCCTCGGCGTCGGCGACGATCGGGGCGAAGTAGTCGAGATAGCCTTCGTCGCCGGGGCGCTTGCCCTCGGACCACTGGATCTGGTCGCAGCGCTGGAAGGTGTTGTTGATGCGCTTGACCACCAGCGGCACGGAGTTGGCGGGGTAGAGCGACTGATCGGGGTACATCTCGCCGGCGATGTTGGCGTCGCCCGCGACCTGCCAGCCGGAGAGGTAGATGGCCTTCAGGCCGGCCTTGACCTGCTGCATGGCCTGGTTGCCGGTGAGGGCGCCGAGGGCGTTGACGAAGGGCTCGTTGTTCACCAGGGTCCACAGCTTCTCGGCGCCGCGGCGGGCCAGGGTGTGCTCGATCTGCAGGGAGCCGCGCAGGCGGACGACGTCCTCCGCGCTGTAGCCGCGCTTGATGTTCTTCCAGCGGGGGTTCTCGGCCCAATCCTTCTTGAGCTTGGCAATTTCGAGTTCGTTGTTCATCGCAATCCTCTTCGTCAGTACTTTGGGGTTTGAAAATGGCCCGCTCAGGAGTAAGTGGGCGCTAGCGCATTCAGGGCAGAAGTATAGAGGGGATTTTGCGCAGCAACAATAAAAAACGAAGTCTTATATATAATTTGTTTTTTTATTATAAACAAATATATATGTAATATTTACCGGATTGTAAAATTATGTTCATTCCATGAAATGAGATGCATGCTGCAGTGCGACAAAAGTCAGCATCTGTGAGAGGGCGACTAGCCCAGCAAGGCTGTCGGTGAAACCAGCATGCCATCCTCGTCTGCATAGAGCATGTGCCCTGGCACAAAGGTGACTCCCCCGAAGCTGACGGCTAGGTCGGCTTCGCCGACATTCTTCTTGATGCTCTTGAGGGGGTGGGTGTCCAGCGCCAGCACGCCGATGTCCATCTCGCCGATGGCGCGCGAATCGCGGATGCAGCCGTACACGACGATCCCGGCCCAGCCGTTTTTTACGCCGAGCGCCGCCAACTGGTCGCCGACCAGGGCGCAGCGCAGGCTGCCGCCGCCGTCGATGACCAGCACGCGGCCCTCACCGGGCGACTCGAGCGTCTTGCGCACGAGCGAGTTGTCCTCGAACAGCTTGAGCGTGGCGATGCGGCCGTGGAAGGCCTCGCGGCCCCCGTAGGAATTCAGCATCGGATCGAGCACGCGCAGTTCTCCTGCGCGAAGGCGCTCCTCGAATTTGTCGCAGAGTTCGGCGGTCTGGTAATCCATTGGCAAGCTCCCAAAAGAAACGGCGGCATTGTAGCCGCCGTCGGACGAAAAACGTCGACAATCAGGCGACTGTTTCGGGCACCTCGTCGAAGATCAGCTTGACCCTGTCTTCAGCATCGTGGTCGATGGTGACGCGGCCGCCGTTGGCCAGCCGGCCGAACAACAATTCGTCGGCCAGCGCGGCGCGGATGGTGTCCTGGATCAGGCGCGCCATGGGGCGGGCGCCCATGAGCGGGTCGAAGCCCTTCTCGGACAGCCATTCCTTGAGTTTGTCGGTAAACACCGCCTCGACCTTCTTCTCGTGGAGCTGGGCCTCGAGCTGCATGAGGAACTTGTCCACCACGCGCAGGATGATTTCGTGGTCGAGGGCGGCGAAGGAGATGATGCCGTCGAGCCGGTTGCGGAACTCCGGCGAGAACATGCGCTTGATCTCGCCCATCTCGTCGCCGGCGGCGCGCGAAATCGAGAAGCCGATGCCGCCCTTCTGCAGCAGCTCGGCGCCGGCATTGGTGGTCATGACGATGACGACGTTGCGGAAGTCCGTCTTGCGGCCGTTGTTGTCGGTCAGCGTGCCGTGGTCCATCACCTGCAGCAGGATGTTGTAGATGTCCTGATGCGCCTTCTCGATCTCGTCGAGCAGCAGCACGGCGTGCGGCTTCTTGGTGATGGCTTCGGTGAGCTGGCCGCCCTGGTCGAAGCCGACATAGCCGGGCGGCGCGCCGATGAGACGCGAGACAGCGTGGCGCTCCATGTATTCCGACATGTCGAAGCGCACCAGTTCGATGCCCATGCAATAGGCGAGCTGGCGCGCGACCTCGGTCTTGCCGACGCCGGTCGGGCCGGAAAAGAGGAAGCTGCCGATCGGCCTGGTCGGGCTGCCGAGGCCGGAGCGCGACATCTTGATCGCCTTGGCCAGCGCCTCGATCGCCTTGTCCTGGCCGAAGACGACGGATTTCAGGTCGCGGTCGAGATTCTTCAGCGCGGCGCGGTCGTCGGTCGACACGTGCTGCGAGGGCACGCGGGCGATCTTGGCCACGATCTCCTCGATCTCGGTCTTGCCGATCACCTTCTTCTGCTTCGATTTCGGCAGGATGCGCTGGGCTGCGCCCGCCTCGTCGATGACGTCGATGGCCTTGTCCGGCAGGTGGCGGTCGCTGATGTAGCGCGCCGAGAGCTCGGCGGCGCTGGAAATCGCCGTCGCCGAGTACTTCACGCCGTGGTGCTGCTCGAAGCGCGTCTTGAGGCCCTTCAGGATGGAGACGGTCTCCTCGACCGAGGGCTCGTTCACGTCGATCTTCTGGAAGCGCCGCGACAGGGCGTGGTCCTTCTCGAACACGCCGCGGTACTCGGTGTAGGTGGTGGCGCCGATGCACTTCATCTGGCCGGAGGCGAGGGCTGGCTTGAGCAGGTTGGAGGCGTCGAGCGTGCCGCCCGAAGCGGCGCCGGCGCCGATCAGGGTGTGGATCTCGTCGATGAAGAGAATGGCGTTGCTGTTGTCGACCAGTTGCTTGAGCACCGCCTTCAGGCGTTGCTCGAAATCGCCGCGGTACTTCGTGCCGGCCAGCAGTGCGCCCATGTCGAGGGCGTAGATCTGGGCGTGCGCCAGGATGTCGGGCACGCGGCCCTCGACGATGCGCCGCGCCAGGCCCTCGGCGATGGCGGTCTTGCCGACGCCGGCCTCGCCGACCAGCAGCGGGTTGTTCTTGCGCCGGCGGCACAGTGTCTGGATGACGCGCTCGAGCTCCTTGTCGCGGCCGATGAGCGGGTCGATCTTGCCCATCAGCGCCTGGGCGTTGAGGTTCTGCGTGTAGCTCTCGAGCGCGCCGCCGGCCTGCTGGCCGTCCTGCTCCTGTTCCTGCTGCTCGTTCTCGCCGCGCGGGCCGCCCTGCGCCGGCGCTTTGGTGATGCCGTGCGAGATGAAGTTCACGACGTCCAGGCGCGTGATGCCCTGGCGCTGCAGGAAGTACACGGCGTGCGAATCCTTCTCGCCGAAGATGGCGACCAGCACGTTGGCGCCGGTGACCTCCTTCTTGCCGGAGGACTGCACGTGCAGGATGGCGCGCTGGATCACTCTCTGGAAGCCCAGCGTCGGCTGCGTATCGATCTCGTCCGTTCCGGCGACCGTCGGCGTGTGCTCGGTGATGAAGGCGACGAGTTCCTTGCGCAGTTCCTCGATATTCGCGGCGCAGGCGCGCAGCACTTCGGCCGCCGACGGATTGTCGAGCAGGGCCAGCAGGAGGTGCTCGACGGTGATGAATTCGTGCCGCTTCTGCCTCGCCTCGACGAAGGCCATGTGCAGACTGACTTCGAGTTCCTGCGCGATCATCTCAACTTTCCTCCATGACGCACGCCAGCGGGTGCTGGTGCTCCCGGGCGAAATCGGTCACCAGTTCTACCTTGGTGGCGGCCACGTCCCGCGGAAAGACGCCGCAGATGCCGACGCCCTCCCTGTGCACTTTGAGCATGATCCGCGTCGCTTGTTCGCGGCCCATGCCGAAATATTTCTGCAGGACGACGACCACGAACTCCATGGGCGTGTAGTCGTCATTCAGCAGCAAAACCTTGAACAGGGGCGGCGCCTTGGTCTTGCTCCGCTCCACCTCGAGCACCGAATCGCTCTGCCTGCGTGTAGCCATGCTTGAATTCTAATCACACTGTGCGATTGTGCAAGCGCGCGAGGAACGTCCCTTTTATGGTTTTTTTCCGCGTGCTGGCGGTGTGCCGAAAAGCGACAAATTGCTGTCGTGCAGCATGAAAAAAGCCGGAAAATCCCTTGACGCGACATATTTGCCTGGCGTAAAAAGCCATGCGTGTTTGTCACAAAAATCATGCAATACCGCAGGTTGGACGCAGCGTTTCTTGCCGAATCCCGCTTCACTCCCGTGGCTGTTGCCTGTTTTGGAAACAAACATCCGGGTTCATGCCTCGCATAGCCTGTCCGGTATGTACAACACGAGGAAAAGGGTTTATGGCAACGGGTACTGTCAAGTGGTTCAACGACGCCAAGGGGTATGGGTTCATCACGCCGGATGACGGCAGCGAGGATCTGTTCGCCCATTTTTCGGCGATCCAGATGGGCGGCTTCAAGACGCTCAAGGAGGGGCAGAAAGTATCGTTCGAGGTGACGCAGGGCCAGAAGGGCAAGCAGGCCTCGAATATCCAGGCTGCCTGAGGGCGGTCTGATCCGGCGCGGTGCAAGCCGTCGCCGGTTGCGCCGGCCTTTCGCTGGCCTGTGCCTGGCTCAGGCCGCGGCCGGGCCCCAACCGGATTGCTCGACCAGACGGAACAGGTCGGCTTCGGTGATGATGCCGAGCGGCTGGCCATTCTCCATGACGACGATGCGGCGGATGCCGTTGTTCATCATCTGCCGCGCGACCTGGAGCAGGGAGGCGTCGCGCGTGCAGGTGATGAGGAAGCGGTTGGCGATCTCGTCGACCGTCATGCCGCCGGGGGCGCGGTTGGGCACGATGACTTTGCGCAGCACGTCGCGCTTGGTCATGATGCCCCACTCGCCTTCTGCGTTGGGCTCGACCAGGATGGCGTTCAGGCCATGCTCGCGCATGACATGCATGGCCGAATCCACGGTTTCCCGCCCGCCCACCATCTGGAAGGGCGACATGATGGCGCCGACGCTGCGCTCGGTTTTCATCTTTCTTCCTGCGGCTTCTACATGCGGTCGATCATCGCCTGGCCGAAGGCCGAGCACTTGACCTCGGTGGCGCCTTCCATCAGACGCGCGAAGTCGTAGGTGACGACCTTGTCGCCGATGGCGGCTTCCATCGACTTGATGATCAGGTCGGCGGCTTCCTTCCAGCCCATGTGGCGCAGCATCATCTCGGCGGAGAGGATGAGCGAACCTGGGTTGACGTAGTCCTTGCCAGCGTACTTCGGTGCCGTGCCGTGGGTGGCCTCGAAGCAGGCGTAGAGGTCGGAGATGTTGGCGCCGGGGGCGATGCCGATGCCGCCGACCTGGGCCGCCAGGGCGTCGGAGATGTAGTCGCCGTTCAGGTTCAGCGTGGCGATCACGTCGTACTCGGCCGGGCGCAGCAGGATCTGCTGCAGGAAGGCGTCGGCGATGACGTCCTTGATGACGATCTCGCGGCCGGTCTTCGGGTTCTTGAACGAGCACCACGGGCCGCCGTCGAGCAGCTGGGCGCCGAATTCCTTCTGCGCCACTTCGTAGCTCCAGTCGCGGAAGGCGCCCTCGGTGAACTTCTGGATGTTGCCCTTGTGCACGATGGTGACCGACTTGCGGTCGTTGTCGATGGCGTACTTGATGGCGGCGCGCATCAGGCGCGAGGTGCCTTCGCGCGAGACCGGCTTGATGCCGATGCCCGAGGTGTTCGGGAAGCGGATTTTCTTGACGCCCATCTCTTCCTGCAGGAACTTGATCATCTTCTTGCAGTTATCCGTCTCGGCCGCCCACTCTATGCCGGCGTAGATGTCTTCCGTGTTCTCGCGGTAGATGACCATGTCGACCTTTTCCGGGTTCTTCAGCGGGCTGGGCACGCCCTTGAAGTAGCGCACCGGCCGCACGCACTGGTACAGATCGAGTTCCTGGCGCAGGGCGACGTTGAGGGAACGGATGCCGCCGCCCACCGGCGTCGTCATCGGGCCCTTGATCGAGATGGAGTATTCCTTCAGCAGGTTCAGCGTTTCCTCGGACAGCCAGACGTCACCGCCGTAGATCTGCGTCGATTTCTCGCCCGCATAGACTTCCATCCAGTGGATCTTCTTCTTGCCGCCATAGGCCTTGGCGACCGCGGCGTCGACGACCTTGATCATCACGGGCGTGATGTCCACGCCGATGCCGTCGCCTTCGATGTAGGGGATGATCGGATTGTCCGGCATCGGCTTGCCGGGGATGATTTTTGCACCGCCTTGAGGAACCTTGACCTGAGAACTCGCGCCCATTGACAACTCCATCTTCGGTTAGTGGTTTTGTGAAGCCGTGCGGCCGGCGTTGAAGCGAGTCCGGGAAGCGAAGCGGCAGCTTCGAAGGGTGCCAGCCGTATAAAGAAATATTATCCGCCATTCCAGTTATTTACGCCAGCGCAGCCCGCTAGGCCTGACGTAACGCCTTGGCGCTGCAGCTGAATTGCCGGTATGCTGCTTTCTTTGCGCTGCAGCATGAGATGAGAAATGGAAATACCCACCGGTGAAAACCCCGTTGCCCAGGCCATCGCGCGCACCCTGTTCGATGGCTTCAACAAGCACTATCGTCTTTTTCGCGAATCCAGCGCCCAGGCCAAGGCGCGCTTCGACTCGGGCGACTGGCTGGCCGGTCAGCGCGCGGTGCGCGAACGCATCGCCTTCTACGACACCCGGGTCAACGAAACGGCGGGACAGCTGCACGAGCAACTGCAGGCCGAGGATATCGACGACAACACCTGGCAACTGGCCAAGCTGCTCTATATCGGTCTGCTCACCAATCACAAACAGCCCGAACTGGCGGAGACCTTCTTCAACTCGGTGTTCTGCAAGATCATGCACCGGACCTACTTTCACAACGATTTCATCTTCGTGCGCCCGGTCGTGTCGACCGAATTCATCGAGTCGGATCCGCCTGCCTACCGCAGCTATTACCCGAATCAGGCCGGCCTGCGCCAGACTATCCGGGACATCTGCATGGATTTCGCCTGGCAGTGCCCCTTCGCCAACCTCGAACGAGACGTGGAGCACGTCATCGATGCGGTCCTGAGGCAGTTCGGCGGCAAGCTGGTCGCGGCCGAGGCAAATTTTCAGATCCAGGTATTGCACTCGGCCTTCTACCGAAACAAGGCGGCCTACATCGTCGGCAAGGCGATCAACGGGGACTACGAGTATCCCTTCGTCGTCCCCGTACTTCACGACCCGGACGGACGGCTCTTCGTCGACGCCATCCTGCTCGACCCGGCCCAGATCAGGACGCTGTTCAGCCTGAGCCGCGCCTACTTCATGGTGGATATGGAAGTGCCGTCGGCCTACGTCGATTTCCTGTCGAGCCTGATGCCGCGCAAGCCGGCGGCCGAGATCTACACCATGCTCGGGCTGGGCAAGCAGGGCAAGACCATGTTCTTCCGCGACCTGATGCACCACCTGCGCCACTCGCAGGACAAGTTTGCCATCGCGCCGGGCATTCCGGGCATGGTGATGAGCGTGTTCACCCTGCCGTCCTTTCCTTACGTCTTCAAGGTGATCCGCGACGTCTTCGCGCCGGCCAAGGAAGTGGACCACGCGACGGTGAAGGCGAAGTACGTGCTGGTCAAGCAGCACGACCGCGTCGGCCGCATGGCCGACACCCTCGAGTTCTCCAACGTTGCCCTGCCGAAGGCGCGCTTCAGCGCTGAACTGCTCGACGAGCTCCGCAAGGAATGCCCGTCGCTGCTGGAGGAAAACGACAGCGAGCTCGTCATCCACCACGTCTACATCGAGCGGCGCATGAAGCCGCTCAACCTGTACCTCGACAGCGCCGACGAAGCGAGGCGGGAGGCGGCGGTGCTGGAGTACGGCAATGCCATCAAGGAGCTTGCCTATGCCAACATCTTTCCCGGCGACATGCTGTTCAAGAACTTCGGCGTCACCCGCTTCGGCCGAGTGGTCTTCTACGACTACGACGAGATCGAGTACATGACGGACTGCAACTTCCGCCGTATCCCGCCCGCGCCGAATCCGGAAGCGGAGATGTCGGGCGAGCCGTGGTACTCGGTGGCGCGCAACGACGTTTTTCCGGAAGAATTCGGCACCTTCCTGCTCGGCAATCCGGACACGCGGCGCGTCTTCATGAAGCACCACGCCGACCTGCTCGAGCCCGAATTCTGGCAGGAGACCAAGCAGATGATCCTCGACGGCTTCGTGCCGGATTTCTTTCCCTATCCCGAGGAGATGCGCTTCTCCCGCATGTTCGAGGGGGAGTCGCGCCAGGAGAAGCAGCCGAGCGAGGCCGAGACGGCGTGAGCCGGCTCCTGCTGTTCAACAAGCCCTGCGGCGTGCTGAGCCAGTTCACGCCCGAGGCTGGGCACCCCTGCCTGGCCGATTTCATTCCGGTGAAAGGCGTCTATCCGGCCGGGCGCCTCGATGCCGACAGCGAGGGGCTGCTCCTGCTCACCGACGACGGCCGTTTGCAGAAGCGCATCGCCGATCCCGCGCACAAGCTGCCTAAGACCTACTGGGTGCAGGTCGAGGGCGAGCCGGCCGAGGCGGCGCTGGAACACTTGCGCCGAGGCGTCGATCTCGGCGACTTCGTCACCCGCCCATGCGACGTCAGGCGCATGGCCGAGCCCGCCGGCCTGTGGCCGCGCGATCCGCCGATCCGGCAACGCAGGAATATTCCGACCGCCTGGCTGGAGATCGTCCTGCGCGAAGGAAAGAATCGACAGGTGAGGCGCATGACCGCCAGGATAGGCCATCCGACGCTGCGTCTGATCCGTGCCGTGATCGGTCCTTTCACGCTCGCAGGGTTGTCGCCGGGCACATGGCGTGAGGGCGATGCATCGCGGGCTTGACGTGGGTCAATGTGTCATTCGATATGGTTTTCACAATCGAAACCTAAATCAACCTTCGGAGCATCGCGTCGCCACCGATGCCAGGCCTACGCCACGAAATGCGCCCTCCGTTTTCCCGCCGCAACCGGCAATGCGCGTTCCTCTTCGTTCTTTGCCAATCGATCTGGGCCACTTCCGCTTGCGCCGAGGGGGACTATCCGGTCGCCGGACTGACGCCCTCCCTGCGTCCGGCGGGCGCGCCGGCCATTGCCCGCTTCGAGCAGACGGCTGAGTGGCGTGCGAGGGCGCTCAAGGGCATCAGCGAGCCGCATCCTCAGGGCCTGGGTTTTCTCGAGTATCAGGGCGCGTGGTACTCGCCGTTCGACCGGCCAGGGATGACCGGTCCCTATGACCTGCGCGGCTGGCACGTGACGAAACCTCCGGTGCGCAAGGAGGCCAGGCCGTGAAACAGGCATTCGCCGCCGCCGCATTGGCCGCTGTCGTGGCGATCGGCTTCATTGCGTGGATTGCGGCCGACATCCCGCCGCGCGCGGAATTCGTGCCCTATGCCGAGCCCGCCGCGCCGGCGGAGCGGAGCTATCTGCAGGCGGCCTACAGTCCGCTGCATTTCCGACCGGCCATAGAGGCCGCCGACGATGCGCAGTGCCTGGCCTGCCATCGCGAAGTGCTCGACGACAAGGTGCGCGTCGATTCGCCCGCCGGCAGGAAGGCCGAGTTGATGCGCGCCTGGTACCAGCAGACGCCGACCTACGCCGGCGAGCAGGATACCTTTCACCGCCGCCATCTCGTCACGCCGCTGGCCAAGCAACTGATGAATCTGAGATGCAACACCTGCCATGAAGGGCACGACCCGCGCGAGGAAGCCCAGGGCGCGGCGGCCGACTCGGCGCAGCAGGCCGACGCCGGCTTCACGCTGCGCAAGCAGGTGAATCCGGAAACCGCCTGCCTCAAATGCCATGGCCAGTTTCCCTGGCAGTTGATGGGCCTGCCCGGTCCGTGGGACGAGCACAAGGCCGTGTTCGGCAACAATTGCCAGACCTGCCATGGGGCCATCCGCACCAAGCGGCACGAGGTGACGTACCTCAACGCCGCGGCGATCGAGGAGGCGGGCAAGACCGCTGCCGACACCTGCTACGGTTGCCACGGCGGGCGCGCCTGGTATCGCATCAGCTATCCCTACGCGCGCACGCCCTGGCCCGACATGCCGGCCGAAGTGCCGGAGTGGGCGAAGAACCGGCCCGTGCAATCCGAGGCGCGCTTCCTCAAGCAGACGGAAAGCAAACCATGAGTACGAACGAACGACAGGAAGATAGGGTGCTCAATCCGCGGCGTCGCAGTTTCCTCAAGACCGCCGCGGCGGGCGGCGCCGTGGCCGCCGCCGGCGGTCTGGCGGAACTGACTTTCGGCGAGAAGGAAGCGCGGGCCCATGCCTACGAGCCGTATCCCACCGACGATCAGCTCGAGACGGTGGTGACGAGCTGCGACCACAACTGCGGCTCGCGCCACATGCTGGTGGCGTACAAGAAGGGCGACGTCATCGTGCGCCTGTCGACCGACGACGGCCGCTACCAGGCCGGCGGCGCCGTCGGCTTCGAGAGCGAGCAGGTGCCCCAACTGCGCGCCTGCCTGCGCGGCCGCTCCTACCGCTCGCGCATCTACTCGCCCGAGCGCCTGCTGTATCCGATGCTGCGCGTCGGCGAGCGCGGCGAAGGCAGGTTCAAGCGCGTGAGCTGGGACGAGGCGCTCGACTTCATCGCCAGGAAGATGGTCGAACTGAAGGCGAAGTACGGCCCGACGGCAATCCTCGACCAGGCCTATGCCGGCACGTCGTACTGCGTGCTGCACAAGTCGGACCAGATCGAGGGACTGCTGGCGCGCTTCCTCGGCATGTTCGGCTGCCGCACCAACTCCTGGTCGGTGCCGTCCTACCAGGGCACGACGTTCTCCAGTCGCATGACCTTCGGCACCATCGAGGACGGCAACGAGGACGATGCCTTCGCCCATAGCAAGCTCATCATCATGTGGGGCTGGAATCCGGCCTACACCTTCCACGGCGGCAACACCTTCTACTACATGCGCCTGGCCAAGCAGCGCGGTTGCAAGTTCGTGCTGGTCGATCCGCAATACACCGATTCGGCCGCCAGCTACGACGCCTGGTGGATTCCCATCAAGCCCAACACCGACGCCGCCATGCTTGCCGGCATGGCGCACCATATCTTCACCCACAACCTGCAGGACCAGAAGTTCATCGACAAGTTCGTGCAGGGCATGGATGCCGGCACCATGCCGGAGTGGGCCAAGAGCAAGGAGAACTTCAAGGACTACATCCTCGGCAAGTCGGACGGCACGCCGAAGACGCCGGAGTGGGCGGAGAAAATCTGCGGCGTGCCGGCGGCGGACATCAAAAAGCTCGCCGACCTGTATGCGCGCACCAGGCCGGCGGCGCTGAAGGCCTCCTGGGCGCCGGGGCGCGCCGCCTACGGCGAGCAGTACAACCGCATGGCGGCGGCGCTGCAGGCGATGACCGGCAACATCGGCATCCTCGGCGGCTGCGCCGAGGGGGTGGGCAAGGGCTGGCATGCCGAGAGCGTGGCCTATCCCTACGACGACTACGCCAACGTCTGGTATGCCTCGATCAAGTCGGACCGCTGGGCGCACTGCGTGCTGAACTACCCGAACGTGAAGCGCGAGGAGATCGGCCTGTGGCCGCGCTCGGACAATCTCGACGGCACGATACCGAACATCAAGGCCATCTGGTGGCACGGCTCGGACTGGTTCAACCAGCTCACCCACATCAACAAGGAAATACAGGCGGTGAAGAAGCTGGAGCTGGTCGTCTGTCAGGACTCCACCATCACGCCCTCCGGCCTGTGGGCCGACGTGCTGCTGCCCATCGCCACCCACTTCGAGCGCCACGGCGTGGCGCTGCCCTGGTACAAGGGCCATTACTACATCCATCGGCCGAAGGCGATCGCGCCGCTCGGCGAGTCGAAGACGGACTTCCAGGTGTTCACCGAACTCGCCTGGCGGCTGGAGAAACTCGACCCGGCGCTGAAGGATTTCGGCAAGCGCTACAACCCGCGCGCCGAGCGCGGCTACTTCGACAACCCGGATGCGGTCGACGCGGCCTATCTCGCCGCCTGGTGGAAGGGCAGGGTGGAGGCCCACCAGGGCGTGACCATGTCCTGGGAAGAATTCAAGCGCCGCGGCGTGTACAAGTTCGAATTCAGGCAGCCGCTGGTCGCCTTCCGCGAGCAGATCGAGCAGGGCAAGCCGTTCCAGACGCCCTCCGGCAAGATCGAGATCCTGTCGACCACCCTGGCCAAGGTCACCGACTGGACGAAGACGCAGTGGGGCTACGAGATTCCTGCCATCCCGAAATGGATCGAGCCCTTCGAGTCGCTCAACCATCCCAAGGCGAAGCGCTACCCCTTCCACATGATCACGCCGCACCCGCGCTGGCGCACGCACTCGATCTTCCACAACATCCCCTGGCTGCGCGAGGCCTTCCAGCAGGAGATCACGCTGAACGCCGCCGACGCCAAGCGCCTCGATATCCGCACCGGCGACATGGTCGAGGCCTGGAACGAGCGCGGCCGCATCGTGCTGCCGGCCTACGTCACCGAGCGCTGCATGCCGGGCGTGGTGGTGGTGTACGAGGGCGCCTGGATGGACCGCGACAAGGACGGCGTCGACCGCGCCGGCAATCCGGACTTCCTCACGCTGGACGAGCCCTCGCCGGCGGGCGCCTTCGCCTACAACACCATCCTGTGCGATGTGAAGAAGACGGCGCTGGCGCACCGGCCGGGCTGGGACGAGCGGGCGACGTCCCGCTCGCACGTGTTCCGCCGGGACTACTGACATGGCGACGAAACTGGACAAGGCGGAAGTCAAGAAGGCGCTCGAGCGCAAGGTGGCGCAGACCTACCGGCCGGTGCAGCCGAAGACGCAGCTCGGCTTCATCCATCACAACGTCGACTGCATCGGCTGCCGCGCCTGCGAGATCGCCTGCAAGGACAAGAACGGCCTGCCGCCCGGGCCGCGCTTCCGCCGCGTCATGTACATCGAGGGCGGCAGCTATCCGGACGTGTACGCCTACAAGGTGAACATGTCGTGCAACCACTGCGCCGAACCGGCCTGCCTGCCGACCTGCCCCTCCGGCGCCATCTGGAAGCGGGCGGACAACGGCGTCGTTGACATCGACTCGACGCTGTGCATCGGTTGCCGCCGCTGCGAGGCGGCCTGCCCCTACGGCGCGCCGCAGTGGGACCCGAAGGAGAGAATCGTCAAGAAGTGCAATATGTGCATCGACGAGCTGGAGGCCGGACGCAAGCCCTATTGCGTCATGGCCTGCATGATGCGCGTGCTCGACATCGGCCCGATCCAGCAGCTGGCCGCCGGCACCTGGAAGACGACGGCGCTCGGGTCGGGCGAGATGCCGGTGCGCCAGGTGAAGAACATGGCCAATCCGGAATTGACGCGACCCTCGATCGTCTTCGTGCCGCACAGCAAGGGCCGGTTGGAGAGCAAGTGACGGCTGCCACGTTTACCGCCGAGCTGAAGAGCGCGCTCGCCGAGGACGCCGAGATGCTCGCCGCCCTGCACGACCGCGAACTGACCCAAGAGACGCTGAGCGCCCTGCGCGAGAGCGGCTTTCCCGCCAATCTCGGCCTGCTGCCGGCGGGCGAGGCGATGCGGGAAGCCTGGCGTTTGATGGCGCCGGCGGCGGAGGAGGCGAGCCGGACGCCTCTCGACGATCTTGCCGCCGACTACGCCGCGATCTATCTCACCGGCGCCTGCGGCGCCTCGCCCTGCGAATCGGTGTGGACCGACGACGACCATCTGGCCTGCCAGGAAGCGATGTTCGCCCTGCGCGGGATCTATGCGGAGGCCGGACTCGCGGCGGCGGACTGGCGCCGCCGACCGGACGATCACCTGGTGCTGCAACTGCTCTACCTCGCGCATGCCCTGCGCCGATCCGCCGATGCCGACGCCCTGCGCAGGCTGGCGAAGACGATGGACGAGCATCTGCTGCGCTGGCTGCCCGGTTTCGCCGAGCGCGTCGCCGGCCGCTGCGCCACGCCTTTTTACGCCGTGCTGCAGCGACTGACTTTTCTCTGGTGCGAACGACTGCGAGACCTGCTCGCCGAGGGGCTGGGCGAAGCGCGCCCGACGCGCGACGAGGTCGAGGCCCGGCTCCAGCCGAAGCGGCGCGTCCAGGTACAGCCGCTCGCCTACATGCCGGGGGCTGCGCCAAACTGGTAAGCTCTCGCTCCTGTGTTCAGGAGCCTTCCTTGAAAGTCTTTACCACCATCCTGGCCTTGCTGCTGGCGAGCGGCGTCGCCCAGGCCGCACCGATTCTCGAACTGTCCGCCGGCATGCACCGCATCGAGGCCGAGGTGGCGAACGACAACGCTGCGCGGGCCACCGGCCTGATGAATCGGCCCTCCATGCCGATGCAGCGCGGCATGCTCTTCGTCTTCCCCGAGGACGCCGTGCAGTGCTTCTGGATGAAGAACACCCTGATTCCGCTCAGCATCGCCTTCATCGACGACGGCGGTCGCATCGTGCAGATCGTCGACATGCAGCCGCAGTCGCTCGACAACCACTGCTCGGCGAAGCCGGTTCGCTTCGCGCTGGAGATGAACGCCGGCTGGTTCAGGAGCCGCGGCCTCGCACCGGGCGCTCGCATCAACGGCCTCGACAAGGCACCGTTAGGGCGCTGACCGCCGTGTCAGGGAGACTGACTTTTGTTTTCGCCCTGGCGGCGTCGGTCATAGCGCAGCCCGCGCTGGCGCGCGACATCCGCCTGTCCACCACCACCAGCACGGAAAACACCGGCCTGCTCAAGGCCATCCTGCCGGCGTTCGAGAAGAAGCACGGCGTCAAGGTGCGCGTCGTCTCGGTCGGCACCGGCAAGGCGCTCGAGCTGGGAAAGAACGGCGACGTGGACGTCGTGCTGGTGCACGCCCGCGCGGCGGAGGACAAGTTCGTCGCCGACGGACACGGCGTGAGCCGCCGCGACGTGATGTACAACGATTTCATCCTGGTCGGCGTGCAGGAGGATCCCCTCCGCCTGCGCGGCACGCGCGAGGTCATCGCCGCTTTCCGCACGCTGGGCGAAGGCCGCGCCAGGTTCATCTCGCGCGGCGACAACTCCGGCACCGACCAGATGGAAAAATCCTACTGGAAGGAGGCGGGCGTCGCGCCGAAGGGCGCCTGGTTCGTCTCGGCCGGCCTCGGCATGGGCGAGGTGCTGACCATGGCCGGCGAGATGCAGTCCTACACCCTGTCCGACCGCGCCACCTACGGCGCCTACCGCGCCAGGACCGGGCTCGACATTCTCGTGCAGGGCGACCCGAAGATGTTCAATCCATACGGCATCATCGCCGTCAGCCCGAAGAAGTACCCGGATATGAACATCGACGGCGCCATGAAGCTGATTGAATGGATCACCTCGAAGGAGGGACAGGCGCTGATTGCCGGCTTCAAGGTGAGCGGCGAGCAGCTGTTCTTCCCTAGCGCTTCCGGCCGATGACGTGCATTTCGCAGGCCTTGCAATCGAAGCGCAGCGTCAGGTGCTCGGCGCTGTTGACCAGCGTCATCGGCTCGGCGTTGATGCCCTTGATCTGCCAGGCTTTGGCTTCCTTCGGGCAGAGGTTGAAGCTGTAGCGCAGGCAGTGCTTGGTGATCATCAGGGAGACGTCGCCGGGCGTCGTGTCGGCCTCATAGGCGTCGGCGATCAGTTCGACGCCATGCTTCCGGTAAAAGGTGCGCGCGCACTCGTTGAAGACGTTGCCGAGGTAGGTCAGTTCCTTTTCCGGGTAGGCGGCCGGCGGTTCGGCCGGCGTGGCGCGTGACAGGCGCGGCCGCCGGGCCTCGCGCGCTTCAACCAGCGCCGCGATGCCGTCGCGGCGCAGGGCGTTGATCGCGGAGACGGGCACGAAGATCAGTGCGGCGAGGTCGATTTGCGTTGTATTGAAATCGGTGCTGCCGAGTTTGCCCAGGTGGCTCCGTAGCGAGGCGAGCGCCTTCTCGGCGTCGCGTGCCGGCTCGACGTGCGTCTTCTGGCGAACTTTAGCGGCGATGCCGTCCTCATCCACCAGCGCCAGTTCCAGACCGTCGTCGATGACGGCGAGGCTCATCTTCACGCCGATGCGCCGCTCGGCCGATTCCTTTTCCAGCGTGCGCTCGAAGGCCTGGTCGCGGTTGCGATAGAGCGTCATGCCCGGCTTCAGGTCCGCCGGCAGTTCGTTGGGATGGAGGCGCTGGCGGCGGGCGACGTTGATGCGCATGCCGGCGAGCTTGTTGGCGCCCTTGCTGCCCTGCGGCTGGTAACTGACGCCGTCGCCGTTGCGCAGTTCGACGTCGCCGTCGATCTCGAACCAGTCGGCGCCGAGGCGCGTCACGGTGCCGATCGCCTCGCCGGAGAACTTGGGCGTCTCGAAGGCGCCGATGTCGGTCTGGCGGCCGTGGACGAAGTAATCGGTGGCGCCGCGATTGAAGGTCTTCTCCGGCTGCGGCGTGAAGAAGTGGCTGCAGCGCCCGGACGAGGCGGCGCGGATGTGGGGCTGTTCGGCGAGGATGGCGTCGAGCAGCCGCCGGTAGTGGGCGACGGTGTTCTTGACGTAGGCCATGTCCTTGTAGCGCCCCTCGATCTTGAAGGAACGGATGCCCGCCGCGATCAGCGCGCGCAGGTTGGCGCTCTGGTCGTTGTCCTTCATCGACAGCAGGTGCTTGTCGTAGGCGACGATGCGGCCATTTGGGTCTTCGAGCGTGTACGGCAGGCGGCAGGCCTGCGAGCATTCGCCGCGGTTGGCGCTGCGTCCGGTGTGGGCATGGCTGATGTAGCACTGGCCGGAGAACGCCACGCACAGCGCGCCGTGGATGAAGTACTCCAGCGTGCAGCGCGCCGGATCGGTGGCGGCGCGCACACGGCGGACGTCGTCCAGCGTCAGCTCGCGCGCCAGCACGATCTGCGAGAAGCCGACGTCCTGCAGGAAGCGCGCCTTCTCCGGCGTGCGGATGTCGCACTGCGTGCTGGCATGCAGTTGCAGGGGCGGCAGCTCGACTTCCAGCAGCCCCATGTCCTGCACGATGAGCGCGTCGGCGCCGGCCTCGTACACCGCCCAGGCGAGCCTGCGCGCTTCCTCGATCTCGCCGTCGTCGAGGATGGTGTTGATGGCGACGAAGACCTTGGCGTGGAAGCGGTGGGCGAATGCTGCCAGGCGCGCGATGTCCGCCACTGCATTGCCGGCGCCGGCGCGCGCGCCGAAGGCCGGGCCGCCGATGTACACGGCGTCGGCACCGTGCTTCACGGCCGCGATGCCGATGTCGGCATCGCGGGCGGGCGCCAGCAGTTCGAGCGTGTCAGAGGACATGGGGGCTAAAATACGCCGGAAGGGGAGGCTCGATTCTAGCCCGGCCGGCGTCGCGAACGAAAAGGGCGCCACGCTGCCGTGTCGCCCTGCTTGCGGAAAGTCAGTCCCGCCAGTACGGCGGTACGGACTCAGCCGGCGAAATTCTTCGCCGCGAAATCCCAGTTGGCCAGATGGTTGAGGAAGGTTTCGACGAACTTGGGGCGCAGGTTGCGGTAGTCGATGTAATAGGCGTGCTCCCAGACGTCGACGCACAGGAGCGCCTTGTCGCCTGTGGTGAGCGGCGTGCCGGCGGCGCCCATGTTGACGATGTCCACCGAGCCGTCGGCCTTCTTCACCAGCCAGGTCCAGCCCGAGCCGAAGTTGCCGACGGCGGAAGTCTGGAAGGCCTTCTTGAACTCGTCGTGGGAACCCCACTTCTTGTTGATGGCGTCGGCCAGCGCACCGCCCGGAACGCCGCCGCCATTCGGCTTCATGCAGTTCCAGAAGAAGGTGTGGTTCCACACCTGGGCGGAGTTGTTGTAGATGCCTCCGGCAGGCGCCTTCCTGACGATGGCTTCGAGGTCGAGGTTCTCGTACTCGGTGCCCTTGATCAGGTTGTTCAGGTTGGCGACATAGGCCTGGTGATGCTTGGCGTAGTGGTACTCGAAGGTTTCCTTCGACATGTGCGGCGCCAGGGCGTCCAGCGCGTAAGGCAGCGGCGGGAGGGTGTGTTCCATAGGGTGTCTCCGGTTTCAGTCAGGGGTTGCGATACCCGACAATTTTAGTCGGAATAGGTTTATTTGGCAAACATTTCCTGCTCAAGCATCGCGTTTGTGCGTCACTCGCGCGTCGGCGCCGCCTTCGCCGAAGGTGAGTTGCACGCTTTCGCCGACGGCCAGATGGGCGCTGCCGCGCACGATGCTGCCATCGGACTTGCGTACCAGGCTGTAGCCTCGCCGCAGCACGGACTGCGGGCTGAGATGAGCGAGGCTGCTTGCCAGATGATCGAGGCGGCTGGCATGTCGGGCGAGACCGACGGATGTTGCGCCCTGCAATCGTGCGGCGAGCGAGTTCACGACCTGTCGCGCGTGCCGTGTCTCCGGCCGGTGCCTGACGATGCGCAAATGCAATTGCCTCACGGACTGACCGCCTTCGTGCAGGCGCCGACGCAGCGCGGCGTGGAGCCGGGCGGCGATATGCGCCGTTTCGGCGCGCAGCCGGCCCAGGCGTTCGCCCGGATGCAATAGGCGCCGCGCCAGCAGGTCGGCGCGCTGCATGCGCTCCTGCAAGCGGCGCTGCATTAGCGTGCGCAGGATCGAAGCGAGGCGTCGCAGCTCGCCGGTCGCTTCGTGCCAGCCCGCGCTGGCCAGCTCGGCGGCCGCCGTGGGCGTGGCGGCGCGGCAGTCGGCCGCCAGGTCGGCGATGGTGGTGTCGGATTCGTGGCCGATGCCCGAGATCACCGGGATGGCGCAGGCGTCGATGGCGCGCGCGACGATTTCCTCGTTGAAGGCCCACAGATCCTCGATGCTGCCGCCGCCGCGCGCGACGATGAGGAGATCGCATTCCGCGCGTGCGTCCGCGCCGCGGATGGCCCCGGCGATGTTGGCGGCGGCGCCTTCCCCCTGTACCAGGGTCGGGTAGATCGTCACCGGCACCTGCGGCGCGCGGCGCGCCAGGGCGGCGAGCACGTCGCGCAGGGCGGCGGCCTGCAGCGACGTCACTACCCCGATGCGGCGTGGAAAGCGCGGCAGGGGTAGCCGGCGCTCCGCTGCGAAAAGGCCTTCCCCCTCGAGTCTGGCGCGCAGCCGCGCGAACGCTTCGTACAGTGCGCCGACGCCCGCATGCCGCAAGGCCTCGATGTTGAGCTGGAAGCTGCCGCGCGCCTCGTACAACGTGACCAGCGCGCGCGCCTCGACGCGCAGGCCGTCCTGCAGGCGGAAAGGAAGAAGCTGGGCGCGGCCACGGAACATGACGCAATCGACCTGGGCGTTTTCGTCCTTCAGGGCGAAATAGAGATGTCCCGAGGCAGGACGGCGCAGGTTGGAAATTTCTCCCCCTACCCACGACAGCGGAAAGCGGCCTTCGAGGGTCTCGCGGGCAAGGCGATTCAATTCCGAAACGCTCAGCAGTGGCGCCCCTTCCGGAGCGAAAATTCCTGTTTCAGAAGGCATTGTGCGATTTTAGCCGAGACATCCCCTGGGCTTTTCTTCTGAAGCGGGGGCAACAGCTGTACGCCTACGGCGCGTCTATGTAATTTATTGATAATCAAGAATAAAAACCAAAGCTTCATTTTGCATCGAAGCAAGAAAAACTCTTTTGGCAAGCCGACTTACTACAAACACCCAACACAAATGCACAAGCTTATCCACAACTTTTGTGGATAAGGAGGTTGTCGTTCGGTGGCGACATTGCGGCTGAGTTTTCCTTGCCGAAAGCGGGTCGCCAAGATAAAGTGCGCCGTTATTTGAAACGACCCGGGAGTGCCTCGTGTTCGCCATCATTCAAGCCGCCGGCTGGCCGATCTGGCCGTTGCTGTTCGCGTCGGTCCTGGCCGTTGCCTTCATCATCGAACGATCGGTTGCCCTGCGCCGCAACAAGGTCGTGCCGGCCGAACTGATCCAGAGCGTGATCGCCGAATATCGCCAGACCGGAGTGACGGAGGACATGCTGGTTCGCGTCACGCGGCATTCTCCGCTCGGACGCGTGCTGGCGGCGGGCCTGCGCAACGTGAAGAGTTCGCGCGAGGCGATGAAGGAGGCCATCGAGGAGGCGGGACGCGGCGTCACGCACGAACTGGAACGTTTCCTCACCAGCCTCGGCACCATCGCCTCGATCGCGCCGCTGATGGGGCTCTTCGGCACCATCGTCGGCATGATCGAGATCTTCGGCGCGCAAAGCCCGGCGACGGCCAATCCCCAGCAGCTCGCGCACGGCATCTCGATCGCGCTGTACAACGCGGGATTCGGCATTCTCATCGCCATTCCGGCGATGATCTTCTACCGCCACTTTCGCGCCCTGGTCGACAGCTTCGTCATCGAGATGGAGCAACAGGCGGTGAAATTGGTCGAACTGGTGCACGGCCAGCGCGCGGGTTGAGGGCGACCTGACATGAATTTCCAGCGCGGACGTTTCCGGGAAGAGCCGGAGATCAACCTGATCCCGATGATCGACGTCCTGCTCGTCATCCTCATCTTCCTCATGATCACGACGACGTATTCCAAGTTCTCCGGCCTGGAAATCAACCTGCCGACGGCGGATGCGCCGCAGTCGCAGGACAAGCCGAACGAAATCAATGTCGTGGTCAGCGCTTCGGGCGAGGTCACCGTCAATCGCGTGGCGGTCGGTTCGCGCCAGGTGGACGCCATCGGCGCCGCGCTGCGCCGCGCCGGCGCCGGCGCCAACGATCCGGTGGTGGTGATCAACGCCGACGCCAAGGCGGCGCACCAGAGCGTGATCGACGTCATGCAGGCTTCCCAGCAGGCCGGCTTTAGCCATATCTCCTTCGCCACGCAGAATCCGTCGCGCTGAGCGGCGGCGGGCCAAGCGCAGTATCATGCGCCACACGCTTGCGTGTGGCGTTTGCATTTCATCGGGGCTTGAATGAACCTAGGGCAAAGGATTGCGTCGGGCTGGCAGCGGCGGGGCCTGCTCCCCTTGCTGCTCCTGCCGCTGGCGCTCCTGTTTGCCATGGCGGCCAATCTGCGCCGCACGGCCTATCGGTTGGGCTGGAAATCCCCGATCGAGCTGCCCGTGCCAGTGGTGGTGATCGGCAACATCACGGCCGGCGGCAGCGGCAAGACGCCGCTCGCCTTGCATTTGGCGCAGGCCCTTGCACGGCACGGCTTCCGTCCCGGCATCGTCAGCCGCGGCTACGGCGGCAGCGCGCAGGGCGTCGAGGAGGTCAAGGCATCGAGCGATGCCGCGCGGGTCGGCGATGAGCCGTTGCTGCTGGCGCGTCGCGCCGGCTGCCCGGTGTTCGTCGGGCGCGACCGAGTCGCAGCGGGAAGGGCCCTGCTGACGGCGCATCCGGAATGCAATGTCCTGATTGCCGACGACGGCCTGCAGCACCTGCGCCTGGCTCGCGATGTTGAGATCGTCGTGATGGACGAGCGCGGCATCGGCAACGGCTGGCCGCTGCCGGCCGGGCCGCTGCGCGAATGCCCCCGGCGCATCGACGAGGCGCATGCGCTGGTGCTGAATGGCGATGCGCAGGCGCCTGGGTCGGTGAAACCTGCACGCGTGTTCCGCATGCGCTTGGTCGGGGAGCGCTTCAGGCACCTGCACGATCCGCAACGCACCTGCAGCGCCGGGGAACTGGCGGGCAGACGCCTGCATGCCGTGGCGGGCATTGGCGATCCGGCCCGCTTCTTCCATCAGATCGAAGGCATGGGCCTACGCGCGGAACGGCACCCGTTTCCGGATCACCACGCATTTAGGGCGGGCGACCTGGCCTTTCCAGGTGCGGACGCCCTGCTGATGACCGAGAAAGATGCGGTAAAATGCCAACCCTTCGCGCCGGCCGAAACCTGGGTTCTGCCGGTCGAGGCGCAGTTCGAACCCGACCTCGCGCAATGGGTGGTGGAGAAACTCAATGGATGCCAGGCTGCTTGAAATCCTCGTCTGTCCGGTTTGCAAGGGGCCGCTGGATCACCGCAAGGCGAAGCAGGAACTGGTGTGCAAGGCGTGCAGGCAGGCCTATCCGCTGCGCGACGACATCCCGGTGATGCTTGAGGAGGAGGCGCGCCAGCTGACCCACGAGGAAGCCGCGGGCTGAATCTCCTCGGGCGCGAGCAATGTCCTTCAAGGTCGTCATTCCCGCCCGTTACGCCTCCAGCCGGCTTCCCGGCAAGCCGCTCGCAGACATCGCCGGCAAGCCGATGGTGGTGAGGGTGGCCGAGCGCGCCGCGCTGAGCGGCGCTTCGGAAATCATGGTGGCGACCGATCACGAAGACGTCCGTGTCGCCGTGGCAGGGCATGGCTTCGACGCCGTCATGACCCGGCCGGACCACCCCAGCGGCACGGACCGCATCGCCGAGGTCGTAGCGCATCGAGGCTGGGGCGACGACGCCCTCGTCGTCAACGTGCAGGGCGACGAGCCTTTCATCGATCCCGGGCTCATCGATCAGGTGGCGAGAGAACTGGCGGCCGACGCCGAAGCCGCCGTCGCCACCGCCTGCCACGCCATTGGCAGCGCAGACGAGTTCTTCAATCCGACTGTCGTCAAGGTTGTCTGCGATGCGCGCGGTCATGCCGCGTATTTCAGCCGTGCGCCGATCCCCTGGCCGCGCGACGCGTTTGCCGTGGAGCGGACACGGTTGCCCGATGGATTGCCGGCCAGGCGGCATATCGGCATCTACGCCTATCGTTGCGGTTTCCTGCGCCGCTATCAGGCCCTGTCGCCCTCGCCCCTGGAAGCATTCGAGGCACTGGAACAGTTGCGTGTGCTTTGGCACGGCTTTCGCATCCGCGTTGCCGAAACGCGGTTGGCACCCGAAGCGGGCGTGGATACGCCAGATGACTTGCAGCGGGCGCGTCGGCGATTTGGCCTTGTTTGACCGGCGCGAAAAAAAACGGTATCGTTTCGAATGCTAAAATAACAATATAAATCAACTGGTTAATAAAATCATCTTGGGGGAGTAGTTATGAAATTAATTCTGCTTGGTGCGCCCGGCGCCGGCAAGGGGACGCAGGCCGCCTTCATCACCGAGAAGTACGGCATTCCGCAGATTTCCACCGGCGACATGCTGCGCGCCGCCGTCAAGGCCGGTACGCCGCTGGGGCTGGCGGCGAAGAAGGTGATGGATGCCGGCCAACTGGTATCGGACGACATCATCCTCGGCCTGATCAAGGAGCGCCTGCAGCAGCCGGACTGTGCCAAGGGCTTTCTCTTCGACGGCTTTCCCCGCACCATTCCCCAGGCCGAGGCCCTGCGCGCGCAAGGCGTCGACCTCGACTACGTGCTGGAGATCGATGTGCCGGACGAGGAGATCATCAAGCGCATGAGCGGCCGCCGCGTGCATACGGCTTCCGGCCGCACCTACCATGTCGTCTTCAATCCGCCCAAGGTGGCCGGCAAGGACGACGTCACGGGCGAGGACCTCATCCAGCGCGACGACGACAAGGAGGAAACCGTGCGCAAGCGCCTGTCTGTCTACCACAGCCAGACCAAGCCGCTGGTCGACTTCTATTCCAAGTGGGCCTCCGGCGATGATGCGCGGGCGCCCAAGTACCGCAAGATCGCCGGGGTCGGCGCGCTGGAAGACATCAAGAAGGCGCTGTTCGCCGCTCTGGCCTGAAAAAGCAGAAGAAGCAAAGACTGGCTCTTCATGAGTGCGAGCCAGTCAGTGATATAATTGGAGATAATATGGCAAAAAATGCATTTTATGCGCAGTCCGGCGGCGTCACGGCCGTCATCAACGCCTCAGCCTGCGGCGTGATCGAGGCGGCGCGCAAGCACAAGGGCAAGATTGGCAAGGTGTACGCCGGGCGCAATGGCATCATCGGCGCGCTGACCGAGGACCTGATCGACACCAGCAAGGATTCGGCGGCTGCCATCGCCGCCCTGCGCCACACGCCCTCCGGCGCCTTCGGCTCCTGCCGCTACAAGCTGAAGGGCATCGAGGAGCACAAGGCCCAGTACGAGCGCCTCATCGAGGTGTTCAAGGCGCACAACATCGGCTATTTCTTCTACAACGGCGGCGGCGATTCCGCGGACACCTGCCTCAAGGTCTCCCAGCTTTCCGAAAAGACGGGCTATCCCATCGTCGCCGTGCACGTGCCGAAGACGGTGGACAACGACCTGCCCATCACGGACAACTGCCCGGGCTTCGGCTCGGTGGCCAAGTACATCGCGGTGTCCACACTCGAAGCCACGTTCGACGTCGCCTCCATGGCGAAGACCTCGACCAAGGTGTTCGTGCTCGAGGTGATGGGCCGTCACGCCGGCTGGATCGCCGCCGCCGGCGGCATGGCCGCCAGCAAGGAGATGGACCTGCCCATCGTGATCCTCTTCCCGGAAATCACCTTCGACAAGGCCAAGTTCCTCGCCAAGGTGGACGCCATGGTCAAGAAATATGGCTACTGCACGGTGGTGGTGTCCGAAGGCGTCAAGGGCGCCGACGGCAAGTTCCTCTCCGACCAGGGGCTGCGCGACGCCTTCGGCCACGCCCAACTGGGCGGCGTGGCGCCGGTGATCGCCAGCATCGTCAAGGAAGGCCTGAACCTCAAGTACCACTGGGGCGTGGCCGACTACCTGCAGCGCGCCGCGCGCCACATCGCCTCGAAGACGGACGTGGCGCATGCCTACGCCACGGGCAAGGCCGCGGTGGAACTCGCGATCAAGGGTCGCAACTCGGTGATGCCCGCCATCAAGCGCGTCTCCGACAAGCCCTACAAGTGGAAGGTTGACGTGGCGGAGCTGAAAGACGTGGCGAACCGGGAGAAGTTCATGCCGCGCGACTTCATCACCGCCGACGGCTTCGGCATCACCGAGAAATGCCGCAAGTACCTGGCGCCGCTCATGCTGGGCGAGGACTATCCGCCCTACAAGAACGGCCTGCCGAAGTACGTGCGCCTGAAGAACGTCGGCGTGAAGAAGAAGCTGGGCGAGTTCAAGATCTGAAAAAACCGAGCGCGGCGCGTGAGCGCCGCGCGCAGGCATGCAGCAGGGGGGCGGCAGCGGCCGCCGGTATTGACTTGATAGAGGAGGAGTAAATGTCAGCAGGTCTGATTTTTGCGCTCGTCTGCGCCATCGTGGCCATTGCCTACGGTGCCTGGCAGACGAGCTGGATTGTCGCGCAGCCAACGGGTAACGACCGCATGCGCGGGATTGCCGCGGCGATCCAGGAGGGGGCGCAGGCCTATCTCAACCGCCAGTACAAGACCATCGGCATGGTCGGCGCGGCGCTATTCCTGATCATCGGCCTGGTGCCGGCCCTGGGCTGGTCGACCGCCTTCGGCTTCCTTATCGGCGCGGTGCTCTCCGGCGCCGCCGGCTATATCGGCATGAACGTGTCCGTGCGCGCCAACGTGCGCACCGCCGAAGCGGCGCGCCACGGGCTCAGCCCGGCGCTCGACGTCGCCTTCAAGGGCGGCGCCATCACCGGCATGCTGGTGGTCGGCCTCGGCCTGCTTGGCGTGGCTGGCTACTATGCCTTCCTGAAGGCCGTCGCTCCGGCGAATGCCAGCATCGACCACATCATTCATCCGCTGGTCGGCCTCGGCTTCGGCTCCTCGCTGATTTCCATCTTCGCCCGTCTCGGCGGCGGCATCTTCACCAAGGGCGCCGACGTCGGCGCCGACCTGGTGGGCAAGGTCGAGGCCGGCATTCCCGAGGACGACCCGCGCAATCCGGCAGTGATCGCCGACAACGTCGGCGACAACGTCGGCGACTGTGCCGGCATGGCGGCCGACCTGTTCGAGACCTACGCGGTGACGACGGTGGCGACCATGCTGCTCGGTGCGCTGATGCTGAAGGCCAACGCGGAAGCCGCGGTGATCTACCCGCTGGCGCTGGGCGGCTTCTCCATCATCGCCTCGATCATCGGCGTCTTCTTCGTCAAGGCGCGCGAGGGCGGCAAGATCATGAACGCCCTCTACCGCGGCCTCATCGTCGCCGGCGTGCTGGCGCTGGTCGCCTACTACCCGCTGACACAGTACTTCATGCCGGACAACGCGCTCGACGAAGTCATGAAGATCAGCGGCGGCGCGGTGATGCGGCTCTACGCCTGCGCCGTGATCGGCCTCATCCTCACCGGCGCCATGGTGGTGATCACCGAGTACTACACCGGCACCGACTTCAGTCCGGTGAAGCACATCGCGCAAGCCTCCACCACCGGCCACGGCACCAACATCATCGCCGGCCTCGGCGTGTCGATGAAGGCCACCGCCCTCCCGGTCGCCGCCGTCTGCCTGTCCATCTGGAGCGCCTATGCGCTGGGCGGCCTCTACGGCATCGCCATCGCCGCGACCTCGATGCTCTCCATGGCTGGCATCATCGTGGCGCTGGACGCCTACGGCCCCATCACCGACAACGGCGGCGGCATCGCCGAGATGGCGGAACTGCCGAAGGAAGTGCGCGCGGTCACCGATCCCCTCGACGCCGTGGGCAACACCACCAAGGCGGTGACCAAGGGCTACGCCATCGGCTCCGCCGCGCTGGCTGCGTTGGTGCTGTTCGCCGACTACACGCACGCGCTGGAGTCGGCCGGCAAGATGCTGACCTTCGACCTGTCCAACCACATGGTCATCATTGGCCTGTTCATCGGCGGCCTGATCCCCTACCTCTTCGGCGCCATGGCGATGGAAGCGGTCGGCCGCTCCGCCGGGGCGGTGGTGATCGAGGTGCGCCGCCAGTTCAAGGAGATTGCCGGCATCATGGAAGGCAAGGCCAAGCCGGAATACGGCACCTGCGTGGACATGCTGACCAAGGCGGCCATCAGGGAAATGATGATCCCGTCCCTGCTGCCGGTGCTGGTGCCGGTGCTGGTCGGCGTGCTGCTCGGCCCGCAGGCCCTCGGCGGCGTGCTGGTGGGCACGATCGTCACCGGTCTCTTCGTTGCCATCTCGATGACCACCGGCGGCGGCGCCTGGGACAACGCCAAGAAGTACATCGAGGACGGGCACTTCGGCGGCAAGGGTTCCGAGACGCACAAGGCGGCGGTGACCGGCGACACCGTGGGCGATCCCTACAAGGACACCGCCGGTCCGGCCGTCAACCCGCTGATCAAGATCATCAACATCGTCGCGCTGCTGATCGTGCCCCTGGTGGCCTGATCTTCAGATCGCTGCAACAATACGGGCAACCTGCGGGTTGCCCGTTTCTTTTGTGAAGATGAAAAAAACATTCCTGTTGTTGTTGACGCTGCTTGCCTGGGGCTTCGCCCGGGCGGGGCAGCCCGCCCAGCCTGAAACGGCAAGCGGCGTCGGCACCGGCAATGAAACGCGCGGCCGCCTCTTCATGGCCGTGACGGCGAACCCGCTGGCGACCGACGCGGCGGTGGAGATCCTGCGCGGGGGCGGTACGGCGGCGGACGCGGCGATCGCCGCCCAACTGGTGCTGAACCTGGTCGAGCCGCAGTCCTCCGGGCTGGGCGGCGGCGGTTTCCTGCTCTATCACGATGCGCGTGACAACCGGCTGCGCGCCTATGACGGGCGCGAGACGGCGCCGGCGACGGCACGGCCGGACCGCTTTCTCGGATCGGACGGCAAACCCCTGTCCTTTCACGAGGCGGCGGTGGGCGGCCGTTCGGTCGGCGTGCCGGGCCTGCCGGCGCTGCTCGACCTCGTCTATCGCAACCACGGCCGTATGCTGTGGCCGAAGCTCTTCGCCCCCGCGCTGCGCTTGGCGGTGGAGGGCTTCCCGATGTCGCCGCGCCTGCACAGGCTGCTGGCGGAGGACCGCTACCTGCGCGACGATCCGGCCGCGCGCCGGCTGTATTTCGAGGCGGATGGCAAACCGAAGCCGGTGGGCACCAAGATCGTCAACCGCGAATTCGGATTTGTACTGCTGGCGCTGGCGCAGCACGGTACGAAGATCTTCTACGAAGGTCCCGTCGCCCGCGATATCGTCGCCGCGGTGCGCGCGCACGCGAAGAACCCTGGCGATCTGAGCGAGGCCGATATCACCGCCTACAAGCCCGTCGAGCGGGAACCTGTCTGCGGCGAGCGCTTCGGCCATCGCGTCTGCGGCATGCCGCCGCCCAGTTCAGGCGGCATCGCCGTGCTGCAGATGCTGACTTTTACCGAAGGGCTTGCGGGCAAGAAACCGCTCGCGCAGGAAAGCGTTCACCGCTTCGCCGAGTCGGGGCGGCTGACTTTCTCCGACCGCGTGCGCTACCTTGCCGACCCGGCCTTCTTCGACGTGCCGGTGAAGGCATTGCTCGATCCGGCGTATCTCGCAGCGCGCGCGCAGCTGATCCGCGCCGAGTCGAGCATGGGTCGGGCCGATGCAGGCGAACTGCCGATGAGGCAATCGCTGGGCGAGGACGCGTCGACCGAACTGCCGGCGACGACGCACATCTCCATCGCTGACACCGAGGGCAATGCCGCCGTGCTGACCAGTTCGATCGAGGCGGCCTTCGGCAGCCGTGTCATGGTGCATGGCTTCCTGCTCAACAACCAGCTGACGGATTTCTCCTTCCGGCCGGATGAGGGGGGCAGGCCGGTGGCGAACCGCGTCGAGCCCGGCAAGCGGCCGCTTTCCTCGATGGCGCCGACCCTGATCTACGGCAAGGACGGCCGCATTGCTGCTCTGCTCGGCTCGCCCGGCGGCAGCCGGATCATCAACTACGTGGCTCAGGCGGTGCTGGGACTGCTGGCCTGGAATCTCACGCCGGCCGAGACGGTCGCGCTGCCTCACTTCGGCAGCCGCAACGGGCCCACTGAATTGGAGCGCGGCACGTCGGCGGAAACGCTGCGCCCGGCGCTGGAGAGGCTCGGTCATGCCGTCTCCATCCAGGACATGACCAGCGGCCTGTCGGTGATTCAGCGTCGTCGCGAAGACTGGGTCGGCGCCGCCGACCCGCGCCGCGAGGGCGCGGCGCGGGGAGAATGACGGCTCAGAGCTTGACGCTCGGGTTGAGCGTGTAGACGCCGGTGACGACGGCCTCGGCCAACACGTGCCCCTTGATGGCCTCGCGCACCTGCTGGCCGGTGAATTTTCCCTCGAGCGGGCAGCGCGCGATGTCCAGCGCATAGAGGGTGAACACGTAGCGGTGCGGAATCTCGTCGTTCCAGGGAGGACAGGGACCGTCGTAGCCGTAATAATCGCCGGCCATGTCCTTGTCGCCGGCAAACCAACCCGTGTAATCGTTGATGCCCTGCCGCGCGCCGCGCGCGGTTCCCGGGCCGTTCTTGCCGCGCGGCATGACGTCCTGGGAAAACTCGCCGGCCTCGATGTGCGATGGGGTTGGCGGCAGGTCGACCAGCACCCAGTGGAAGAAGTCCACCCGCGACAGAGAAGCCGGCACCGTGCCCCCTTCCTTGTTGACATCGTTCCCCCTGCTCGGCACGTCGGGGTCGTGGCAGATCAGCGTCAGCGATTTCGTGTCGGCCGGCAGGTCGGACCAGGCGAAATGCGGGTTGTGGTTGCCGCCCAGGCAGACATGGCTCTGGGCGTGCGGAATGCAGAAGGCGTTGTCGCCATGGATGATGCGGGTAAAACTGTCGGTCCAGAACTTCATCGTCCCCTCCGCTGAATCATGTCCGGCCCTTCTTGGTGAAATCCCGTAGCCTGAAGCCGAGCAGCCACAGGGCGCTGAAATAGGCGCTGCCGGCCGCGGCCACCAGAGCCCCCAGGCGCAGGATCCGCTCCAGCGGGGGTGCCCCGATCCAGTGCGCTACGGAGCCCTTGCCGAACCACAGCACGACGCCCATCGCGACCAGCGCGACGGCCAGTTTCATGCCGAACGCGCCCCATCCCGGCTGCGGCACGTAGTCCCCGTTGCGGCGCAATCCGCGCCAGAGCAGCGCCGCATTGAGGCAGGAGGCAAGACCGATCGACAGCGCCAGGCCGGCGTGGGCGAGCGGCACGATGAAGACGGCGTTCATCGCCTGGGTGGCGGCCAGGGTGACGAGCGCGATCTTCACCGGCGTGCGGATATTTTGCCTCGCGTAGAAGCCCGGCGCCAGCACCTTGACGAGAATGAGCCCGGTGAGCCCGACGCTGTAGGCGACCAGTGCGTCGCGCGTTTTCAGCACGTCCTCGGCCTGGAAGGCGCCATAGTTGAACAGCGTGGCGAGCAGCGGCACGGCGAGCAGGGCGAGGGCGAGCGCCGCCGGCAGGGTGAGGAGGAAGGTCAGGCGCAGGCCCCAGTCGAGCAGCGCAGAGAATTCGCCACGATCGTCGTCGGCATGGCTTTTCGACAGGCTGGGCAGCAGGATGGTGCCCAGTGCCGCCCCGAGCAGGCCGGCGGGGAACTCCATCAGCCGGTCGGCGTAGTACAACCAGGAGACGCTGCCGGTGGGCAGGAAGGAGGCGAAGATGGTGTTGATGAGCAGCGAGATCTGCGAGACCGAGACGCCGAGCAGTGCCGGCAGCATCAGCAGCAGGATGCGCCGCACGCCTTCGTCCTTCAATGAAAACGAGAAGCGCGGCAGCATGCCGACCTTCGCCAGGTAGGGCAGCTGCAGGGCGAGCTGCAGCACGCCGCCGATGAATACCGCCCAGGCGAGCGCCAGTACCGGCGGGTCGAAATACGGCGCGGCGAAAAGGGCCATGCCGATGAAGGAGAGGTTGAGCAGCACCGGCGTGAAGGCCGGCACGGCGAAGCGGCTCCAGGTGTTGAGAATGCCGCCGGCGAGCGACACCAGCGAGATGAACAGGATGTAGGGAAAGGCGATTCGCGTGAGGGTGACGGTTAGCTCGAACTTGGCCGTATCGGCGGCGAAGCCCGGCGCGGAAATATAGATCAGGATCGGGGTGACGGCGATGCCGAGCAGCGTGACGGTCAGAAGCGCGAGGAAGAGCAGGGTGGCGACATGATCGACGAGGCGCCGGGTGTCCTCCGGGCTGCGCTTGTTCTTGTATTCGGCCAGGATCGGCACGAAGGCCTGCGAGAAGGCCCCTTCGGCGAACATGCGCCGCAAGAGGTTCGGCAGACGGAAAGCGACGAAGAAGGCATCCGTGGCCACCCCGGCGCCAAAGCTGCGGGCAATGACGAAATCGCGCACGAAGCCCAGGATGCGCGACAGCAGCGTCATGCTGCTGACCGTGGCGAGGGCCTTGAGCAGGTTCATGGGGCCAATGTTAAAGGCTTTGCCGGACGGCTGTGCCGCTTGCTTTTCCCCCGGAAACAGCCTAGAATGCGCCCCTTTTCCAAGCCCTTAGCAGAGCTTTCATGGCCAATACCGCACAAGCCCGCAAGCGCGCCCGCCAGGCGATCAAGCGCCGCGCCCGCAATTTCAGCCAGCGTTCCGAACTGCGCACCGCGATCAAGAACATCCGCAAGGCGATTGCCGCCGGTGACAAGGCGACCGCCCAGAAGACGCTGAGCGAGTCGATGGGCACCATCGACAGCATCGCCGACAAGAAGATCATTCACAAGAACAAGGCGGCTCGCCACAAGAGCCGCCTGTCTGCCGCCATCAAGGCGCTGTAAGTCAAGGCACGTCCATGCAAGTGGCGACCGGTTCCGGTCGCCATTTCTTTTTCCGCAGCCGCCGGATCAGTCGTCCGTCTTGGCGTCCGGCCGGCCCGTGTTGATTACCTGGAGTCCGTTGTCCTTGGCGAAACTGCCGAGGAAGTTGTAGGCCATGGGCTCGACATCATAGAGGCGGGCGGCGACATAGACGCATTTCTCGCCCAGATGCAGGCCCGGTCGCACGTAAGGGGAATAGCTCATGCGGTGGTCGGCGCCGAAAGCGGACATGATGCCGCACAGGCGTTCGGCCCAGTCGCTGGGACGGAATTTCTTTCCATCCAGCGTCAGCCCGACGATGATGAAGTTTTCCGGAAGCTTCTCTGACATGGTGTCCGGCGGCCGGATGAAATATCGTGCCGCTCGGGGAGGCGCGATTCTATCAGAAATCCCTTGTTTTTCTTATTCGGCCATCAAGCCGATTTAAGTGTTGTGGATGATGTGTGGATACTGCTCAAGAATTAGGCACACATCGGAAAGTTTCGAGAAAATAACAAGCTATCTTGCATTTTTAGGATTGACTGCTTGACTGCATATGCTGAAACAATCCCATTGATCTATATGTAGTTTTACATGCAGGCACCTGTCGTTTCGAAATACGGCTTCCGCATCAGGACGCGGGTTGGTCTTGTTGTGGACAATCTGTTGATACCCGGACGCGATGCGGCCGAGGCGGAGCGCAAACTGCGCCAGATTTATCGCGATTGCGAGATTCTCGACCGGAGTTGCCAGCAACCTGTTGTGAAGGCGGTTCCCGCCAGCTACGAAGACGTGATCGCCCTGATCACGCGTTAGAGAAATCCCTTTGCCGCCAGTTCGTCCGCCAGCGCGGCGTAGTCTTGTGCGCCGCGTGAGCCCGCTGCATGGCTGAACACGTCCTTGTTCAGGGCGGGGGCTTCGGCCACGGCAACGTTTTCCGAAATGACGGTTTCGCAGACTGCCTCGCCGAACTGCTCCTGCAGGCGCTGCTGGATTTCGTAGCTCATGTTGCGGCGGCGATCGAAGCGGGTCAGGACGTAGCGGCGTTCGACGCGGCGCTTGAGCACCGGTTCGAGCGCCTTCAGAGTGCGATCCACTTGCATGGCACCGCGCAGGGCGAGGAAGTCGGAGGAAATGGGCACCAGCAGGCGGTCAGCGGCAAAGACCGCGTTGAGAGACAGCACGCCAAGAAAGGGACAGCAGTCGATGACGACCTGGCGCTCGTCGCGGTCGGTGCCGAGATCGTTGAGGCCTTGGTTGAGGCGGTTGAGGATGGTAGGCCCCTTGCCGAAGACGGAATCGACCTTGATCAATTCGGCGTGGGCGGGAATCAGCCGGCCGATGCCCTCCCAGTCGATTTCGAGTTCCGAGAGCGGGCGGCCGTTCTGGTAGAAGGCGAAAACGCTGCGGTCGACCTCGCCCAGGGCCTGGCCATGGACGGCCGACAGATGCGCCTGAGGATCGAGATCGACGAGCAGCAGCCTTGCATTGCGGCGCGCGAGGGCAGCGGCGAGGTTGAGGGCGGTGGTGGTCTTGCCGACCCCGCCCTTCTGGTTGAATACGGCGATGCGGGCCATGCCGCCCAGTATATACAAGCAGGGCTTTTTCACTTAAGATGCGCGTGTGATCAAGGCGGCGCAAGCCGCCTTTCGCTTTTTGCAGTTGATATCCTGCGGTATCGATCATGTCGCATCTGATGAACACCTACGCCCGCTTGCCCGTGGCATTCACGCACGGACAGGGCACGCGGGTCTTCGACGAAGCCGGCCGCGGCTACCTCGACGCGCTGGCGGGCATCGCCGTGTCTACGCTGGGCCATGCCCATCCGCGCCTGGTGAAGGCGATTGCCGACCAGGCGGGGCGCATCCTGCACGCCTCCAACATCTATCGCATCCGCGAGCAGGAGCAACTCGCCGACCGGCTCGCCACCTTGGCCGGCATGGACGAGGTGTTTCTGTGCAATTCCGGCTGCGAGGCGAACGAGGCCGCCATCAAGCTGGCGCGCATGTATGGCCACCAGAAGGGCGTCGACATGCCCGCCATCGTGGTCATGGAAAAGGCCTTCCACGGCCGCACGCTGGCGACCCTCTCCGCCACGGGCAACCGCAAGACGCAGGCGGGTTTCGAACCGCTGGTGAGCGGCTTCGTCCGCGTGCCCTTCGACGATCTGGCCGCGGTGGAGAACATCGCCGCCAACAACCAGAACGTCGTCGCCGTGCTGCTGGAGCCGATCCAGGGGGAGGGCGGCATTCACGTCGCCCATGCCGAGTACCTGCAGGGCCTGCGCCGCATCTGCGATGCGCGCGGCTGGCTGCTCATGTTCGACGAGGTTCAGTGCGGCATCGGCCGCACCGGCCACTGGTTCGCCTGCCAGCATGCCGGCGTCAGGCCGGAGGTGATGACCCTCGCCAAGGGCCTCGGCTCGGGCGTGCCGATCGGCGCCTGCCTCGCCGCCGGCGCCGCCGCCGGCGTGTTCAAGCCGGGCAACCACGGCTCCACCTTCGGCGGCAATCCGCTCGCCTGCACGGCGGCGCTGACCACGCTGGCGGTGATCGAGGAGGAGGGACTGCTCGATCGCGCTGCCGCGCTGGGGCGGAAGCTGTGCGATGATTTCGCCATCGCGCTGGATGGCCAGGCCGGCATCGTCGCCATCCGCGGCGACGGCCTGATGATCGGCATCGAACTGGACCGCCCCTGCGGCGAACTGGTGGCGCGGGCGCTCGAGCGCGGGCTGCTCATCAATGTCACCGCCGACAAGGTGGTGCGTCTGCTGCCGGCCCTTGTTTTCAGCGATGCGGATGCCGATGAACTGGTGCAGATTCTCTCCGCGCTGATCCGCGAATTCCTGGCCTGAGGACGGTCCGCCATGGCCGCACCGAAGCATTTCCTGCAACTGAAGGACTTTTCCCGCGAGGAACTGGAGCACGTCTTCGCGCGCACGCGCTGGATCAAGGACAAGTTCAAGCGCTACGAGCCCTATCATCCGCTCTTCGACCGCACGCTGGTGATGATCTTCGAGAAGCAGAGCACGCGCACGCGTCTCTCCTTCGAGGCCGGCATGCACCAGCTCGGCGGCGCGGCGATCTTCCTCAGCACGCGCGACTCGCAGCTCGGCCGCGGCGAGCCGGTGGAGGATGCGGCGCAGGTGATCTCGCGCATGTGCGACATCGTCATGATCCGCACCTTCGAGCAGGGCATCGTCGAGCGCTTCGCGCGCCACGCGCGCGTGCCGGTCATCAACGGCCTCACCAATGAGTATCACCCCTGCCAGATCCTCGCCGACATCTACACCTTCATCGAGCACCGCGGCTCGATCGAGGGGAAGACCGTGGCCTGGATCGGCGACTCCAACAACGTCTGCAACACCTGGCTACAGGCGGCCGAGGTGTTCGGCTTCAACGTGCACGTGTCGACGCCGCCAGGCTACGAAGTCGAGCCCGAGCGTGCCGGCCTGTACGGCACCGACCACTACGAGGAGTTCCCCGACCCGATGGACGCCGTGCGCGGCGCCGACCTCGTCACGACCGACGTGTGGACCTCGATGGGTTTCGAGGCGGAGAACGAGGCGAGACGGCGCGACTTCGAGGACTGGCAGGTGGACGCCGAGATGATGCGCCAGGCCGGGCCCGACGCCATTTTCATGCACTGCCTGCCCGCCCATCGCGGCGAGGAAGTCGCCGCCGAGGTCATCGACGGACCGCACAGCGTGGTGTGGGACGAGGCGGAGAACCGGTTGCACACGCAAAAGGCGCTGATGGAGTACCTGCTCCTCGGGCGCGTGAATTCCTGATCCTTCCTAATTGGCAATCATGAGCAAAACCAAGAAGTCCTCCGGCGTCAAGAAAGTCGTGCTCGCCTATTCGGGCGGCCTCGACACCTCCGTCATCCTCAAGTGGCTGCAGGACACCTACGGCTGCGAGGTGGTCACCTTCACCGCCGACCTCGGACAGGGCGAGGAGCTCGATCCGGCGCGCGCCAAGGCGCTGAAGTTCGGCGTCAGGAAGCAGAACATCTTCATCGACGACCTGCGCGAGGAGTTCGTGCGCGACTTCGTCTTCCCGATGTTCCGCTGCAACACGATCTACGAGGGCGAGTACCTGCTCGGCACCTCGATCGCCCGTCCGCTCATCGCCAAGCGGTTGGTGGAGATCGCGAAGAAGACCGGCGCCGACGCCATCTCGCACGGCGCCACCGGCAAGGGCAACGACCAGGTCCGCTTCGAGCTGGGCGCCTACGCGCTGATGCCGAACGTCAAGGTCATCGCACCCTGGCGCGAATGGGACCTGCTTTCGCGCGAGAAGCTGATGGCCTACGCCGAGACGCACGGCATTCCGGTGGACATGAAGCACAAGAAGGGCGGCTCGCCCTACTCGATGGACGCCAACCTGCTGCACATCTCCTACGAAGGACGCCACCTGGAGAACCCGGCGGCCGAAGCGGAGGAGGCGATGTGGCGCTGGACGGTGCCGCCGGAGAAGGCGCCGAACAAGGCCGAGTACCTCGACCTGGAGTTCAGGCGGGGCGACCTCGTCGCCATCGACGGCAGGAAGATGAAGGCCCACGAACTGCTGGCCACGCTGAACCAGCTCGGCGGCAGGCACGGCATCGGCCGCCTCGACCTGGTCGAGAACCGCTACGTCGGCATGAAGTCGCGCGGCTGCTACGAGACCCCGGGCGGCACCATCCTGCTCAAGGCGCACCGCGCCATCGAGTCGGTCTGCCTCGACCGCGAGGTGGCGCACCTGAAGGACGACCTGATGCCGCGCTACGCCAGCCTGATCTACAACGGCTACTGGTGGAGCCCGGAGCGCCGCGCCCTGCAGGCGCTGATCGACCACACGCAGCAGAACGTGAACGGCTGGGTGCGGCTGAAGCTCTACAAGGGCAACGTCATCCTCGTCGGTCGCGACTCGAAGACCGATTCGCTGTTCGACCCGACCATCGCCACCTTCGAGGACGATGCCGGCGCCTACGACCAGCGCGACGCGGGCGGCTTCATCAAGTTGAACGCCCTGCGCATGCGCATCGCCGCCAATCGCGCCCGGCCGCAGAAACGCTGAAAGCCCGGAGCGATGTCGGGCACGATCTTCGGCTACACCGAAGCGGAGGTCGCCGAGTTCGGCATGACCTTCCTGCTCGGCGGCTTCATGCTGTACATGCTGTTCATCATCGGCGAACTGGCATGGAAGTCGCAGGCCGGCAGGATCGGCACCTTCGTGCTGTTTTTCGTACTGGCCTTCGGCATGCTCGGTTTCGTCGCCAAGGCCATCATCAAGAAAATGTGGGGGATATGAGATGGCGCAGTTCGACAATGTTTCCGTGGTCAAGAAGGCCAACGTCTACTTCGACGGCAAGTGCGTCAGCCACACCGTGCTCTTCACCGACGGCACGAAGAAGACCGTCGGGGTCATCTTTCCGTCGCTGCTCGTCTTCAACACCGGCGCGCCGGAGGTGATGGAGATCAACGGCGGCCGCTGCCGCGTGCGTCTGCAGGGCGAGAGTCAGTGGCGGGAATACGGCGCCGGCGAGTCGTTCAGCGTGCCGGGCGACAGCAGCTTCGACATCGAGACGCTGGAACTGCTCGACTACGTCTGCCATTTCGGGTAGCCGCCGCCTTTCCCTTTGCGGAGGAAGCCATGCCTTCATTCGACATCGTTTCGGAAGCCAACCAGGTCGAACTGCGCAATGCCGTCGAGCAGTCGAACAAGGAGATCGCCAACCGCTTCGATTTCAAGGGTTCCGACGCCCGCGTCGAGCAGGGCGAGGACGCCCTCACGCTCTACGCCGACGACGAATTCAAGCTGGGGCAGGTCTACGACATCCTCACCGCCAAGCTGGCCAAGCGCAATGTCGACGTTCGCTTTCTCGAACGCGGCGATATCGAGAAGGTGGGCGGCAACAAGGTGAAGCAGACCGTTGCCGTCAAGGAGGGCGTCGGCGGCGAACTGGGCAAGAAGATCGTGCGCATCCTCAAGGACGGCAAGCTCAAGGTGCAGGCCTCGATCCAGGGCGAGGCGGTGCGCGTCTCCGGCGCCAAGAAGGACGTGCTGCAGGAAGCCATCGCCCTGGTGCGCAAATCCGTTACGGATGTGCCGCTGCAGTTCAACAATTTCCGCGATTGATCAGTCGCGTTCCAGCCCCGCGATCCAGCGCGTGTAGAGGCGGTCGGCGACGGCGTTGAGCGCCGCCACCTTCGGCACCATGCCTGCAAGGATCGCCTCGGGCTGCTGCACCGCCGGGCCGTTGGCTGCGGCGATCTCGGCGGCGCCGTCGCTGCACCACCGGCGAATCATCTCCTCGGTCATCTCGACGTGGCACTGCATGCCCAGGGTGTTGCCGAGGGCATAGGCCTGGTTGGGGCAGTGCGCGCTCTCCAGAAGGCGCGTGGCGCCGGGCGGGATGCTGAAGGCTTCGCCATGCCAGTGGAAGGTCTCGAAGCACGTCAGGTCGCCGAGCCAGTCGCGTGCCGTTTCGCCCTCGAGCACGCGCACGCGTCCCCAGCCGATTTCCTTGACCGGATTCCTCGTCACGGTGCCGCCCAATGCCTTGGCGATCAGCTGGCCACCGAGACAATGGCCGAGCACCGGCAGATCGGCAGCGACGGCGGCGCGGATGAGTGCGCATGACCCGTCGATCCAGGCAAGCGGGTCGTTGACGCTCATCGGCCCGCCCATGAAAACAAGGCCGGAGCAGCCCTCGGGGGAAGGCGGCACGGCCTCGTGCCCGTCGATGCGGATCAGCGTCCACGGTATCGAGTGGCGGTCGAGGAATGTGGCAAAATAGCCCGGACCTTCGGTACGGAAGTGGCGGAAGATGGCGACTGGCTTCATTTCGGGCAAGCGCGCACGGCGCAGCGTGCATTCTAGCCTGCTGGCCGCGTGTTGCACGCTCGCCGCCCTGCCGTCCTCGGCCGCCGACGTCGGCGTGGTGGGCCTCTTTCCCGGCAAGGCCGTGCTCGTCATCGACGGCGGCAATCCGCGCACCGTGGCCGTCGGCGCCAGCGCGAGCGGCGTCAAGGTGATCGCGGTGGACCAGGATGCGGCCACGGTCGAGATCGGCGGCAGGCGGCATCGTCTGGCGATCGGCCAGCACGCGCATTCCGGCGGCGACGGCGGCGGCGCCCAGGTCACCAGCCTGACGGCCGACGGCCGGGGGCACTTCATCACCACGGGCACGGTGAATGGCGCCACCATGCGCTTCATGGTCGACACCGGCGCCACCAGCGTTGCCCTCGGCGCCGCCGATGCGCGCCGCGCCAATGTGAGCCTGGCGAATGCGCGGCCGGTCATGCTGCAGACGGCCAACGGCGTGACGCAGGGATGGGTGGTGACGCTCGGCAGCGTGCGCCTCGGCGACATCACCCTGAACGAGATCGAGGGGATCGTGCACCAGCACGACATGCCGATGGTGCTGCTCGGCATGAGCTTCCTCAACCGCATGGAAATGAAGCGCGACGGGCAGACGATGACGCTGCGCAAGCGCTACTGACTTGAAGGCCGATCCGTCCCGCAACGGGAGCATGCCGCTGAGCGCCGACCTGCTGCGCCGGCGCCTGGCCGGGCCGCGCGTGCTGCACGGCGTGGAGGAGGACGCCGTGCCGCAGAGACTGACTTTGGCCGCGGTGCTGGTGCCCATCGTCGACCGCCCGGAGGGCCTCACCGTGCTGCTCACCCAGCGCACGGCGCACCTGAACGACCATGCCGGACAGGTCAGCTTTCCCGGCGGACGCTGCGAGGCGGAAGATCCGTCTCCGGTGTTCACCGCGCTGCGCGAAACGGAGGAGGAGATCGGTCTGGAGCGCTCCCGCATCGAGGTGCTCGGCCTGCTGCCCGAATACCGCACCGGCACCGGGTTCAGCGTGACCCCCGTCGTCGGCCTCGTGAGGCCGCCCTTCACGCTGCGACCGGACAGCTTCGAGGTGGCCGAAGTGTTCGAGACGCCCTTGTCCTTCCTGCTCGATCCGGCCAACCATCAGCGTCACAGCATGGAGATCGGCGGCGTGCTGCGCCACTACTACGCCATGCCCTACGAGGGCTATTTCATCTGGGGCGCCACGGCCGGCATGCTGGTCAGCCTGCATCGTCTGCTCAGCGGCGAGTGATGCGATAATCCGCCATCCGCCTGCCGCCGCATGCCATGACCATCGTTTCCCTCATAGTCGTCCTGCTGCTCGAGCAGGTGCGTCCCCTGACCGGGCGCGGCGCGACCGACGCGTGGCTCGCGCATCTCGCCCAGTTCTTCGAGGGACATTTCAACGACGGGCAAGAACGCCACGGCACGATCGCCTGGCTGCTGGCGGTGCTGCCGGCGACGCTGGCCTGCGCCGCGGTCTATTTCCTGCTCATGGCGGTGACCCCGCTGCTCGCCTTCCTCTGGAACGTGGCCATTCTCTGCCTCACGCTCGGGTTTCGCCAGTTCAGCCACTATTACACCGACATCCATCTCGCGCTGCGCATGGGCGAGACGGCGCGCGCCCGGGCGCTGCTGGGCGAGTGGCGGGGACGCAATGCCGACGGCCTGAATGCCACGGAGATTGCCCGACTCGCCATGGAGGAGGCGCTCGTCGCCTCGCACCGCCACGTTTTCGCGGTGGTCGTCTGGTTCGTGCTGCTGCCGGGACCGGCCGGCGCGCTCATGTACCGCCTGGCCTATTTTCTGCACCGCCAATGGGGACAGCGCCAGGACGCCGAGTTCGGCGCCTTCGGCCGCTTCGCCCGGCGCGCCTTCGAAATCATCGACTGGCTGCCGGTGCGCGTGACGGCGACCGCCTTCGCCATCGTCGGAGACTTCGAGGACGCGGTTTATTGCTGGCGCACCCAGGCGGCGCGCTGGCCGGATCGGGCAGCAGGTATACTGCTGGCCAGCGGTGCCGGGGCACTGGGAGTGCGCCTGGGCATGCCGGTTGTCGAATCGGGCGAAGTGACGGAAAGACCCGAGTTGGGGCTCGGCGAGGAGGCCGATGCCGATTTCATGCAGAGCGGGATCGGCCTGGTTTGGCGGACACTGGTGCTCTGTCTGTTGTTGCTCACGCTGCTCGGCATTGCCAGTTGGGCAGGTTGAATTGATCACAGGAGTCGAAAATGGCTGACAAAAGAGAAGTGGTGGTACTGAGCGCCGTGCGCAGCGCGGTCGGCGGCTTTGGCGGTTCGCTCTCCGGCATGGAACCGGCCGAGCTGGGCGGGCTGATCGTCAAGGAATCGATCGCCCGCGCCGGCGTCGATCCCAACCAGGTGTCGTTCGCGGCGGTCGGCAACTGCATCCCGACCGAATCGCGCTATGCCTATGTCGCGCGCGTGGCGTCCATCCAGGGCGGCATGCCGATGAGCTCGGTGGCCTTCGCCGTGAACCGCCTCTGCGGCTCTTCGCAGCAGGCGGTGGTGAGCGCGGCGCAGGCCATCCTGCTCGGCGACGCGGACTTCGCCCTCGGCGGAGGCGTCGAGGTGATGTCGCGCGGCGTATACATGCTGCCGGCGCTGCGCTCGGGCGCGCGCATGGGCGATGCGCAGGCGCTCGACGCCATGGTGGCGGTGCTGACCGACCCGTTCGGCGTCGGCCACATGGGCATCACCGCCGAGAACCTGGCGGCCAAGCACGGCATCACGCGCGAGCAGCAGGACGCCTTCGCCGTCGAGTCGCAGAATCGTGCCGCGAAAGCCATCGCCGAAGGCCGCTTCAGGTCGCAGATCGCGCCGGTCACCCTGAAGACGCGCAAGGGCGACGTGGTGTTCGACACCGACGAGCATCCGCGCGCCGGCACGACCATGGAAACGCTGGCCAAGATGAAGCCGGCCTTCAAGAAGGACGGCACGGTGACGGCCGGCAACGCCTCGGGCATCAACGACGCGGCCGCCTTCCTGGTGCTGGCCGACGCCGCCAAGGCGGCCGCGGGCGGCCACAAGCCGATCGCGCGCCTGCTCGCCTACGCCATCGCCGGCGTGCCCAACGATGTCATGGGCGAGGGCCCGATCCCCTCGACCCAGGTGGCGCTCGCCAAGGCCGGCCTGACGCTGGACAAGATCGACGTCATCGAGTCGAACGAGGCCTTCGCCGCGCAGTCGCTCACCGTGGCCAAGGGGCTCGGCCTCGATCCGGCCAGGACCAACGTCAATGGCGGCGCCATCGCGCTCGGCCACCCGGTCGGCGCCACCGGCGCGGTGATCATCACCAAGCTGCTGCACGAGCTGATCCGCACCAACGGCCGCTACGGCATCGCCACCATGTGCATCGGCGGCGGCCAGGGTATCACGACGATCTGGGAACGCGTCTGACGTTGCACTTGCCGCGTTTGTGAAACGGGCCGGATGACCGGCCCGTTTTCATTTGCGCTCGGAATAGGTGGGCAGGGTGATGCGGAAGGCCATGGCGAGCAGGCGGGCGGCGAGGACGACCGCCATGCCGCTCCAGGCGGCGACCACCGGCGGGACGCCGAGCGCCTGCAGGCCGATCAGCCCCAGCGCACCGGCCCAGGCGGCCGAGGCGTAGAGCTCGCCGCGCACGAAGATGAGCGGCACGTCGTTGCAGAGCACGTCGCGGAGCACGCCACCGACCACGCCGGTGATGACGCCGAGCAGGCTGGCCACCAGCCAAGGCGCCTGCCATTCCAGCGCGACCTGCGTGCCGACGACGGTGAACAAGGCAAGGCCGACCGCGTCCGGTATCAGGAACAGGTGCGGCGGCAGGCGCAGGCCACGTACGGCGAAGAACACCGCCAGCGTGGTCGCCAGGGCGACGACAAGGTAGGTCTGGTCGCCGATCCAGAACACCGGCCGGTCCAGCAGGAGGTCGCGCACCGTGCCGCCACCCAGCGCAGTGGCGCAGCCCACCATCGTTACACCGACAAGGTCCATCTTCTTGCGGCCGGCGTCGAGCACGCCGGTCAGGGCGTTCACCGCCACGGCGGCGAGGCCGACCCAGTAGAGGAGGGTTTCCATGCGGGCGAGTGTAGCGGTTTCGCCGCCGTGCTGCAGCGACTGACTTTTCCGATTATTTCCCGCAGGAGGCGCAGAGTGCGTGGTACTGCTCGAGCCGGCGGGGCGAGATGCCGCCGGCGGCGACGGCGGCGCGCAGGGCGCAGTCCGGCTCGCGGTCGTGGCGGCAGTCGCGGAAGCGGCACTTGTCGAGATGCGAATGGAACTCGCGGAAGCCCTGCTCGATTTCGGCGCGGCTGAGGTGGGCCAGGCCGAACTCCTGCATGCCGGGGCTGTCGATGAGGCGGGTGTCCGCGTCGAGGCGATAGAGCCGGGTATGGGTGGTGGTGTGCTTGCCGGAATCGAGCGTCTCGGATATCTCGCGCACGGCGGCCTGCGCCTCGGGCAGCAGGGCGTTGATGAGGGTGGACTTGCCCATGCCGGACTGCCCCACCAGCACGCTGCACTGCCCCGCCAGAAGGGGGCGCAGCGCCTCCGCGTTCCGCCTGGCGCACAACTCGACCACCACGTAGCCGAGCGTGCGCAAGGGCGCGAGCTGCCGCCGCGCCGCCTCGGCTTTCTCGGCCAGATCGGTCTTGTTCAACACGATCACGACGCTCAGGCGCTGCTGTTCGGCGGCGACGATGCAGCGCGTCACCAGTTCGTCGCTGAAGCTCGGCTCGGCGGCGACGACGATGACGGCCTGCGTGGCGTTGGCGGCGAAGAGCTTCTGGCGCCAGGCGTCGCTGCGGTAGAGCAGCGTGCGGCGCGGCATTACTGCGGCGATGACGCCGTGGTCCGGCGCGGAGAGTTCCACCGTGACGCGGTCGCCGCAGGCGACATGGCTTTTCTTGCCGCGCGGATAGCACAGGGCGAGGCCGCCGCCGTCGAGTTCGACCTCGTATTGCCGGCCGAAGGCGGCGACGACGGTGCCCTCGGCAATAGTCAGTCCCTGTGGCACGCCCTAGGAACTCCGCAGATGCGCGATGCGCGCCGCGGCCGGCGGATGGGAATCGTAGAAGGCGGAATAGAGCGGGTCGGGCGTCAGCGTCGTGGCGTTGTCGCGGTAGAGCTTGACCAGCGCGGCGACGAGATCCTCGGCCCGGGTCTGCTCGGCGGCGTAGGCGTCGGCCTCGTACTCGTGGCGGCGCGACAGGGCGCTCAGCAGCGGCGAGAGCGGGAAGGTGAACGCCGGGATGGCCAGCGAGAACAGCGCCAGCGCCGCGGCCGTGCCCTGCGCCTGCATGCCCAGTCCCTGGAAGAACCAGGGCGCGTCGATGAGCTGGCCGAGGAGCCAGAGGAAGCCGAGGGTCGCCAGCGCCAGCGCGCCGATGCGCTTCCAGACGTGCCGGCGCCGGAAGTGGCCGAGCTCGTGCGCCAGCACCGCCTCGACCTCGCTTGGCGCCAGCTTCTCCAGCAGGGTGTCGAAGAAGACGATGCGTTTGGCCCGGCCGAAGCCGGTGAAGTAGGCATTGCCGTGGGCGGAGCGCTTCGAGCCGTCCATGACGAAGAGGCCGCTCGAACGGAAGCCGCAGCGCGCCATCAATGCCTCGATGCGCTCCTTCAGTGATGCATCGGCGAGCGGGGTGAACTTGTTGAACAGGGGCGCGATCACGGTCGGGTAGACGAGCAGGACCAGCAGGTTGAAGCCGAGCCAGAACAGCCAGACGTAGAGCCACCAGGAGTCGCCCATGCGCTCCATCAGCCAGAGTACGGCGGCCAGCACCGGCAGGCCGATGGCGGCGCCGAGCAGCGCGCCCTTGGCGAGATCGACGAGGAACAGGCGCGGCGTCACCTTGTTGAAGCCGAAGCGCTCCTCGATGACGAAAGTGCGGTAAAGAGAGAAGGGCATGTCGGCCGCCGAGCTCAACAAGACCAGACTGGCGATGAAGGCCAGGCCGTGAACGAGCCCCTCAAGGCCGAGCGTCGTCCATGCCTCGTGCATCGCCTGCAGGAGCCCGCCGAGGGTGAGTGCCAGAACGAAGGCGGCGCCGACCAAGACCTCGACCACGGCCAGGCGCACCCGCGCCGAGGTGTAGTCGGCGGCGCGCTGGTGGGCCTCGAGCGCGATGGTGTCGCGGAAGGCCTCCGGCACGGCGTCGCGGTGGTCAGCGATGTGGCGCACATGGCGCCGCGCCAGCCAGAGGCGCAGGACGGTGCTCAATCCCAATGCGATCAGAAACAGCGTGGTGAAGGCGGCGCTCATCGCGGGGTCATGAGGGGGCATGAACTGTGACAGAATGCGGGCTTTCGAATGACTTCAAAATTATGGCACAGGACCCCGGCAACCTGATCTGGCTGGACATGGAGATGACCGGCCTCGACCCCGATCGCGACAGGGTCATCGAGATCGCCATGGTGGCGACCGACGGCCGACTCAACACCCTGGCCGAGTCGCCGGTGGTGGTGGTGCGCCAGCCCGATGCCGTGCTCGACGCCATGGACGACTGGAACAAGAACACCCATGGCAAGTCGGGCCTGATCGACAGGGTGCGCGCCTCGACGACGGACGAGACGGCGGCGACCGGCATCCTGCTGGCGTTCATGCGCGAATTCGTGCCGGAGCGCAGTTCGCCGATGTGCGGCAACTCGATCTGCCAGGACCGCCGCTTCATGGCGCGCTGGCTGCCGGGCCTCGAGGCGTATTTCCATTACCGCAACCTCGACGTCAGCACGCTGAAGGAGCTGGCGCGGCGCTGGAAGCCGGAGGTCTACAAGGGCGTGGTGAAGAAGGGCGCGCATACGGCGCTGGCGGACATCCATGAGTCGATCGAGGAGTTGCGCTACTACCGCGACAACTTCATCAAGCTGTAATCAGGCATTCCGCATGGCGCGGATCGCCGCCAGCAGCCCGGCGGTGGACGCGTCGAACTCGCCCTCGCCCGAGAGCATCTTCGGCAGGATATCGCGCGCCATCTGCTTGCCGTACTCGACCCCCCATTGGTCGAAGCTGTTCACGCCCCACAGGCAGCCCTGCACCGCGACCTTGTGTTCGTAGAGGGCGACGAGGTTGCCCAGCGCGCGCGGCGTCAGCGCCGGCATGAGCAGCGTGCTGCTGGGCTGGTTGCCGGGACAGGCCAGGTGCGGGGCGAGGCGTTCGGCCTCGGCCATGCTTTTCCCCGCGGCGAGGAGCTGCGCCTTCGCCTCCTCGGGCGACTTGCCCTTCATCAGCGCCGCGCTTTGCGCCAGGGCGTTGGCGACGAGGGCTTCCTGTTCCGGGCCGGCAGCGCCGACCGGCACGATGAAGTCGATCGGCGTCAGACGCGTGCCCTGGTAGAAGATCTGATGGAAGGCGTGCTGGCCGACCGACCCGGCCATGCCCCAGAGGATGGGCGCGGTGGCACAGCCCACCTCGCGGTTCTCGAGCGTGACGCGCTTGCCGTTGCTTTCCATCTCGAGTTGCTGCAGGTAGGCCGGCAGCAGCCCGAGGCGGTGCGCGTAGGGGATGACGGCGAGCGATTCGGCACCGAGGAAGTCGATGTTCCACAGGCCGACGAGCGCCATCACCACCGGCAGGTTCTCGGCGAAGGGTGCGGAGAGGAAGTGCTCGTCCATCTCGCGCGCGCCGGCGAGGAGTTCATCGAAGGCGTTAATGCCGATCGAGCAGGCGAGCGGCAGGCCGATGGCCGACCACAGCGAGAAACGGCCGCCGACCCACTCCGCCATGGCGAGACAGTTCTCCGGCGGGATGCCGAAGGCCTGCGCCGCGGCGACGTTGTTGCTGACGGCGAGGAAATGCCGCGCCGGATCGGCGTCGCCGAGCCAGGCGCGCGCGGCACGGGCGTTGGCGAGCGTTTCCTGCGTGGTGAAGGTCTTCGAAGAGACGATGAACAGGGTGCGCGCCGGATCGAGATCGCGCACCGTGTCGGCGAATTCCGCCGGGTCGATGTTGGCGACAAAGCGGACGCTGAGTGCCGGGTCGGCGTATTCGCCCAGCGCCTGCGCGGCCATGCGCGGCCCGAGATCGGAGCCGCCGATGCCGAGGTTGACCACGGCCTCGATGCGTTCGCCCCCGCTCCCGCGCCAGTCTCCGCTGCGGATGGCGGCGCTGAGCGTCCGCATGCGCGCATGGGTGGCGTCCACCTCCGGTTGCACATCGCGTCCCGCCGCTCGATAGGCGCGTTGCGCGCGCAGGGCGATGTGCAGCGCAGCCCGGCCTTCCGTGGCGTTGACGGCCTCGCCCGATGCCATGCGGCGCAGGAAGCCGGAGAGGTCGCGCGCTTCGGCAAGCTTGACGAGCAGGGCGAGCGTTTCGGCCGTGAGGCGTTGCTTGGAGAAATCGGCCAGCAGGTCTCCGCAGCGCAGGGACAGCCGTTCGAAGCGCCGCGGATCGGCCACGAAGAGGTCGTTGAGATGGCGGCCGGCGAGCGCCTCGCGCTGCGCACCGAGCGCCGGCCATTGCGGGGTTTGCGTGAGCGGCGTCATTTCCGTACGTAGAGTCTGAAACGCTCGGAGCGGTCGCTCGGGCGGCCGCCTTCCCAGATCTTGCGCCAGCCCGTTCCCGGCGGCGAGATCTCCTTCTGCGTGGTGCCTTGCGAAAGATACAGCTTGCAGCTGGCCGCCGCCGGGTGGGTTTCCCGCAGGGTCTGGATGCCGGCGAAATAGTGAAAGGATGCCCGTTGCGTGCTGCCCAACCCCCGACCGACGATGCACTGATGGCCGGCCGGCAGCGCGGCCTGGATCGAGGCGGCCACTTTGCGGTAGCTCCTGTCGAGGTCGATCATGGGCACCCACAGCGCCATGAGCATGCCCCAGCAGACCGTCAGACCGGCCGCCCAATGGACCGTGCCGCGCTGCGGCGATCGCGGGCTGGTAAAGACGAGCCAGAGCCAGCCCAGCGTCAGGATGACCGCCGCGGCGAAGGCGGCGAGCGAGAAGCCGGCAGTGAAATCCGGGACCAGCCTGGCGAGATTTTTCGCCAGGCGCTGCGGCACGCCCGTGGTCATGGCCACCCATCCCAGCCACACCAGGCTGGCGAGGAGGGTGAACAGCATCATGCCGAACCAGTCGAAGGAATTGGCCGCGCCGCGCCGCAGGGAAAGCGTTGCCGGGGCGGCGAGCAGGATTAGCGGCGGCAGCAGGGGAAGGGCGTTGAGGCTGCGCGGCTCGGAAAAGACGCTTTGCACCGCCAGAAGAATGAAGAACGAAGCGAGAGGGATCAGGGTGCGGGGCTCGAGCAGGCGCCGCCGCTCCTTCCACAGCGTCCAGGCGGCCAGGGGAAGGGCGGGCCAGGCGAACCAGGACAGCATCTTGAGGAAGTTCCACAAAGTCAGGGCGATGTCGCGGCTCGTACGCAGGTCGTCCAGTTCGCGCGTCCACCAGGCGGCGCAGGCGGCCGGATCCTTCAGGTAGAGCGCCAGCGGCCAGGAGAGGATGAGCGGCGCGGCGATGGCGAGCGCGACGAACATGCCCCGTGCGGCCTGGGGCGTGCGCAGACGAGACGAGATGAAGGGCAGCAGCACGAGCAGCGGCCCGAGCGTGATCAACGCTGACAGACCCATGGCAAGGAAACCCAGCCCGAGCGCGGCGCCGGCCAGGAGCCCGCCGCGCCGGGGATCCTCGGGCAGCAGGGCGAGGCCGAAATAGAACGCAGCCATTGCGGCGAGGTGGGCGACGGCCGGCTGGACTTCATGCACGTGCACCAGGAGTCCCAGGCAGCCGATGGCGACCAGGGCCGCGCCGCGCGCGGCTTCCTGCCCGACGAAGCGCAGGGTTGCGCCCCACAGGGAGGCGATCATGATGCCGGCGAACAGGCCGGTGGCGAGGCGCGCCGCGTCGTGCAGCGGCAGGATCAGGCCGATCGTCTTGGCCAGGAGGGCGGCGACCCAGTGAAAAAAGGGCGGGGAATCCAGCCAGGGCTCGCCGGCCAACTGCGGCAGCAGCCAATGCCCGCCTTCCAGCATGGAGAAGACGACGCCGAAATGCGTGGCGTCATCGCCCTTCCAGGGGTCGTGGCAGACGAGGCCGGGCAGCAGATACAGGGCGCATAGCGCGGCCAGCACCGCGCCGCGCGGCGGGAAGGCGATCGGGAAGCGCGGCAGGCGCATTATTGTCAATTAGGGTCGAATGAATGCCGGCCGGGGGATTTTACCCCGCGCTGGAATGAAAAAAGGCAGCCGAAGCTGCCTTTTCATCCGGAATGCGCTGTTTCAGGCGGCAGCCTGCTTCTTCGTGCCGTACTTCTGACGGAAGCGCTCGACACGGCCGGCGGTGTCGACGATCTTCTGCTTGCCGGTGTAGAAGGGATGGCAGGCGGCGCAGACCTCGATGTGCAGCGGCTTGCCGCTGGTCGAGCGTGTCTTGAACTTGTTGCCGCAGCTGCAGGTGACGTCGATCTCGACGTAGTTCGGATGGGTGTCGGCTTTCATGGATTCCTCTGTTGAACAGGGCGGCGGCGGGTGTGGCCGTCCGAAAATGTGCACATTATCCACGAAAATCAGGGACTTTGCAATCTGGCCTAGCCCCGACGCATGGCATCGAAGAACTCCGCGTTGTTCTTCGTGGCGCGGATCTTGTCGAGCAGGAATTCCATGGCCTCGAGGTCGTCCATGTTGTAGAGGAGTTTCCTCAGCACCCAGACCTTCTGCAGCACCTCGGGCTTGAGCAGCAGTTCCTCGCGGCGCGTGCCCGAGCGGTTGACGTTGATGGCCGGGTAGACGCGCTTTTCGGCCATGCGCCGCTCGAGATGGATCTCCATGTTGCCGGTGCCCTTGAACTCCTCGTAGATGACGTCGTCCATGCGGCTGCCGGTGTCGATCAGGGCGGTGGCGATGATGGTGAGCGAGCCGCCTTCCTCGATGTTGCGGGCGGCGCCGAAGAAGCGTTTCGGCTTCTGCAGGGCGTTGGCGTCCACGCCGCCGGTGAGCACCTTGCCCGAGGCCGGCACCACGGTGTTGTAGGCGCGGGCGAGGCGGGTGATCGAGTCGAGCAGGATCACCACGTCCTTCTTGTGCTCGACCAGGCGCTTGGCCTTCTCGATGACCATTTCGGCCACCTGGACGTGGCGCGAAGCCGGTTCGTCGAAGGTCGAGGCGACCACCTCCCCCTTCACCGAGCGCAGCATCTCGGTCACTTCCTCGGGACGCTCGTCGATGAGCAGCACGATGAGGGCGACGTCGGGATGGTTGGCGGTGATGGCGTGGGCGATGTGCTGCATCATCACCGTCTTGCCGCTTTTCGGGCTCGCCACGAGCAGGCCGCGCTGGCCCTTGCCGATGGGGGCGATCATGTCGATGACGCGCGAGGTGATGTTCTCCTCGGCGCGGATCTCGCGCTCGAGCCGGAGGTGCTCCGCCGGATGCAGCGGCGTCAGGTTCTCGAAGAGGATCTTGTGCTTGGCGTTCTCGGGCGGCTCGTTGTTGACCTTGTCCACCTTGACCAGCGCGAAGTAGCGCTCGCCGTCCTTCGGCGTGCGGATCTCGCCCTCGATGGAGTCGCCCGTGTGCAGGTTGAAGCGGCGGATCTGCGAGGGCGAGACGTAGATGTCGTCGGTGCCGGCCAGATAGGAGGTGTCGGGAGAGCGCAGGAAGCCGAAGCCGTCGGGCAGCACCTCGAGCGTGCCGTCGCCGAATATGCTCTCGCCCTTCTTGGCGCGGTTCTTCAGCAGGGCGAAGATCAGCTCCTGCTTGCGCAGGCGGTTGGCACCGTCGATTTCGTTGGCGATGGCCATGTCGAGCAGCTGGCTGACGTGGAGAGTTTTGAGCTCCGATAAGTGCATAAAGACCTAGAGAGGGGTGAGGTGGGGACGCGGAAAGGGGGAACCTGGGCAGTTCAGGGGGAAACGCTCGGGGTTTGGTTTGGGGTTTGAAACCGGCTTCGCGCCGCGGGTCGTGTCGCGGCGCGGATGAGACTCAGGCGGACTGTAAGGCTTTCAGAGATTGCTGTCAATAAAGGCGGTGAGCTGGGACTTGGACAGGGCGCCGACCTTGGTCGCCTCGACGTTGCCGTTCTTGAACAGCATCAGGGTCGGGATGCCGCGGATGCCGTACTTGGCCGGGGTCTCCTGATTGTCGTCGATGTTGAGCTTGGCCACCTTCAGCTTGCCGGCATATTCCTTGGAAACGTCGTCCAGGATGGGAGCGATCATCTTGCAGGGTCCGCACCACTCGGCCCAGTAGTCCACCAGGACTGGAGTGGAAGATTGCAGCACCTCGGCATCGAAGTTGGCGTCGGTGACGTAATGGATGTGCTCGCTCATTGTTTCCTCGCAAAGTGTTTGATTGACCGGTCGTGCGCGGCCGGGGAAGTTCGTGTAGCGGTAGAACGGGAATCCGGGATAGGCGGCTGGCTTCCGATGGTGCAGGCTATCCTAGCGAAAAAGCCGGCGCATGGGAAGGGCGGGCCGGCAGGTCAGGAAGGCGCCGACCCGCTATGCTAATATCGGTCCCGAAAGCCTGATACCGCCATCCGAAGAAAGCGAAGGACGCCGCCATGACCTATGTGGTGACCGAACCCTGCATCAAGTGCAAGTACACCGACTGCGTGGATGTCTGCCCGGTCGACTGTTTCCGCGAGGGCCCCAATTTCCTCGTCATCGATCCCGACGAGTGCATCGATTGCACCCTGTGCGTGGCGGAATGCCCGGTCGAGGCCATCTTCGCCGAGGACGACGTGCCGGATGGGCAGAAGCATTTCACGGCGCTGAATGCCGAACTCGCCAAGCTGTGGAAACCCATCGTCGAGCGCAAGGACCCGCTGCCGGACGCCGACGAGTGGGCCAAGGCGAAGGACAAGCTGGACAAGCTGGAACGTTGAGGCGCGCCGCGCCGTCCCGTATCCGCCCGGACCATGTTCGATGAGGCGCGCCGCGTCGAACACCTGAAGCTTCCCCTCGCGGCGGACTTCGTCGAGCGCTGCGCGCAGCACATCGTCGAGTGCAGCCGCGAACGGCTTCCCGACCTTTCCTCTCTCCTGATCGCCCTGCCCGGCATGGCGCTGGCACCGGCACTGCGCCGCGCGCTGGGCGCGGCGGCCGGGCGCGCGCTGCTGCTGCCGCGAATGACGACCCTGGCGCAACTGGCCGCGGCGCAGCCGGGCGGGCAGCCAGACAGCCTGCGCCAGCTGGCGCTCTACCGGCAGTTGCGCGATCACGACTGGTTCGACAACGGTGCCCTGTGGGAGGTGTGTGCCGAACTGATCGCGCTGTTCGACGAACTGCATGCCGACGCTATCGGTCTGCCCGAGGACGAGGCGGCATTCATCGCCCGGGTCGAGGAAGCTTACCGCACGCGCGGCTCGCGGCCGCTGCGCTTCGAAGCCGAGGTGGTGCATCGGTTGTGGCATGCGGAGGTCGCCGGTGCGCCGGGCCGCCAGGCGGCCGCGACGATGGCGCTGGCGCGGCTGGCCGCCGAGGCCCGGGCGCCGCTGTTCATGCTGTGCGACGGCGAGCCGCGCCGGATCGAGTCGGCCTTCTGCGCGGCCTGGGCGGCGCGGCAGCCGGCCACGCTGCTGCAGCCGGTGCGCTGGCTCGATCCCTCGCCGTCGATGCGGGTGCTGAACGATGCCTGGCCGTCGCCTGAGGGCGAAGCCCCGCCACTGAGCGCGCGCGCCGAGACCTTGCGTGCCGGCCTGTCGCAGAGCCCGCTTGCCGGGAGGGTGCGCCTGATCCGCGCCGCCAACCTCGAGGAGGAGGCGCAGCAGGTCGCCGCCGAAGTCAGGCGCTGGCTCGGCGGCGGCCGCAGGCACATCGCCCTGGTGGCGGCCGACCGCGTCACGGCGCGCCGCGCGCGCGCGCTGCTCGAGCGCGACGGTATCCTCGTGCAGGACGAGACCGGCTGGAAGCTTTCCACCACGCGTGCGGCCGCCCTCGTCGATGCCTGGCTGGAGGTCGTGGCGTCGGATGCCTATCACCTCGATCTGCTCGACTTGCTCAAATCCCCCTTCGTCCTCGGCGACCTGCCGGAAGAGTTCAGGCAGGTCGGCCTGCAACGGCTGGAGCAGGGGCTGTCGCGCCACAACCTGTCCTGCGGTCTCGGCCGCATTGCAACGATTCTCGGCCGCGATGACGAGTGCGCCGGAGCGCTCGCCCTGCTCGAACGCGTCGCGGCGGCGCAGCGCCACATGCCGCGCGGCAGCGCCACGCCGGCGCAGTGGCTCTTCGCCCTCGAGCAGGCGCTGGGCGGCCTCGGCGCGCTTGCGCCGCTGGCGGCCGATGCGGCCGGCGAAGCGATGCTCGCGCTGCTGCGCCGGCGTCGCGAGGAGATCGGCGCCGTGTCGTGGCGACTGACTTTCGCCGAATGGCGCGAATGGCTCAACCGCGAACTGGAGGCGGCCGCTTTCGTCGATCGCGGCATCGAGAGCAGCCTGGTGATGTCCCATCTGGCGGCCATGCGCCTGCGTCGTTTCGAGGCCGCCATCCTGATCGGGGCCGACCGAGACAACCTGGCCCCCGACATTCCGCGCGCCGTGTTCAGCAACCAGGCCGTGCGCGCCGAGCTCGGCCTGCCCGGCGCGGCCGCGGCGCGCGCGCGGCTGCGCGACGATCTCGCCGGTCTCGTTGCCGCCTGCGACGAGGTGACCGTCACCTGGCAGCACATGCGCGAGGACGAGATCAACCTGCCGAGCCCCGAGGTGGAGCTGCTTTCACTGCTGCACCGTCAGGCCTGGGGCGACGATCTGATGACGCTTGCGGCGACGCAGCACCCGGCCGGGGCTGCGGCGGGCGGCACGCCGCGGCCGGCGCCCCAGGCCGCGCAGCACCTGCCGCCGAAGCTCTCGCCGAGCGCCTATGCCAGTCTGCTGGCCTGTCCCTATCAGTTCTATGCCCGGCGCGTGTTGCGCCTGGCCGAGGCGGACACGGTGCGCGAGGCGCTGGAAAAGCGCGACTACGGCGAACACGTACATCGCGCCCTGCAGCGCTTCCATGCCGCTTTCCCGCAACTGACCGGCTTGCCCGATGCCGAGCTGGCGGCGCAGCTCGAAGCCATCAGCCGGGATGTCTTCGCACCGGCCATCGAGGCGAACTTTCTCGAGAACGCCTGGCTGTCGCGCTGGCTCGATCGGGTGCCCGGCTACATCGAATGGCAGAAGGGACGCGAGGCGCGGGGCTGGCGCCATGCCGGAGCCGAGCAGACGCGCGAGATCGCGCTGCCCCTGGCGGGCGGCGGCGAACTGCGCCTGCAGGGACGGCTCGACCGGCTCGACCGGCGTGCCGACGGCGGCGAGGCGGTGCTCGACTACAAGGCGCAGGATGCCTCGAGGCTGAGGAAGCGGATGGAAGAACCCGGAGAAGATGTCCAGTTGGCCTGTTACGCCCTGTTGCAGGGGGCCGAGGTGAGCGAGGCGGCCTATGTCGGCCTCGATGCCGACCCGCCCGCCGAGATCGCCCTGCCCGAGGTGCAGGCGATGGTGCGCGCGCAGGCCGGCCGCCTGGCGGCGCTGGTCGATGCGCTGCGCGACGGGGCTGCCCTGCCGGCGAACGGCATCGACGCCGTCTGCGACTGGTGCGAAATGCGCGGACTGTGCCGACGTGACTATCAAAACGTCGACCGATTCTCATGAGCGAGACAGAGCAGATCCGCCAGGCGCTCGACCCGCACCGCTCAGTGGTGGTGGAGGCCTGCGCCGGCAGCGGCAAGACCTGGCTGCTGGTGTCGCGCATCCTGCGCCTGTTGCTCGCGGGGGTCGCGCCGGGGGAGATCCTCGCCATCACCTACACGCGCAAGGCGGCGCGGGAGATCGAGGACCGCCTCGCCGAGTGGCTGCGCCTGCTTGCCGTGGCCGCGACGGACGACGTGCGCGACTTCCTGCGCGCGCGCGCCGTGCCGGAAGGGGAGATCGAGCCGCTGCTGCCGCGCGCGCGCGGGCTGTTCGAGCGCGTGCTGGTCGCGGCGCCGGCGCTGACGGTGAACACCTTCCATGGCTGGTTCGCGCGCCTGGTGCAGGGCGCGCCCCTGACGAGCGACCTGGCCGGCTTCGCCTTGCACGAATCGGGCAGCCGCCTGCGAGAAGAAGTCTGGCAGCTCTTCGCCGATGCCTGCGCCCGACGTCAGGATGCCGCCGCCGCATCCCTGCTCTGGCTGCTGCGCGAGGCCGGCCTCGAGGGCACGCGCAAGCTGATGTTCGGACTGGCCGAACGCCGCGCCGAATGGCATGCCTTCGCCGGCACGGGCGAGTCGGGCGTCGAGCGGGCCTGTGCGCGGCTGCGGGCCGCGCTCGGCGTGGGCGAGGCGCCCGAGGCCGTGACGCGCCTGCTGGGCGACGAGTTGTTCATGCGCAAGTTGCGGGAATACGCCGCGATCCTCCGCGGCAGCGACATCGAGAGCGATCAGGCACTCGCGGTTCGGACCGAGGCGGCCTTCCACGCGGCACGGCCGGAGGCGCGCTTTGCCGCCATCGAGAAGGCCTTGCTCACGGAGAAGGGCGGTGCGCGCAAGCGCGAGGCGAGCAAGGCGGCCGAGAGGCGCTTCGGGCCCGCGCTGGCGCGCCTGCTCGAACTGCATGCATGGCTGTGCGAGCGTGTGCTGGCGGTGCGGGCGGAGCGGCAGGAGGAGCGGGCCTACGAGTTCAACCGGCACGCCTTCGTCTCCGGCGCCGCCTGGCTGGCGATGCTGGAGCGCTACAAGCGCGAGCGCCGCCTGATGGATTTCGCCGACCTCGAATGGCATGTGGCGCGCCTGCTGGCGGACGAGGCGCAGGCGGCCTTCCTGCAGGCGCGGCTGGATGCGCGCTACCGCCACATCCTGCTCGACGAATTCCAGGACACCAATCCCCTGCAATGGCGCATCCTGCTCGCCTGGCTCGATGCGTACGGCGGCGACGCCTCCGCCCGGCCGCGCATCTTCGTGGTCGGCGACCCGAAGCAATCGATCTACCGCTTTCGCCGCGCCGAACCGCGCGTCTTCGACCATGCCGCCGACTTTCTGCGGCAGTCCTACAACGCGACGGCGCTGGCCCAGGACGCGACGCGGCGCAATGCGCCGGCGCTGGTGGAAGTCATCAACCGCCTGTTCGGCGCGGAGGCGGATTTTCCGCATTTCCGTCCGCACCGCAGCCTGCATCCCGGCTTGCCCGGCCGCGTCGAGCTGCTGCCGCTGTGCGAGCGCGCGGCAATGGCGCCGCCGCAGGGGCATTTGCGCGATCCGCTGCGCGAACCCAGGGTGGTACCGGAAGACGGACGGCGCAGGGAGGAGGCTAGGCAACTGGCCGCGCGCATCCGCCGGATGGTCGGAAGCTGGGCGGTGATCGACGAGCGAAACGGCCAGCCGCGTCCGGCGCGCTACGGCGACATCATGGTGCTGACGCGCCGGCGCAGCATCCTGCCTGAATTCGAACAGGCATTGCGCGAGGCGGGCATCCCCTACCTCAGCGTCGGGCGCGGCGGGCTGCTAGAAACGATCGAGGCCGCCGATCTCACCGCATTGCTGCGCTGCCTCTCCAGCAGCGGCGACGACCTTGCCCTGGCGCACGCGTTGCGTGCGCCCGTCCTCGGGGCGGGTGACGACGACTTGCTGTGGCTGGCTGCCCGAAGCGAGAGTGGCTGGTGGCAGCGCCTCGGGGCGTGCGAGAGGGAGAAGGAGGCGCCGGCCACCTTGGCGCGTGCGGCGCGTCTCCTGGGCGGCTGGCGTCAGGCGGCGGCGCGTCTGCCGGTGCACGACCTGCTCGACCGCATCTATCACGAAGGCGAACTGGAGGCACGCTACCGTGCCGCCGTGCCGGCGCAGATGTGGCCTGGCGTGGCGGCCAACCTGGAGGCCTTTCTCGCGCTCTCGCTCAAGATCGACGCCGGACGCTACCCGAGCCTGCCGCGCTTTCTCGACGAACTGGCGCGCCAGGAGCGGGCGGGGGACGAAGATGCACCGAGCGAAGGGATCATCCAGGCCGCCGAGTCATCCGATCGCGTGCGCCTGCTTACCATTCATGGCGCCAAGGGCCTGGAGGCCGGCATCGTCTGGCTGATCGACGCGCACCACGTGCGGCGGCCGGGCGAAGCCTGGTCGGTGCTGCTCGACTGGCCGCCCGGGGCGCCGCAGCCGGCGCATCTTTCCCTGCTCGGGCGCAAGGCGGCGCGCGGCGCACGCCGTGCACCGCTGATCCATGCCGACGAGGCGCGTGCCGCGCGCGAGGAGCTGAATCTGCTCTATGTCGCCATGACCCGGGCGCGGCAGTATTTCATCGCCAGCGGCATTGCCGAGGAGAACGACGCGCGCAAGACCAGTTACCGCGACCGCATCTTAGCCGCGCTGGAGGCGGTCGGTGCGAGCGGCGGCATCCATGGCGAAGCGCCCGCTGCGGATCGGGCGCCGGCGCCGCGTGTCGACGCCTCGCTTGCCTCGACGCCAGCCTCGGCGCCCTTCGATCCGCCCGGCAAGCGGCGCGACCCGGCCGGCGCGCAGACCCTGCGCGGCACCTTGCTGCATGCCGCGCTGGATTGGCTGAGTGCGGGCGGAGGGGGGGGAATGCCTCCGACCGGCGTGGCGGCAGCGGACTGGCCGGGCTTGCGCGACGAAGCGTGCGCCATCCTGGAGGCCGGCGCGCTGAAGCCGTTTTTCGACCCTGCCCGCCATCTGCGCGCCTTGAACGAGGCCGAGTTCGTTCTGGCCGATGGCCGGATCGGCCGCATCGACCGCCTGGTCGAGTTCGAGGATGCGTGGTGGGTGCTGGATTACAAGAGCGGGGCGTCATCGCCCCAGGCACTCGAGGCCCACCGCCCGCAGCTGGAAGCCTACCGTAAGGCGGTGGGCGAACTCTTCCCCGGCAAGCCCGTGCGCTGCGGTCTGGTATTCGCAAAAGGGGAATGGCAGGAAATTTAGGCGAAATGCCCTTTCGCGGGAACGGGCAATCGACTAAGATTTATGTACCCATAGACAAAATAAAGAAGGTTCGGCATGCAAGTCAGGGAAATTCTCGCAGTCAAGGGCCAGGCCCTTTTCACCATTGCCCCCGGCAAGACGCTGGCCGACGCGGTTGCGATCATGACCGAGCAGGACGTCGGATCCCTCGTCGTGTTCGACGCCGGGCGCATGGTCGGCATGCTCACCTTCCGCGAAGTGCTCAAGGCGCTGAAACAGGCGGGGTCGGCATGGGGCGGCATGGCGGTCTCGGGCATCATGGTGAACGAGCCGACCGTGGCCGGACCGGACATGGAGGTCGATGCCCTGCGCCGCCTGATGGTCGAGCAGCACATGCGCTATCTTCCGGTGATGGATGGCGGCACCCTGATGGGCGTCATCTCGTTCCACGACGTCGCCAGGGCCGTGCTCGAGGAACAGAGCTTCGAGAACCGCATGCTCAAGGCCTATATCCGCGACTGGCCGGCCGAGACCGGCGGCACCTGATCGATTTCAACTGTCTCCGCGTGGGCAAGGCGCGCGGAGATCGCTTGACTTTGTAATCAAACTGCCAACGAACTTATTCAGGAGGGGAAATGGAAAAAATCTGGCTCAAGAGCTATCCGCCAGGCGTGCCGGCCGAGATCGACATCAATGAGTTTCAGTCGATCGGCCAGCTGTTCGAGCGCAGCGTGCGCGCCTTCAGCGACCGCATCGCCTACACCAACATGGGCAAGTCGATCACCTATGGCGAACTGGACGGCCATACGCGCGACTTCGCTGCCTACCTGCAGTCGCTCGGCCTGGCCAAGGGCGCGCGCGTCGCCGTGATGATGCCCAATCTGCTGCAGGACCCGGTGAGCATCTTCGGCATCCTGCGCGGCGGCTTCACGGTGGTCAACTGCAACCCCTTGTACACGGCGCGCGAACTGGAGCACCAGCTGAAGGATTCCGGCGCCGAGGTGATCGTCATCGTCGAGAACTTCGCCAGCGTTCTGCAGGAATGCATCGCCAACACGCCGGTGAAGCACGTCATCGTCACCAGCCTGGGCGACATGCTCGGCTTCCCCAAGGGCACCATCGTCAACTTCGTTGTCAAGCACGTCAAGAAGATGGTGCCGGCCTGGAGCCTGCCCGGCGCGGTGCGCTTCAACGACATCCTGGCGCGCGGGGCGCGCCTCGACTTCAAGAATGTCGAGGTCGGCCACGAGGACATCGCCTTCCTGCAGTACACCGGCGGCACGACGGGCGTCTCCAAGGGCGCCATGCTGACCCACCGCAACATCATAGCCAACCTGCAGCAGGCGCACGCCTGGCTGAAACCCTTCCTGCCGGAGCGCGGCGCCATCGTCACGGCGCTGCCGCTCTATCACATCTTCGCGCTGACGGCGAACTGCCTGACCTTCCTGAAGATCGGCTGGAGCAACCTGCTCATCACCAACCCGCGCGACATTCCGGGCTTCGTCAAGGAACTGCAGAAGCATCCCTTCGAGGCGATCACCGGCGTGAACACCCTGTTCAACGCCCTGCTCAACGACCCGGACTTCGTCAAGATGGACTTCAGCAGGCTGAAAATCACGCTGGGCGGCGGCATGGCGGTGCAGAAGGCGGTGGCGGACAAGTGGAAGCAGGTCACCGGCATTCCGCTCATCGAGGCTTATGGTCTGACCGAGACCTCGCCGGCGGCGACCATCAACCCGCTCGACCTGAAGGAGTACAACGGCGCCATCGGCCTGCCGGTGTCCTCGACCGAGGTGTCCATCCGCGACGACGCCGGCAACGCCCTGCCGCTCGGCGAGGCGGGCGAGATCTGCGTGCACGGTCCGCAGGTGATGCGCGGCTACTACAACCGCCCGGACGAGACCGCCAAGGTCATCATGCCCGACGGGTATCTGCGCACCGGCGACGTCGGCGTGATGGACGAAAACGGATTCGTGCGCATCGTCGATCGCAAGAAGGACATGATCCTCGTCTCCGGCTTCAACGTTTATCCGAACGAGATCGAGGCGGTCGTCGCCATGCATCCGGGCGTGCTGGAGGTGGCGGCGGTGGGCGTGCCCGACGAGAAGTCCGGCGAGGCGGTGAAGATCTTCATCGTCAAGAAGGATCCGGCGCTGACGGCCGAGGCGCTGATCGCCCACTGCAAGGAGAACCTCACCGGCTACAAGGTGCCGAAGCTGGTCGAGTTCCGCGCCGAGCTGCCGAAGACCAACGTCGGCAAGATCCTGCGCCGCGCGCTGCGCGACGAGACGGTGGCCAAGGCGTAAAGAGTCGCGATCCGGTAAAAAAAGGCCGCGCAATGCGGCCTTGTATTTCCTGCTGCCTGCTCTACTTGCGCCCGCCTTTGGCGCCGCCTTTATCCCAGACATAGCGCTGGGTGCGCTGCCAGCGTGTGGCCGGTTGCGGCGGGGCGGGGAGGGGCACGGCGGGTGCGGGCTTTTTCGGCGCCTTGCCGCCGTGTTGCCGGGACTGACTTTTGCCCATGGGGATGAGGAAGCATGCGGAGCCCCTATGATAAACTTGGCTTGAATTCATCTCCAGCCTTCCCATGTCCGGCAACACCCTCGGCACACTGTTCTGCGTCACCTCCTTCGGCGAGTCGCACGGCCCGGCCATCGGTTGCGTCGTCGACGGCTGCCCGCCGGGGCTGGCGCTGACCGAGGCGGACATCCAGGTCGAGCTCGACCGGCGCAAGCCCGGTACCTCGCGCCATGTCACGCAGCGGCGCGAGTCCGACAGCGTGGAGATCCTCTCCGGCGTCTTCGAGGGGCGCACCACCGGCACGCCGATCGCGCTCCTGATCCGCAACGAGGACCAGCGCAGCAAGGACTACGGCAACATCGCCGAGACCTTTCGTCCCGGCCACGCCGACTACACCTACTGGCAGAAATACGGCATCCGCGACTACCGCGGCGGCGGCCGCGCCTCGGCGCGCGAGACGGCAGTGCGCGTGGCGGCCGGCGCCATCGCGCGCAAGTGGCTGCGCAGCCGCTACGGCATCGTCGTGCGCGGCTGCCTGTCGCGGCTCGGCCCGGTCGAGATTCCGTTCAAGTCCTGGGACGGCGTGTACGCCAACCCCTTCTTCGCCGCCGACCCGGACAGCGTGGCGGGGCTGGAAGACTACATGGACCAATTGCGCAAGTCGGGCGACTCGGTTGGCGGCCAGGTCACGGTGGTGGCCGAGAACGTTCCCGTCGGCTGGGGCGAACCGGTGTACGACCGGCTCGACGCCGACATCGCCTACGCCATGATGGGCATCAATGCCGTGAAGGGCGTCGAGATCGGCGCCGGCTTTGCCAGCGTGACGCAGAAGGGCAGCGAGCATTCCGACGAGCTGACCCCGGCGGGTTTCCTCTCCAACCATGCCGGCGGCACGCTGGGCGGCATCTCCAGCGGCCAGGACGTCGTCGTGCATCTCGCCGTCAAGCCGACCTCCAGCATCCGCCTGCCGCGCCGCTCCATCGACAAGCGGGGGAAGCCCGTCATGGTGGAAACCCATGGCCGCCACGATCCCTGCGTCGCCATCCGCGCCACGCCGGTGGCCGAGGCGATGCTGGCGCTGGTGCTGATGGACCACGCCCTGCGCCATCGCGCGCAATGCGGCGACGCCGGCTGCCCGACGCCGAAAATTGCGGCACGCGCGCCGCAGGCGGGCGAAGCAGCCGGACCGGCCGTGGAAGACCCAGAGCCGGACGAGGCCTGAACCGTTTTTCATTCGATCAAGGACGCACCATGGAACTGCAACAACACGATCTGTACCACGAGTTGCCCGAGTACAAGGACTCGATCCACGAATTGAAGACGGCGAATCACCACTTCGCCAAGCTGTTCGACGAGTACCACCGGGTGAACAAGGACATCTGCCGCATCGAGGAGAACGACGAGCCGGTGACCGATTTCGCCCTCGAGGACATGAAGAAGCTGCGCCTCAGGCTGAAGGACGACCTGCACGTCATGCTGCGCGCCCACAAGGGCTGACGCCGGGCGGGCGCGGCCATGCCGCGCCCGCGCATGCGATGGTTCCCTACTGGCGCCTGTCGGCGTACTACTTCTTCTACTTCGCCTTCATCGGCGCCTTCTCGCCCTACTTCACGCTGTACCTGCAGTCGTTGCGCTTCTCCGCCTGGGACATCGGCGTGCTGATGTCGCTGATGCAGGTGATGCGCCTGCTGGCGCCCAACCTCTGGGGCTGGCTCGCCGACCGCATCGGCGCCAAGACGCCGATCGTGCGCGGGGCGGCGCTGATGAGCCTGCTGGGTTTTTCCTGTTTTTTCTTCGCCGAGGGCTTCGCCGGCTTCTTTCTCGGCATGGCGCTGCTGGCGTTTTTTTGGAGCGCCGCCTTGCCGCTGGTGGAGGCGCTGACCTTTTCCCACCTCGGGATGCAGGCGAATCGCTACGGATCGATCCGGCTGTGGGGCTCGCTCGGCTTCATCACCGCCGTGCTCGGACTCGGCTGGCTGCTCGATTGTCTGCCGCTGTCGGCCACGCTGTGGGTGTCGCTGGGCCTGATGGGCGGCATCCTCGCCTGTGCGCTGGCCCTGCCGGAGAAGCGCGAGGCTGCGCACGAAGCCGATCGCCAGCCGATCGGCGACATCCTGCGACGGCGCGAAGTCCGCGCACTGTTCGCCGCCTGCTTTTTCATGGCGGCGGCACATGGCGCGCTGTATGTCTTCTATTCCATCTATCTGGTCGGGCGCGGCTACGGCACGACCCTCGTCGGCTTCCTGTGGACGCTCGGCGTGGTGGCGGAGATCGCCGTCTTTCTCGCCATGCCGCGCCTGTTCGGCGCCTTCTCGCTGCGCGCCATCCTCCTGTTCAGTTTTGCCTGCGCCATCGCCCGCTTCCTCGCGATCGGCTGGGGCGTCGAGTCGCTGGCGCTGATCCTCGCCGCGCAATTGCTGCACGCGGCGACTTTCGGTGCCTACCATGCCGCCTCGGTCGCCGCCGTCAATCGCTGGTTCGCCGGGCGGCACCAGGCGCGAGGACAGGCGCTGTACGGCAGCCTGTCCTTCGGTGCGGGCGGGATGCTGGGCGGCCTGGTCAGCGGTTGGTCATGGGATGCCCTGGGCGCCGAAATCACTTATACATTGAGCGCAGGCTTTGCCCTGCTCGGACTGGTCGTGCTCTGGCGCGGCTGGCGGCCGTCGGCCGAGGCAGCGCACAGCTAGCGCCCGAACCCCGCATCGCAAGCGGCCTTTCCGGATCGCCTGTTGCACCGCCGCATGTCGACTTGAATTCGATATAATTCAAAAACTTTGCAAAATCATGGACTGCGAACTGGAGGTGAAGCCATGAGGCGTTGGAACACTCTGTTTGTCATGGTGGTGGCCATGGCGTTGGCGGCATGTCATACCGTGGAGGGCATCGGCAAGGACATTCAGGCCGGGGGCAAGGCGGTCGAAAAAGCCGCCAAGTGAAACTGCGGGCAAGACGTTTTTGCTTGAAAGGTAATCGATGAGAATCTGCGTTTTGCCCGGCGACGGTATCGGGCACGAAATTGTCGGCGAAGCCGTGCGTGTGCTGGAAGCCCTGCGCAGCGACGGCATCAAGCTGGAGATGGAGCAGGCGCTGCTCGGCGGCTGCGCGGTCGATGCGGCGGGCGATCCCTATCCCGAGGCGACGCGCAAGCTGGCGCGTGCGGCGGATGCCGTGCTGCTCGGCGCCGTCGGCGGCCCGCAATACGACACCCTGCCGCGCGAGAAGCGCCCCGAGCGGGGGCTGCTCGGCATCCGCAAGGACCTGGGGCTGTTCGCCAACCTGCGGCCGGCCGTGCTCTATCCCGAGCTGGCGAATGCCTCGACCCTGAAGCCCGAGGTCGTGGCCGGACTGGACATCCTCATCGTGCGCGAGCTGACCGGCGACATCTACTTCGGCGAGCCGCGCGGCATCGAGACGCGCAACAGCGAAAATGGGGAAGAGCGGGTCGGCATCAACACCATGATCTACTCGGAGAGCGAGATCCGCCGCATCGCGCGGGTTTCCTTCGACGCGGCGAGAAAGCGCAACCGCAAGCTGTGCTCCGTGGACAAGATGAACGTGCTGGAGTGCACCCAGCTCTGGCGCGACGTGGTGTCGGACGAGGCGAGGAACTACCCGGACGTCGAGCTGTCGCATATGCTGGTGGACAACGCCGCCATGCAACTGGTGCGCAACCCGAAGCAGTTCGACGTCATGGTGACGGGCAACATGTTCGGCGACATCCTCTCCGACGAGGCCTCGATGCTGACCGGCTCGATCGGCATGCTGCCTTCGGCCTCGCTCGACGAGAAGGGCAAGGGGCTCTACGAGCCGATCCACGGCTCGGCGCCGGACATCGCCGGCAAGGGGGTGGCCAACCCGCTGGCGACGATCCTGTCGACGGCGATGATGCTGCGCTACACCTTCGGTCAGGAGGCGGCGGCGCAACGCATCGAGGGCGCGGTGAAGAAGGTGCTGCAGCAGGGGCTGCGCACCGGCGACATTTACGAGGCCGGCACGAAGAAGGTCGGCACGAGGGAAATGGGCGACGCGGTGATCGCGGCGCTCTGACTGCAACATTGGCTGGGAAACGGAAATGAGACGAGTGGGCCTGGTGGGATGGCGCGGCATGGTCGGCTCCGTGCTGATGCAGCGCATGGTGGAAGAACGCGATTTCGACCTGATCGAGCCGGTCTTCTTTACCACCTCGCAGGTGGGCGGCAAGGGGCCGTCGATCGGCCGCGACGTGCCGGCGCTGAAGGACGCGCGTAGCCTCGACGACCTCAAGGCGCTGGACATCATCATTTCCTGCCAGGGCGGCGATTACACCGCCGAGATATTCCCGAAGCTGCGCGCGGCGGGCTGGCAGGGGCACTGGATCGACGCCGCCTCGTCGCTGCGCATGCAGGACGATGCGGTCATCATCCTCGACCCGGTCAACCTGGACGTCATCAAGGATGCGTTGGCCAGGGGCGGACGTAACTGGATCGGCGGCAACTGCACCGTCAGCCTGATGCTGATGGCGGTGGGCGCGCTCTATCGAGAGGATCTGGTGGAATGGATGAGCGCCATGACCTACCAGGCGGCCTCCGGCGCCGGCGCGCAGAACATGCGCGAGCTGCTGACGCAGATGGGCGAGGTGCATCGCGTGGCGAAAGGCTTGCTCGACGATCCGGCCTCGGCCATTCTCGACATCGACCGCGAAGTGGCGGGCATCCTGCGCGACGACCGTTTTCCGACGGCCAGCTTCGGCGTGCCGCTGGCCGGATCGCTCATTCCGTGGATCGACAAGGAACTGGAAGGCGGCCAGAGCCGCGAGGAGTGGAAGGGCCAGGCGGAGACCAACAAGATCCTCGGCCACGGTCGCAATCCCGTACCCATCGATGGCATCTGCGTTCGCGTCGGCGCCATGCGCTGCCACAGCCAGGCGCTGACCATCAAGCTCAGGAAGGACGTTCCTGTCAGCGATGTCGAAGGCATGATCGCCGCATCGAACGACTGGGTGAAGGTGGTGCCGAATCACCGCGATGTCACGATGCGGGAGTTGACGCCCGCTGCAGTGACCGGCAAGCTCGCGGTGCCTGTCGGGCGGCTGCGCAAGCTCAGCATGGGACCGCAGTACCTCGCGGCCTTCACCTGCGGCGACCAGTTGCTCTGGGGCGCTGCGGAGCCGCTGCGGCGCATGCTGAGGATACTGCTCGAGGCTTGATGCCTGCAGGCCGGAATCGCTCGTCCGGCCCGTTCAACAGAAAACCAAAAGGGCGGCGGTCCATTGCGGACCCGCCCGCCCACCACGAACCGGTTGTTTTCCGGCCGGTTTTGGCCTAAATGTAATAATGAAGTTTAGCTTGCATAGCTAACCTCATGATGTTATGTTAATTGTTCGGAAACTCTCCGCGAGGGGGGGGACGCGGTGCATAAAAAATTCCTGAGACTCTTGTTAAAGACCTCCCTGCTGGCGGCCGCACTGGCAGCGTTGCCGGGCGCCCATGCAGCAGGCCTGGGCCGGATCACGGTGCTTTCTGCGCTCGGTGAACCCTTGCGCGCCGAGGTCGAATTGTCGGCTACGCGCGAGGAATTGGGATCGATGTCCGCGCGGTTGGCGACGCACGAGGCGTTCAAGCAGGCAGGCGTCGAATTCGTTCCCGCGCTGTTCGGCATCAAGGTGCTCGTGGACAAGCGCTTCAGCGGCCAGCCCGTCATCCGCTTGACAACGGATCGTCCGATCAACGAGCCTTTTCTCGATCTGCTGATCGAGTTGAACTGGAGCGCCGGACGTCTCGTCCGCGAATACACTTTCCTGCTCGATCCGGCCCCCGAAGTTATCGCTCCGAAGCCGGTTACGCCGCCCACGGCCAAGCGCGAGCCCGCTCCGGTCGCACAGCCGGCGCCTGTGGCCACCCCCAAGCAACCTGAAGTGCGCACCGGGGCGCCGGCAGACGAAAAACAGGCCGAGGCCAAGGTGGCCGCAGCCAAGCCCGCCGGCGATCAGGCGGGGCGTGAGGTGAAGAAGGGCGAGTATCTGCGCAAGATCGCGGACGAAACGCGTTATGAAGGCGTCAGCCTCGACCAGATGCTCGTGGCCATTTTCCGCAGCAACAAGGATGCCTTCATCGGCAGCAACATGCACCGCCTGAAGGCGGGCAAGATTCTCAGCATCCCCGACCGCGATGCGGCGGCCGCAGTGGATGCGCGAGAGGCGCGGAAAACCATTACCGTCCATACTGCCGACTTCAATGCCTATCGCCAGAAGCTGGCGGGTGCCGCCGCCGGCGCCGAGCCGCCGAAGGAGGATGCCGCCAAGCAGGTTGCCACGGGCAAGATCGGCGCCAAGGTCGAGGACAAGGCCCCGGCGCCGACCGAATCGAAGGATCAGCTCAAGGTTTCGAAGGCCGAAGTCGCCAAGGAAACACGCGCCGCCCAGGGCAAGATCGCCGCACTGGAAGAAGATCTGGTTGCCAAGGATCGTGTGCTCAAGGAGTTGCAATCGCGCCAGGCCGACCTCGAGAAAAACATCAAGGATCTGCAGAAGCTGGTCGAGTTGAAGAACCAGAACCTGGCCGAGCTGCAGAAGCAGGCCCAGGCCAAAGCCGCGCCGCCGGTCGAGGCGCCAAAACCCGCAGCCCCGGCGGCACCCCCTCCGCCTCCAGCTTCCGCCAAGGCCCCCGAGGCTGCGCCTGCGCCGACAACAGCGCCGCCTCCTGCCGCAGCGCCTGCAGCCCATGCCGAGAAACCGGCTGAGGCACCCAAGCCGGCGGATGTGGCAGCAGCCAAGCCGGCCGAGGCTGAAAAGCCGGCGGAAGCGGCGAAACCCGCCGAGGCTCCGAAACCGGCCGAACCACCGAAGGCTGCGCCCAAGAAGGTGCCGCCTCCGCCGCCACCGCCCGAGCCGGATTTCCTCGACGAGCTGATGGAAAATCCGGCCATACTGGGCGGCGGCGTTCTGGTGCTCGGCCTGCTCGGCTTCATCGCCTATCGCCAGCGGCAGAAGAAGAAACTGGAAGGCGTCGAAGCGCCGCCGACCACCACCGCCAACCTGACCGCGAATTCGGTCTTTGGCGCGACCGGAGGACAGAGCGTCGACACAACGGGCAGCTCGATGGCGACGGATTTCAGCCAGGCCTCGATCAGCGCCATTGACGCGGAAGAGGGCGTCGATCCCGTCGCGGAAGCGGACGTCTACATGGCCTATGGCCGCGATGCGCAGGCCGAGGAAATCCTCCTTGACGCGCTGAAGACCGATCCGACGCGTACCGCGATTCACATCAAGCTGCTGGAGATCTACGCGGCGCGCAAGAACAACAGGCAGTTCGAGACCTTGGCCAGCGATCTGTACGCCCAGACGGGTGGCGTCGGCGCCGACTGGGAAAAGGCCGCTGCGATGGGCCTCAAGCTCGACGCCGTCAACCCCCTGTACGGTGGCGGCGCCGCGGCTGACAAGACCATGCACACCGACACCACGATCGTCGTGCCTCCCGGCGAGAAACAGATGCGCGACACGTGGACCATGCCGGGCGAACTGAGCCAGATTTCCGAGGCGGTGGAGAAAGGCGGTGGCACCGCCACGGTAATACTTGAGAAGCCCGTCGAGGCGGCGGCAGAAGCCGCGCCCGCTTCGGCGCCCGTCCTGGACTTCGACCTGGATCTGGGCTCGCCCGCCGCCGCGCCCGCAGCGCCTGCGCCCAAGGCCGAGGACATCGCGGGGCTGGATTTCGATCTCGGCCTCGACTTGAAGGCGCCAGAGACGAAGCCCGCCGCCTACAACGCCGAAGCGACCATGATCCTCGACGTGAAGCAGGCAAGTCAGCCTGCGGCCGATTTGGCGCTCGACATCAAGCTCGACGAGCCGGCTGCGCCGGCGGCGGAAGAGGCCCTGCATTTCGACCTCGACCTCGGCGCGCCGGCCGCTCCCTCGGCGGCTGCGGCCGCTGAAGTGGTCGACCTGGAGAAAACCATTGCCGGCGGCAATGCGCTCGATTTCGACTTCAACATCGGCGCACAGACGGCGCCGGGGGCCCCGCAGGCCGAACCCGGCGTCGATCTCGGCGCCATCAGCCTGGACCTGGGACAGTCCGCCTCCACGCCCGAAGGTGCTGCGGGCGATGAGATCGCGACCAAGCTCGAACTGGCGAAGGCCTACGAGGAGATGGGCGACAAGGAAGGCGCGCGCGAGTTGCTGGGCGAGGTCATCAAGGAAGGCGATGCCGAGCAGCAGGCCAAGGCGCAAGGCATGCTCTCCAAGCTGGGCTGAGTCCGCGTAGGGAGGGCCGCCGATCCCTCCGTTTCGCATTTTTCCGATGCTGCATCCGACCGTCCGCCTCCTTGCCTGGGCGGCGGCGGTCGTGTTTTCCCAGTTGCTGCCGCTCGCAATGCTGGTACCGGTGTGCGCGGCCGTGACCGGCCTGGCGATGTGGCGGGCGGGACGGCACCTGACGCTGCTGCTGCGGCGCACCCGCTGGCTGATCCTGGCGCTGCTGCTGCTTTTTGCGTTCGCCACGCCGGGCGTCTATGTCCTGCCGGCACTTGGCGCATTCGGACCGAGCGAGGAGGGGATGCGGCTCGGGCTCGAGCACGCGTTGCGCCTGCTGGTGGTGCTCTCGGCGCTGGCGCTGTTGCTGCAACTGAACGACATGGACGGCTTGCTCTCTGGCCTGCACGGCCTGCTCTGGCCTCTCGAATGGCTTGGCCTCGATCGCGGACGCGTCGCGCTCCGGCTGATGCTGGTGCTGCGCTATGTCGAGCAGGCGCCGCCGGGGCAGCATTGGCGCGCCTGGCTCGAGGGCCCCGTCGGCGCGGAACGGATCGGGGTCCTCAGCCTGCGCCGCCACAGACTGACGGCCCTCGATGTCGCCGTGCTGGCGGGACTGACTTTTCTTTTGCTGGCAGCCATTCTGGCCTGATCATGAGAATTGCGCTCGGAGTGGAATACGACGGCTCGGCCTTCTCCGGCTGGCAGACGCAACCGCAGGGCAATACCGTGCAGGATGCGCTGGAGCGCGCCTTGTGCGAGATCGCCGGTACGCCGCTGAGGGTGACCTGTGCCGGGCGCACGGACGCAGGCGTGCATGCGACGGCCCAGGTGGCGCATGCCGACACGCCGGTCGCACGGCCGGAAAACGCCTGGGTGCGCGGCGTCAACGCGCACCTGCCCGACAGCATCGCCGTGCGCTGGGCGCTTCAGGTGCCGGACGAATTCCATGCCCGCTTCTCGGCGCGTTCGCGCAGCTACCGCTATGTGCTGGTCAACCATGCCGTGCGTCCCGCGCTGCTCGCCGGCAAGGTCGGCTGGTTCCACCTTCCGCTCGATGTGGGCGCCATGCGCGCCGGCGCCGAACTGCTCGTCGGCGAGCAGGATTTCTCCGCCTTTCGCGCCGCCGAGTGCCAGGCGAAGACGCCGGTGAAGACGCTGCACGAGGCGCAGGTGCGGCGCGAGGGGGATTGCATCGTCTTCGACTTCCGCGCCAGCGCCTTCCTGCACCACATGGTGCGCAACATGGTTGGCGCCCTCGTCTATGTCGGCAAGGGCGCGCATGCGCCGGAATGGATCGCCGAACTGATCGCCAGCCGGAACCGCGGCCTGGCGGCGCCGACCTTCTCGCCGCACGGACTGTATCTGTCCGGCGTCGAGTACGAAGCGCGCTGGCAGTTGCCCCTGAATGGCCGTATCATCGCGCCTTTCCTTCCGCTCGCGCCCTGATCGTGGCCCGTACCCGCATCAAGATCTGCGGCATCACCCGCTCCGAGGATGCCCGTGCAGCGGTCGAATTCGGCGCCGATGCCATCGGCCTGGTCTTCTACGGCCCCAGCCCGCGCTGCGTCACGGTCGAGCAGGCTTGGGAGGTCGCCCGCATCGTGCCGCCCTTCGTCACCTTGGTCGGGCTGTTCGTGAACGAATCCAAGCTGGCGGTGCGGCGCGTCATGGAGGCGGTGCCGATCCAGCTGCTGCAGTTCCACGGCGAGGAAGAGGAATCCTTCTGCCGTTCCTTCCACGCGCCCTATGTCAAGGCGGCACGGGTGAAGCCGGGGCTCGATTTGGTAAAATACGCCGGGTCCTACCCTTCCGCGCAGGGCCTGCTGCTGGATGCCTGGGTCGAGGGCTACGGCGGCGGCGGCAAGACCTTCGACTGGTCGCTCATTCCACGGAATCTGCCCCTGCCGCTGATCCTGTCCGGGGGACTGGATGCCGACAACGTTGTCGACGCCGTGCGCAGCGTGCGGCCCTGGGCGGTGGATGTCAGCAGCGGGGTGGAAGCCGCCAAGGGTATCAAGGACGCTGCGAGGATCGCCGCGTTCATAGCTGGAGTCAGAGATGGGGAAGCCTGAGTCACCCTACAACCTGCCGGATGCGCGCGGCCATTTCGGCCCCTATGGCGGCACATTCGTCGCCGAGACGCTGATCGAGGCGCTCGACGAACTGCGCGCCGCCTACGCCGCGGCGAAGGCGGACCCGGCCTTCCGCGCCGAGTTCGAGTACGAGTTGAAGCACTACGTCGGCCGCCCCAGCCCGATCTACCACGCGAAACGCTGGTCCGAGCTGCTCGGCGGGGCGCAGATCTATCTCAAGCGCGAGGATCTCAACCACACCGGCGCGCACAAGGTAAACAACTGCATCGGCCAGGCCATGCTGGCGCGCCGCATGGGCAAGCCGCGCGTCATCGCAGAGACCGGCGCCGGCCAGCACGGCGTCGCCACCGCCACGGTCGCCGCCCGCTACGGCATGGAATGCGTGGTCTACATGGGCTCGGAGGACGTCAAGCGCCAGGCCGCCAACGTCTATCGCATGAAGCTGCTCGGCGCCAGCGTGGTGCCGGTCGAGTCCGGCTCGAAGACGCTGAAGGACGCGCTCAACGAGGCCATGCGCGACTGGGTCACCAACGTCGGCAACACCTTCTACATCATCGGCACCGTGGCCGGCCCGCATCCCTACCCGATGATGGTGCGCGACTTCCAGTCAGTGATCGGCCGCGAGTGCCGCGTGCAGATGCCGGAACTGGCGGGGCGCCAGCCGGACGTTGTCATCGCCTGCGTCGGCGGCGGCTCCAACGCCATGGGCATCTTCTACGATTACATTCCGGACGAGTCCGTCAAGCTGGTCGGCGTCGAGGCGGCCGGCTATGGCCTCGCCAGCGGGCACCACTCCGCCTCGCTCATCGCCGGCCGGCCCGGGGTGCTGCACGGCAACCGCACCTACCTGCTGCAGGACGAGAACGGCCAGATCGTCGAGACGCACTCGATTTCCGCCGGCCTCGACTATCCCGGCGTCGGCCCCGAGCACGCCTGGCTGAAGGACAGCCATCGCGCCGACTACGTCGCCATCACCGACGACGAGGCGCTCGCCGCCTTCCACGCCCTGTGCCGCTACGAGGGCATCATCCCGGCGCTGGAATCCGCGCATGCCCTGGCCTACGCGGCGAAACTCGCGCCGTCGTTGCCGAAGGACAAGCTGCTGCTGGTGAACCTCTCCGGCCGCGGCGACAAGGACATGCATACCGTGGTGGAAAAATCCGGAATTCAATTCTGATGTCGCGCATAAAAGGCACCTTCGAGAAACTCGCCGGGCAGGGACGCAAGGCCCTGATCCCCTTCATCACCGCCGGAGATCCCGATCCCGCCCTGACGCTGCCGCTGATGCGCGCGCTGGTGGCGGGCGGCGCCGACATCATCGAGTTGGGCGTGCCTTTCTCCGACCCGATGGCGGACGGGCCGACCATCCAGCGTGCCTCCGAGCGGGCGCTCAGGCACGGCATGTCGCTGCGCCAGGTGCTCGCCATCGTGCGCGAGTTCCGCGCCGGCGACGCCCACACCCCGGTGGTGCTGATGGGCTATGCGAATCCGATCGAGGCGATGGGTGCCGGCGCCTTTGCCGCCGAGGCGAAGCAGGCCGGCGTGGACGGCGTGTTGGTGGTCGACTATCCGCCCGAGGAGTGCGGCGAGTTCGCCGCGTTGATCAAAGCCGCCGGCATCGATCCGATCTTCCTGCTCGCGCCGACCTCGACCGAGGAACGCTTCGGCCAGGTGGCCGAGGTGGGCAGCGGCTACATCTACTACGTTTCGCTGAAGGGCGTCACCGGGGCCGGCCATCTCGACCTCGACGAGGTGGCGCGTCGCATCCCGGCCATCCGCCAGAAGGTCGGCATGCCGGTCGGCGTCGGCTTCGGCATCCGCGATGCCGAGAGCGCGCGGCGTATCGCCGCCGTGGCCGATGCGGTGGTGATCGGCAGCCGCATTATCGAGGAGATCGAGAAAAGCCCGCGCGAGCAGGCCGCTGCCAACGTGACGGCTTTCCTGCGCGGCATCCGCGGCGCGCTCGACGAACTGGCCGTTTCCAAGGAGGCATCATGAGCTGGTTGCAGAAGCTGCTTCCGCCCAAGATCAAGCGCGCCGAGGGCGCCAAGAAATCGATTCCCGAGGGGCTCTGGTGCAAATGCCCGAGCTGCGAGGCGACGCTGTACAGCTCCGATCTCGAGAAGAACCTCAGCGTCTGCCCGAAGTGCGGCCATCATCATCGTGTACGCGCCCGCGCCCGGCTCGACCTGCTGCTCGACCCGGAAGGCCGCTTCGAGATCGGCGCCGAGGTGCTGCCGGTCGATCCGCTCAAGTTCAAGGACAGCAAGCGCTATCCGGAGCGGCTGAACGCCGCCATGGACGAGACGGAGGAGGGCGACGCGCTGGTGGTGATGCAGGGGGCGGTGAAGACCCTGCCGGTGGTGATCGCCGCCTTCGAGTTCGATTTCATGGGCGGCTCGATGGGCTCGGTGGTGGGCGAGCGCTTCGTGCGCGGCGTGCGCACCGCCGTCGAGCAGCAGATGCCCTTCATCTGCATCACGGCGACCGGCGGCGCACGCATGCAGGAAGGGCTGTTCTCTCTCATGCAGATGGCGAAGACGACGGCGGCCGTCACGCAGCTCTCGGCCAACCGTCTTCCCTTTATCACCATCCTCACCGATCCGACCATGGGCGGCGTTTCGGCAAGCTTCGCCTTCGTCGCAGACGTGGTGATCGCCGAACCGGGTGCCCTGATCGGCTTCGCCGGCCCGCGCGTCATCGAGCAGACGGTGCGCGAGAAGCTGCCGGAAGGTTTCCAGCGCGCCGAGTTTCTGCTGGAAAAAGGCGCCCTCGACATGATCGTCGACCGGCGCGAGATGCGAGACAGGCTGGCCGCGCTGCTGGCCCTGCTGCAGAAGATACCCGCGGTCTGACCCTGGCTTCCCCTTCTCGACGCTCCCTGCCGGACTGGCTGGCGCACATCGAACGCCTGCATGCGCAGCCCATCGCGCTCGGCCTCGAGCGCGTGCTGTCCGTCAAGCGCGCGCTCGGCGCGCGGCAGAGCGTGCCGCTCATCACCGTAGGCGGCACCAACGGCAAGGGGTCGACCTGCGCCATGCTCGAATGCATCCTCCTCTGTTCGGGCTATCGCGTCGGGCTGTACACCTCGCCGCACCTGCTCGCCTACAACGAGCGGGTGCGCATCGACGGCAGGCCGGCTTCCGACGAAATGTTGTGCGCCTCCTTTGCCGAGGTGGAAGCGGCGCGCGGCGACACGCCGCTGACCTATTTCGAGTTCGGCACGCTGGCGGCCTGGCAGGCCTTCGCGGTGGCTGGGGTCGAGGCGGTCATCCTGGAAGTCGGATTGGGCGGCCGGCTCGATGCGGTGAATGTCTTCGATGCCGATTGCGCCGTCGTCACCGCGGTCGATCTCGACCACATGGACTACCTCGGCGAGACGCGCGAGAAAATCGGCTTCGAGAAGGCGGGCATCTTTCGTTCCGGCCGGCCGGCCATCGTCGGCGACGCGCAGCCGCCGCAAAGCCTGCTCGACCATGCGCGCGGCATCGGCGCCGACCTGCAGGTGCTGGACCGGAATTTCGGCTACCTGGCCGAGCAGGGGCAATGGACGTTCTGGAGCCGGCGCGGTCGGCGCGGCGGACTGGCCCATCCTGCCTTGCGCGGCGCCATCCAGTTGGCGAATGCCAGCAGCGCGATCGCCGCGCTCGAGGCCATGGCGGAACGATTGCCGGTGTCCATGCAGGACATCCGCCGCGGACTCGCCGAAGTGACATTGCCGGGGCGCTTCCAGGTGCTGCCGGGGCGTCCATCCGTGGTGCTCGATGTCGCGCACAACCCGCAGGCGGCCGGCGCGTTGGCCGACAATCTCGGCGGCATGGCTTTCCACCCCGAGACGTGGGCCGTGTTCGGCATGCTGGCGGACAAGGACATCCGCGGCGTGATCGAGCGTCTCAGGGGGCGCGTCGACCGCTGGCTGACGGCGACGCTGCCGGGCCCCCGCGGCACCTGCGCCGCGGAGCTGGCGAAGCTGCTCGAGGAGCAGGGTTGCCGCGTCGAGGGATCCTTCGATTCCCCGGCGCAAGCCTATCGCGCGGCGCAGGGGCGGGCAGGGGAAGATGATAGAATTGTCGCCTTCGGTTCCTTCCTCACCGTGGCGGGTGTGCTGCAGGCGATAGACGATGAGCGAAAACGACGCACAACTTGAGCTGAAGAAGCGCGCGCGCCGCCGCCTGGTCGGCGCCGCGGCCCTGGCGGTGCTGGCGGCGGTCGTGCTGCCGATGGTCATGGATCAGGCGCCGAAGCAGCCGGTGCAGGACATTCAGATCCGCATCCCGGCCCAGGAATCGGGCACCTTCACTTCGCGCATCCTGCCGGTCAAGCCGGGCTCCGTGCCGACGCCCTTGCCCCCCGCCGCGGCGCCGCAGGAGACCAAGCCCGTTGCGGCCGAGCCGGCGAAGACGGCAGCCAAGCCGGAAACGAAACCCGAAACGAAACCCGAGACAAAGCCGGAAGCGAAAGCGGAAACCAAGGCCGCGGCGAAGCCGGCGCCGGATAAAGTCAGTCCCGCTGGCACGGCGAGCAAACCGGCCGAGCCGCGCGCAGGCATGCCGGACGAGGAAAAGCCTCAGGCGAAGAAACCGGAACCGGCATCGCAGGCCAAGCCGGCCGTCGCGCCACCGGCGGGTGAGGGATGGGTCGTGCAGCTGGGCGCCTACAAGGACCAGGCCAATGTGCGCAGCCTCACGGCGAAAGTGAAGCAACAGGGCTACATTTTTTATACGGAAGTGCTGCCGTCCCCGGACGGCAGCAGCAGGACGCGCGTCAGGGCGGGCCCCTTTGCCAGCAAGGAGGAGGCCGAAGCGGCCCGGGAGCGCATCAAGCGCATTGGCGTGGATGGCGTCGTCGCGCAGAAGTAAGCGGCAGTGACGGCATTCGATTACGCGGTTCTGGCGATCGTCGCCGCCTCGGTTCTGCTCGGCGCCTGGCGCGGGCTGGTGGGCGAGTTGCTGGCGCTGGCGGCCTGGGCGGCGGGGCTGGTGGCGGCGTATGTCTGGGCGCCCGGCATGGCGCCGATGTTCGCCACATGGCTGAAGGAACCGGCGCTGCAGCTTGCTGCAGCGGCGACCGTGATCGTGGTGGCGGTGCTGGTGGCCATGGTGTTGTTCCGCCTCGCCCTGTCGAAGCTGCTGCGGGCGGTGGGGTTGGGACCGCTGGACCGCTTTCTCGGCGCCGTGTTCGGCGTCGCCCGCGGCGTGCTGGTGGTGTTGTTGTGCGTGCTGGTGGCGGGACTTACGCCGTTGCCCCAGCAGGCGTGGTGGCGGCAGGCTTGGCTCGCCCCACCGCTGGAAACCGCGGTGCTGGCGGCCAGGCCCTGGTTGCCGCCCGAGGTGGCGAAGCGCATACGCTATAGGTGAGACATGTGCGGAATCCTGGGTGTCGTCGCGACGACGCCGGTGAACCAGCTGCTGTATGACGGACTGCAGGTGCTGCAGCATCGCGGACAGGACGCGGCCGGCATCGCCACCGCCGAGGGCGGCGTCTTCCACATGCACAAGGGCCCGGGCCTGGTGCGCGACGTCTTCCGCACGCGCAACATGCGCAGCCTGCAGGGCAACTGGGGCATCGCCCATTGCCGCTATCCGACCGCCGGCTCGGCCTTCAACTCCGCCGAATCGCAGCCCTTCTACGTCAATTCGCCCTTCGGGCTGATGCTTGCGCACAACGGCAATCTGACGAATGCCGAGGACTTGAAGCGCGAGATGTTCCTGCAGGACCTGCGTCACATCAACACCAACTCCGATTCCGAGGTGCTGTTGAACGTGCTGGCGCACGAGTTGCAGGCGGCGGCGACGAAGTACCAGCTCGACGCCGAGACCATCTTCAAGGCGGTGGCCGGCGTGCACCGCCGTGTGCGCGGCGCCTACGCCGTGGTGGCCATGATCGCCGGCTACGGCCTGCTCGCCTTCCGCGACCCCTACGGCATCCGACCGCTCATCGTCGGGCGCAACAAGACGGCGGAAGGGGACGAATATCTGGTCGCCTCGGAGAGCGTCGCCCTCGACACGCTCGGCTTCCAGATCATGCGCGACGTGGCGCCTGGGGAGGCGGTGCTGATCGACATCGAGGGCAACTTCCACAGCAAGCAGTGCGCCGACAGAACTCTGCGTGCGCCCTGCATCTTCGAGTTCGTCTACCTGGCGCGGCCCGACTCGCTGATCGACGGCATCTCGGTGTACGAGAGCCGCGTCAAGATGGGGGAGCACCTGGCGGAGAAGATCCGCCATACCCTGCCGCACATCGACATCGATTCCGTCATTCCGATCCCGGACTCCAGCCGGCCTTCCGCCATGGAACTGGCTAGCCGCCTGAACCTCCCCTACCGCGAGGGCTTCGTCAAGAACCGCTATATCGGACGCACCTTCATCATGCCGGGGCAGGCGCAGCGCAAGAAGTCGGTGCGGCAGAAGCTCAACACCATCGCACAGGAATTTCGCGGCAAGAGCGTGCTGCTTGTGGATGACTCCATCGTGCGCGGCACCACCAGCAAGGAAATCGTCCAGATGGCGCGCGACGCCGGGGCGCGCAAGGTGTATTTCGCCTCGGCTGCGCCGCCGGTGCGTTACGCCAACGTGTACGGCATCGACATGCCGACGCGCCACGAACTCATTGCCAGCAACCGCAGCGACGAGGAGATCTGCCGCGAGATCGGGGCCGACGGCCTGATCTACCAGGACCTCGATGCGCTCAAGGCGGCGGTGCATGCCCTGAACCCTTCGATCACCGTCTTCGAGACATCCTGCTTCGACGGCTGCTATGTCACCGGCGATGTCAGCGCCGAGTACCTGAGCAGCGTCGAAAACCAGCGCAGCGACCACCAACTGGCCGGAGAGGATGCCGATGCCGCCCAGCTCGACCTCAATCTCGTCGTGGCCGATTGACAGGAGCGCCAACCGCGTGTAGCTTTCGAACTGCGCCGATTTGATATCAGCTTGCGGGCGCGTAATAAATGCGGCTAAAGCGAGGGAAAACCCGGTCGCTCAGCTGCGCCGGGTTTTTTGCTTTTGGGGCCGGAAATGGACAAGGAATACGATCTGGACACGCTGGCGGTGCGCGCAGGAATACGGCGCAGCCAGTTCAACGAGCACGCCGAGGCGCTCTATCTCACCTCGAGCTTCGTCTTCGACAATGCCGCCCAGGCGGCGGCGCGCTTTTCCGGCGAGGAGTCCGGCTTCGTCTATGGCCGCTTCTCCAATCCTACGGTCAGCATGCTGCAGGAGCGCCTGGCGGCGCTGGAGGGCGGCGAGGCCTGCATCGCCACGGCGAGCGGCATGGCCGCCATCCTGTCGACCGTGATGGCCCTGTTGAAAGGGGGCGAGCACATCGTCGCCTCGCAGGGCATCTTCGGCGCCACGCAGCAGCTCTTCGGCGGCATCCTGCCCAAGTTCGGAATCGATACCACCTTCGTCGCCTCGAACGAACCGGCGGCGTTCAGGGCGGCGCTCAGGCCTGACACGAAACTGGTCTTCATCGAGACGCCTTCGAACCCCTTGACCGAAGTACTCGATATCGCCGCGCTGGCGGAGGTCGCCCATGCCGGCGGCGCGCTGCTGGCCGTGGACAACTGCTTCTGCTCGCCGGCCCTGCAGCGGCCGCTGGATTTCGGCGCCGATCTGGTGGTCCATTCCGCCACCAAGTACCTCGACGGTCAGGGGCGCGTGCTCGGCGGCGCCGCCGTCGGCCGACGGGAATTGACGGAGGAGGTGTTCAAGTTCCTGCGCACGGGGGGACCGTCCATCTCGCCCTTCAACGCCTGGATCATCCTGAAGGGGCTGGAGACGCTGCGCATCCGCATCGAAGCGCAATCGGCGGCGGCGCTCGAACTGGCGCGCTGGCTGGAGGCTCAGCCTCAAGTGGCGCGGACGTACTACCCCGGCCTGCCCTCGCATCCGCAGCATGCATTGGCGATGCGCCAGCAGAAATCGGGCGGCGCCATAGTCTCCTTCGAGGTCAGGGGCGATCGTGCGGAGGCCTGGAAGGTGGTGGATGCGACGCGGCTGATCTCCATCACGGCGAATCTCGGCGACACCAAGAGCACCATCACCCATCCGGCCAGCACCACGCACGGGCGCATCAGTGCCGAGGCGCGCGCCGCTGCGGGGATACGCGAAACCCTGCTCCGCGTGGCGGTCGGCCTGGAGTCGGTGGCGGATCTGCAGACCGATCTGGCGCGCGGCCTGGCGTTGATCTAAGCAGCCGCGGGCCAGTCTTCCAGTCGGCAGCCGTTCGCGTCGCAGACGAGATAGCCGCCTTTTTCGTACCAGTCGGGCAATACCCAGCGTTCGCAGCTGCGGCCGGCAGCCTCCAAGACGTGGCGGGCAGGACGGTGCGTGTGGCCATGGATGAGCCGAGAACAGCGATGAAAAGTCAGTCCCTGCAGGACGGCGGACGGAGTCACGTCCATGATCTCCATCGGCTTGCTGCGTTTCTGCGCTTCGCTTTCCCGGCGCAGGGCTTCGATCTGCGCCTTGCGCTGGGCGAGCGGCAGGGCGAGGAAGGCCTGCCGCCATTCGGGCGAGCGCACCTCGGCGCGAAACGCCAGGTAGGCGGTGTCGTCGGTGCACAGCGTGTCCCCGTGCAGGAGGAGCGTCGCCGTGCCCGCCAGATCGATCTGCGCCGGCTCGGGCAGCAGCTTGAGTCCGGCAGCACCGGCAAAGGCTTCCCCGGCGAGAAAATCGCGGTTGCCGGCCATGAAGGCGATGGGTACGCCCGCCACAGAGAGCGTGCGCAGCGCCGCGCAGATGGCGGCGTTGAAGGGATCGCCCAGATCGTCGTCGCCGGCCCAGTATTCGAACAGGTCGCCAAGGATGTAGAGCGCTTCGGCGGCGCGCGCCGGCCCGGCGAGAAAATCCTGGAAGAGCCGCGCGACTGCGGGCCGGCTCGGGCAGAGATGGAGGTCGGAGACGAAGAGGGTGGCCATCGCCGACCCGCCGGCTAGACGACCTCGGCCTTCCGGATCACCACGTCCTCGACGGGGACGTCCTGGTGGAAGCCGCTGGAGCCGGTCCTGACGCCCTTGATCTTGTCCACCACGTCCATGCCGTCGACCACCTTGCCGAAGACGCAGTAGCCCCAGCCCTGGCCGCTCGGCGCGGTGTGATTGAGGAAGGCGTTGTCCTTGACGTTGATGAAGAACTGGGCGGTGGCCGAGTGCGGATCGTTGGTGCGCGCCATGGCGATCGTATAGCGGTCGTTCTTCAGGCCGTTGGCCGCTTCATTTTGAATCGGCGCGCCGGTCGACTTCTGCTTCATGCCGGGCTCGAAGCCGCCGCCCTGGATCATGAAGCCGTCGATGACGCGGTGGAAGATCGTGTTGTCGTAGTGTCCGGCCTCGACGTAGGCAAGGAAGTTCTTCACCGTTTCGGGGGCCTTGGCGGCATCCAGGTCGAGGACGATGGCGCCGAAGTTGGTTTGCAGCTTGACCATGATTTCTCCAGGTTACTTGCTTGGCTTGGCTTCGAGCAGACGGACGGATTCGATGATCACCGGATCGAGCGGGACGTTCTGGTGAAAGCCGGCGTTGCCCGTTTTCGCCTTGGCGATCTTCTGCACGACGTCGAGTCCCTGGGTGACCTTGCCAAACACCGCATAGCCCCAGCCGTCTCGGGACGGGTAGTCGAGCGGACGGTTGTCGACGAGATTGATGAAGAATTGCGCCGAGGCGGAGTGCGGGTCCTGGGTGCGAGCCATGGCGATCGTCCCGGCGGCGTTCTTCAGGCCGTTCTTCGCTTCGTTCTCGATCGGTGCGCGCGTCGGCTTCTGCTTCATGCCGGGCTCGAAGCCGCCGCCCTGGATCATGAAGCCGTCGATGACGCGGTGGAAGATCGTGCCGTTGTAATAGCCGTCCTTGACGTACTGAAGGAAGTTGGCGACGGTCTTCGGCGCCTTCTCCGCGTCGAGTTCGATGACGATGACGCCCTGGTTCGTCTTCATCTCCACCGACGGGTTGGCGGCGAGGACGGAGACGCTCCAAAGCAGGCCGGCGGCCAGCGTGAACAACTTCTTCATTGCGGGGATTCCTTAATAATAGAAAGGGCTCAGGCGGCGCCCTCGTAGATGATCTTCCAGATGCCGTCTTCCTTGACCCAGTACTGGCGCTTCTTCATGACATTGCTCAGGTTGCTGCTGCGGTAATCCTGGTCGAAGGTGACGACGACCATCTCTTCCCTTCCTGGATTGCGGAACATGCTGATGTTGGCGGCGCCGACCTTGATCCATTGCTTTCCGGCATTGACCTGCCGCTTCTGCGCCGACCACTGCTCGACGCCCTGCTTGCCCGACTGGAAGCGCTTCGAGTAATGGGCCAGGTATTTCTCGGTGTCGAGGCTTTCCCAGTCGCTGCGCCAGGCCTCGATGCTGGCCGAGAGCGAGGTGCGTTCGGCCTGCCAGTCGTCGAGCGACAGCCACTCGATGCTGTTCGAGATGATCACCGGCGTGGTGCCGATCTGCAGGTTCTTGGCCAGGGCGTCGAGATCCTGGTTGGCCAGCACGACGCAGCCGTCGGAGGCCTTGGGCGGGCGGGAGAAGGTGTCGGAAGGCGTGCCGTGCAGCCAGATGCCGTGGCCGTTGCGGCCCTGGCGCTTGTCCCACTCGTTCGGGTAGCTGATCGGGAAGGCGCCGCTGCCGTAGAAATCCGTCAGCTTCTGCCGCGGCAGGCTGGCGGTGACGTGATAGACGCCGATGGGGGTCTTCTTGTCGCCCTCGCGCACCTTATCCGTGCCGGCCTTGCCGTGGGAGATGTAATAGTCGGCGACGAAGCGCGGCTGGCCGTTGGCGTTCTGGTAGAGATAGAGCCTCGACTTCTGCGTGTCGACCACGACGGCATACTTCTGCTCCGGGTGCATCTGCAGCAGATAGCGCGGCACGTAATCCGCCTGCGGCTTGTCGCGGTAGGCCTTGAGGCGGGCGATGGCCTCCTCGCGCAGGTCGGCCAGGCGGTCCTGCGGCGCGTTGGCGGCATTGCCGAGCGTGTTGAGCGGTCGGGCGCGGGCCAGCAGCAGGTCTCCCTTGACGAGATGGGCAAGGCGGAAATTCGGGTAGGCCTTGATGAGGGATTCGACCTGGCCCAGCGCGGCGTCCAGACGGTTCTGCTCGATCTGGGCGAAGACGCCGGCGAGGAGAGGTTCCGGCCCGGAATCCGAGTAAGTGCGCTCCGCCGGTGAGGCGAGCACGCTGCCGGCGGCGAGCAGCAGCGCTACAGAGAAGGTACGGATGCGGGCGGCTGCACCCATCAGCTGCCGACCCGCTCCTGCTGGATCAGCCAGCGGCCGTCGCGCTTGACGAAGACCATGGTCTTGCTGGCAGCCGTCTTGAGTTTGCCTGATTTGTAGTTTTGCCGGAACTTGGCCGTGGCGCGGTCGCCCTCGACGGTGACTTGCAGGTTCTCGACGCCGACCTGGATCGGTTCCGGCTTGTTGATGCGGCGGGTGCGTTCGGCTTCCCAGGTGTCCCGCGCTTCACCCCCCGGCGTCTGGAAGTCCCTGGCATACGCGGCCAGATAGGCTTTGACGTCCTTGTTCGACCAGGCCGCTGCCCAGTCGCGCACGGCTTTTTCTACCTCGTTGCCTTCCGGCGCCTGTTTCGTGTCGGCAGCGGACGATGCCGGCACGGTCGTCTCCGTCTTGGCGACCGGAGCGGGCTCGGCTTTCGCCACCGGGGTCGGTTCGGCTTTGGTCGCAGGGGCGGGCGCCGGGTTGGCTGAGGGTTTGGTCGGCGCGGGGCGTGCGGCAAGCGTGGTCGGACGAGCCGATACGCTCATCAGGTCGCGGATCATGGAGAGCTTGGTCTGCGCGCTGGCATTCGAGGAGTCGATCTGCAGCGCCTTGTCGTAGGCCTGGCTTGCCATGCGCGCATAGATGTCGCCCAGGTTCTCATGCGCTGTGGCGTAAGAGGGGTGCGTGCGGATGGCCATTTCCAGGGCGTTCTTCGCTTTTTCGAACTGCCGCTGCTGGGCGTAAAGGACGGCCAGGTTGTTGTAGGGCTCGGGCAGTTCCGGATAATCCTCGGTCAGCTTGGTGAAGACGGCGATGGCGTCGATCTGCTTGCCCATTTCGGTCAGGATCAGTCCCTTGAGGAAGCGCGCCTGGGCGTCCTTCGGCTTGGCTGCCAGCGCCTGCTCGGTTTTCTCGAGAGCGGGTCCCAACTGCCCCTGCTTCATGAGCCGGGTGGCTTCCTGAACGTTGTCCGCCCACGCGGGAAGCGGGGCAAGCATCAGGGCGCCTGTGCAGAGCAGGGCAGTCAGCGAATGCGACAGGAGAGGGCGGAGGCGAAGGGTCATTATGTTATACTTTTCGGCCATAGGCACTTGAATAGTCTGCCATTCTAGCAAGAACGGCGTCCAATCAACAATAATCGCCGAGCCCGGCCCGACAGGGCTGCCCAGAGCGCTTCCATGCTGAAAATCCACAACACCCTGCTGCGCGACAAGCAGGTCTTTGCGCCCATTCAGGCGGGCCTGGTTCGCATGTACGTGTGCGGCATGACGGTGTACGACTACTGCCACCTCGGCCACGCCCGCGTGCTGGTGGTGTTCGACATGGTGGCGCGCTGGCTGCGCGCCTCCGGCTATCGAGTGGTCTATGTGCGCAACATCACGGACATCGACGACAAGATCATCCGTCGCGCCCAGGCAAACGGGGAGTCGATCCGGCAACTGACCGATCGCTTCATCGCCCACATGCACGAGGACGCCGCGGCGCTCGGCGTGCAAAGCCCCGACCATGAGCCGCGCGCCACGCAGTATGTTCCCGCCATGCAGCGTCTGATCGCTGCATTGGAGCAGAACGGCTACGCCTATGTCGCCGCCAACCGCGACGTCTGCTACAGCGTGCGCAAGTTCGAGGGATACGGCCGTCTATCCGGCAAGTCCCTAGAGGACTTGCGCGCCGGCGAGCGGGTGGACATCATGGAGGGCAAGCACGATCCGCTCGACTTCGTGCTGTGGAAGCACGCCAAAGAGGGCGAGCCGGCCGAAGCGCAATGGCATTCGCCCTGGGGTAGCGGCCGGCCGGGCTGGCACATCGAGTGCTCGGCCATGAGCTCGGAACTGCTTGGACCGCATTTCGACATCCACGGCGGCGGCCAGGACCTGCAGTTCCCCCATCACGAGAACGAGATTGCCCAGAGCGAGGGGGCGCACGGCTGCCGCTTCGTGAACTACTGGATGCACAACGGCTTCGTGCGCGTGGACGACGAGAAGATGTCGAAGTCGCTCGGCAACTTCTTCACCATCCGTGAGGTCCTGAAGAAATACGACGCCGAGGTGGTGCGCTTCTTCATCCTGCGCGCCCACTACCGCAGCCCGCTCAACTATTCCGACATCCACCTCGACGATGCGCGTGTCGCGCTGACTCGGCTCTACACGGCGCTGAAAGATCTCGATACGGCGCCGACGGCCATCGACTGGGAGGAGCCGCATGCGGCAAAGTTCCGCGCGGCCATGGACGATGACTTCAACACTCCGGAAGCGATCGCCGCGCTATTCGATCTGGCCAACGAAGTGAACCGCATGCGCTTGCCTCGTGCCGCCGCGCAGCTCAAGGCGCTGGCCGCCGTGCTCGGCCTGCTCGAGCGCGATCCGGTCGTATTCCTGCAGGCGCTGCCGGCCGCCGACGGCCAGCCCGATGCCGCCGGGATTGAGGCGCGCATCGCCGCCCGTGCCGCCGCCAAGAGGGCCAGGGACTTCGCCGAGGCCGACCGCATCCGCGCCGAGCTGCTGTCGCAGGGCGTCGTGCTGGAGGACAGGCCGGGTGGCGTCACGGAGTGGCGTCGCGCCTGACGGCTGATCGGGTTAGTGCAAGAACTGCCCCGTTTTGCTGATGATGGACAGATCGACGAAATGCGTGCCGGCACGTTTGCCGCCCGAATAGTCGATGACAAATCCCCCCAAGTCGTAATTGCTCATGGATTCGAGTGAGGTGATGAGCTTGTCTCGGCTCAAGTCCTTGCCCGCGCGCCGTAGCGCTTCGACGAACACCTTGGCGGTCAGATAGCCCTCCAGACTGTTGTAGGTGATGTCATTGCTTTCGGCCTTTTGGGCGGCGACCAGAAATTCCTTGGAGATGCCGTAGCTGGTGCGATGGGGCGAGGGCACCACTTGGGCGATGACGATGCCGTGTGCATCCGCTCCCAGGTCGGCCAGCAGCGCCTTGGCAGTGAGCACCGAGACGCCGAAGAACTGCGGCCGCTGCCCGGTTTTAAGGAATTCCCGTATGAAGGCCGTCGATGCCTTGCCGGCCGTGATCATGATGATGGCGCCGGGCTGGGTCTGCGCCACCTTGGTTACGGTCGCACCAAGGGCATCCAGTTTGTTCATGTCTATGGGCGCTTCGATGGCCGGCTTGACACCCTGCCGCTCGAAGGCGCCCTGTGCCGACTTCAGGCCGGCCTTGTGCCGGGTCAGCCGCCGAAGAAGTCCTTGACCTTGTCCATCCAGGACTTGGCGCGGGGGTTGTGGCGGGAGCCGTCCTTGACGTTGATGGCCTCGAGCTCGCGCAGGAGTTCCTTCTGGCGCTCGGTGAGGTTCACCGGCGTTTCCACCACGACGTGACACATCAAGTCGCCATGGGCATGGCTGCGCACGCCCTTGATGCCCTTGCCGCGCAGGCGGAACACCTTGCCGCTCTGTGTCTCGGCAGGGATCTTGATCTTGGCCATGCCGTCGAGCGTCGGTATCTCGATCTCTCCGCCCAGCGCGGCGACGGTGAAGCTGACGGGCATCTCGCAGTGCAGGTCGTCGTGGTCGCGCTGGAAGACCGAATGCGGCTTGATGTGGATTTGCACGTAAAGGTCGCCCGGCGGGCCGCCGCCGGCACCGTGCTCGCCCTCGCCGGAGAGGCGAATGCGATCTCCCTCGTCCACGCCCGCGGGAATTTTCACGGATAGCGTCTTGTGCTGTTTGACGCGGCCGGTGCCGTGGCAGGTATGACACGGGTCCGATACGAAGCGGCCGCTGCCGTGGCATTTCGGGCAGGTCTGCTGGATCGAGAAGAAGCCCTGCTGCATGCGCACCTGGCCGTGGCCGTGGCAGGTCGGGCAGGTCTTCGGTTCGGTGCCCTTCTTGGCGCCGCTGCCGCCGCAGGATTCGCACTGATCCATGGTCGGGATGCGGATGCGAGTTTCCGTGCCGCGCGCGGCGTCCTCGAGCGAAATTTCCAGGTTGTAGCGCAGGTCGGCGCCGCGATACACCCCGCTGCGCCCGCCACCGCGAGCGCCGCCGAAGATGTCGCCGAAGATGTCCGAGAAGGCGTCGGCGAAACCGCCCATGCCGGCGCCGCCGGGCCCGAAGCCGCCCATGCCGGCCTGCGGGTCGACGCCGGCATGGCCGTACTGGTCATAGGCGGCGCGCTTCTGCGCATCCGAGAGGATTTCGTAGGCCTCCTTGGCCTCCTTGAAGTGCTCCTCCGCCTTGGGGTTGTCCGGATTGCGGTCCGGATGGTGCTTCATGGCCAGCTTGCGATAGGCCTTCTTGATCTCGTCGTCGGACGCATCCCGATTGACGCCGAGGACCTCGTAATAGTCTTTTTTGGCCATGTTGGTTACCAATACGCTACCGGCAATGCTGCCGGGTTAAGGGGCGCCGCAGGCGCCCCTTAACCCGGCCAGTTAGGACGTCACGCCGTGACGGCTTAACCCTTCTTGTCCTTGACCTCGGTGAACTCCGCGTCCACCACGTCGCCGTCCTCCTTCTTGCCACCGGCCTCGCCACCGGGCGCGCTGCTCGCCGCGCCTGCGGCGGCCTGCTGCTCGGCGTAGATCTTTTCGCCCAGTTTCTGGCTGGCCTGCGCAAGCGCCGTCGTCTTGGCCTCGATGGATTCCTTGTCGTTGCCCTTGATGGCCTCCTCGGCGTCCTTCACGGCGGCCTCGATCTTGCCCTTCTCGTCGCCGTCGATCTTGTCGCCGTAGTCGGTCAGCGCCTTCTTGACGGAATGGATCATGGCGTCGCAGGCGTTGCGGGCGTTCACCAGCTCGTGCAGCTTGCGGTCCTCCTCGGCGTGGGCCTCGGCGTCCTTCACCATGCGGTTGATCTCCTCCTCGCTCAAGCCGGAGCTCGCCTGGATCTTGATCTTGTTCTCCTTGCCGGTGGCCTTGTCCTTGGCCGAGACGTGCAGGATGCCGTTGGCGTCGATGTCGAAGGTGACCTCGATCTGCGGCATGCCGCGCGGCGCCGGCGGGATGTCGGTGAGGTTGAACTGGCCGAGGCTCTTGTTGCCTGCGGCCATTTCGCGCTCGCCTTGCAGGACGTGGATGGTGACAGCCGCCTGGTTGTCGTCGGCGGTGGAGAACACCTGGCTCTGCTTGGTCGGGATGGTGGTGTTCTTGCCGATCAGCTTGGTCATGACGCCGCCCAGCGTCTCGATGCCCAGCGACAGCGGCGTGACGTCGAGCAGCAGCACGTCCTTCACCTCGCCCTTCAGCACGCCGGCCTGGATGGCGGCGCCGACGGCGACGGCTTCGTCCGGGTTCACATCCTTGCGCGGCTCCTTGCCGAAGAACTGCTTCACCGTGTCCTGCACCTTGGGCATGCGCGTCATGCCGCCGACGAGGATGACGTCCTCGATGTCGGAGACCTTGACGCCGGCATCCTTGATGGCGACGCGGCAGGGCTCGATGGTGCGGGCAATCAGGTCCTCCACCAGCGACTCGAACTTGGCGCGGGTGATCTTCATGGTGAGGTGCTTCGGGCCCGAGGCGTCCGCCGTGATGTAGGGCAGGTTGATTTCGGTCTGCTGCGAGCCGGAGAGCTCGATCTTGGCCTTCTCCGCCGCCTCCTTCAGGCGCTGCAGCGCGAGCACGTCGTTCTTCAGGTCGACGCCCTGTTCCTTCCTGAACTCGGTGACGATGTAGTCGATCAGGCGCTGGTCGAAGTCCTCGCCGCCGAGGAAGGTGTCGCCGTTGGTTGACAGCACCTCGAACTGGTGCTCGCCCTCGATCTCTGCGATCTCGATGATGGAGATGTCGAAGGTGCCGCCGCCGAGGTCGTACACCGCGATCTTGCGGTCGCCTTCCTTCTTGTCGAGGCCGAAGGAGATGGCCGCCGCGGTCGGTTCGTTGATGATGCGCTTGACCTCGAGGCCGGCGATCTTGCCGGCGTCCTTGGTGGCCTGGCGCTGGGAGTCGTTGAAGTAGGCCGGCACGGTGATGACGGCCTCGCTGACTTCCTCGCCGAGGTAGTCCTCGGCGGTCTTCTTCATCTTGCGCAACACCTCGGCGGAGACCTGCGGCGGTGCCATCATCTTGCCGCGCACTTCCACCCAGGCGTCGTTGTTGTCCGCCTTGACGATCTTGAAGGGCATCAGATCGATATCCTTCTGCACTTCCTTTTCCTCGAAGCGGCGGCCGATCAGGCGCTTCACCGCGAAGAGGGTGTGCTTGGCGTTGGTGACCGCCTGGCGCTTGGCCGAGGCGCCGCAGAGGATCTCGCCGTCATCCGTATAGGCGACGACCGAGGGCGTGGTGCGCGCGCCTTCAGCGTTCTCGATGACCTTGGGCTTGCCGCCCTCCATGATGGCGACGCAGGAGTTGGTGGTGCCGAGGTCGATGCCGATGATCTTGCCCATGATGGTTCCTTGAATATGTTGGTTAAGCTTGTGATCGATATGGGGTTTTGAGAGGCCTTTTCAAGCGCCTTTGGCCTTCGAGACGATGACCAGGGCCGGCCGGATGATCCGCTCGTTGAGGGCGTAGCCCTTCTGCAGGACCTGCAGCACGCGGTTGGCCTCGCCGTCATCTTCCTGCGTACTGATGGCCTGGTGGCGGTGCGGATCGAATTTCTCGCCCAGTGGGCAAATTTCCGCCACGCCGGATTTCTCGAAAGCGGCCACCAGCTGCTTCAGGGTCAGTTCGACGCCGCTATTGAGTTGTTCGGCCGTCGCGTTCTCCGTGGCCAGCGCCGCTTCCAGACTGTCTTTCACCGGCAGCATCTCGCCGGCGAATTTCTCGGCGGCGTACTTGTGCGCCTTGGCGATGTCCTCCTGGGCGCGGCGGCGGAGGTTCTCCGTTTCGGCCTTGGCGCGCAGCCAGGCGTCGTTGAGCTCGGCCGCCTTCTGCTCGGCTGCGCGCAGCAGTTCCTCCGGCTGGGATGCAGCTTCCGGCGGGCATTCCGATGCCTGTTCTGCGGACGCCGGCGTGGGGTTGGTTGTGGTGGACGGGGTGTCTTGCATGCTTCTGCTCCCTGGAACGATCCATGCACTTTTGTGGCGGTTTGCCATTTTTCAAGGGGGCGGCTTCGGGCAGGCGGTAAGCGACTGATCGCGCTGAAGAAAGTGGCGGGGAGGGGAGGGCTGTGCGGTTTTCCCTTGCCCGCTTACGGGAGCCGTCCTAGCATTGCGCCGATGAATGCGCCGGACAAGATCGAAGCCATCGGCAAGTACCGCGTGATTCGCGAACTCGGACGCGGGGCCACCGCCACGGTGTACCTTGCCGAGGAACCGGACCGTCCCGAACCGGTGGCGATCAAGCTGGTGCGCTTCGACGGCGGGGATGAAACGCAATGGACGCGCCGCCTGAAGAAGCTGTTCGCCACGGAAGGCGCCATGGCGAAGAAGCTCGACCATCCCAACATCATCCGCATCCATGAAACGGTGCTCAAGGACGACCAGGCCTACATCGTGATGGAGTACGTCACGGGGAGAGAGTTGTCCAGTTTCTGCTCGTTCGAAAAGCTGTTGCCGCTGCATCGTGTCGTCGGCATCGTCTTCAAGTGCTGCCTGGCCCTCGACTACGCCTTCAAGCAGGGTGTGATACACCGGGACATCAAGCCCGCCAACATCCTCATCGACGAGCAGGACAACGTGAAGATCATGGACTTCGGCCTGGCGCTGAATACCGCCAAGAACAGCGAGTCGGATTCCACCTTCATCATGGGCGTCGGCTCGCCGGCCTACATGTCGCCGGAGCAGATCAAGGGCTACCCGCTCAACCAGAAGACCGATCTCTATTCACTCGGCGTGGTGCTGTTCCATTTGCTCACCGGACGGTTGCCCTTCCGCGCGGCCAACACGGCCCAACTGGTGTACAAGATCGTCAATGCCGATCCGCCCATGCCCAGCCAGATCAACCCTAACGTGCCGCAGGCGATGGACAACATCGTACGGCGCGCGCTGGAGAAGGATCTCTATTCGCGTTACCGCAACGGCGCGGAAATGGCGCAGGATCTATCCGCCGTGCGCTACCAGATCGTCGACGACAATTGGGTGGCGCTCGACACCTCGCGTCTCGATGTGCTGAAGAAGCTCGAATTCTTCAGGGGTTTCGAGGAAATCGAATTATGGGAGGTGCTGCGCATTAGCACCTGGCGCGAGATCCCGGCCGATACCCTGCTCATGCGGGAGGGGGACGAGGAGTCGGGTTTCGGCATCCTCGTAGAGGGGGAGGTGGAGGTGTCCGTCGACGAGCGCGCCATCTGCCGCCTGGGGGCCGGAGAGGTGGTCGGCGAAATGGCCTACCTCAACCAGGAGGCGCCCCGTCGCAGCGCGTCGGTGGTCACGCTGGCCCCGGTCATCTACCTGGATGTGAACAATGCCGCCCTGGCCCTGGCGACGGAAGAATGCTTCCAGCGCTTCCAGAAGAAGCTTGTTGCCACGGCGATCCGCAGGCTGGCCGCCGCCGACCACAGCCTTGCCAGCCACGGCGAGCAGGCGCACAAGCCGGTGGCCAGCGACAAGCTGGAAATCGAACTGGAACTGGAACCCCTCGAACCGCCGGCCGGCGAGCAGCAGCCGAATCCCGGGAAATAATCGCTTCCCCCGAAAAGTCAGTCTCCTCGGGACGGCGCCGAAGCGCCGCTGCGCGTCGAGGGAAGGACAAGGGGGGTGGTGAGACGCGCCTGACACGGCGAAAGAAGCTGGCCCGGGAACGAAGCTTTCGCAGAAAGTAAATGTTCGCGGCGCGATTCGGGCGCCAGGGCGTCTCGAGAAACTATATCGGCCGGAAGCGGGAAAACTTGAGCGCTTTCTCTTCCGGCCGACGACCGGCCCGACCTCAGCTGCGGGCGGTTACCCAGCGCACGAGGTTTCCGGCATCCATGGCGCCTGACTGTCGTGCGATCTCCCGACCGTGGTGGAACAGAATCAGCGTCGGGATGCTGCGAATGCCGTAGCGGCCGGCGATGCCCTGTACGTCGTCCGTGTTGAGCTTGGCCAGCCGATAGCGCGGTTCGAGCTGGTGGGTCGCCTGTGCGAAGGCGGGCGTCATCATGCGGCAGGGCCCGCACCAGGGCGCCCAGAAGTCGACCACGACGGGGATGTCGTTGTGTCCGATGTGGGCATCGAAAGTCGTCTCGTCGAGCTCGATCGGGTGACCATGGAAGAGAGGCTGGCCGCATTTCCCGCAAACGGGCTTGTCCGCCAGGCGCTGGGCGGGCAGGCGGTTGGCCGATGCGCAATGCGGGCAGACGATGATCAGGGCTGAGTTCATGGGCAACTCCGGTTGTTGCACGTGTATGGGGAGGAAGCCGGGAAATTCAAGCCGGATCAGGCACTAAAGTTTTCTTCCAGGCAGCCGAAAACACGCTAGTTGCCCTTTGGCTCGCATGGAGACGGCGGTGAGGAAGAAAATACCCATCTACGGCGTGACGCGCGTTGACAACGAGATCAGCCGCACGCATGGCTGGCTAGTAACGATTCAGCGCCGCGGGACCATCTTTCGCAGGCAGTTCAGCGACGGCATCCTCGGCGGCAAGGCCAGGTCCCTCGCCGCCGCCAAGGCCTGGCGCGACGAAATCGTCGCCCGACACCCCCCGCTGTCGAAGCGGGAGCATGCGGAAATCCTCAAGAAGAACAACAAGTCAGGCGTGGTCGGCGTTTGCCGTTATTGCGCCTCGGAAACGCGGTCGAAATCCCCCCAGGAAAAGCGCTGGTTCTGGGTTGCCTCGTGGGTGCTGCCCGATGGGCGCGCCAAGCGTGTCAAGTTCTCTGTGAACAAGCATGGCGAGGAGGGGGCGTTCAAGCTGGCCGTGAAGGCGCGCCGCGGTGCCATCAAGCAGATGGGGGGCGATTTCGACCCGGGCGCGACGCGGCGCAAGAAGCGCCTGTCGCGGGTGTGACTCAGTCCGGAAGACCGGCTTGCACGAGGGCGGCGAGCGTCTCGATCCATTCGTGGCGCTCGTTGAGGCAGGGAATGTAACGGAATTCCTTTCCGCCGGCCGCCAGGAAGGCGGCCCTGCACTCCATGGCGATTTCCTCGAGGGTTTCCAGGCAATCGGCGACGAAGCCCGGGCAGATCACGTCAACCCGCTTCGTGCCCGATCGCCCCAGCGCTTCCAACGTTGCCTGGGTGTAGGGCTGCAGCCATTCGGCCGGACCGAAACGCGACTGGAAGGTGACGGCGTAATCGGATTCGGGCAGGCCCAAGGCGTCGGCCAGCAGACGGGCGCTTTCCAGGCATTGCCCGTAATAGGGATCGCCGCGCGCGATGCTGACCTTGGGCAGGCCGTGAAAGCTCATCACCAGCTTGTCCGGCCGGCCATAGTCCATCCAGTGCGCGTTCACCGCGGCGCTCAGCGCGGAGACGTAGCCCGGGTGGTCGTGAAAGCCTTCGATCATCCGGATATCCGCCGCCGCAGGATGGCACGACGCCCAGTCCGCCACGGCATCCGAGGCGCTGGCGTTGGTACTGACCGAATACTGCGGATACAGGGGCAGGACGAGAACGTCGCGGCAGCCGGCTGCCGCGAGTCTGTCCAGGGCGCTTGCGATCGAGGGGTCGCCGTAGCGCATGGCCCATTCGATGACGATATCGCCCCGTCCGGACTGGCCGAGGTAGCCGCGCAGCAGCTTGGCCTGGCGCTCGGTATGCACCTTGAGCGGCGAACCCTCCGGCGTCCAGATCCTGGCGTATTTCTCGGCCGACTTCTGCGGTCGCACGTTGAGAATGATGCCGTTCAGCACCAGCCACCAGAGCGGACGCGGCAATTCGACGACGCGCGAATCCGAGAGAAACTGGCGTAGGTAGCAGCGCAGGGCAGCGGCGGTCGGCGCCTCCGGGGTGCCGAGGTTGATGAGGAGGACCGCCGGTTTGCTCATGGCGCCGACAGGGCGCTCGAAAGGAGCTTGGCGGTGATGTCGACGATGGGGATGACGCGGTCGTAGGCCATGCGCGTTGGGCCGATGACGCCGACCGAGCCGACGATGCGGCCGTTGATCTCGTAGGGAGCGGTGATGACGCTGCACTCGTCGAGCGGTGCCAGGCCGGATTCGCCGCCGATGAACACCTGCACGCCCTCGGCGCGGTTGGAGAGGTCGAGCAGCTGCACGAGGCTCGTGCGCTGCTCGAAGAGGGCGAACAGTTCGCGCAGGCGGTTCATGTTCGAGGAGATGTCCTCGACCTCGAGCAGGTTTTTCTCGCCGGAAATGACGTACTGGGTCGAGGTTTCCGCCACCGCCGCATCGCCGGCTTCGAGCGCCGCGGTCATCAGCTCTGTCATGTCGGCACGCAACTGGCGCAGTTCCTCGTGCACGCGGCCGCGAATCTCGGCGAAGTCGAGCCCGGCGAAATGCTGGTTCAGGTAGTTGGCCGCGCTCACCAGTTCGGCCGGCGTGTAGGCGCGCTGGGTGAACAGGATGCGGTTCTGCACATCCCCCTCGGAGGTGACGATGATGAGCAGGATGCGCTTTTCCGACAGGCCGAGAAATTCGATCTGGCGGATCTTCGGCATGATGCGTCGCGGCGCCACGACCACACCGGCGAACCGGGTGAGCTCCGACAGCAGTTGGGAGGCTGAACTGATCAGCCGCTGCGGCTGGTCCGGCTGCAGATGGCCCTCCAGTTCGTGGATCTGTTGTTCCGGCAGCGGCCTTACCGTGAGCAGGCTGTCGACGAAGAAGCGGTAGCCGCGCGGCGTGGGCACGCGTCCGGCGGAGGTGTGCGGGCTGGCGATGAAGCCCAGCTCCTCCAGATCCGACATGACGTTGCGCACCGTGGCCGGCGAGAGTTCCAGGCCCGAGTGCTTCGAGAGCGCGCGCGAGCCGACCGGCTGTCCTTCCGCCACGTAGCGTTCGATCAGCGTCTTGAGGAGGATTTGCGAGCGTTGGTCCAGCATCGGCTTCATTGTATTGAAAATGGCGTTGCCCTGCTGCAATCGCAAGAGCGGGATTTGTGGTTAAATTTGCGCCATGAGCCCAGCCTTCCGCACCATCGCCCTGATCGGCAAGTACAAAAGCCCGGAGATTGCCGAATCGCTGATGATTCTGGCGGCGTTTCTCAAGAGCCGCGGCATCGGCGTGCTGGTGGAGGAGGGCACGGCCGCCCTGGTCGGTGAAAACGGCTATCCGGTCGCCTCCTATGCCGCCATTGGCGAACGTGCCGACCTGGCCATCGTTCTCGGCGGCGACGGCTCCATGCTGACGGCGGCCCGCCGGCTGGCCGCATCCGACGTGCCTCTGGTCGGCGTGAATCAGGGCCGGCTCGGTTTCATGACGGACCTGGCACAGGACAGCATGCTCGACGGCGTCGCCGACCTGCTCGACGGCAAGTTCCAGAGCGAACAGCGCTTCCTGCTCGATGCCACGGTGCATCGTGGCGGCGAAGTGATGTTCGATACGCAGGCGCTGAACGACGTGGTAGTCAACAAGGGCGACCTCGGCCGCATGATCGAGTTCGCCGTCTCCGTCGATGGCGAGTTCATCTACAACCAGCGCTCCGACGGCCTCATCATCGCCACGCCGACGGGCTCCACCGCCTACGCCCTGTCGGCAAATGGTCCGATCCTGCACCCGGCGGTGCCAGGCATTGCCCTGGTGCCGCTCTGTCCGCATGCCCTCTCTAACCGGCCGATCACCGTGAGCGACGCCAGCCGCATCGAGATCGTCATCCATGCGCCGCACCGCGCCCGCGTGCATGCCGACGGTCAGGAGAAATTCGAGCTCGAGACCGCCGACCGCGTCTGCGTCGCTCGTTCGGCGCGTTCCATCCGTTTCCTGCATCCGCTCGGCTACAGCTATTTCGCCATGCTGCGCGAGAAGCTGCACTGGAGCGAAACACTCCGCCCCTACTGATGCTGCGCCGCCTCTACATCCGCGATTACGTCATCGTCGATGAGTTGGAACTGGAGTTCGCCGCCGGCTTCGGCGCCCTGACTGGGGAGACCGGCGCCGGCAAGTCCATCCTGGTCGACGCCCTGTCCCTCGTGCTGGGAGAACGCGCCGACGCCAGTTCGGTGCGCGCCGGCCGCGACAAGGCAGAGATCTCCGCCGAGTTGGCCGTGACAGAGGGCAGCCCGCTCGCCGTCTGGCTGGGCGCCAATGATTTCGATGCCGACGCATGCCTGCTGCGCCGCGTCATCGATTCGGCCGGCCGCTCGCGCGGCTATATCAACGGCGTGCCGGCGACGCTGACCCAGATGCGCGAGATCGCCGATTTCATCGCCGACATTCACGGCCAGCATGCCCACCACAGCCTGTTGCGTGCCGAGGCGCAGCGGCAGTTGCTCGACGGCCTCGCCGGGCAGCGGCAGCTGGCTGCCGAGGTGGCAGCGCTGCACGCCGCCTGGCGCAAGGCGCGCGAGGCGCGGCTTGCCGCCGAGAAGAACGCCGAAACCTTGCAGCGCGAGCGCGACATGCTGGCCTGGCAGGTGAAGGAAGTTGCGGCGCTCGGCTTCGAGCCCGAGGGCTGGAGCGAAACCAGCCAGGAGCACAAACGACTGGCGCATGCCGCCTCGCTGCAGGAAGGCGTGGCCGAGGCGCTGGAGGGACTGTCCGAGGGCGAAACTGCCGCCATGTGGCAGGTCGAGCGCATCGGCGCGCGCCTGCGTCAGCTGATGGACTACGACCCGACGCTCAAGGACACGCTGGAAATCATCGAGAGCGCGCAGATCCAGTTGCATGAAGCGGCGCATGCCCTGCGCCATTACCGTGACCGGGTCGAGATCGATCCGGCGCGCCTGGCCGAGGCGGAACGGCGCATTCAGGTGGTGCACGACACGGCGCGCAAGTACCGGGTGCAACCCGAAGAACTGCCCCGTCTGCTGGCCGGCTGGGGCGCGCGCCTGATCGAACTGGAAACCCTGCAGGATCCGGCGGTGCTGGCCGAGCGCGAGGCGCAGGCGCTGCGCGACTACACGGCGCGCGCGGAAGCGCTCGGCAAGGGTCGGCGCAAATCAGCCGCCACGCTGGGCAAGGTGGTGACGGACGCCATCCAGCAGCTCGCCATGCCGGGCGGGCGCTTCGAGGTGGCCTTCGAGAAACTGCCGGAAGGTGCTTCCTACGGACTGGAGAGCGCCGAGTTCCGCGTCAGCGCGCATGCCGGCCAGCCGGCCGGCCCGCTGTCGAAGGTCGCCTCGGGCGGCGAGCTTTCGCGCATCGGCCTCGCCATCCAGGTCATCGCCTCCTCGGCAGGCAACGTCCCGACGCTGGTTTTCGACGAGGTCGATGTCGGCATCGGCGGCGGCGTGGCGGAGATCGTCGGGCAGTTGCTGAAGCAGCTGGGCCGCGACCGGCAGGTGCTGTGCGTGACGCACCTGCCGCAGGTGGCGGCGCAGGCCGACTGGCAGTGGTCGATCGCCAAGGAAGGCACGGGCGACGGCGTGGCGAGCCGCGTCACGCCGCTCGACCGGGAAGGCCGCATCGAGGAAATCGCGCGCATGCTGGGCGGCGTGAAGATCACGCCGACCACCCGCAAGCATGCGACGGAAATGCTCGGTTACTGAGCTATTCCGGGAATGGCGGTGATCGTCACGATCCCGGTCAGGATGAAGACTGCCGCGGCGGCGTAGCGGATCGCCTTCATCGGCAGCTTCTGCGCCAGCGCCTCGCCCACCAGGACGGCGGGGATGTTGGCGATCAGCATGCCGAACGTGGTGCCGATTACCACCGCCCACAGCAGATCGAAGCGCGCGCCCAGCGCCACCGTGGCGAGCTGCGTCTTGTCGCCCATCTCGGCAATGAAGAAGGCGACGGTGGTGGTGACGAAGGCGCCGGCCCGATGCAGCTTGGGGTCGTCGTCGAGAGAATCCGGATGCAGGGTCCACAGGCCGAAGCCGATGAACAGCAGACCGGTCGCCCAGGGCAGGACCTGTGGCGAAATCAGGGTGGCCAGCCAGACGCCGACCGAGCCGGCCAGCGCGTGGTTGAGCAGGGTGGCGACGAATATCCCTGCAATGATGGCGCCGGGTTTGCGCAGGCGCGCGGCGAGCACGAAGGAGAGGAGTTGAGTCTTGTCGCCGATTTCGGCCAGCGCGACCAGCAGGGTCGCCGTCAGGAAGGCTTCCATCGCGGGTCCGGCGCTCAGCGCGCCGGTTTCTTGTTGGGGCAGTTCGGGTTGAGGCAGCCGGCGTAGAGATAGAGTGCGTGCTCGTGCACCTGGAAGCCGCGCTCCTTGGCGACTTTGTTCTGTCGCTTCTCGATTTCGGCGTCGTAGAACTCCTCGACCTTGCCGCATTGCAGGCAGACCAGGTGGTCGTGGTGCTTGCCCTCGTTCAACTCGAAGACAGCCTTGCCGGACTCGAAGAAATGCCGTTCGAGCAGACCCGCCTGCTCGAACTGGGTCAGCACGCGATAGACCGTGGCGAGGCCGATGTCCATCCCCTCGGCGAGCAGCGCCCGATAGACGTCTTCAGCGGTCATGTGCCGGCTGCCGGTGTCGGCCTGGGATTTCTGGAAGAGGTCGAGGATTTTCAGGCGCGGGAAAGTCGCCTTCAAACCCATGTTTTTCAGGTCCTGCGAGTTGCTCATGGCGGCCGGGTTGGGGAGTGTTGCCGGTATGATATAGTCTTGCGCGTTCCTTGAGAATTCCCGCTTTCGATCCCGCATGAAATTCCTGCGCCTGCTTCCGATCTTCCTGCCGCTGGCGGCTTGCTCCAGCAACCCCAACCAGCAGATGCGGGACTTCGCGGCAGCCATCACGCCCTACAAGATCGACGTGCGCCAGGGCAATTACATCACCCAGGACATGGTGGCGCAGCTCAAGCCCGGCATGACGCGCGACCAGGTGCGCTTCGTGCTGGGCACGCCCCTGGTGACCGACATCTTCCACGCCGACCGCTGGGACTATGTCTATCGCTTCAAGCCGGGGCGCGGCGAAGTGCAGCAGCGTCGCCTGTCGGTCTTCTTCGAGGGCAACCACCTGGTGCGCGTCGCGGGGGATGTCGTCGAATCGGATCCGGCACAGGAACGGGCCGATGCCGAGGCAGCGGCCCGTTCGCGAAGCCGCGTGATCGAGATCGCGCCGGGCGAGAGCAAGAAGAAGGCGGTGGAACCTTCCACCGAGGAGAAGAAGACCGACGCGGCCGCGAACGAGGCGGATAAGAAATGACCGTGAAGATCGCCGTCGCCGGCAGTTCCGGCCGCATGGGGCGCACCCTCATCGAGGCCGTCTTCAAGTCCGAAGATGCAACGCTGACCGTCGCCCTGGAGCAGCCGGGCAGCCCTTTCCTCGGCAAGGATGTCGGAGAACTGGTCGGCACGCCCTGCGGCGTTACCATCCGCGACGATTTCGATGCCGCGCTGTCCGGCGCCGACTGCCTGATCGATTTCACGCGGCCGGCCGGCACGCTGGCGCATCTCGCCAGTTGCCGCAAGCGTGGCGTGGCGATGGTGATCGGCACCACCGGCATGGAGGCCGATCAGAAGCAGGCGATCGCGGACGCTGCACGCGACATTCCCATAGTGTTTGCGCCGAACATGGCCGTCGGCGTGAACCTCGTCTTCAAGCTGCTCGACACCGCCGCCCGCGTGCTCAGCCAGGGCTACGACATCGAGGTGATCGAGGCGCACCATCGTCACAAGGTGGACGCGCCCTCCGGCACCGCACTGCGCATGGGCGAGGTGGTGGCGGCGGCGCTCGGCCGCGACCTCGGACAATGCGCCGTCTATGGGCGCGAGGGCGTCACCGGCGAGCGCGACCCGTCCACCATCGGCTTCGCCACCGTGCGCGGCGGCGACATCGTCGGCGACCATACCGTGCTTTTCGCCGGCACGGGCGAACGCATCGAGATCACCCACAAGGCCGCTTCGCGCATGCCCTATGCGCTGGGCAGCCTGCGTGCGGCGCGCTTCCTTCAGGGGCGCAGGAACGGTCTCTTCGATATGCAGGATGTATTGGGTTTGCGTTGAGTTTGCAGCCGGCACCTTTCCCGAGGTAGAATTCAAAAGTTTTATCCCGAGCGGGATGGGCCAACAGCCTGTCCCGCTTCGCACATCTACAACAATCCGCAGCGGCGCCGTGAATCGTCCCGGCACGCCTGCGCAGTGCCGACAGGAGCGCTTAAGTGTCTGATTTTCCGAAAGCCATCCTCGCGTTAGCGGACGGGACGGTATTTCGCGGAATCGGCATTGGCGCACAGGGTTCCAGTGTCGGCGAGGTCGTGTTCAACACCGCCATGACCGGCTACCAGGAGATCCTCACCGATCCGTCCTACTGCCGGCAGATCGTCACCCTGACCTATCCCCATATCGGCAACACGGGCATCAACCGCGAGGACTGCGAAGCCGCCAAGGTGCATGCCGCCGGCCTGGTGATCCGCGACCTGCCGCTGCTGGTGTCGAACTTCCGTTCCGAGCAGACCCTGTCCGACTACCTCAAGGCCGAGAACGTCGTCGCCATCGCCGGCATCGACACGAGGAAGCTGACGCGCATCCTGCGCGAGAAGGGGGCGCAGAACGGCTGCCTGATGAGCGGCGAAATAAACGCCGGCGACGAAGAAAAGTCAGTCGCCGCGGCACGGCGCTTCCCCGGCCTCGCCGGCATGGATCTCGCCAAGGTGGTGAGCGTGGACCAGCCCTATGCCTGGAGCGAAGGCGAATGGCAGTTGGGCAAGGGCTATGTCACTCCGGCGTCTGCCGATTACCATGTCGTCGCCTTCGACTACGGCGTCAAGCGCAACATCCTGCGCATGCTCGCCGCGCGCGGCTGCCGCGTCACCGTTCTGCCGGCGCAGGCCACGGCGGCCGAGGCGCTGGCCCTGAATCCGGACGGCGTGTTTCTCTCCAACGGGCCGGGCGATCCCGAGCCCTGCGACTACGCCATCGCCGCCATCCGCGAGATCCTCGCGCGCAGCATCCCGACCTTCGGCATCTGCCTCGGCCACCAACTCATGGGACTGGCCTCGGGCGCGAAGACGGCGAAGATGAAATTCGGCCACCACGGCGCCAACCACCCGGTGAAGGATCTCGACACCGGCCAGGTGCTGATCACCAGCCAGAACCACGGCTTCGCCGTCGATGCGGCCACGCTGCCGGCGAACCTGCGCGTGACCCATGTCTCGCTCTTCGACGGCAGTCTGCAGGGCATGGAGAGAACCGACGTTCCGGCCTTCTGCTTCCAGGGCCACCCCGAGGCGAGCCCCGGGCCGCACGACGTGTCCTACCTGTTCGACCGCTTCATCAAGCTGATGCAGGAAAAGAAGGCGGGCCATGCCTAAGCGCACAGACATCCACTCGGTTCTCATCATCGGCGCCGGTCCGATCATCATCGGCCAGGCCTGCGAATTCGACTATTCCGGCGCCCAGGCCTGCAAGGCGCTGCGCACCGAGGGCTACAAGGTCGTCCTGGTCAACTCCAACCCGGCCACCATCATGACCGACCCGGAGACGGCCGACGTCACCTACATCGAGCCGATCCACTGGACGATGATCGAGAAGGTCATCGCCAAGGAGCGGCCCGACGCGCTGCTGCCGACCATGGGCGGCCAGACCGCGCTCAACTGCGCGCTCGATCTCGCCAAGCACGGCGTGCTGGAGAAATACGGCGTCGAACTGATCGGCGCCTCGCGCGAGGCCATCGACAAGGCCGAGGACCGCGAAAAGTTCAAGGCGGCGATGACCCGCATCGGCTTGGGCTCCGCGCGCTCCTCCATCGCCCACAGCATGGAGGAGGCGCTGCAGGTGCAGGCGGGGATCGGCTACCCGGCCATCATTCGCCCGTCGTTCACGCTCGGCGGCACCGGCGGCGGCATCGCCTACAACCAGGAAGAGTTCGTCGAGATCTGCAAGCGCGGCCTGGAAGCCTCGCCCACGCGCGAGCTGCTCATCGAGGAGTCCTTGCTCGGCTGGAAAGAGTATGAGATGGAGGTGGTGCGCGACCGCAAGGACAACTGCATCATCGTCTGCTCGATCGAGAACCTCGATCCGATGGGCGTGCACACCGGCGACTCGATCACCGTGGCGCCGTCGCAGACGCTGACGGACAAGGAATACCAGATCATGCGCGACGCCTCGATCGCCGTGCTGCGCGAAATCGGCGTCGATACCGGCGGTTCCAACGTGCAGTTCGCCATCAACCCGGCCGACGGGCGCATGATCGTCATCGAGATGAATCCGCGCGTCTCGCGCTCGTCTGCCCTCGCCTCGAAGGCCACCGGCTTCCCCATCGCCAAGGTCGCCGCCAAGCTGGCGGTCGGCTACACGCTCGACGAGCTGAAGAACGAGATTACCGGCGGCGCGACGCCGGCCTCCTTCGAGCCGTCCATCGATTACGTCGTCACCAAGGTGCCGCGCTTCGCCTTCGAGAAGTTTCCCCAGGCCAACGACCGGCTGACGACGCAGATGAAGTCGGTGGGCGAGGTGATGGCCATCGGCCGCACCTTCCAGGAGTCGTTGCAGAAGGCCCTGCGCGGGCTGGAGGTGAGCGTCTACGGCCTCGACGAGATCGAGGCGGACGAGGACACCATCGAGCAGGAGATCGCCAATCCCGGCGCGCAGCGCTTGTGGTACCTCGGCCAGGCCTTCCGCGACGGCATGAGCCTGGAGAAGGCGCACCAACTGACCAAGATCGACCCCTGGTTCCTCGTCCAGATCGAGGACATCGTCAGGGAAGAAGCGGCGCTTGCCGGGCAGAAGCTGCACGACCTCGACGCCGCAGAGATGCGCCGCCTGAAGCGCAAGGGTTTCTCCGACCGGCGCATGGGGAAACTCATGGGCAGCACCGAGACCGCCGTGCGCATGCACCGCCAGGCCCTGAACGTGCGCCCGGTGTTCAAGCGCGTCGATACCTGCGCCGCCGAGTTCGCCACCCATACCGCCTATCTGTACTCCACCTACGAGGAGGAGTGCGAGGCGCAGCCGACGAAGCGCAGGAAGATCATGGTGCTCGGCGGCGGGCCCAACCGCATCGGCCAGGGCATCGAGTTCGACTACTGCTGCGTGCACGCGGCGCTCGCCATGCGCGAGGACGGCTGCGAGACCATCATGGTCAACTGCAACCCGGAGACGGTGTCCACCGACTACGACACATCGGACCGCCTCTACTTCGAGCCGCTCACGCTGGAGGACATTCTCGAGATCGTGAACGTCGAGCAGCCGGCCGGGGTGATCGTGCAGTTCGGCGGCCAGACGCCGTTGAAGCGCGCGCTCGACCTCGAGGCCAACGGCGTGCCCATCATCGGCACCAGCCCGGACATGATCGACGCCGCCGAGGACCGCGAGCGCTTCCAGAAGATGCTGCACGAGCTGGGCCTGAAGCAGCCGCCCAACCGCACGGCGCGCACCGAGGAGGAGGCGATTCGCCTGGCCGCCGAGATCGGCTACCCCCTGGTGGTGCGGCCGAGCTACGTGCTGGGCGGGCGCGCCATGGAGATCGTGCACGAGCAGAAGGATCTCGAGCGCTACATGCGCGACGCCATCAAGGTCTCCAACGATTCGCCGGTGCTGCTCGACCGCTTCCTCAACGACGCCACCGAGGTGGACGTCGATGCGCTCTCCGACGGCAGGCAGGTCATCATCGGCGGCATCATGCAGCACATCGAGCAGGCCGGCGTGCATTCCGGCGATTCAGCCTGCTCGCTGCCGCCCTACACGCTGTCCAGGGAAATCCAGGACGAGCTGCGACGCCAGACCGAGCAGATGGCGAAGGCCCTCAGCGTCGTCGGCCTGATGAACGTGCAGTTCGCCATCCAGGACGGCACGGTGTACGTGCTGGAAGTGAACCCGCGTGCCTCGCGCACCGTGCCCTTCGTCTCCAAGGCGACGGGCCTGCCGCTGGCCAAGGTGGCGGCGCGCTGCATGGCGGGCACGAGCCTGGCCAAGCAGGGCGTCACGCGCGAGATCGTGCCGCCCTACTACTCGGTGAAGGAGGCCGTGTTCCCCTTCGTCAAGTTCCCCGGCGTCGACACCATCCTAGGACCGGAGATGAAGTCCACCGGCGAGGTGATGGGCGTGGGGCGCAGCTTCGCCGAGGCCTTCGTCAAGTCGCAGCTCGCCGGCGGCACCAAGCTGCCCAGGTCGGGAAAGGTGTTCATTTCCGTCAAGGAACAGGATCGCGCCAAGGCGGTCGAGGTGGCGAAGGAACTGGACGATCTCGGTTTCAGCCTGCTCGCCACGCGCGGCACGGGCGGCGCGATCGCCGCCGCCGGCCTCAAGGTGCAGGTGGTGAACAAGGTGGCCGAGGGTCGGCCGCACATCGTGGACATGATCAAGAACAACGAGGTGGCTCTGATCATCAACACGGTGGAGGAAAAGCGACAGGCCATCGCCGACTCGCGCTCCATCCGCACCAGCGCCCTGGCCCAGCGCGTCACGGTCTACACGACCATCGAAGGCGCCCGCGCCGCCTGCGCCGGCATGCGCCACCTGGCCGAACTGGAACCGTATTCCTTGCAGATGCTGCACGCTGAGTTAACATAAGAGCGCCATCCGCCGGGCCGACCCAAGGATGGCGCAGTCAACAACATGGAGCGGGCGCAGCCCGCGAACAGCCGTCACCCCCTTCCGAGGGAAGGGGGCTGGGGGAAAGGCAGTCTTATGAGCAAGGTCCCCATTACCAAGGCGGGCGCGGAGATGCTGCGCCAGGAGTTGCACCGGCTGAAGACGGTCGACCGCCCCAACGTGGTCAACGCCATTGCCGAGGCGCGCGCCCATGGCGACCTGTCGGAGAACGCCGAGTACGCCGCCGCGCGCGAGCGCCAGAGCTTCATCGAGGGCCGCATCCAGGAAATCGAGGGCAAGCTGGGCAACGCCCAGATCATCGACCCCAAGCTGCTCGATGCCGACGGCCGCTGCGTCTTCGGCGCCACGGTCGACCTGGAAGACCAGGCGTCCGGCACCCAGGTGACCTACCAGATCGTCGGCGACGACGAGGCCGACCTGAAGAACAACAAGATCTCCATTTCCTCGCCCATCGCGCGCGCCCTCATCGGCAAATACGCCGGCGACATCGCCGAGGTCAAGGCGCCCGGCGGCACGCGCGAGTACGAAGTCCTCGACGTTCGTTACGTCTGATTATTTACGCAGGCGACGTCTGGGGTTTGACGTTTTGGCTGCGGACCTGGCTTTGCGCGCGGGAGGCGCAGCCGGTTTTTCGCTTTCCGGATTTTCCCTGAACACCACCAGGACATTGCCGATATGCTGTACTGGGGCGGCCTCCAGCCGGGCGCAGACTTCGGCGAGCAGGGCTTCGCGCTCGGTGCGCTCGGCACCATAGACGCGCACCTTGATCAGTTCGTGGGCCTTGAGGCCGCGGTCGATCTCGGCGAGGACCGACGCGCTGAGGCCGTTCTGGCTGATGCTGGCGACGGGGTGAAGGCCGTGGGCTCGGGCGCGCAGGGCGCGGCGTCGGGCGGGGGTCAGTTCGATTGTCATTGACGGATTTTACGCGGTGAAGAAGCACAAGACCAGCAAGGCCTGGATGCGCGAGCATGTCACCGATCCCTACGTCCAGCGGGCGAAGGCGGAGGGCTGGCGTTCGCGCGCCGCCTTCAAGTTGATGGAGATCGACGACAAGGATCGATTGCTGCGACCCGGCATGACGGTGGTCGACCTTGGCGCCGCGCCGGGCGGCTGGTCGCAGGTGGCGGCGCAGCGGGTCGGCAGGGAGGGGCGGGTGCTGGCGCTCGACCTGCTCGACATGGCACCCGTGCCCGGGGTGGCGTTTCTCCAGGGCGATTTCCGCGAGGACTCCGTGCTGCGGGAGCTGACTTTTCGCCTGATGGGAAAACCGGTCGATCTTGTGATTTCCGACTTGGCCCCCAACATCTCGGGTATCGCCGCCACCGACCAGGCGCGCTCGGAGCATCTGGCCGAACTGGCGCTGGAATTTGCCCGTCGGCAGTTGAAACCCGGCGGCGATTTCCTGGTCAAGGTCTTCCAGGGGGCGGGCTTCGATGCCTTCCGGGCGGCCATGGTCGAGGCTTTCGACAAGGTGGTCGTGCGCAAGCCGAAATCCTCGCGCGACCGCAGCAACGAGGTCTATCTGCTCGGCCGCGGGCGACGCCCACTCGGCGACTAGGGGTAATCGGTTTGCTGCAGCGGGAAATCGGCCTTAGAATGCATGTGTATCATTGGGCCCCGGACGGGTCATAGAGAGGAAACGCTTGAACAATCTCTTCAAGAATCTCGCCATCTGGCTGGTGATCGGCGTCGTGCTGATGACCGTCTTCAACCAGTTCAGCGCGCGCCAGGCACCGCAGAACACCCTCGAGTACTCCCAGTTCCTCGATGAGGTGAAGGCCGGCCGCATCGCCAAGGTGGTGATCCAGGGGCGCACCCTCGAGGCGACCACCACGGAAGGCAAGAAAATCACTTCCTATGCGCCGCCCGACCTGTGGATGGTGAGCGACCTGCTCAAGAACAACGTCAAGGTGGTGGCGAAGCCCGAGGAGGAGCAATCCTTCCTCATGAACATCTTCGTCTCCTGGTTCCCCATGCTGCTGCTGATCGGCGTATGGATCTTCTTCATGCGACAGATGCAGGGCGGCGGCAAGGGCGGCGCCTTCTCCTTCGGCAAGTCGCGCGCGCGCATGATGGACGAGTCGGCCAATACCGTGACCTTCGCCGACGTCGCCGGCTGCGACGAGGCCAAGGAGGACGTCGCTGAACTGGTCGATTTCCTGCGCGACCCGTCGAAATTCCAGAAGCTGGGCGGGCGCATCCCGCGCGGCGTGCTGATGGTCGGCAACCCCGGCACCGGCAAGACCTTGCTCGCCAAGGCCATCGCCGGCGAGGCCAAGGTGCCGTTCTTCTCGATTTCCGGCTCCGATTTCGTCGAGATGTTCGTCGGCGTCGGCGCAGCGCGCGTGCGCGACATGTTCGAGCAGGCCAAGAAGCACGCCCCCTGCATCATCTTCATCGACGAGATCGACGCCGTCGGCCGCCAGCGCGGCGCCGGCCTCGGCGGCGGCAACGACGAGCGCGAGCAGACGCTCAACCAGCTGCTGGTCGAGATGGACGGCTTCGAGGGCACCGCCGGCGTCATCGTCATCGCCGCCACCAACCGTCCCGACGTGCTCGACCCGGCGCTGCTGCGCCCGGGCCGCTTCGACCGCCAGGTGGTGGTGCCGCTGCCCGACATCCGCGGCCGCGAGCAGATCCTCATGGTGCACATGCGCAAGGTGCCGGTGGCGCCCGACGTCAAGGCCGACATCATCGCGCGCGGCACGCCGGGCTTCTCCGGCGCCGACCTTGCCAACCTGGTGAACGAGGCGGCCCTTTTCGCCGCGCGCGGCAACAAGCGCCTGGTCGACATGGAGGACTTCGAGCGCGCCAAGGACAAGATCATGATGGGCGCCGAGCGCCGCTCCATGGTCATGCCGGAGGAGGAACGCCGCAATACCGCCTACCACGAGTCGGGCCACGTGCTGGTGGCGAAGCTCCTGCCGAAGACCGATCCGGTGCACAAGGTGACCATCATCCCGCGCGGCCGCGCCCTCGGCGTGACCATGCAGCTGCCCGAGCAGGACCGCTACAGCCAGGACCGCGACCGCCTGCTCAACACCATCGCCGTGCTCTTCGGCGGTCGCATCGCCGAAGAGATTTTCATGAACCAGATGACCACTGGCGCCTCGAACGACTTCGAGCGCGCCACCGACATCGCCCGCCGCATGGTGACGCAGTGGGGCATGTCGGAGTCACTCGGCACCATGGTCTATGGCGAGAACGAGGGCGAGGTCTTCCTCGGCCGTTCGATCACCACGCACAAGAACGTCTCGGAAGCGACCATGCAGCAGGTCGATGCCGAGATTCGCCGCATCATCGACCAGCAGTATGGGCTGGCGCGGCGCCTGATCGAGGAGAACCGTGACAAGGTCGAGGCCATGACGCAGGCCCTGCTCGAGTGGGAGACCCTCGACGCCGAGCAGATCAACGACATCATGGACGGCAAGCCGCCGCGCGAACCCAAGCGTACCAAGCCGCCGTCGGGCACGCCGGCGGACAATTCCCCGGGCGCCGCGCCCAACGCGGCCGCGCCGGCTTAGGCGGACCTCACTGACACCAGGCCGGGTCGGGCAACCGATCCGGCCTTTTTCTTCATGACGGCTCATCTTCGTTGCGGCGCCTACTGCCTGTCCCTCGAGCGTCCCCTCGTCATGGGCATCGTCAATGTTACGCCGGATTCCTTTTCCGACGGCGGGCGCTTCCTCGATGCCGCGCGGGCCGTCGCTCATGCGCGCCGGCTGGTGGAGGACGGCGCCGACATGCTCGACATCGGCGGCGAATCCTCGCGCCCCGGTGCGCAGCCGGTCGGCCTCGACGAGGAACTGCGCCGCGTGCTGCCGGTGATCGAGGCGCTCGCCGGGCTGGGTGTGCCCTTGTCGATTGACACCGTGAAGCCGGAAGTGATGTGCCGCGCCGTTGGCGCCGGCGCATCGATCATCAACGACATCGCCGCCCTGCGCGCGCCGGACGCGCTCGAGGCGGCGGCCGGGACGCAGGCGGCGGTTTGCCTGATGCACATGCAGGGCGAGCCCGGCACCATGCAGACCGATCCGCGCTACGGCGACGTGGTGGCCGAGGTGCGCGGATTTCTTGCCGGGCGGGTGGCGGCGGCGCGGGCGGCAGGCATTGCCGCGGAGCGCATCGTCGTCGACCCCGGCTTCGGCTTCGGCAAGCGGATCGAGCACAACCTGGCCCTGTTGCGTCATCTGGATCATTTCGCCGGCCTCGGCGCCTGCGTGCTGGCGGGCCTCTCGCGCAAGTCGATGCTCGGCCAGATCACCGGGAAGCAAGTCAGCCTGCGCGACACGGCGAGCGTGGTCGCGGCGCTCCTCGCCGCGCAGAATGGGGCTAAAATCCTGCGCGTTCACGACGTGGCGGCGACGCGGGACGCCCTGGCGGTCTGGCAGGCCGCCGCCCAACTGGATTGAGACCATGACCCGAAAATACTTCGGCACCGACGGCGTGCGCGGCAGGGTGGGCGAGGCGCCCATCACGCCCGACTTCGTCATGCGCCTCGGCTACGCCGCCGGCACCACGCTGGTGGCGCGCGAGCACCTGCCCGCCGGGGAGCATCCGGCCGTGCTCATCGGCAAGGACACGCGCATCTCCGGCTACATGCTCGAGGCGGCGCTGGAGGCCGGCTTCGCCGCGGCGGGCGTGGACGTCATGCTGACCGGGCCGCTGCCGACGCCGGCCATCGCCTACCTGACGCGGGCGCTGCGCCTGCAGGCCGGCGTGGTCATCTCGGCCTCGCACAACCTCTATCCCGACAACGGCATCAAGTTCTTTTCAGCGGGCGGCGCCAAGCTGCCGGATGCGGTGGAAGCGGAGATCGAGGCGCGCCTGGAACAGCCGATCGCCTGCGCCGCGCCCGGCATGCTGGGCAAGGCACGCCGTATCGACGATGCCGCCGGCCGCTACATCGAGTTCTGCAAGAGCACTTTCCCCACCGAGCTCGACCTGCGAGGCTTGAAGATCGTTGTTGACTGCGCCCACGGCGCGGCCTATCACATCGCGCCCAAGGTGTTCCACGAGCTCGGCGCCGAGGTGCAGGCCATCGGCGCCTCGCCCAACGGACTCAACATCAACGACAAGGTCGGCGCGACCTCGCCGCAGGCCCTGCTGCAGGCGGTGCAGGCGCAAGGCGCCGACATCGGCATCGCCCTCGACGGCGACGGCGACCGTCTCATGATGGCCGATGCCGCAGGGAGGCTCTACGACGGAGACCAGCTGCTCTACGTCATCGCGCGTCAGCGGCTGCAGGCCGGCGGCCTCACCGGCGTGGTCGGCACGCTGATGACCAACCTCGGCATGGAGCATACGCTGGCGAAGCTGGGCGTGCCGCTCGCGCGCGCCCGGGTCGGCGACCGCTATGTCCTCGAAACGCTGATCGAGCGCGGCTGGAAGCTGGGGGGGGAGAACTCCGGCCACATCATCTGCCTCGACCGCCACACCACGGGGGACGGCATTGTCTCCGCCCTGCAGGTGCTGGCCGCGCTGCGCCTGCAGCGTCACACCCTGGAGCAGGCTAGCGCCGGACTGACGCTGTACCCCCAGACCCTGGTCAATGTGCGGCTGCCAAACGGCTTCGACTGGCAGCAGCGGCCGGAAATCGAATCGGCGCGAGCGGCCGCCGAGCAGGCGCTGGGCGCGAGCGGTCGTGTGCTGCTGCGCGCGTCCGGCACCGAGCCGCTGCTGCGCGTCATGGTCGAGGGGCGCGAAGCGCAGCAGGTGGCTGCCCTGGCGCGCGGCATCGCCGACGCCGTCGAGCGCGCCGCGGCGTGATCGGCCTGCTGCAGCGCGTCTCCTCGGCGCGCGTGGAGGTCGGCGGCGAGACCGTAGGCGCCATCGACCATGGGCTGCTGGTGCTGGTTTGCGCCGAGCGGGGCGACGACGAGTCGTCCGCCTTCCGTCTGCTCGAGCGCCTGCTGAACTACCGTGTTTTTCCCGACGCGCTGGGCAAGATGAACCGCAGCCTGCGCGATACGGGCGGCGGCCTGCTGCTCGTTCCCCAGTTCACGCTGGCCGCCGACACCAACAGCGGCAATCGTCCCAGCTTCACGCCCGCAGCGGCCCCCGAGGAGGGACGACGGCTGTTCGATGCCTTCGTGTCGCGTGCCGCCGCGCTGCATGCCGATACATCGAGCGGTCGCTTTGGCGCGGACATGCAAGTCAGCCTGACCAACGACGGCCCCGTCACCTTCTGGCTCAGAGTGCCGCCGGCAGTATGATAGGAGGGAACGCATTTGACCGGAATCGACCCAGACGCTAAAATTCCAAGCTTTTGGCGAACCGGAAATAGCAGGTCGAAGCGATGCGGCGCAAACTCGTGGCGGGAAACTGGAAGATGCATGGCGGACTGGCCCGCAACCGCGATCTTCTGCAAAGCCTGATCCAGGCCGTCGGCAAGGGCGGCAAGTCGGATAGCGCCGTCTTCGTGCCCTATCCCTACCTGGCCCAGGCACAGGACATGCTGAAGGGGACGGCCATCGCCTGGGGGGCGCAGAGCCTGTCAGAGCATGCCCAGGGCGCCTACACGGGCGAGGTCAGCGCAGCCATGTTGGTGGAATTCGGCTGCCGCTATGTCATTGTCGGACATTCGGAGCGGCGCAGCCTGTATGGCGAGAGCAATGAAACCGTGGCGGCCAAGTTCCTTGCCGCGGTGAATGGCGGCCTGACGCCGATTCTCTGCCTCGGCGAAACCCTGGCTCAGCGCGAGCAGGGCGTGACCGAAGAGGTCATCGGCGGCCAGTTCGATGCGGTGCTGCAGGCGGCCGGGGTAGGGGGCTTCGCCAATGCCGTGATCGCATACGAGCCGGTCTGGGCCATTGGTACAGGTCGCACGGCCACCCCGCAGCAGGCGCAGGACGTTCATGCCTTCATCCGCGGGCGCCTTGCGGTCAGCGACCCCGTCCTGGCCGAACGCATGCAGATCCTCTATGGCGGCAGCGTCAAACCGCAGAACGCGGCCGAACTGTTCGGCATGGCCGACATCGATGGCGGACTGATCGGCGGCGCCTCGCTGGTGGCACAGGACTTTCTGGCCATCTGCGCAGCGGCCTGAACGATAAGATAGGAGCAGTGATGGAAGGCGTACTTTTTCCCCTGGTACTGACGGTGCACATCCTGGTCGGTGCGACCGTGATCGGCCTCGTCCTCCTGCAGCACGGCAAGGGCGCCGACATGGGCGCGGCCTTCGGCAGCGGCGCCTCGGGCAGCCTGTTTGGCGCCACCGGGTCGGCGAATTTCCTCAGCCGTGCGACGGCGATTCTGGCCACGGTGTTTTTCCTCACCAGCCTGGCGCTGAGTTTCATGGCAACCTCGCGCAGCCAGGCGCCGTCGAGTGTCATGGAGCAGGTGCAGCCGCAGCCGGTCGAGCCGGCGCCGGCAGCGCCGGCCCAGCCTGCGGCAGGGGCGGACTCGAAGGCCAAGGAAATTCCGAAGTAAGTGATGTTGCGGCGCAAAAATAAGGGTATAATTTATTTTTGCGTCGTCATAAGAATTGAGTGGCTCTGCCACGGGTAAATGGCAGACCATGGCGAGACATGCCGACGTGGTGAAATTGGTAGACACGCTATCTTGAGGGGGTAGTGGCGAAAGCCGTGTGAGTTCGAGTCTCACCGTCGGCACCAGAAGTATCCTCCGGGCCTGTGGCAACGCATGCCCGATGTGTGCAGCAGGAACGAGAAGGGCTCGGCGGAGCGGCCGGAAAAGCCATCCGCGCAGACTATGTTGGAAAACTACTTTCCTGTCCTCGTCTTCATACTCGTCGGCCTGGCCTTCGGGTGTGCCCCCATCCTCCTTGGCTGGCTCGTCGCCCCGAACCGGCCGGACAGCGAGAAGCTCTCTCCTTTCGAATGCGGCTTCGAGGCCTTCGAGGATGCGCGCATGAAGTTCGACGTGCGCTTCTACCTGATCGCCATCATCTTCATCCTGTTCGACCTGGAAATCGCCTTCCTCTTCCCTTGGGCGGTGATCTTCAAGGACATCGTTTCGTCGGAAACCATGCGGCTGTTCGGTTTCTTCGAGATGATGATCTTCATCGGCATCCTGGCCATCGGCTATGTCTACGCATGGGCCAAGGGCGCATTGGATTGGGAATGAGCCCGCAATGAGCATCGAAGGCGTTCTGGAAAAGGGCTTCGTCACCACCACCCTCGATGCCGTCATCAACTGGACGCGCACCGGTTCGATGTGGCCGATGACCTTCGGCCTCGCTTGCTGCGCCGTCGAGATGATCCAGGCCGGCTGCTCGCGCTACGACCTCGACCGATTCGGCATCGTCTTCCGCCCCAGCCCGCGCCAGTCCGACGTGATGATCGTTGCCGGCACGCTCACCAACAAGATGGCGCCGGCTCTGCGCAAGGTGTATGACCAGATGGCCGAGCCGCGCTGGGTGGTGTCGATGGGCTCCTGCGCCAACGGCGGCGGCTATTACCACTATTCCTATTCCGTCGTGCGCGGCTGCGACCGCATCGTGCCGGTGGATATCTATGTGCCGGGCTGCCCGCCGACCGCGGAGGCCCTGCTGTATGGACTGATCCAACTGCAGAACAAGATCAAGCGCACCAGCACCATCGCGCGCTGAGGACAAGGTTGAACAAGAGATGAGCGCCCGGCTCGAAACGCTTTGCCAGAACCTGCAGAATACGCTCGGCGAGCGCATCCGCGACATCAAGACCGTCGCCGGCGAGGTCACCATCGAAGTCGCCGCGGAGCACTATCTCGATGCGGCCCGCCTGCTGCGCGACCATCCCGACCTGCGCTTCGAGCAGCTGATCGATCTCACCGGCGTCGACTATTCGGCCTGGGGCGAGGGCGCCTGGCAGGGCCTGCGCTTTGCCGCCGTCTGCCACCTGACCTCCGTCTCGAAAAACTGGCGCCTGCGCCTGCGCGTGTTCGCGCCGGACGACGGTTTCCTCGTGCTGCCCTCGGTGGTCGGACTGTGGAACAGCGCCAACTGGTACGAGCGGGAAGCCTTCGACCTCTACGGCATCCTCTTCGAGGGCCATCCAGATCTGCGCCGCATTCTTTCCGACTACGGCTTCGTCGGCCACCCCTTTCGCAAGGATTTCCCGATTTCCGGTTATGTCGAGATGCGTTACGACCCGGAGCAGAAGCGCGTGGTCTATCAGCCGGTCAGCATCGAGCCGCGCGAGAACACGCCGCGCATCGTGCGCGAGGACAGCTATGGGGACGTCGGACATGGCTGAGATCCGCAATTACACCATCAACTTCGGTCCGCAGCACCCGGCCGCGCACGGCGTGCTGCGCCTGGTGCTCGAACTGGATGGCGAGGTGATCGTCCGCGCCGACCCGCACATCGGCCTGCTGCACCGCGCCACCGAGAAGCTGGCCGAGACGAAGACCTGGCTGCAGACGGTGCCCTATCTCGACCGCCTCGACTACGTCTCGATGATGTGCAACGAGCACGCCTACTGCCTGGCGGTGGAGAAGCTGCTCGGCGTCGAGGTGCCGCTGCGCGCCCAGTACATCCGCGTCATGATGGACGAGGTGACGCGCATCCTGAATCACCTGCTCAACATCGGTACCCACGCCCTCGACATCGGCGCCATGACCATGGTGCTGTACACCTTCCGCGAGCGGGAGGACCTGATGGACGCGTACGAGGCCGTCTCCGGCGCCCGCCTGCACGCGGCCTACTACCGGCCTGGCGGTGTGTACCGCGACCTGCCCGACCGCATGCCGCAGTATGTCGAGAACAAGTTCAAGAACGCCGAGACGGTCAGGCGCCTCAACGAGGCGCGCCAGGGATCGCTGCTCGATTTCCTCGAGGACTTCACAAAGCGCTTCCCGGCCTATGTCGACGAGTACGAAACGCTGCTCACCGACAACCGCATCTGGAAGCAGCGCACCGTCGGCATCGGCGTGGTTTCGCCCGAGCGAGCGCTGCAGCTCGGCTTCACCGGCCCCATGCTGCGCGGCTCCGGCATCGAGTGGGACCTGCGCAAGAAGCAACCCTACGAGGTCTACGACCGCATGGCGTTCGATGTGCCGGTCGGCGTGAACGGGGACTGCTACGACCGTTATCTCGTGCGCATCGAGGAGATGCGCCAGGCCAACCGCATCGTCAGGCAGTGCATCGACTGGCTGCGCCACGATTCTGCAAAAGGCGCCGGGCCGGTCATCACCGACAACCACAAGGTGGCGCCGCCGCCGCGCGAGAAGATGAAGGCCAGCATGGAAGAGCTGATCCATCACTTCAAGCTGTTCACCGAGGGCATGCACGTGCCGCCGGGCGAGGCTTATGCCGCCATCGAGCACCCGAAGGGCGAGTTCGGCGTGTATGCCATTTCCGACGGCGGCAACAAGCCCTACCGCATCAAGCTTCGCTCGCCCGGCTTCCCGCACCTCGCCGCCACCGACGAGATGGCGAAGGGGCACATGATCGCCGACGCCACCGCCATCATCGGCACCATCGACCTGGTGCTGGGCGACACGGATAGATAAACATGCTGAGTCAGGACGCCTACCAGAAAATCGACCGCGAGATTGCCAAATACCCGGCGGACCAGAAGCAGTCTGCCGTGATGGCGGCGCTGGCCATCGCCCAGATGGAGCAGGGCTGGTTGTCCACCGAGACCATCGAGGAGGTGGCGCGCACCCTCGGCATGGCGCCGGTGGCGGTCTACGAGGTGGCGAGCTTCTACAACATGTACGACCTCGCTCCGGTCGGCAAGTACAAGATCACGGTGTGCACCAACCTGCCGTGCGCGCTCTCCGGCGGCGTGCATGCCGCCGACTACCTCAAGCAGAAGCTTGGTATCGGCTTCAACGAAACCACCGCCGACGGCAGGTTTACCCTCAAGGAAGGCGAATGCATGGGTGCCTGCGGCGACGCGCCGGTGATGCTGGTAAACAACGTACGCATGTGCAGCTTCATGCAGCCCGAACAGATCGACCGGCTGATCGGGGAGTGCAAGTGATGGGCGCGCTGGGTTTCATTCTCGATCCGGCCGAAGGCGAGCGCAGCTGGCGCCTCGCAGAGTACGTCAAGCGCGGCGGCTACACGGCGCTGAAGAAAATCTTCAGCGAGGCCATCCCGCCCGAGAACATCGTCGCCGAGTTGAAGAAATCCTCGCTGCGCGGCCGCGGCGGCGCCGGCTTCCCGACCGGCCTCAAGTGGAGCTTCATGCCGCGCCAGTTCCCCGGCGCCAAGTACGTCGTCTGCAACTCCGACGAGGGCGAGCCGGGCACCTTCAAGGACCGCGACATTCTGCGCTGGAACCCGCACATGGTGATCGAGGGCATGATCATCGCCGGCTACGCCATGGGCTGCGCGCGCGGCTACAACTACATCCACGGCGAGATCTGGGAAATCTACAAGCGCTTCGAGGAGGCTTTGGAAGAAGCGCGCGCCGCCAACCTGCTGGGGAACAACATCCTCGGTTCCGATTTCAGTTTCGAGCTGCAGGCGCACCACGGTTACGGCGCCTACATCTGCGGCGAGGAAACCGCGCTGCTGGAATCCATCGAGGGCAAGAAGGGTCAGCCGCGCTTCAAGCCGCCCTTCCCGGCGAGCTTCGGCCTCTACGGCAAGCCGACCACCATCAACAACACCGAGACCTTCGCCTCGGTGCCGTACATCATCAACCAGGGCGGCGACAAGTTCCTCGAGCTGGGCAAGCCGAACAACGGCGGCACCAAGCTGTTCTCCGTCTCCGGCCATGTTAATCGCCCCGGCAATTTCGAGGTGCCGATGGGCACGCCCTTCAAGGATCTGCTCGACCTGGCGGGCGGCGTGCGCAACGGCCGCAAGCTGAAGGCGGTCATCCCCGGCGGCTCCTCCGCACCGGTGCTGCCGGCCGACCTCATCATGGAGTGCACGCTCGACTACGACTCGATCGCCAAGGCCGGCTCGATGCTCGGTTCCGGCGCCGTCATCGTCATGGACGAGACCACCTGCATGGTGAAGGCGCTCGAGCGTCTGTCCTACTTCTACTTCGAGGAGTCCTGCGGCCAGTGCACGCCCTGCCGCGAGGGCACCGGCTGGCTCTACCGCGTCGTGCATCGCATCGAGCACGGGGAAGGGCGGCCGGAGGACCTCGATCTCCTCAACAGCGTCACCGACAACATCATGGGCCGCACCATCTGCGCCCTCGGCGACGCGGCCTCCATGCCGGTGAAGAGCTTCGTCAAGCATTTCGGCGCGGAGTTCGAGTACCACATCCGGAACAAGAAATGCCTGGTGCCCGAGGACGTGCAGCGCGCGGGCAGCGGCTTCTTCAAGGTGGCGGACCCTCACCCCCAACCCCTCTCCCAGGGGGAGAGGGGAGCTTCGTGATCGCGATGCGATATAGGTAGCTGGAAATGCTGGAAATCGAGATCGACGGCAGGAAAACCGAGGTGGCCGACGGCAGCACCGTGATGGATGCCGCGCACCAGCTCGGCATCTTCATCCCGCACTTCTGCTACCACAAGAAGCTGTCCATCGCCGCCAACTGCCGCATGTGCCTGGTGCAGGTGGAGAAGGCGCCGAAGCCGCTGCCGGCCTGCGCCACGCCCGTCACCAACGGCATGAAGGTGCTCACGCACTCCGAGGCCGCCGTCAAGGCGCAGAAGGGCGTGATGGAGTTCCTCCTCATCAACCACCCGCTCGACTGCCCGATCTGCGACCAGGGCGGTGAGTGCCAGTTGCAGGATCTTTCCGTCGGCTATGGCCAGAGCGCCTCGCGCTATCAGGAAGAGAAGCGCGTGGTGGTGAACAAGAACCTCGGCCCGCTCATCTCGACCGACATGACGCGCTGCATCCACTGCACGCGCTGCGTACGCTTCACGCAGGAGATCGCCGGCTGGATGGAACTCGGACAGGCCTTCCGCGGCGAGCACGCCGAGATCATGCCCTTCATCGAGAAGACGGTGGATTCCGAACTCTCCGGCAACGTCATCGACCTCTGCCCGGTGGGGGCGCTGACCTCGAAGCCCTTCCGCTTCGCCGCCCGCACCTGGGAGCTGTCGCGCCGCAAGTCGGTCAGCCCGCACGACGGCCTCGGCGCCAACCTCATCGTCCAGGTCAAGCACGACCGTGTTCTTCGCGTCCTGCCGCTGGAGAACGAGGACGTCAACGAGTGCTGGCTGTCGGACAAGGACCGCTACTCCTACGAAGCCCTGAATTCGGATGCCCGTTTGACCAAGCCGATGCTCAAGCAGTGCGGCGAATGGCGCGAGGTGGATTGGCAGACGGCGCTGGAATTTATCGGCACGGATTTGAAACGGGTGGTGCGCGAGCACGGCGCCGCCGCGGTCGGCGCGCTAGCCTCGCCGCACGCTACGCTCGAGGAGCTCCATCTGCTGCAGAAATTCGTGAGGGCAGCCGGCTCCGAGAACATCGACTGCCGTCTCCGGCAGACTGACTTTTCCCTCGATGGCAAGAATGTCACGCCCTGGCTCGGCCTGCCGGTGGCGGAGATTCCGCAACTCGACCGCGTGCTGGTCGTCGGCAGCTTCCTGCGCAAGGACCATCCGCTGCTGGCGCAGCGCCTGCGCCAGGCCGCGAAGAAATTCACCCGCGTCAGCCTGCTGCATGTCGCCGACGACGACCAGCTCATCGCTCTCCACGCCAAGTCCATCGTCGCGCCATCGGCGCTGGCGGCGGAACTGTCCGGCATCGTCAAGGCCGCGGCCGAGGCCAAGGGTGTCGCGGTGGATGCGGCGCTGGCCGGCGTGCAGCCTTCCGCCGCGGCGAAGACCATCGCCGCGAGCCTCATCTCGGGCGAGAAGGGCGCCGTTTTCCTCGGCAACTTCGCACAGCAGCATGCCCAGGCGTCGACCCTGCATGGCCTGGCGCAGAAGCTCGCCGAGATCACCGGTGCGCGCTTCGGTTACCTCGGCGAGGCGGCCAACTCGGTCGGCGGCTACCTTGCCAAGGCCGTTCCCGGCGCCTCCGGCCTCAACGCCGCGCGCATGCTGGCCGAGCCGCGCAAGGCCTATTTCGTGCTACACGCCGAGCCGGAGTTCGACTGCGCCAACCCTTCGCAGGCCCTGGCCGCGTTGAAGGGCGCCGATCTCGTCGTGGCGCTGACACCGTTCAAGACGCGCGCCCACGATTACGCCCACGTCATCCTGCCGATCGCGCCGTTCACCGAGACTTCCGGCACCTTCATCAATACCGAGGGGCGCGTGCAGAGCTTCAATGCCGTGGTCAAGCCGCTGGGCGAGACGCGCCCCGGCTGGAAGGTGCTGCGCGTGCTGGGCAATCTGCTGGGGCTGGCCGGTTTCGATTACGACAGTTCGGAAGCCGTGCGCGCCGAGGCGCTGGGCGGCAAGCCGGCCTCGGTGGCCGAGCGCCTGAACAACAAGGCTGATGGCATGGTCCTCAACCTGACTGCAGCCGCACCCACCCTGCAACGCATTGCTGACGTGCCGATCCATTTCGCCGATGCGCTGGCGCGCCGTGCGCCCTCGCTGCAGAAGACCCGCGATGCGGCGCCGCCTGCCGCGCGCATGAACGCCGCCACCCTGGCGAAGCTCGGCCTGGCCGACGGCGTGCAGGTAAAAGTCAGTCTCGGCGGCACGGCGATCCTCGCCGCCCAGCTCGATGCCGGCGTGGCCGACGGCTGCGTGCGCATCGCCGCCGGACATGCGCTGACGGCCGAGCTTGGCCCGATGCAGGGCGAAATGACCGTGGAGCGCGCGTGATGGAACAGGCCGTTCTCGGTATCTTCCAGTGGTTCTGGGGCCTGTTCGGCCTGTGGAATCCGCTCTGGGCGCTGATCCAGCCGGTATGGCCGCTGGTCTGGGTGCTGATGAAGATCGTGGCGATCATTCTTCCGCTCATGCTGTGCGTCGCCTACCTCACCTTCTGGGAGCGCAAGATCATCGGCTGGATGCAGGTGCGCATCGGTCCAAATCGCGTCGGCCCGTGGGGACTGTTGCAGCCGATCGCCGACGGCATGAAGCTGTTCTTCAAGGAGGTGCTGGTGCCGACCGGCGCCAACAGGGCGCTGTTCTTTGTCGGGCCGGTGATGGCCATCGCCCCGGCGCTGGCGGCCTGGGCGGTGGTGCCGTTCTTCGAGGGCGGCGCGTTGGCCGACATCGACGCGGGCCTGTTCTACGTCCTGGCCATGACCTCGATGGGCATCTACGGCGTCATCATCGCCGGCTGGGCCTCCAACTCGAAATACCCCTTCCTCGGCGCCATGCGCGCCTCGGCGCAGATGGTGTCCTACGAGATCGCCATGGGCCTCGCCCTCGTGACGGTGTTGATGATCTCGAACAGCCTGAATTTCTCCGACATTGTGCGCGCCCAGGGCCGTGGCTGGTTCGCCGACCATGGCGCCGGCTTTCTCTCCTGGAACTGGCTCCCGCTGCTGCCGATGTTCGTCGTGTATTTCATCTCCGGCGTGGCCGAGACCAACCGCGCCCCCTTCGACGTGGTCGAGGGCGAATCCGAGATCGTCGCCGGCCACATGGTCGAGTTTTCCGGCATGGCCTTCGCCATGTTCTTCCTCGCCGAATACGCCAACATGATCCTGGTGGCGACGCTGACCTCGATCCTGTTCCTCGGCGGCTGGCTGTCTCCGGTCGATTTCCTGCCCGACGGCTTCCACTGGCTGGCGGCGAAGATTTCGTTCTTCCTCTTCCTGTTCCTGTGGTTCCGCGCCACCTTCCCGCGCTATCGCTATGATCAGATCATGCGACTCGGCTGGAAGGTATTCGTGCCGCTGACCCTGGTCTGGATCGCCGTCGTCGGCACCTGGATGGTGTCGCCGTTCAACATCTTCAAGTGAGAGGCTGAGCGATGGGTGCCAAGGACTTCCTTAACAGCCTGCTCCTGAAGGAGCTTTTCAAGGGCATGTCGGTGACGGGGCGCTACCTGTTCGCGCCGAAGATCACGATCCAGTACCCGGAGGAGAAGACGCCGCAGAGCAACCGCTTCCGCGGCCTGCATGCCCTGCGCCGCTATCCGAACGGCGAAGAGCGCTGCATCGCCTGCAAGCTGTGCGAGGCGGTGTGCCCGGCGATGGCCATCACCATCGAGTCGGCCGAGCGCGAAGATGGCTCGCGTCGCACCACGCGCTACGACATCGACCTGACCAAGTGCATCTTCTGCGGCTTCTGCGAGGAGGCCTGTCCGGTCGACGCCATCGTCGAGACACGCGTGCTCGAGTACCACGGCGAGAAGCGCGGCGATCTCTACTACACCAAGCAGATGCTGCTGGCGGTGGGCGACAAGTACGAAGCGCAGATCGCCGCCGACCGCGAGCAGGACGCCAGGTTCCGGTGACGCCAATGGAATTCAAGACCGCGCTCTTCTACATCCTCTCGGCGATCTTGGTGCTCGCCGCGCTGCGCGTCGTCACCGCGCGCAACCCGGTGCATGCCGTGTTGTTCCTGGTGCTGGCCTTCTTCAATGCCAGCGGCCTCTGGCTGCTGCTGCAGGCCGAGTTTCTCGCCATCGCGCTGATCGTCGTCTACGTCGGCGCCGTGATGGTGCTGTTCCTCTTCGTTGTCATGATGCTCGACATCAACCTGGAGCGCCTGCGCCAGGGCTTCTGGAACAACCTCTGGCTGGGCGGCCCGATCGCCCTCCTCATGGTGGCCGAGATGATCGCCGTGCTCTCGGCGCGCAGCTTTGGCCCCGAGGCCATGCCGGCGCCCGCGGCCGCGGCCGGCTCCAACACCAAGGCGCTCGGCGTGGCGATCTACACCGACTACGTTTATCCCTTCGAACTCGCCTCGGTCATCCTGCTGGTGGCGCTGATCGCCGCAGTGGCGCTCAACCTGCGCAAGCGCAAGGACACCAAGCAGCTCGACCCGGCCAGGCAGATTGCCGTCAAGCGCAAGGATCGCGTGCGCATCGTGTCCATGCCCTCGGAGAAGGAATGATGCCCAGCCTGAACCATTTCCTCATCCTCGGTGCCATCATCTTCTCGATCGGCGTGGTCGGCGTGTTCCTCAACCGCAAGAACCTCATTGTCCTGCTGATGGCCATCGAGCTGATGCTGCTCGCCGTCAACATGAACTTCGTCGCCTTCTCGCATTTCCTCGGCGACATGAACGGGCAGGTCTTCGTCTTCTTCATCCTGACGGTCGCCGCGGCGGAAGCCGCCATCGGCCTCGCCATCCTGGTCGTGCTGTTCCGCAACCTGCGCACGATCCACGTCGACGACCTGGACAGCCTGCAGGGATAGCCCCATGGACATGCATCCTTACGCGTTGTGGGTCCCTCTGGCGCCGCTCATCGGCGCCCTCGTCGCCGGGCTCCTCGGCGGCCGCATCGGCCGTGCCGGGTCGCACTGGATCACCAGCCTCGGCGTGGCGGTCTCGCTGGTGCTCTCCTGGCTGATCTTCAGGGATGTCGATGACGGCAAGATCTACAACGCCGCGGTCTATGTCTGGGCCATTAGCGGCGGCATCAGTTTCGAGGTGGGCTTCCTGCTCGACAAGCTGACGGTGACCATGATGCTGGTGGTCAATTTCGTCTCGCTCATGGTGCACATCTACACCATCGGCTACATGGCGCACGACGAGGACAACTGGCCCGCCGGCAGCCTGGCCGGAAAGAACAGCTACCAGCGCTTCTTCGCCTACATCTCCCTCTTCACCTTCTCCATGCTGATGCTGGTGATGAGCAACAACTTCCTCCAGCTGTTCTTCGGCTGGGAGGCGGTGGGCCTGGTTTCCTACCTGCTGATCGGCTTCTGGTCGGTGCGGCCGACGGCGATCTACGCCAACCTGAAGGCCTTTCTGGTCAACCGCGTCGGCGACCTCGGCTTCCTGCTCGGCATCGGTCTCATCGCCGCCTACTGCGGCACGCTGAACTACACGGAGGTCTTCGCCCAGGCGCAGAAGCTGGCCGGCACCGGCATCGAGCTGATCCCCGGGCATGCCTGGGCGCTGATCAGCGTGGTCTGCATCTGCCTGTTCATCGGGGCCATGGGCAAGTCGGCGCAGTTCCCGCTGCACGTCTGGCTGCCCGACTCGATGGAGGGCCCGACGCCGATCTCCGCCCTGATCCACGCCGCCACCATGGTGACGGCGGGCATCTTCATGGTCTCGCGCATGTCGCCGCTGTTCGAGCTGTCGCAGGCGGCACTCTCCTTCGTCATCGTCATCGGCGCCATCACCGCCTTCTTCATGGCGCTGATCGCCATCGTGCAGACCGACATCAAGCGCGTGGTGGCCTACTCGACGCTGTCGCAACTCGGCTACATGACCGCGGCGCTGGGCGCCTCGGCCTACTCGGCGGCGATGTTCCATCTCGCCACGCACGCCTTCTTCAAGGCGGTGCTGTTCCTCGGCGCCGGCTCGGTCATCATCGCCTTGCACCACGAGCAGGACATGCGCCGCATGGGCGGCCTGAGGAAGTACATGCCGATTACCTATCTCACGGTGCTGATCGGCGCCATCGCCAATGCCGGCCTGCCGCCCTTCGCCGGCTTCTTCTCAAAGGATTCCATCATCGAGGCGGTGCGTCTGGCCACCACGCCAGGCGCCGGCTTCGCCTATGCCTTGATTCTCGCCGGCGTCTTCGTCGGCGGCTTCTACTCTTTCCGCCTGGTGTTCTTCGCCTTTCACGGCAAGGAACGCTTCCGCGAGGCGCCGGCGCACGACACGCCAGGCGGACACGCGGCACACGAAGCCCACGGGCACGATACCCATGATGGGCACGACAGTCATGGCCATCACGGCCCGGTGGAGCCGAAGGAATCGCCCTGGGTGGTCACCGTGCCGCTGATCCTGCTGGCGATCCCGGCCATCGCCGCCGGCTGGCTGATCGGGCCAGTGCTCTTCGGCGGCTACTTCGGCGGGGCCATCTACATCGCGCCCGAGCATCCCGCCATCGCCACCATGGCCAAGGACTTCCACGGCGTGCTCGGCATGATCGCCCACGGCCTGCAGACGCCGCCGTTCTGGCTGGCCCTGGCCGGCGCGATCTCTGCCTGGTACCTCTACATCGTGCGGCCCGAGTTGCCGGCCGTGATCAAGCGGAAATCCGGCGTTCTGGCGCGCATTCTCGAGGAGAAGTACGGCTTCGACCGCTTCAACGACTGGTTCTTCGCCGGTGGTGCGCGCCTGCTCGGGCGCGGCCTGTGGAAGGGCGGTGACCAGACCGTGATCGACGGCGTCGCCGTGAACGGCTCGGCCCGGCTGGTGGGCTGGATATCGTCGATCGTGCGCCTGTTCCAGTCCGGCTACATCTACCAGTACGCCTTCTCCATGATCATCGGCGTCTTCGTGCTGCTGACCTTGTGGCTGAATCGCGCTTAGGACAAGAATAATGACCGGTCTTCCCTTGCTCAGTCTTGCCATTTGGCTGCCGATCATCGGCGGCCTGCTGGTGCTCGCCACGGGTTCCGACCGCAACGCCGGGCTGGCGCGTCCGCTGGCCCTGGTCGTCGCCATTGCCGGCTTTCTCGTCACCATTCCGCTCTACATCGGCTTCAACCCGACGACGAGCGAGATGCAGTTCGCCGAGTTGCGGCCGTGGATCCCGCGCTTCAACATCAACTACTTCCTCGGCGTGGACGGCATCTCGGTGCTGTTCATTCTGCTCAACAGCTTCATCACGCCTCTGGTGGTGGTGGCCGGCTGGAAGGTGATCGAGGAGAAGGTGGCGCAATACATGGCGGCCTTCCTCATCATGTCGGGCCTCATGAACGGCATCTTCGCGTCGCTCGACGCCGTGCTGTTCTACGTCTTCTTCGAGGCCTCGCTCATCCCGATGTACATCATCATCGGCGTCTGGGGCGGGCCGAACCGGGTCTACGCGGCGTTCAAGTTCTTCCTCTACACGCTGCTCGGCTCGCTGCTGATGCTGGTCGCGCTGATCTATCTCTTCTTCCAGTCCGGCTTCAGCTTCAACCTGCTCGACTGGCATGCGCTGCCGATTCCGCTCGAGGCGCAGAAGCTGCTCTTCTTCGCCTTCCTCGCCGCCTTCGCCGTCAAGGTGCCGATGTGGCCGGTGCATACCTGGCTGCCGGACGCCCACGTCGAGGCGCCCACCGGCGGCTCGGTGGTGCTGGCCGCCATCATGCTCAAGCTGGGCGCCTACGGCTTCCTGCGCTTTTCGCTGCCCATCGCGCCCGATGCCTCGCGCGAGCTGGCCTGGCTGATGATCGCGCTGTCGCTGATCGCCGTGGTGTACATCGGCTTCGTCGCCCTGGTGCAGGCCGACATGAAGAAGTTGATCGCCTATTCGTCGATCTCGCACATGGGCTTCGTCACCCTCGGCTTCTTCATCTTCAACCCGCTCGGCGTCGAGGGGGCCCTGGTGCAGATGATCTCGCACGGCTTCGTCTCGGGCGCCATGTTCCTCTGCGTCGGCGTGCTCTACGACCGTGTGCACAGCAGGCAGATCGCCGACTACGGCGGCGTGGTGCACGCCATGCCGAAGTTCACAGGACTGGCCGTGCTCTTCGCCATGGCCAACTCCGGCCTGCCGGCCACCAGCGGCTTCGTCGGCGAATTCATGGTGATCCTCGGCGCGTTGAAATACAACTTCTGGATCGGCGCAGCCGCCGCCACCACGCTGATCCTCGGCGCGGCCTACACCCTGTGGATGGTCAAGCGCGTCCTCTTCGGCGCGGTGGCCAACCACCATGTCGCCGAACTGACCGACATCAACGCACGCGAGTTCCTCGTGCTCGGCCTTTTGGCGCTGTGCGTGCTTGGCATGGGCCTCTATCCCTTCCCCTTCACGGAAGTGATGCACGCCTCTGTGGACAACCTGCTGAAGCACGTCGCCGTCTCCAAGCTCTGAGCCCAAGACCATGATCAACTTCGTCATGCCCGATCTCTACCCCGCCTCGGCGGAGATCTTCATGCTCATCATGGCCTGCACGGTGCTGCTCGTCGATCTCTTCTCGGGCGGCCGGCGCTGGCTCACCTACCTGCTCACCCAGCTCACACTGGCCGGCTGCTTCGCCATCACCCTGTTCACGCTCGACGGGCAGGTGGTGACGACGTTCAGCAACATGTTCATCGACGACCTGCTCGCCGACTTCCTCAAGCTGATGCTGTATCCGGCCGTGGCGATCGCCCTGGTGTACTCGCGCAGCTACCTGGCGGCGCGCAACCTCGACAAGGGCGAGTTCCACCTGCTGGTGCTGTTTGCCACGCTCGGCATGATGGTGATGATCTCGGCCAGCCATTTCGTCAGCCTCTACCTCGGCCTCGAGCTGCTGGCGCTCTCGATGTATGCCCTGGTGGCCATCGACCGCGACTCGGTGCGCGCCACCGAGGCGGCGATGAAGTACTTCGTGCTCGGCGCCATGGCCTCCGGCATGCTGCTCTACGGCATGTCCATGGTGTACGGCGCGACCGGCAGCCTGGAACTCTTCGACATCGGCCAGCGCATCGCGCTGGGCGGCGGCAACAAGACGGTGCTGGTGTTCGGCCTGGTCTTCATCGTCGCCGGCATCGCCTTCAAGCTGGGCGTGGTGCCCTTCCACATGTGGGTGCCCGACGTCTATCACGGCGCGCCGACGGCGGTGACCCTGCTGCTCGGCTCCGCGCCGAAGCTGGCCGCCTTCGCCTTCGCCCTGCGCATCCTGTTCTCCGGGCTCGGCGAGCTGGCCCAGCACTGGCAGCTGATGCTGATGATCCTGGCGACGCTGTCCATTGCGCTGGGCAACCTGGCCGCCATCGCGCAGACCAACCTCAAGCGCATGCTGGCCTATTCGGCCATCTCGCACATGGGCTTCATGCTGCTCGGCCTGCTTGCCGGCGTCGTCGGCGGCGATTCGCGCTTCGCCCTGAATGCCTACAGTTCGTCGATGTTCTACGTCATCGCCTACGTGCTGATGAGCCTGGGCGCATTCGGCATGATCATGCTGCTGTCGCGCGCCGGCTTCGAGGCGGAGAACATCGAGGACTTCAAGGGGCTGAACAAGCGCAGCCCCTGGTTTGCCGCCATCATGATGATCCTCATGTTTTCCATGGCGGGCATGCCGTTCTTCGTCGGCTTCTTCGCCAAGTTCGCCGTGCTGCAGGCGGTGGTCTTTGCCGGACATGTCTGGCTGGCGGTCTTTGCCGTCCTGTTCTCGCTCGTCGGCGCCTTCTACTACCTGCGCGTGGTGAAGGTCATGTACTTCGACGCGCCGACGGACCTGGCGCCGCTCGAGGCTCCGCGCGACATGCGCATCCTGCTGTCGATCAACGGCCTGGCCGTCGCGCTGCTCGGCCTGCTGCCGCAGGGGCTGCTCGAGTATTCCATCATCACGACCTACGCTTACCTGATCGGCGGCTGAGCCGGCCGCCGCCTTCTACCCCGTCAGGCCGCGCCGGCGTACTCCGCCTTGGCGGCGCGCGCCGCCCGTGCCTCGTCCGGCGCATAGGCCTTGCCCGACCAGAGCATGCGATAGGCGATTTCCTCGTTGCCGTTTTCGCACAGTTCCAGCACTTGCCTGAACAGCGGTTGGACGGTAGCGCTGCGGTGCGAAGCTTCGTGCTCGGCGAAGCTGCGCCAGAAGGTCACGATCAGCGCCTCGCGTTCCTTCAGCGGACTCTCGACCGCCTGTCCGACCGTGCTGCCCTCGTTGGAGATCATGCCGGTGTTCAGCGCGACGAAGCCGCCGACGAAGCCGGTGTCGGAATGGTAGGTTTTCACGTTTTCGCAGAGCAGGGCGACCCGCTCCTCGAGATCGTCGACGCTATACTCGGGCTTCAGCAGCACGCGATTGATCGTCACCACGCCGTCGTCGTTGAAGCCGGGAATGAATCCGGACATACCTGTGCCTCCGTTGAGTTAATCAGGATTAACTGATAGTGGACTAATATAGTCGGAAATTGGTTCGGCTCATGATAAATCAAGAAAACCCAATGCAAGACAATCACTTGCGTGAGTCCGGCGTAGCCAGGGAAGAGGTTTTCTCGGGGAAGCTGCTGCAAGTGCGGTGCGACACCGTACGGCTGCCCGACGGCAAGCAGGCCACCCGCGAGTTTGTCGTCCATCCCGGCGCTGTGGTGATGATCGCCGAGTTGCCCAACGGCAAGCTGCTCTTCGAACGCCAGTTTCGCTACCCGCTCGACCGCGTCTTTCTCGAACTGCCGGCCGGCAAGATCCATCCGGGCGAGGACATCCTGCTTACTGCACGGCGCGAACTGCAGGAGGAGACCGGCTACGTGGCGGCAGACTGGCATTATCTCGGGGTGATCCACCCTTGCATCGGTTATTCCGACGAGCGCATCGAGATTTTCTTCGCGCGCGGACTGTCCCATGTCGGGCATGCACTCGACGACGGCGAATTCCTGGAAGTGCTTGAGTTCGATCTGGCCGAGGCACTGGAGGCGGTGCGCGATGGACGCCTGACCGACGGCAAGAGCGTGGCCGGCCTGCTCTGGGCCGAGCGGGTGCTCGATGGCCGCTGGCAATTGTCCGAGCCGCTTAAATAATCAGTATTTCAGCAAATACTTATGACGTGTAGAATCGTGCAACGGGTTGGTGGCCAGGCGGAGAAGTAGCATGAAGCAGTGCAGCCCTACGCTGCAGCAGACCGAAGGCGATACGCGCAAGGAGGAGGGCGGCAAGGAGGCCGGCCGAATCCAGGCCCTGCGCGTGCTGTCCGAAGTGACCACCACGCTCGCCTCGGAATACGACCTCGAAGCGCTGCTCAATCGCTTCCTCGGCATGATGGTGCGCCTCTCCGGCGCGAGCGGCGGCATCGTGCGGGTTCTGGCCAGCGACGGCAGGCATCTGCGCCTTGCGGCTTCCCTCGGCCTGCCGCCCGAAATGGTCGAACAGGAACGGCTGGTCGACATCGACTGCGGCGTGTGCGGCGCCGCCCTGCGCAGCGACGAGATCCGGCAGACGCGCGACCTGAAGCCCTGCATCGCGCGCACCGGCCAGGCCTTCTTCGGCCAGTGCCGCTCGATGGTCGTCGTGCCGCTCGAGCACAACGGGCGGCTGCTCGGCGCCTACAACCTCTACATGACCGAGGAGAGGCCGATCCCCGAGGAGGTGTCGCTGCTCTTCTGCACCATCAGCGAGCACCTTGCCATGGCCGTGGAGAATTCGCGCCTGATGCAGGAAAACCTGCGCATGACGCTGATGAGCGAGCGGCAGATGATGGCCAACGAGGTGCACGACTCTCTGGCCCAGACCATGGCCTACATGAAGATGCGCGTCGAGCTCCTGCGCGAGGCCCTGCTGCAGTACGAGAGCGGCAAGGCGCTGAAGTACTCCGGCGACATCCAGCAGGCGCTCGACGAGGCCTATGCCAGCCTGCGTGCGCTGCTCACCCAGTTCCGCAATCGCATGGACCCGCTCGGGATCGAGCATGCCCTCAAGGAGCTTGCCGCCGGCTACTTCGACCGCACCGGCGTGAAGCTGGAATTCGAGAACCGGATCCCCGACCTGAACCTCTCGGTCGACCAGGAAGTGCAGGTCTTTCACATCCTGCAGGAGGCGCTATCGAACGTCGCCCGCCACTCCGGCGCGAAGAACGCCTGGCTGACGCTCGAGGTGGCCGACGACCAGTATGCCTTCACCGTCGAGGACGACGGTCGCGGTGTCTTCGTCATGGGCGCCACGCCCGACCTGCGCCATCATTTCGGCATCAGCATCATGAGCGAGCGCGCCCAGCGCCTGAACGGCAACATCGAGATCGCCAACCGGTCGCAGGGCGGTGCCCGCCTGCGCCTGCTGGTGCCGACTCGCCCGGAGAGGGCCGCGTGAGCGGAGAGGCCATCAAGGTCATGCTGGTCGACGACCACACCCTGTTCCGCAAGGGCCTGGCGGAACTGCTCGACGGGCGCGAGACCATCCGCGTCGTCGCCGCCACAGGACAACCGGCCGAAGCGGCTCGCCTGCTCGACGAGACGCAGCCCGACGTCCTGGTGCTCGACCTCAACATGCCGCCTCACGGCGGCCTGGCCCTGCTGCGGGAACTGCAGGCGCAAGGCTGGAGCAAGCCGACGCTGATCCTCACCGTGAGCGACGCCGAGGACGATCTCGCCAACGCCATGCGCGCCGGCGCGCGCGGCTACCTGTTGAAGGACATGGAACCCGATGACGTCGTCGACGCCATCCAGCGCGCCATGCGCGGCGAGACGGTGGTGGCGCCGACCATGACGCTGAAGCTGGTGAACCTCCTGCAGGGCGGCGGAAGCAAAAACGCCGCACGCGAAAACCTGCTCGCCCAGCTCACCGCGCGCGAGCGCGAAATCCTCGACCATTTGGCGCAGGGGCAATCGAACAAGGCCATCGCCCGCGCGCTCGACATCTCGCACGACACGGTCAAGCTGCACGTGCGCCACATCCTCTCCAAGCTCAACCTCACCTCGCGCGTCGAGGCGGCGGTCTTCGCCGTCGAGCAGAAAATGGCGCCGCGGCAGAAGTAGCGCCGTATGGCAGGGACTGACTTTTCCGGGAACGGGAGGCTGGTCCCCTCGACAGGAATCGAACCTGTATTTGCCGCTTAGGAGGCGGCCGTTCTATCCATTGAACTACGAGGAGCGCGGGCGCGTATTCTAGCAGGTCGGACCCGTCTGCTCCGATATAATCCTCTCGGATGAAACGCACGCTCGCCTTCCTGCTGGTCTCGCTCTGGACGGCCATCGCCGCCGCTGCCGGTGTGCCCGCCGTCGGCTCGCCGGCGCCGGAGTTTTCCCTGCCGGACCAGGCCGGGCGCACCGTACGACTGGCCGATTTCCGCGGCAAGTGGTTGGTGCTGTACTTCTATCCGAAAGACGACACGCCGGGCTGTACGGAACAGGCCTGCGCCTTCCGTGACGACATCGCGGCCCTGATGTTGCTCGGCGCACGGGTGGTCGGCGTCAGCCTGGATGATTCCGCCTCGCATGCCGCTTTCGCGAAGAAGCACAGCCTGCCCTTCCCGCTGCTGGTCGACACGGAGGCGAAGGTCTCGGCGAGCTACGGCGCGGTGACCAATCTCGTCGTGGCGAAGTTCGCCAAGCGCTATACCTTCCTCATCGACCCGCAGGGCCGCATCGCCAGGGCCTATCTCAACGTCGATACCGCGCGTCACTCGGCCGAGATCATCGCCGACCTGAAGCGGCTGACTTCTTCCCGCTGATTCATGCCGATCCTCACGCTGGACAAGGGCTGCCTGGCCTATGGCCATGTCGCGCTGCTCGACCATGCCGACTTTCAGGTGGACGAGGGCGAGCGCATCGCGCTCATCGGCCGCAACGGCAGCGGCAAGTCGAGCCTGCTGCGCGCGCTGGCGGGCGAGGCCTTCCTCGACGACGGCATGGTGTGGCGGCGCGACGGCCTGCGCGTCGCCTACGTGGCGCAGGAGCCGGATTTCCCGCTGGAACAGACGGTGTTCGACGCCGTCGCCGCCGGCTGCGGCGCGGCGAGCCGCCTGCTCGTCGAGTACCACGAAGCGGCCCAGCGCCTGGCGCACGACCACGGCGAGGCGGCGCTGGCGCGCCTGCATGACCTGCAGGTGCAGTTGGAAGCCGGCAACGGCTGGCGCCTGAATACGCGCGTCGAGCAGGCGCTGTCGCAGCTGAACCTGCCGGGCGAAGCGCGCCTGCATGAACTCTCCGGCGGCGGCGTCAAGCGCGTGGCGCTGGCACGCGCGCTCGCCGGCGAGCCGGAGCTGCTGCTGCTCGACGAGCCGACCAACCACCTCGACCTCGACGGCATCCTCTGGCTGGAAGGCCTCATCGCCGGCTTCGGCGGCGCCGTAGTGGTGATCACGCACGACCGGCGCTTCCTCGACGCGGTAGCCACGCGCATCGTCGAGCTCGATCGCGGCGCGCTCGCAAGCTTCCCCGGCCGCTTCGCCGACTACCAGACGCGCAAGGCGGAGATGCTCTCGGCGGAGGCGCAGCAGAACGCCAAGTTCGACAAGCTGCTGGCGCAGGAGGAGGTGTGGATCCGCAAGGGCATCGAGGCGCGCCGCACGAGGAACGAGGGCCGCGTGCGCCGGCTGGAGCAACTGCGCCGCGAGCGCGCGGCACGGCGCGAGCGGCTCGGCGGCGTCGGCTTCCAGCTCGCGCGCGGCGAGGCCTCCGGCAAGCTGGTCGCCGAACTGGAGCACGTCTCGAAGCGCTACGGCGGGCGCGACATCGTGCGCGACTTCTCCTGCCGCATCCAGCGCGGCGACCGCGTCGGCATCATTGGCCCGAACGGTGCCGGCAAGACGACGCTGATCCGGCTCATCCTCGGCGAACTCGCGCCTGACGCCGGCACGGCGCGCCTCGGCACGAAGCTCGCCGTGGCCTACTTCGACCAGTTTCGCGCCGCGCTCGAAGAGGAAGCGACGCTGGCCGACGTCATCAGCCCGGGCTCGGACTACGTGCAGCTCGGCGGCGAGAAGAAGCACGTCATCGGCTATCTCGAGGATTTTCTGTTTCCGTCGGCGCGGGCGCGGGCACCGGTGAAATCGCTCTCCGGCGGCGAGCGCAATCGCCTGCTGCTGGCGCGGCTGTTCAGCCGCCCGGCCAATGTCATCGTGCTCGACGAGCCAACCAACGACCTCGACATCGAGACGCTGGAACTGCTCGAGGCGCTCCTGCAGGACTACGACGGCACGGTGTTCCTCGTCAGCCACGACCGCAGCTTCCTCGACAACATCGTCACCCAGGTGATCGCCGCGGAGGGCGGCGGCTGCTGGCGCGAAACCGTCGGCGGCTACGAGGACTGGCTGCGCGAGACGCAGTCGCGGCGCGCGCCGCCGGCCGCCGCGGCGCCTGCGCCGGAGAAACGTACCGCAGCCGAGCGGAAGCGCGAGACGCGGCCGAAGGCCAGGCTATCGTTCAGGGAGGCGCGTGAATTGGAGACGCTGCCCGACCGCATCGCCACGCTGGAAACCGAGCAGGCCAGCCTCCACGCGCGCCTCGCCGACCCGGCGCTTTACCGCGGCACGCCGGAGGAGGCGCGCAGTCTGAACGAGCGTCTGTCTGCGCTGGACGTGGAGATCGCACAGGCCATGCGACGCTGGGAGGAACTCGAATCCCGTTTCTCGGGTGCGGGATGAAAGTCAGTCTCCGCGGGACGGTGGCTAGCGCCCGTTCATGCGCCAGAGGAACGGCAAGGCGATCAGCGCGCCGAAGAAGATCGTGATGTGAAACCACGACCACCAGCGGTATTTCCGCGCGAGCCCGTCCGGGGCAAGGTCGGAAATGAGGTAGAGCCGCCCACCGTCGGGCTGGTGCATGATGTGCAGTTCGCTTGTCGTGCGCAGATCGCGATGATCAGCGGCCACTTCGCGCTTGGCCTGCGCGCGGGCGAGCGCCCATTCCTTCAGGTCGAGTTGCCCGTCCTTGTTCAGATCGAAACGTTGCAGCAACTCGGCGGGCCGCGTCTTCCACTCGGCGAGCAGTTGCTTGACGTCCTCGTCGGTATGAAGCTCCAGGTCCGCGCTGCCACGTGTGGTGAACTGGCCCAAGGCATAGATCGTCTGCCGCTCGATGAGCAACCACTCGGTATAGCGGCGGTCGCCCTGGACCCAGGACTCCTTCTTCGTCATCAGCATCTCGGCGCCTTCGGGGTCGACCAGGCATTCCCCGCTGCCGTCGTCGAGGATGAACGAGGCATCGCTTTCTCCGCGCGCCTCCGTGTGCCACTTGTTATCGCTGTCCCTGCGCTCGACGGTATAGCAAAACCACAGGCAGGGTACGTGCGAGAGGGGGCTCATCAGCGGGGCGCCGGCCAGCGGTTTCCCCGTTCCGATCAACTCGGCATAACCCTGCGCAGCGGAGGCGATCCTGGAGGTGGGCGTGTCGTCGACGGCGCGGGAGCGGCGGTAGGCGGAGGTCCACGCGATAAAGCTTAGCGGCGCCATCAGCGCCACGCAGACGAACATGCCGAACGCCGATTCGGTCTTGGCGCCGATCAGCAGCAGGAAGAGCTGGCCGCCGGAAGTGACGAGATTGCCATACTCCCGGCGCAGGGAGACGAGCATTGCTTAACTGAACAATGCCTTCATGTCGACGTCGGCCTTTTCGGCGGACGCGAACTCGAGCAGGGGCTTCTCGCCGAAGCGGAACATGTCGGCGACGATGGAGTCGGGGAACTGCTCGATGCGCACGTTATTGATGTTGACGGCCTCGTTGTACAACTCGCGCCGGTCGGCAATGCCGTTCTCCAGCGCGGTGATGCGTGTCTGCAGCTGGATGAAGTTCTCGTTGGTCTTCAGGTCGGGGTAGGCCTCGGCGACGGCGAAGATCTGGCCCAGTCCGGCGCGCAGCGCGCCCTCGGCCTGGCCCAGCGCCGGGATGTTCTGCATCTCGCGCGCCGTCTGTACGCGGGAACGGGCCTCGACCACGCGCTGCAGGGTCTCCTGTTCGAATTGCTTGTACTGCTTGCAGGTCTCGACCAGCTTGGGGAGCTCGTCGTGGCGCTGCTTGAGCAAAACATCGATGTTGGCCCAGGCCTTGGCCATCGCGTGCTTCACCTGCACCAGCCCGTTGTAGATCATGGTGCCGTACACGACGGCGACGATGACGAGACCCAGCACGATCAACGACACGATGCCCATGATTTCCTCCCGGTGGGACTGTCTGCGGCCATTCTAAACGAATGGAATTCAGGCGGTGGGAGGTTCTTCTGCCGGAGCGGGCGGGATGTCGACCAGCCGGCGCAGGCGCTCCATGAGCATGGCCTCCGACATGCCGAGCAGCTTGGCGATGTTGGCGAGATCGTCGGGGATCGCCGGATCGTTCCAGCCGTTGGCCGAATGCCGCGCCAGGTCGACGGCGTGAATGACATTGCGCACGCGCGGATGCTCGGCGTGGTTGTCGTCCATCAGGCTGAGCAGCAGCTCGGGCAGGCGCCAGGCCTTGGCCAGGGCGATCTGCAGGTCGGTGACCTGGATGCCGAGAACCGTCTTTTGCGCTGCGGCGCTGCGCAGGCTGCGGTTTTCCGTCTGCAGGGCGCGGATGCCGAGCATGAGCGACGGCGCGAAGCACCAGAGCAGGATCTCGGCGCTGTCGTGCAGCAGGGCGGCGATGGTGACTTCTTCGACATCGAGGTCGTGGCGTTGCACCGCCCAGTCGCGCGCGAAAAGCGAGGCCTGCTTGGCGCGGGCGATGACGCGCAACAGGCCGATGAGCGCCTGGGGCTGATCCTTCAGTCCGTCTTCGACCTGGGAAAGCTTCTCGAACTTGGCGAAGAAGGGCGTGATGCCGATCATCATCACGGCGCGGTCGATGGTGGTGATGTCGGCCGTCTGGCTCCTGCGCCGGGTCGCTTCGATATAGGCGAGGACGCGCAGCGCCATGAGCGGGTCCTGCAGGATCACGCCTGCCAGTTGGCGGCCAGTGACGTTTTCTTCGTTTTCTTTCAGGCGAGCCAGTTCGCGCGCCGTCTTTTTCAGCACGGGAATATCGGCCTGGCTGAGGTAATTCACCCAGGATTCCAGCGATGGCAAAGGTCGCTGCAGCATCGATCGAAATACTCCACGAATACCGGTAGTTATAATTACTTACGGCCAGCCGCTGCGCAGCTTGAATCAGATCGTTTGGACCGTGGCTTATATTCATTCATATCAATCAGATACATGAACTCCTGGGATCTGTTCTGCCGGGTCGTGGACAACTATGGCGACATCGGCGTGTGCTGGCGTCTGGCGCGGCAGTTGGCGGTCGAGCATCGCATGCGGGTGCGCCTGTGGGTCGATGACCTGGCGGCCTTTCACCGTATCTGCCCTGAAGTGGATCCCGCCCGGAGCGATCAGGTCTGCCGCGGCGTGACCGTCGGGCGTTGGACGGACCCATTTCCGGCCGCAGAGCCGGCCGATGTGGTGGTGGAAGCGTTTGCCTGCACGCTGCCCGAATCCTATCTCCAGGCGATGTCCGCCCGGGTGGTCAAGCCGCGCTGGATCAACCTGGAATATCTCAGCGCCGAGCAATGGGTCGAGGAATGCCATGGCCTGGCTTCGCCCAGCCCGCGCCTGCCATTGACCAAGCATTTTTTCTTTCCCGGCTTCACCGAACGGACGGGGGGGGTGTTGCGGGAACACGATCTCGAGTCGCGGCGGCGGGCCTTCGTTCGGGACGAAGCAGAGCGGGGCGACTTCTGGCAACGGCTAGGAATCCCTTTGCCTGCGGGGGACGAGAAACGCCTCTCCCTGTTCTGCTACCGGCAAGGACGGGCCGAGGACCTGTTTTCCCTATGGCAGGAACAGGCGGAACGCACGACCTGCCTGGTGCCGGAAGGCATTGCCGGCCCCGCCATCGGCGCATTTTTCGGGCAGACGCGCGCCGAATCGGGCCGGGTATTCCATCGGGGCAATCTCGAAGTTCGCATCCTGCCTTTCCTCGAGCAGGACGAATATGACCGCCTGCTGTGGGCTTGCGACTGCAACTTCGTCCGCGGGGAGGATTCCTTCTTGCGGGGGCAGTGGGCCATGCAGCCCATGGTCTGGCAACCCTATGCGCAGGAGGAGGGCGTGCATCTGCACAAGATGGAGGTCTTTCTCGATCGCTATTGCGTCGGACTGGACGGCCAGGCGGCGGAGGCGGTGAAAAGCCTATGGAGGGCCTGGTGCCAGGGTGAAACGGTGGCCGAGGCCTGGCCGGCTTTCCGTGTGCAATGGGGGGAGTTGAAGCGGCATGCCGCGCGCTGGGCCGAGGGACTGGTCGGAGTTGGCGACCTTGCGCACAAGCTGGTGCGGTTCAGCCTGAATCGGCTATAATTTCCCGTTTATTTCTAGCCGCTTAACCCATATGAAACTGGCACAGGAACTTCGCGTAGGCAACGTCATCATGATCGGCAAGGACCCGATGGTCGTGCTCAAGGCCGAGTACAACAAGTCCGGCCGCAACGCCGCCGTGGTCAAGATGAAATTCAAGAACCTGCTCACCGAGGCGCCGAGCGAGAACGTCTTCAAGGCCGACGACAAGTTCGAGGTCGTCACCCTGGAGCGCAAGGAAGTGACCTACTCCTATTTCGCCGATCCGATGTACGTCTTCATGGATGCCGAGTACAACCAGTACGAGGTGGAGAACGAGAACATGGGCGACGCCCTGAACTATCTCGAGGACGGCATGCCCTGCGAGGTGGTGTTCTACAACGGCAAGGCCATCTCCGTCGAGTTGCCCACCAGCGTGGTGCGCGAGGTCACCTACACCGAGCCGGCCGTGCGTGGCGACACCTCGGGCAAGGTGCTCAAGCCGGCCAAGATCGCCACCGGTTTCGAGGTCTCCGTCCCGCTCTTCTGCGAGACCGGCGACAAGATCGAGATCGACACGCGCACCGGAGAATACCGCAACCGCGTCAAGGGCTGAACGCTGCCATACTCAGCAAAGCCACCCAGGGGTGGCTTTTTTCATGGGGTGCGGCGCCGGCTCAGCGCCAAGCCTCCTTGCACTTGGCGATTTGCTCGTCCGTCATTACCGGCTTGATGACGCATTGCCGCTTGCGCTCGATGCGCTGGCGCTCGGCCTCCGCCTTTTTGGCCCTTTCCTGATGTCCCTGGGTATATTTCAACGCACATCACCGGGTACTTTTAAACGCGCGCCGACAGGTAGCCGCAGAGGCTTACCCAGCCGCCCCTCCAGTGTGCCGACTTACATCAAAATGTCTTCTGCCAATTTGCCGCCAGCCAGGCGTTCGGCGTCTCGCCCTTGGTCGTCAGGTTGAGCGCGAGCGAAGCGCGGCCCTCGGCCAGCTTGCCTTCCACGCCAATGC
>Ga0194126_10000041_pt1 | contig 176772 bp, 158 predicted proteins | sample TA2KigC150mmetaG_FD_148641 | JGI IMG/M metagenome (GOLD analysis project Ga0194126, IMG submission 148641) | Freshwater microbial communities from Lake Tanganyika, Tanzania - TA2015035 Kigoma Deep Cast 150m | ecosystem: Environmental > Aquatic > Freshwater > Lake | place: Tanzania: Lake... | reverse complement strand
CTACTCCTCCACCTTCACAACGACGCCGGCGCCGACCGTCCGTCCGCCTTCCCGGATCGCAAACCGCAGGCCCTCCTCCAGCGCCACCGGGGTGATCAGCTTCACCCCCATCGTGATGTTGTCGCCCGGCATCACCATCTCTACCCCTTCGGGCAGCACTATGTCCCCGGTCACGTCCGTCGTCCGAAAGTAGAACTGCGGCCGGTATCCCGTGAAGAACGGCGTGTGCCGTCCCCCCTCCTCCTTGGCCAGTACGTATACCTCCGCCTGAAAGTCCGTGTGCGGCTTGATTGACCCGGGCTTCGCCAGCACCATCCCGCGCTCTACCTCGTCCTTCTCTACCCCTCGCAGCAATACGCCCACGTTGTCCCCGGCCAGCGTCTCCTCCAGCGACTTCCGGAACATCTCCAACCCAGTCACCACCGTCCGCCGCGCCTCGGGCCGCAACCCTACTATCTCCACTTCCTCCCCTACGCTCAGCTTCCCACGCTCCACTCGCCCCGTCGCTACCGTCCCCCGCCCAGTGATCGTGAATATGTCCTCTACCGCCATCAGGAACGGCTTCTCTACCTCCCGCTGCGGCGTAGGAATGTACCGGTCCACCGCGTCCATCAACGCCCAGATCCCGTCTACCCACTCGTTCTCCCCACGCTGCGTCTTCGGGTTCATCTGCAGCGCCTCCAGCGCACGCAGCGCCGACCCCCGGATCACCGGCAGCTCCTCACCCGGAAACTGGTAGGCGCTCAGCAGTTCCCTCACCTCTACCTCCACCAGCTCCAGCAACTCAGGATCGTCTACCATGTCTACCTTGTTCAAGAACACCACCACGTACGGTACGTTCACCTGCCGCGCCAGCAAGATGTGCTCCCGCGTCTGCGGCATCGGCCCGTCCGCCGCCGATACCACCAGGATCGCTCCGTCCATCTGCGCTGCCCCAGTGATCATGTTCTTGATGTAGTCAGCGTGACCAGGACAGTCTACGTGCGCGTAGTGCCTCGCCCCTGTCTCGTACTCTACGTGGCTGATCGCTATCGTGATCCCACGCTCCTTCTCCTCCGGAGCGTTGTCAATCTCGTAAAACCCCATCGCCTTCGTCTTCCCCACCACCGCCAGCGCGTGCGTCACCGCCGCCGTCAGCGTAGTCTTCCCATGGTCTACGTGACCTATCGTCCCTATGTTTACGTGCGGCTTCGTCCGCTCAAACTTCTGCTTGGCCATCGTCGGTGACTCCCTTCGTCCGCTCTCTCCCAGATCTGCCCGAAGGCCTACGCGCTTGTGCCCACGCCTGAACGGGCGCGGACGGCCTCGGCAACGCTTCCGGGGACCTCCTCGTAGTGCGAGGGTTCCATCGAGTACGTGGCGCGTCCCTGGCTGGCAGAACGCAGCGTCGTCGCGTACCCAAACATCTCCGCCAGCGGGACAATCGCCCGGACGACCCGCAGCGGCCCTTGGGCCTCCATGCCCTCTATGCGCCCGCGCCGGGAGTTGAGGTCTCCGATGACGTCACCCGTGTACACCTCGGGCGTCACGACCTCGATCCGCATCATGGGCTCCAGGAGCACCGGCTTGGCCCGCAGCGCCGCCTCCTTGAATGCCAGCGAACCGGCGATCTTGAACGCCATCTCGCTGGAGTCCACCTCGTGGAACGAGCCATCCACCAGGGTGGCCCGGAAGTCAATGACCGGGTAGCCGGCCAGCACGCCGCCCTCGGCGGCTTCACGGATCCCGACCCCCACCGGGCGTATGAACTCCCGGGGAATGTCGCCGCCGGTGATCTTGTCGACGAACTCAAAGCCGCCACCGCGTCCCAGCGGCTCCAACTCCACGACCGCGTGGCCGTACTGCCCGCGGCCGCCGGTCTGCCGTACGTACCGGCCCTCGCCCGCCGCCGCCTGCCGTATGGTCTCCTTGTACGCGACCTGCGGCCTGCCCACGTTGGCTCCCACCTTGAACTCGCGCAGCAGGCGATCCACGATGATTTCCAGGTGCAGCTCGCCCATGCCGGAGATGACGGTCTGGCCGGTCTCGGAGTCAAAGCGCACCCGGAAGGTCGGATCCTCCTCTGCCAGGCGTGCCAGCGACGCCGTGAGCTTCTCCTCATCGGCCCTTGTCTTGGGTTCCACCGCCACAGAAATGACCGGGTCTGGAAAGTGCATGGACTCCAGCACCAGCGGCGCGTCTTCATCGCACAGCGTGTCGCCCGTAGCGGTAATCCGCAGGCCCACCGCCGCGACCACGTTGCCCGCCGACACCTCGGGGATGTCCTCACGATGGTTCGCGTGCATCTGCAGGATGCGGGAGATCCGTTCTTTCTGGGCCTTGTTCGAGTTGAGCACGTACGATCCGGCGCGGAGCGTTCCCGAGTACACACGGAAGTATGTAAGCTTGCCCACATATGGATCGGAGATGATCTTGAACGCCAGCGCCGCCAGGGGCCCGGAGGGATCGGCCGACCGCTGGACCGCCTGCCCTGTCTTCTTGTCCACTCCCGCCACGGGGGGCATGTCCAGGGGGGACGGCAGGTAGTCAATCACGGAGTCCAGCAGCGGCTGCACTCCCTTGTTTCGGAACGAACTGCCGCACAACACGGGTATGATGCGTCCCGCGATCGTGCCCCGCCGGAGGGCGGCGCGCAACTCTTCCTCGCCGATCGGCGCTCCCTCGAGGTACTTCGCGGCGATGGCATCGTCCAGGTCGGCCGCGGTCTCGATCAGCCTCTCGTGGAACTGCTCGGCCATCTCGCGCTGTCCCTCGGGTGTGTCGGTCTCGTCTGATCGCGTGCCCAGGTCGTCCAGGTAGATCGTGGACTTCATGCGGATGAGGTCAACCACGCCCTGGAAGCCGTCCTCGGCGCCGATCGGGAGTTGCACGGGTACCGGCACAGCCCCCAACCGCTCGCGAATCATCTCGACCGTTCGGAGGAAGTCGGCCCCGGTTCGGTCCATCTTGTTGATGTAGATGATCCGGGGTACCCTGTAGCGTTCGGCCTGGCGCCAGACGGTCTCCGACTGTGGTTGCACACCCTCCACCGCGGAAAGCAGCACGACGGCGCCGTCCAGCACGCGCATCGAGCGCTCGACCTCCATGGTGAAGTCCACGTGGCCGGGAGTGTCAATGATGTTGATCCGGTGATCCCGCCACTCGCAGGTTGTGGCCGCGGAGGTAATGGTAATCCCGCGCTCCCGCTCCTGGATCATCCAATCCATGGTCGCGGAGCCCTCGTCCACCTCGCCCAGACGGTGCACCCGGCCCGTGTAGAACAGGATGCGCTCGGTGGTTGTGGTTTTCCCGGCGTCAATGTGGGCGACGATGCCGATGTTCCTAATTGTTGCGAGCGCGGCCATGTCCACCGTACCCACTCCCGCCCGCGGCGAAACCGCAGTTACCATCGATAGTGTGCGAAGGCCTTGTTGGCCTCTGCCATCCTGTGTGTGTCTTCCCGCTTCTTCACCGATGCGCCCTGTCCAGCCGCCGCGTCGAGGATCTCGGCCGCCAACCGATCGGAGATGGTCCGGCGGTCCTTGCGAGCGCGCGAATACCCCACCAGCCAGCGAAGCCCCAGCGAGAATCGGCGCTCGGTCCGCACCTCAATGGGCACCTGGTAGGTCGCGCCGCCGACGCGGCGGGGACGGACCTCGAGCACCGGCATCACGTTGCCCAGGGCCTTGTCGAACACCTTCACCGGATCCTGCCCGCTCTTCTCCTGGACGATCTCGAATGCGCGATACACGGCGCGCGCGGCCAGGCCTTTCTTGCCCCGCGTCATCACCTTGTTGATCAGCCGATGTACGGCCACATTCTCGAAGACCGGATCCGGACCGATCTCGGGCCGCGCGACGCTTCCCTTTCTAGGCATCCCAGTTCCCCCCGGTCTACTTCTTGGGCCGCTTGGCCCCGTACTTAGAGCGGCTGCGCATGCGATTCGCAACCCCCGCCGAGTCCAGCGAACCCCTGACGATGTGGTACCGGATGCCAGGGAGGTCCTTGACGCGGCCGCCGCGGATCAGCACCACCGAGTGCTCTTGCAGGTTGTGACCGATCCCCGGGATGTAGGCGGTCACCTCCATGCCGTTGGTCAGCCGGATGCGGGCGATCTTGCGCAGGGCCGAATTCGGCTTCTTGGGCGTCGTCGTCTTGACCTGGATACAGACACCGCGCTTCTGCGGGCACTCGCCCAGTGCTGGCGACTTGCTCTTCTCCCGAGCCTGGTGGCGCCCAACCCGGATTAGCTGACTCACGGTCGGCATGCATTTCCTCCTTGACCCGCATCACACAGCATACCCCCGCGACCTCCGGAGGGAAGCCCGTGCGCGGGGCGCGATGCCTCGACCGTTACCCGCGCGGGCGGGGGCGGCCGGGTTATCGCAGTGCTAGTCTGTCTTCAGTTGACGCTGCGCCATACGAGATACGCCATCGTTGGAGCCTCGCCCAACCGCACGAGGCCGGCAGTACCCTGCGGCGCAACCAGAGGGCTCTGGAGGATCGAGGGAGCGCAACGACCAGACGAGCCCCGATTCACTCCGGCCGGAACCACACCGGCCGGATCGTACCCGGCACTACGAAGGATCCGGGCTGACAATCAGAACCGCCGCGGCAGTGGCGCCCACGGCAATCCCGCAGGCCCGCCCCAGGGCGGTCATTGACTCCACCTCGACGACGGCGACCCCCCGCTCGGCTGCCGCGCGCACGATCGGCGCGACCACCTTCGGCTCCGCGTCGGCTGCGACGAAAACCTCCACCGCCGCCCCGCGCGTGATCGCCTTCATCGTTTGATGCGCACCAACCGCACGAGCCGGTGCGCCGCCAATCCGCGCAAGAGCCCCAGAGGCGCTCATGCGCGCCAGCCGATTCTAGCACCGGCCCCAAGGGGTGTCAACACGACCTAGAGCTCCGCGTGCACCTTGAGCTGACGGTACCGGGCCATGCCCGTGCCGGCCGGGATGAGCTTGCCGATGATGACGTTTTCCTTCAACCCTATCAACGGATCCACCTTGCCGCGCGTTGCCGCGTCGGTCAGCACGCGCGCCGTTTCCTGGAACGAGGCGGCGCTCAGGAAACTCTCGGTCGCCAGCGACGCCTTGGTTATTCCCAGCAGCGTTGGTCGGGCCTTGGCCGGCTCTCCGCCGGTGGCCATCACGCGGGCGTTCTCCTCCTCGAAGGCGAACCGATCCACCAGCTCGCCGGGCAGGAACTCCGTGTCCCCTGCTTCATCAACCTTCACCTTGCGCAACATCTGGCGGGCGATGATCTCGATGTGCTTGTCGTTGATGTCCACGCCCTGCGACCGGTAGACGGACTGTATCTCCTGGACCAGATAGCCCTGCAGATCCTGGAGACCCTTGATGCGGAGGATGTCATGCGGGTTGGCCGAACCCTCCGTAAGCTGGTCGCCCGGATCCACCTGATCGCCGGCGGCAACCCGCAGGCGGATGTTGAACGGCACAGCGTAGGACCGCTCGTCGTTCCTGCCGGTGATGGTCAGGCGCCGCACGCCGCGGGACTCGCTGATCGCCGCGGTTCCCCCGATCTCGGCGACTATGGCCTGGCCCTTGGGCTTGCGCGCCTCGAACAGCTCCTCGACTCGGGGCAGCCCCTGGGTGATGTCGAAGCCCGCGATCCCGCCGGTGTGGAACGTGCGCATCGTCAGCTGCGTGCCCGGCTCGCCAATGGACTGCGCGGCGATGATCCCGACGGCCTCGCCTATCTCCACCGCCTTGCCCGTGGCGAGGTTGCGGCCGTAGCACTTGGCGCAGACCCCGTACCGGCTCTTGCACGTCAGCACCGAGCGAACCACCACCTGGTCTATTCCCGCCTCCTCGATCCGCTCCGCGGCCTCCTCGTCAACCTCGGCGCCGGCCTCCAGCAACGGCTTGCGGCGCGGTGCCCCCGCGTCCTCGGCCAGGGTCCTGCCCACGATCCGCTCGCGCAGCGGCACGACAACGTCGTTGCCCTCCTTGACGGCCGTCATGGCCACGCCCTCGGTCGTCTTGCAGTCCACCTCACGGATGATGACATCCTGGGCCACATCCACGAGCCGGCGGGTCAGGTACCCGGATTCGGAGGTTCGGATGGCTGTGTCGGCCAGGCCCTTGCGCTGGCCGTGGGTCGAGATGAAGTACTCCAGGACCGTCAGCCCCTCGCGGAAGTTGGCCTTGATGGGCAACTCGATGATCCGGCCGCTGGGGTCGGTCATCAGGCCGCGCATGCCGGCGAGCTGGCGGATCTGCTGTATGTTGCCGCGAGCGCCCGATAGCGCCATCATGTACAGCGGGTTGAACGGCTCGAACTGCTCGAGCATCGCGTCCGTGATCTCCTCCGTGGCCTTCGTCCAGACGTCAATCGCCCGCTGGTACCGTTCGCCGTCCGTGATGAGGCCCCTACGGTACTGCTGCTCAATGGCATCAATGCGTTTGTCCGCCTCTCCCAGCACCTTCTTCTTGGCGTCGGGGATCACGATGTCCGTTATCGCGATGCCCGATCCGCTGCGGGTGGCGTACTTGAAGCCCAGGTCCTTGAGCGCGTCCAGGAGGTGCACGGTCTTCGTTGAGCCCAGTCGGTTGTAGGACTCCGATACGATCTGGGAAAGCACCTTGCGGTCACACACGTCGTTGACGAAACGCAACTCCTCGGGGATCGCCTCGTTGAATATCACGCGACCCGCCGTGGTAACGATCGGTTCTGGGTCCTGGTAGCGGACCCTGATCCGGGAGTGAAGGTCCAGCGCGCCGCTCTCCAGCGCCAGGACCACCTCGCTGGGGGAGGAGAAGGCCTTGAGGTCCTTCACGGGTGTGTCCTGATCGGCGGGATCGTCCATCGTCAGGTAGTAGCAGCCAAACACTATGTCGCGGGTCGGGCTGGTGATGGCCTTCCCGTAGGCAGGCGAGAGGATGTTGTGGGCCGAGAGCATCAGAAGGCGCGCCTCGGCCTGTGATGCGGCGGAGAGCGGCACGTGCACCGCCATCTGGTCGCCGTCGAAGTCCGCGTTGTAGGCCGTGCAGACGAGCGGGTGAACCTGGACCGCCTTCCCTTCGATGAGGACCGGCTCGAACGCCTGGATCCCCAACCTATGGAGCGTGGGCGCGCGGTTGAGCAGCACCGGGTGTTCGCGCACGACCTCCTCGAGGACGTCCCAAACCTCGGGGCGCGCGCGCTCCACCATGCGCTTGGCGCTCTTGATGTTCTGGGACAGATTGCGGTCCACGAGCTTCTTCATGACGAACGGCTTGAAGAGCTCCAGCGCCATCTCCTTGGGCAGGCCGCACTGGTAGAGCTTGAGCCGCGGGCCTACCACGATCACGGAGCGGCCGGAGTAGTCCACCCGCTTGCCAAGCAGGTTCTGCCGGAAGCGCCCCTGTTTCCCCTTGAGCATGTCGGACAGCGACTTGAGAGGGCGGTTGTTCGGCCCGGTTACCGGCCGTCCGCGCCGACCGTTGTCGATCAGCGCGTCAACGGCCTCCTGCAACATTCGCTTCTCGTTGCGCACGATGATCTCGGGCGCGCCCAAGTCTAGCAGCCGCTTGAGGCGGTTGTTGCGGTTGATGACGCGGCGATAGAGATCGTTGAGGTCGCTGGTGGCGAAACGGCCGCCGTCGAGCTGCACCATCGGGCGCAGATCAGGAGGGATGACCGGGACCACGCCGAGGATCATCCAGTGGGGCTGATTGCCGCTCTTGCGGAAGGCCTCCACGACCTCCAGCCGCTTGAGCACCTTCAACCGCTTCTGGCCCGTGGCGGTCTTGAGGTCGGCGCGAAGCTGGCGGCTCAGCTTCTCGATGTCCATCTCGTCAAACAGCTCTCTGATCGCCTCGGCGCCCATGGCCGCGCGAAACGCGTTCCCGTACTTCTCGCGCATGTCGCGGTAGTCGCTCTCGGAGAGCAGCTGGCGCTTCTGGAGCGGCGCGGTTCCAGGATCCACCACCATGTAGGCGGCGAAGTAGACCACGCGCTCCAACGCCCGGGGGGACACATCGAGCAGCAACCCGATCCGGCTCGGCACGCCCTTGAGGTACCAGATGTGGCACACCGGCGCGGCCAGCTCTATGTGCCCCATGCGCTCTCGCCGCACCTTGGCCCGGGTGACCTCGACACCGCAGCGGTCGCAAACGATCCCCTTGAATCGGATCCGCTTGTACTTGCCGCAGTGACACTCCCAGTCCTTCGTCGGACCGAAGATGCGCTCGCAAAACAGGCCGTCCCGCTCGGGCTTCAGCGTCCTGTAGTTAATCGTCTCCGGCTTCCGCACCTCGCCGTGCGACCAGCTCCTGATAACCTCGGGGGATGCCAGCCCGACCTTTACCGCGTCGAAGTTGTTTACGTCCTGCATCGCCTAGTAATCCTCCACCAGGGCTTCTTCGCCTTCCAGGTTGATGCCCAGAGCCCGCGCGGTTTCCGCGATGTCTTCCTCGATTTCCTTGAGCTCGATCTCCTTCTTGTCCTCGCTGAGCACCTTGACGTCCAGGCAGAGTGCCTGCATCTCCTTGAGGAGCACCTTGAAGGACTCTGGAACGCCCGGCTCCTGGATGTTCTCTCCCTTGACGATCGCCTCGTAGGTCTTGACCCGTCCAACGACATCGTCGGACTTCACGGTAAGCAGCTCCTGGAGCGTGAAGGCAGCGCCGTAGGCCTCGAGCGCCCATACCTCCATCTCCCCAAACCGCTGCCCGCCGAACTGGGCCTTCCCGCCGAGCGGCTGCTGGGTGATGAGGCTGTAGGGTCCGGTGCTGCGCGCGTGGATCTTGTCCTCGACCAGATGCAGCAGCTTCATCATGTAGATGGAACCCACCGTGACCTCCTGGTGGAAGAGGCCTCCGGCCCGGCCGTCGCGCAGCCTGACCTTGCCGGTCGGCGGAAGCCCTGCCACTTCCAGCATCTGGCTGATCTCTTCCTCCCGTGGCCCGTCAAAGACCGGCGACTCCACCCAGAGCCCTAGCCTCTCGGCCGACCAGCCCAGGTGCGTCTCAAGAACCTGCCCCACGTTCATCCGCGAGGGCACGCCCAGGGGGTTGAGGACGATGTCAACCGGAGTTCCGTCCAGCAGGTGGGGCATGTCCTCGTCGGGGAGGATAACCGAGACCACGCCCTTGTTGCCGTGTCTGCCGGCCATCTTGTCGCCCACGGCCAGCTTTCGCTTCTGGGCCACGTAGACCCGCACGAGGCTGTTCACCCCTGGCGGCAGCTCGTCGCCTTCCTCGCGGTCGCCCTTCTCCCTGGTGAACATCTTGACCGCGACTACCTTCCCGCGCTCGCCGTGAGGCACCTTGAGAGACGTGTCGCGCACTTCCCGCGCCTTCTCCCCGAAGATGGCTCGGAGCAGGCGCTCCTCGGCGGTCAGCTCGGTCTCGCCCTTGGGCGTGACCTTGCCCACCAGGATGTCGCCGGCGCGAACCTCTGCCCCGATTCGGATGATGCCGTGCTCGTCCAGGTCCCTCAGGGCTTCCTCGCCAACGTTGGGGATGTCCCCAGTGATGTCCTCGGGCCCGAGCTTGGTGTCGCGCGCTTCCACCTCGTACTCCTCGATGTGGATCGAGGTGTAGAGATCCTCGCGAACCAGCCGTTCACTCACGACGATCGCGTCCTCGTAGTTGTAGCCCTCCCAGGGCATGAACGCGACCAACACGTTGCGCCCCAGCGCGAGCTCCCCGTTGTCGGTGCACGGACCGTCGGCGAGCACGTCTCCCTCGTCGACCTCGTCCCCGCTCCGAACAACGGGTACCTGGTTGATGCAGGTGCCCTGGTTGCTGCGCTGGTACTTGATCAGCGAGTACTCGTCCACCTCGCGACCGACCCTGACGGCCACGCGGTCGCCGGTAACCTCCTCGACCACCCCGGCCCTCCGTGCTACGACCACGGCTCCGCTGTCAATGGCGGCCCGATACTCGACTCCCGTGCCCACCCTGGGCGCCTCGTTCTCCAGCAGGGGCACCGCCTGGCGCTGCATGTTGGATCCCATCAGCGCGCGGTTGGCGTCGTCGTGCTCTAGGAACGGGATCAGCGCGGTCGCCACCGAGACGATCTGCTTGGGCGAGACGTCCATGAAGTCCACGTCCTCGGGCCGTGCGAGCTTGACCTCCGGACCCTGGCGGGCAGTCACGCGGTGACCGACCAGCCGGCCCCGCTCGTCGAGGAGCGCGTTGGCCTGAGCGATCACGTGCTGATCCTCAACGTCGGCGGTAAGGAAGCGAAGCCGCCGGCTAACAACGCCGTCCTTCACCTCGCGATAGGGAGTCTCTATGAACCCCAGGTCGTTGACCGCGGCGAAAGTCGCCAGCGACGAGATCAGCCCGATGTTCGGGCCCTCCGGCGTTTCAATGGGGCACATGCGACCGTAGTGGGAAGTGTGCACGTCACGGACCTCGAAGCCCGCGCGCTCCCTGGAGAGCCCCCCCGGGCCAAGCGCCGACAGCCGGCGCTTGTGCGTTAGTTCCGCCAGCGGGTTCGGCTGGTCCATGAACTGCGAGAGCTGGCTGGAGCCGAAGAACTCCTTGATCGCTGCCACAACCGGGCGGATGTTGATCAACTGCTGGGCGGTGACCTGCCCGGGATCCTGGATCGTCATCCTCTCGCGGATTACGCGCTCCATCCTCAGCATGCCAATGCGGAACTGGTTTTGGAGCAGCTCGCCCACCGACCGGACCCGCCGGTTGCCGAGGTGGTCAATGTCGTCCACCACGGCGGCGCCGTCGCCGGCGGCCAGACGCATGAGGTATCGGACGATCTCGACGATGTCCTCCGGCGTCAGGATGCGCTGACCGGCGTCCACCCGGAGGCCGAGCTTCTTGTTGAGCTTGTGGCGGCCGACCCGGCCCAGATCGTAGCGGCGCGGCTCGAAGAACAGCGTTTGGAGCAGCGTCCGCGCGCTCTCCACGGTCGGCGGGTCTCCCGGGCGCAACCGCCGGTAGATCTCGATCAGCGCCTCGTCGCGCGAGCGCGTGGGGTCCTTCTCTAGCGTGGCCTGCAGGAACTGGTCGTCGCCATAGAGCTTGCGCAGTTTCTCGTCGGTCTCGTATCCCACAGCCCGGAGCAGCGCCGTCGCAGGCAGCTTCCTTGTGCGGTCAATCCGGACGTGAACGACCTGTGCCGCGTCCACTTCGAGTTCCAACCAGGCCCCCCGGTGCGGGATCACAACTGCCACCGGAAGGGACCGGCCCGCGCTGTCCGGGGCGAAGCTGAAGTAGGCCCCTGGCGAGCGAACAAGCTGGCTCACCACCACACGCTCCGCGCCGTTGATGATGAACGTTCCGCGCCCGGTCATCAGGGGGAAGTCCCCCATGAACACTTCCTGCTCCTTGATCTCACCGGTCTCCTTGATGACCAGCTGGACCTTCACCTTGAGCGAGGCGCTGTAGTTGTAGTCCCTGTCCCGGCACTCCTCCTCGGAGTACTTCAGCCGCTCGAACCGGTACCCGCCGAAATCAAGCACCCCACCGCCGTCGAAGATGCTGCCCGGCGGCGGCGGCTTGCGCCGTCCGCTCTCAACGGCGAAGCGCAGCTCGAGGTTGCCCGTGAAGTCCTGAATCGGTGAGATCTCGTCGAAGACCTCGCGGATGGCTTCGCGCAGGAACCAGTCAAAGGAGCGACGCTGGACCTCCACGAGATCGGGTATCTCCAGGATCTCGGGGAACTTCGCGAAGCTGACCCGGGTGCGACGCCCGCGGCGCACCTGGCGGGTACCCTCAATGGCCAAGCGGGCTCGGGTTGATCTACTTGCTTCCAGCCTGGTCTTCGTCTTCACGGTGGAGCGCGTCACCTCCGCGAGAAGTAGGCACCGCGCCGGGTGGCACGGTGTGTGATGCTAGGCCAGGGTCAAAGAGGTTCGGCCTTCGCGGACCAGAATGGCGTAGCCGGACGGTCACGGAAACACGAAAGCGGGGCCGGTCCTCCCTGCCTCGCCTCCGTGTTGATCACTTGCACAGGTTCGCGTGCCCACCACGCCCCGTCGTCGTGCCCAAGAGCCGTACACACAAAGATACCTCACGGGCTCCGCGCCTGTCAAGAGCCCATGCGGTGCCGCCGGCGATCCGGCTACTTGATTGTGACTGTCGCGCCCTCGGCCTCGAGCTTGGTCTTTACGGCCTCGGCCTCCTGGCGACTGACCTTCTCCTTGACGGGCTTCGGCGCGCCGTCCACCAACTCCTTCGCTTCCTTGAGGCCCAGCCCGGTGAGCTCGCGCACGACCTTGATCACCTGGATCTTCTTCTCGCCCACCTTCTCCAAAACGGCGTCGAACTCGGTCTGCTCCTCGGCGGCCGAGGCAGCCGCCGACGCCCCCGTCGCCACGGCGACGGCAACCGGTGCTGCCGCGGAAACGCCGAACTTCTCCTCGAGCGCCTTGACCAGTTCGGCCAGCTCCAGCACTGTAAGACCGCTGATCGCCTCGATGATCTCTTCTTTGCCAAGCTTCGCTGCCACGGTCGTCCCTCCCGTCGGTTTCGTTCAGTATGAGCTTGTTCTCGCGACTATCTCTCGGCGCGCCGGCTAGGCGGCGCGCTGTTCTCGAATCTGGTCCAGGGCTCGGACGAGCTTGCGCGGGAGACCGGCCAGAACCCCGGCCAGGCCGCTCAGTGGAGCCGCGATCCCGCCCACGACCTGGGCAAGGAGCTCCGCTCGGCCGGGGAGATCGGCAAGGACCCTCGTCTGGGCGTCATCAATGACGGCGCCGGCCAGGATGCCCCCCTTGATTGTCAACTTGCGGGACTGTCGGCTGAACTCCTGGATCGCCTTGGCGACCGGCACTGGATCGCCTGATACAAAGGCGGCCGCGGTGGGCCCCTCCAGGTGTCGCTCCAGGCCCTCGATGCCCGCCGCGTCAGCGGCGATTCGGAGGAGGCGGTTCTTCACCACACGGTACTCCGCGCCGGCATCGCGCAGCCGGCCCCGCAGCACCGTGATCTCCCTGACGGTCAGCCCCCGGAAGTCCGTGAGAATCACGGCCGCGGACCTGTCCAGGCGAGCCCTAAGTCGTGTGACCTCTTCAAGCTTCTCGGGTCGAGCCATCGGGCCGCTAACCTCCCGCAACATAATGGACCCGCCGCAGGCAGACGGGTCCACACCCGATCCGCTCCTCGGCAGGCGACCTCTGTCCTTAGGCCCGCATCGCGGGCACCTGCTGTCTCTGGTGCGCGGCCACCCATGGGCGGCCCTGTATTCGTTTCCTGCTGCACTGGCACTCGCCCAGCCCAGCCGGCCTCAAAGCCCGCGCGATTGTAGCACGACCCCGGGCCACCGTCAAACCGGACCGGCCCCGGGCTTGGCCTCCCGCTACTGTGGGCGGGCGACTTCCATGGCCTTGGCTGGATCTATCCGGATCCCCGGTCCCATTGTGGGCGAGATCACCAGCGACCGGAGATACTGCCCCTTTGCCGCGGCCGGCCGAGCCCTGGACACGGCGTCCATCAGGGCCGACAGGTTTTCCAGGAGTTTCCCCTCAGAGAACCTTGCCTTGCCCAGCGGCACGTGAATGATGCCCGCCTTGTCGAGCCGGAACTCGATCTTGCCGGCCTTGATCTCGCGCACGGCGCGGGTCAGATCCATCGTCACGGTTCCCGCCTTGGGATTGGGCATCAGCCCCCGCGGGCCCAGCAGACGCCCCAGTCGGCTCACCAGGCTCATGACATCCGGGGTGGCCACGGCCACATCGAACTCCAGCCACCCGCCCTGGATCTTCTCGATCAGGTCCTCGGCGCCGACGACATCCGCGCCTGCGGCCTCGGCCTCCCGGGCCTTCTCTCCCTTGGCGAAGACCAGGACCCGCACCGACTTGCCCGTGCCGTGGGGCAGCACAACGGTGCCGCGCACCTGCTGGTCGGCCTGCTTGGGGTCCACGCCCAGCCGGATGTGGGCCTCGATCGTCTCTTCGAACTTCGCCGTGGAAGCCCCTTGCGCCAGTCGGATGGCCTCCTCGGGGCTATGAAGCCGCCGGGATTCCACCTGCTTTGCGGCCGTGAGGTATCGCTTGCCGTGACGTCCCATCGTGAAGCCTCCCTGCGGTGCGAACGGGGTGTTCCCCCTCCCGCGCGTGGTGCCTGCGCCTATCTGACGACCTCGATGCCCATGGACCGGGCGGTGCCCTCTATCATCCTCATCGCCGCCTCCACCGTGGCGGCGTTCAGGTCAGGCATCTTGCGCTCCGCGATCTCCCGCACCTGCTTGAGCGTCACCGAGCCCACCTTGGCCTTGTTGGGCTGCCCGGACCCCTTTTCCAGTCCCGCTGCCTGCCGCAGCAGCACGGACGCCGGAGGGGTCTTGGTGACGAACGAGAAGGTGCGGTCCGCGTAGACGGTGATCTCCACCGGCACAACCGTCCCCGTGAGCTTGGCGGTCCGCTCGTTGTAGGACTTGCAAAACTCCATGATGTTGACGCCGTGCTGCCCCAGCGCCGGGCCGACCGGCGGCGCCGGTGTGGCCTTACCGGCCTGGATCTGCAGCTTGACCATCGCCACGACTCTCTTGGCCATCTCTGCCTCCTACAGCCTCTCTACCTGGCCGAAGTCCAACTCGACCGGGGTCTCGCGGCCAAAGATCGATACGAGAACCCGAACCTTCTCTTTTTCCGGCATGAGATCGTCCACCAGGCCTGTGAAATCCATGAACGGCCCCGAGGTGATCCGGACCGGCGACCCCTTCTGGTAGGTTATGCGATACTTCGGGGTTTCGTCCTTCAACTGCCGCAGCAACGTCCGAACCTCGCGCTCGTCGAGCGGGATGGGCCGGTTGCCCGATCCGACGAAGCCGGTCACGCCGGGCGTGTTCCGGACTACGTACCAGGTGTCGTTCTCCAGCTCGCCCTTCTCATCCACGCGCACCTCGACCAGCACGTATCCAGGGAAGATCTTGCGATCGACCTCCCGGCGCTTACCCCCTTTGATCTCCTTCTCCTTCTCGGTCGGGATGAGCACCTGGAAGATCTTGTCCTTCATGTTCATCGAGGCGATGCGGCGCTCCAGGTTAGACTTCACCTTCGCCTCGTAACCGGAGTAGGTGTGGATAACGTACCACTTCAGACGCGGATCCCCCGCCACGGTCTCTTCAGGCTCGACGGTCTCCACGACCGGCTCGACCGGCTCATCTGCAAACAGGCCCTTCAGGGGGTCGCTGGAGTTAGACATTGGCGCTACCTTGGCGACGTGGGGAGCAGCACGCCCTTGACCAGGACCGTGTAGATGTAGTCGAAGGCACCCAGGTAGATCGCCATCACCGACAAGACCACAACGACCACGATGGTCATCCTCACGAGCTCCCGGCGGGTCGGCCAGTCCACGCGGTTCAGCTCCACCCACACTTCCCTAAGGTACGCGATGATGCGCTCGACGAACGCCGGCCACCGCCGCGCTGCCACGGCACGAACCTGTCTCTGGATTGGGCGTGATCCCGGCTTCGCCTCTGTCATGCGGGCCATCGCTGCTCTCCCTCGCGTTCGCCGACGCAAAAAAAAAGAACCTGCGGCCTGACAACTGCAACCCGAGTATACCACGGCGGCCGGACCTGTCAAATCCGCGCGCCCAGGCGGGATGCGATCATGCGCACGACGCAGTCCATCGCGGCCCTGGCAGGAGCCGCCTGCTCGCAGGCGACCTCCTCCTGCCAGAGGTTGAGCCGGGAGACGACCTCCAGGATCCGGACATCCACCACCACGCGGGAGTAGATCGTCGCCACGCGTGGGCCCGGGCGCTCCCTCTCGAACTCCTGGAGGACCTCGATGATGCGTCCCGTGAGCACCGCGTCGGCCCCGACCCTGGTGCCGAGCGTCGCGGTCCGCGCGGGGCTGATCAGGTCCGCCGGCGACCATCCGAGGAGCCGCATCTCCTGCAGGGTGCGCGACGCCGAGACGACCTGGAACGGACCGCGCCTGGCCAGGTCGCTCAGGTAGGCAGATGCCTGCTCGGCCAGGGCCCGCGAGAGCGGAGCCTCGTCAGCCAGCGGCGCGACCGCCAGAATCCTGACGCGCGCCAGATCCGGGGGGCCTGCGGCGGCAGAGACAGAGGCTGTGCCGAGCCCTGCCGCGACCAGAGCCAGGGCCCCGGCGGCGGCGGCAGCAGACGCTGCAAGGCGGCGGGTGACGGCGCGGGTCCGGTGCGCAAGCAGCCTGCCCGAGTTCATGACCACGAAGAGGGAAGCCACATTGTGCACCACCGCGGCGCCGATGGGAGAGAGGAAACCGCTGCCTGCCAGCACGATCCCTATGATGTTCACCGCCACGGCGAAGCCCCAGATGTTCTGGCGGATGACCTGGAGCGCCCGCCGGGAAAGGGCCAGCACCTCTGACAGCAACGTGAGGTCGTCACCCATCAGCGCGATGTCAGCAGACTCCAGGGCGACGTCCGTACCGGCGGCACCCATCGCGACGCCGACATCGGCCAGGACCAGCGCCGGGGCGTCGTTCACGCCGTCGCCGACCATGGCCACCACCTCGCCCGCCGCCTGCAGCCCCCGCACTACCTCGAGCTTCTGCTTCGGCAGAAGGCCTGCCCTCACCTCGCCTATGCCGGCCTGGCGGGCGATGGCCCCAGCGGTCACCTCGTTATCCCCGGTCAGCATGACTAGCCGGTGGATCCCCATCTCCCGCAGGCGCTCGAGCGCCAGTCGCACCTGCGGCCGGAGCGCGTCTGCCAGGGCCACCACGCCCCAGGGCATGCCGTCAACGCGCACGACAAGCGCCGTGCGGCCCTGCTGCTCGTGCGCGGCCAGGGCCGCGGATGCGGGATCATCAGGGGCCAGCAGCCGGTGGTTGCCCACCTCGATGCGTGACCCGTTCCACTGGGCCTCAACGCCCTGGCCAAAGGTCGTCGTGAATCGCTCGGGATCCGGCAGATCCAGCCCGGATGCGTGGGCGTGCGCGACCACGGCCCTGCCCAGGGGGTGTTCCGAGCGCAGCTCCGCCACCCCTGCCATCCGCAGGACCTCCGGAACGGTTCTGCCTCCCAGCGGATCAACCTCCACGACCGTGGGGTGCCCGGTGGTCAGCGTCCCGGTCTTGTCGAACGCCACGGTGGTGACACGGCCCGCCACCTCCAGCGCCACCCCGCCCTTTATCAGCACGCCGCGGCGGGCCGCGTTGCCAACGCTGGCCACCACCGCGGTGGGGGTGGCAAGGACCAGAGCGCAGGGACACGCGATGACGAAGACGGCCATCACCCTCATCAGGTCGTGCGTGAGCACCCAGACCAGCGCTCCGGTTGCCAGGATCGCGGGCGTGAAGTAGGTCGCGAAGCGGTCGGCGATCTTCTGGACCGCGCCCTTCTGCTCCTGCGCGGCACGCACGACCTGGATGATCCGGCCCAGCGTCGTCTCCTGGCCCACCCGGTCGGCCCGCACCACGACCGCGCCGCTCTGGCTGGTGGTGCCCGCAAACACGTGGTCGCCGGTGGTCTTGTCCACCGGCATGGCCTCGCCGGTGATCGTCGCTTCCGAAAGGGACGCCTCTCCCGAGACAACGGTGCCGTCCACGGGCACCCTGTCGCCGGGCCTCACGAGGACGCGGTCCCCGGGCGTCACCTCGCGGATCGGTACCTGCACCCAGGTGCCTCCTCGGTCGGCCCAGGCCACGTCCGGAGCCAGGCGCACGAGCTCTCGCACCGCGTTCCGCGTGCGCTGCAGCGTCACTTCCTCGAGGAACTCTCCGGCCAGCATCATGAACGAGACCACGGCCGCGGCCATGTATTCGCCCAGATACGCGGAGCCACCCACGGCTATGACCACCAGCGTGCCCGCGGTCACACGGCGGCGCTCGATCATCATGGAAAGCGTGGGGTACGCGATCGCCGCCCCACCCAGCAGCATCGGCAGGACGGCGAAATCGAAACCGATCGCCGCATCCAGGCCTGGGATCAGGGCAACAAGAATCAACGCCAGCAGCCCTGCCGGGAGCATGCCCCGGCGCCACGGCATGCCGCGCAGCGGCGAGGCAGGCGCCCTGAGGTCGGAGGAGATGGCCGCCGTCGAGAGCATTGATGGCACTACAGGAACCGCCAGACCAAGAAGAGCACTACCGAGGCGGCAACGACCGCGGCGGCGACGATGCGGCTGGCTCCTGCAGGCCGGCTCTTGGCGGTGCGTTGGTCGTGCTCGTGGTCGAGAATCCCGTGATCGCCCTCGTGCATCCGCGCACCTCCGGGTGGGAGTCCATATCCCCCCAGGGGGGATATAGTCCCATCGTATCCTGCACCGTTCACCGTGTCAAATCCCGCGGGCTTGCGACCGGGGAGCGTCAGCAGCCGCTGCTGCCGCGCATCCGAGGGTTGAGCCGCTCTTCGAGGGCGAAGCCCGTGAAGGCGAACCCCAATGTTGCGGCCGTGATCAGAAGCCCGGGCGGCAGGACCCACCAGATCCATGCGCCGCTGAGGAAGGCGTTGCGGACCTGCGCGTAGTAGAGCACCGTTCCCCAGCTCTTGGCTGTCGGATCCCCCAGGCCGAGGAACGCGAGTGAGGCTTCTATCAGGATCGCGTTGCTGGCAGCCAGTATGAACTGGGCCAGCGCGAGCGGCAGGACGGCCGGCAGCACGTGCCGCGCCATCACCCGCACCGGGCGGCAGCCGAGGGCCCGCGCGGCCTCCACGTAGTCCAGGGACTTCACCTGAAGCACCTGGGAGCGTATGACGCGCGCAGGCCGGGCCCACACCAGCACCCCGATGACTATGATGATGTTCCAGTAGCTGGGGCCCAGGTACGCGGCCAGGAGAATCATCAGCGGCAGGAACGGGATCACAAGCACTAGGTCCACGGTCCGCATCAGGACGGCGTCTGCCCAGCCGCCGAAGAAGCCGGCCACGATGCCGACGGTTGTGCCGATCCCGATGGCCAGCGCAGCCGCTATGAAACCGATGGTCAGAGAGATGCGCGCGCCGTAGATCAGTTCGCTGAGGATGTCCTGCCCGATGTCGTTCGTTCCGAGGAGGTGTGCCCTGGTCGGCGCCAGAAACGGGTCGGCCACGGTTTCCTCGGGGTTGTACGGGCTCACCAGCGGGGCCAGCACCGCGGCTGAGACGAGGAGACCCAACGTGAGTACCCCGACCCAGCCAGCCGCGCCAAACCTGAGACGGCGCGCGCCGGGTGGAACGGGCGCCGACTTCACGCCTCTCACCGCCGCCGCACGCGCGGGTCTATGAGCGGGTAGAGCAGGTCGGAGGCGATGTTCGCCACGATCACGCTCACCGTAATGATGAGGAAGGTGCTCTGCAGCACAGGGTAGTCACGGTTGAGCACCGCCTCGTAGAGGAGGCGGCCGACGCCCGGATATGAGAAGACGGTCTCCACCACGGTGGCGCCGCTGGCCACGAATCCCAGGTTTAGCATGAAGACCGTCGCCACAGGCAGGAGGGCGTTTCGCACCGCGTGCCGGCGCAGCACCGTCCGCTCGTGCACCCCTTTTGCCCGCGCCGTGGCAATGTACTGCTCTCCCAGAACCGAGAGCATCGAGTACCTGGTGATGAGCAGGGTGCCAGGGATGGTTATCAGGGTCAGGGTGGCGAGCGGCAGCACCAGGTGGCGCGCGCGGTCAACCAGCAGGGCCCACCCGGCGAGGGTCACGCCGGGCGTGGCGGCCCCGAAGATGGGAAGCCAGCCCAGCCCGGCCGCGAAGACCGCGATGAAGATCATCCCGAGCCAGAAGGACGGCACCGACTCGAAGAACATCGCCACGCCGAGAGTTCCGAGATCCAGCGCCGAGCCCCGGCGCCAGGCGGCCACTGCGCCCACCGCCGCGCCGACCAGGGTCGCGATCACGAGCGACAGCCCGACCAACAGCATGGTCCAGGGGAGGCGCTCGCCCACTATCTCTGCGATCGGGCGACCCCGCTGGAACGAGTACCCGAGCTCGCCCCGCGCCAGGTTGCCGACGTATGTGAGGAACTGCTTCCACTGCGGTTGGTCGAGGCCGTAGAGCGCGTAGAGCTGGGCGCGCTGGTCGGCGTCCAGGAACCCCACGTCCTCACCGGCAAGAAAGACCAGCGGGCTGCCGGGCATCATCCGCGGCAGGCCGAAGTTGAGCGCCACCGTCAGCGCCAGCACGAGCAGGTACTGGGCTCCCCGCCCGGCCAGAAAGCGCCACACGGCGGAGTCGTTCACGCCGTCACGCGAGATCCGCCCGGCTCAGCGCTTGGGCGGATCTATGAACGACAGCTTGTTCACGATCCCCTGCCCCTTCTGATAGACCCAGGCGCTGTGCTTGTCAGGCCGGTACGCGTAGATGCCGTCCAGGTAGAACAGCACGTGCACTGGCAGCTCCGCCGCGATTGCCTTCTGCATCTCAAACAGGGTCTGCTTCTGCTTGGCGGGCTCCACGGCCGCTGCCAGCTCTGTGCCCAGCCGATCTACCTCGGCGTTCTTGTACCCGCCGATGTTGAGAGTTCCGAACCGGCAGTCCGAGTGGAACAAGTCGCGCAAGCTGGTAGTCCGATTCATCACCGGTGCCGACCAGCCAAAGACCGCCATGTCGAAGCTACGCCCCTTGCAGACGTCGAAGTCGGGCCACACCTGCGCGATGATGCTCGCGTCCTCCTGCGCAATGACACGCGCGTCAATCCCGATGTCGCGGAGCCACGTGCGCATCAGGTCTGCCCCGCGCACGCGTATGGGGTTGCCCGCCAGGGTGAGCAGGTTGAACCGGAGCGGCCGCCCGTCTGGCGTGTCCCGGATGCCGTCGCGGTCGCGGTCAACGTATCCTGCCTCGTTGAGGATCTGCACCGCCCTCGACTTGCTCGCCGTGAAGGTCACGGCGGGGTTGTAGAACGGCGAGTCAGGGTGAATGTATCCCGGGCTCCCCACGACGCCGTAGCCGAGCAGCAGCAGCCGGACCATCAGGCGGGTGTTGATGGCGTTAGCGATCGCCTGGCGCAGCTTCAGGTCCTTGAGGATGGGGTGCTCCAGGTTGAACTGGAGGATGGTGCTGGCGTATCCTGCCCCGCGGACGACCTTCAGTCCCCCTGCCTTCTCGAACTCCGCGACCAGCTCGGGCGAGAGTGCCCTCGCCGTGGTGTCAATCTCGCCTGCCCGAAGCGCCGTGAATGTCACCGTGGCATCGCGGATGATGGGGAGCACGAGCTCGCGCACCTTCGGCCGCCCGCCGAAATAGGCGTCGTTGGCGACCAGGCGGTAGAACTGGCCGTCGCGCATCTCGGCCAGCCGGTACGGACCGCTGCCGGTCGAGTCGTTGAATCGCCTCGGTTCGGCAACGCCTTCCCAGATGTGCCGGGGTAGTATCGGCAGGTCGGCGAGGGGCTGCGTCAGGAATGCGCCGCTCTGAGCGGTCAGGCGGATGATCAGGGTCGTTGTGCCCGAGGCCTCGATGCTTTCGATCAGGCGTACCTGCGGGGTCCAGCGGGAGTGCGCATGCCGCCTCACGTACTCGTACGTGAACTTCACGTCGTCGGCCGTCAAGGGGCGCCCGTCGTGCCACTTGATGTTGGAGTGCAGCGTGAGCGTCCATGTCCTGCCGTCCGGGCTCACCGAATATCTACGCACGAGCCAGGGCTGCGGGATGTTGTCGGCGTCGAGCGTGAACAGGGGCTCGTAGATGAGCGTCATCAGGTTCCAGCCGGGATACCCGGTCTGATAGGTGTACGGGTTGAGCGAGCCCTCGTCCCGCCCGATCGCCATCCTCAGGACTCCCGATTGCCCGACGGACGGCACCGCGAGCGCCAACACAAGCGCGACTGCGACCAGGAACCGCATCATGCTGCTCATCGTATCACCTCCGGGTATTGTGCCTAGCGTACCAGGTAAGGGAGCGTAAACACACCCTCTCGCCGGAATGGCTCGGCCAGCACGGCCTGCGCCGTGTGACTCATCAACCCGTGATAGAGGTGCAGGGACCTGTCGGTCTGGCGGTGGATGGCAAGCCCCAGTTCCTGGTCGGACGCCCCGGCATCCGCGTCTGCGATGCGCGCGAGCACCTCGGGGGCCAGCCGTCGCCGCATCATCTGCGCGCTGAATGCATGCTGGCTGGCAAGTTCGGCCAGCGCCTGCTCCTTCACCGCTGCGACCTCGGTGATGTCCACGACGCAGTTGGGCCTATCAGGCATCATGTAGTAGATCGTGGGGATGGGGTGACGCGGCAGATCGGTGAGCTGCTCTGGGGCGAAATCCCTGCCCGCCAGGGCCATCGCCTCCAGGTAGAGGATCATGGCCTGTCGCCGGTCAGGGTCCAGGTCGTGGAACGAGTGCTCGGGATCCTGCGTGATGACCACGTCAGGCCGGACCTCACGGAGCACACGCACGAACCGCTTCTTGGATTCAACGTCCGGCGCCACGTGACCCAGCGTGAAGTCCAAGAACTCAACTGTTGCGCCAAGAATCGCGGCCGCCCTCTCGACCTGGGGCCGCGATTCCGGCCGGGAGAGGGTCACGGTGGCGTGGGCCCGGCCGCCGGCGCGGACGTGCCACACGATCGTGCCGCCTACCTCCACTATCTCGAGCCCGTATGTGGCCAGCACCAGCAGCGTGCCGGGTGTGGGGTACAGGTTCACGGCAAGACCTCCGGTCCGGATCGGATCAGCCCCTGGGGCGGGTGTTCGCCAGATCCCCCCCGGGGGGTCAGATTGGAGTCACGGTAGCACGGCGCTGGAAGGCCGTCAAGGAGCGGTGATATACTGCGCACGGCCGCCGACCGCGCGGCAGGAACGGGCCGGGGCCATGGGGGCGCAGCATGCCGCATACCAGGACCGTCAAGGTGACGAACCGGCTGGCGCGCATCGAGGGACACGTCCGCAGCATACGCACGATGGTAAGCGAGGGGCGTCCCTGTCCCGAGGTTCTCGTTCAGATAGCGGCGGCCCGGGCCGCACTGGACCAGGCCGCGCGCGTGCTGCTCGAAGACCACCTCGAGCACTGCATCGTGGAAGCGAATGACCGCGGCAACATCACCTCGGCGATAGGAGACCTGAAGGAAGCGTTGGACAGGTTTATCGGCTGACCTGCGTCTGCCTTATGAGGGCTTCCATCTCTTCCCGGGACTTGATCCCGCTTCCCCGGCGCTCGTAGCGCTCCCTGAGCGCCTCCGGCGACGGAATCGGAGGCGGCGGCGAAAACGTCAACAGGAAACTGGCGGTTCTGCTACCGGAGTTGCGGACGCCCAGCGAGACCCCCGGATCCACGTGTATGGCCTCACCCGGCGCCGCCACGAAGGTCTCGCCCTCCAGCGTGATCTCCAGCTCGCCTTCCAGCATGAAGAACGACAGTTCGTACGCGTCCTCCTCGTGGCCGTGCGGAGGCATGAACCCTCCGGGCGGTACATAGGCCACGTAGGTGAAAAGGCCCTTCCCAAAGACCAGCGGGCGGTACCAGTAGTCGTCCCGGGCATGTTGGAACCCGTCGAGTTCGCTGACGCGGACGCGACGATAGCGGTCGCTTCCCATGGATCCCTCCATCTCGCCTGTCTTCCCGGTTTCCCGTTCTCCCGGGATTCTATCACGACCGGGCAGGGATGCGCCGGCTGGCCTGAGCCCGCGCGCCTGGGCGGCCCGATTGGATATCCAAGAAACAGTCCAATTGGCACTTTACCCTGCCTAATACGCAAGATATGGTCTTATTGGATATATCCTCTAGGAGCATCGCCATGGCCATCACAGTTGACCGCGAGAATCCGATACCGGCCTACATCCAGATCCGGAACCAGCTCCGGGAGCAGATACTCAGAGGCGATCTTCCAGGGGGGACCCGGCTCCTGCCTGAGCGGAAGATGGCCGAGAAGCTGGGCGTGTCGAGGACCACGGTCGTCAGCGCCTATGACGATCTCGCCGCGGAAGGGCTAGTCGAGGCGCGCGTTGGACGCGGGACCCTTGTCGCCGCGCCGCCACCTGGACTCACCTACGGAGGCCCGGGCGTCAGGCCTCTGGCCTGGACGGCCCACACGACCAACCTGGCGAAGCGGTTGCAGGAGGAGAAACCCGCAGGGCTCAAGGCGCTTGCCGATCTGTGCAACAGGGCCGACCTGGCCCAACTCTGCAACGGCGTGCCCGACACCTCACTCCTGCCGCTGGATCGGATAAGGCAGGCCGGTGAGGCCGTCCTGCGCGAGTCGCCAGTCGCCGCGGTGAGTTTCGGTCCGAAACAGGGGGTACCTGCCCTGCGCGAGGCGATCGCCTCGAGATTGGCCAGGTCCGGGATCGAGGCGGACGCGGATCGGATCGCAGTGATCAACGGCGCACAGCAGGGGTTCGATCTGCTCGTTAGACTCCTGACAGAGCCCGGTGACACCGTGGTCGTCGAGTCGCCAACGTACCTGGGAGCGATTGACACCTTCCAGGCCGAGGGCCTGCGTGTTATCGGCATCCCGATGGATCGGGACGGGATGGATGTGGACCAGGCCGAGTTCATGGTCGCCCGATACCGGCCACGGTTCATCTACACCGTACCGACGTTCCAGAACCCTACCGGAATGACGATGAGTCTCGATCGGAGAGAAAAGCTCCTGGGACTCGCCCGGCGGTACCAGGTTCCGATCATCGAGGACGACCCTTTCAGCGATCTGTACTTCGATGAGCCGCCTCCGCCAAGGCTGAAGGCGCTTGACGGCAGCGGCCACGTGCTCTACCTGGGCACGGTATCCAAGGTTCTGGCTTCCGGGCTGCGGGTCGGCTGGCTGGTGGCACCACAGCCTGTGGCCGAGGCGGCCGCGCGGCTGAAGGCCCTGAGTGACTCTCAGCCCGCGTCGCTGAGCCAGCACCTCGTGCTCGAGCTCATGGCGCGCGGGTGGCTCGACGGGCACGTGGACACCGTGAGGGCCGTCTACGCGTCACGCTGCCGGGCCATGGACGCCGCTCTGCGGCGCCACCTCCCACGGCAAGCCAGGTGGACACCTCCGGGCGGGGGCATGTCCATGTGGCTCGAGCTGCCACAGCAGGTGGTGGCACAGGAGCTTCTGGATGCTGCCGCGCCGCGCGGTGTCGTCTTCCTGCCGGGCCACTACCTGTATCCAGGGGGTGGGCCTTCTAACACGTGCCGGCTCAACTTCAGCGTGCCGGACGAGCCCGAGATCCAGCGCGGGATCGAGGCGTTGGGGTCGGCCATGCGGCAGGTCATGCGCCGACGCACACAGGCGCCGGCCGAACGGGTGATACAGGGGCCAATCGCGTAGGCAATGGGGATCGCGCAAAAGGAGGAGGAAATGATACACTCACCGCTATTGCTTGAACTGCTCGCAAAGCAGTATGTCCAGGAGGCCCTGCGGGAGGCCGAGTCCCGCAGTATGGCGATCGGCGCGCTGAGGGCCGCGAAGTCAAACGAGAAGACCTGCGAGGACCGGGAGGAGGCAGGTGCCCGCGGTGTCCTGGGTCCGGCCCGCTGGGTCATCAGCCAGATGGGGCTCCTGATGGTCGAAGCAGGGAGCCGGCTGGAGAGGTTTGGCTCAACGTCGGAAGGGCTGCGGAAGCGACGCGACTGTTCCGCCTGAGTCAGTGCGGCAGAGCCCGCGTCCCAGATGGATCTGGTCTGGCAGGGGCGGAGGGATTCGAACCCCCAACACCCGGTTTTGGAGACCGGCGCTCTACCAATTGGAGCTACGCCCCTGCGCCGTCCTTCATTATAGGAAGATGCCGCTCCCACCGCAACCGCATCCGGCGTGCCTCGCCGGCGGCTAGCGCGTCTCGCGGTGGGTGGTATGCTTGCGACACCACCTGCAGTACTTCGACACCTCGATCCGGTCGGGATCGTTCTTCTTGTTCTTCGTGGTCGTGTAGTTACGCCGCTTGCACTCGGTGCAGGCGAGCGTGATGATGTCGCGCGGCATCGGCTACTCCTCCACCTTCACAACGACGCCGGCGCCGACCGTCCGTCCGCCTTCCCGGATCGCAAACCGCAGGCCCTCCTCCAGCGCCACCGGGGTGATCAGCTTCACCCCCATCGTGATGTTGTCGCCCGGCATCACCATCTCTACCCCTTCGGGCAGCACTATGTCCCCGGTCACGTCCGTCGTCCGAAAGTAGAACTGCGGCCGGTATCCCGTGAAGAACGGCGTGTGCCGTCCCCCCTCCTCCTTGGCCAGTACGTATACCTCCGCCTGAAAGTCCGTGTGCGGCTTGATTGACCCGGGCTTCGCCAGCACCATCCCGCGCTCTACCTCGTCCTTCTCTACCCCTCGCAGCAATACGCCCACGTTGTCCCCGGCCAGCGTCTCCTCCAGCGACTTCCGGAACATCTCCAACCCAGTCACCACCGTCCGCCGCGCCTCGGGCCGCAACCCTACTATCTCCACTTCCTCCCCTACGCTCAGCTTCCCACGCTCCACTCGCCCCGTCGCTACCGTCCCCCGCCCAGTGATCGTGAATATGTCCTCTACCGCCATCAGGAACGGCTTCTCTACCTCCCGCTGCGGCGTAGGAATGTACCGGTCCACCGCGTCCATCAACGCCCAGATCCCGTCTACCCACTCGTTCTCCCCACGCTGCGTCTTCGGGTTCATCTGCAGCGCCTCCAGCGCACGCAGCGCCGACCCCCGGATCACCGGCAGCTCCTCACCCGGAAACTGGTAGGCGCTCAGCAGTTCCCTCACCTCTACCTCCACCAGCTCCAGCAACTCAGGATCGTCTACCATGTCTACCTTGTTCAAGAACACCACCACGTACGGTACGTTCACCTGCCGCGCCAGCAAGATGTGCTCCCGCGTCTGCGGCATCGGCCCGTCCGCCGCCGATACCACCAGGATCGCTCCGTCCATCTGCGCTGCCCCAGTGATCATGTTCTTGATGTAGTCAGCGTGACCAGGACAGTCTACGTGCGCGTAGTGCCTCGCCCCTGTCTCGTACTCTACGTGGCTGATCGCTATCGTGATCCCACGCTCCTTCTCCTCCGGAGCGTTGTCAATCTCGTAAAACCCCATCGCCTTCGTCTTCCCCACCACCGCCAGCGCGTGCGTCACCGCCGCCGTCAGCGTAGTCTTCCCATGGTCTACGTGACCTATCGTCCCTATGTTTACGTGCGGCTTCGTCCGCTCAAACTTCTGCTTGGCCATCGTCGGTGACTCCTCTCAAAGGCCCGGCCGCCAGCCGTGCGACCGGTTGCTGATGGAGCCCACGACCGGATTCGAACCGGTGACCTTGTCCTTACCAAGGACACGCTCTGCCGCCTGAGCTACGTGGGCTCGTCCTCGCGTATTATAGCAGAGCGAAAATGACCGTCAACGCGCGCAGGACGCGCCGTTCGGACGTCGAATCTTCGTTTCGTCTTCGTCTCGGAGGTCTTCCGATGGATGCGATCTTCTGGCTGCTGACCGGCCTGATCCTCTACTTTCTGTTCTTTCGTCCCCCGGGATAGGGCCCGCCCGAGCACGAGGGAACACGCCGGCTGAATCCTGCCGCGTACGCAACTGGTGGGCGGGGAGGGAATCGAACCCCCATGGGCACTCAGCCCGGAGGAGTTTAAGTCCTCTGCGTCTACCGTTCCGCCACCCGCCCAACCTGAGAAGGCCCAACCCTGTTGCAGTGGATCCCGCGAGCGTCTTGAACGCGTGCGCCTAGGACGCGAGCGCCTTGAAGTGGAGGCGGCGGCCGGATTCGAACCGGCGTATGGGGGTTTTGCAGACCCCTGCCTTGCCTCTTGGCTACGCCGCCTCAGCAGGCAGATACGTAACGATCTCTCGTGGAGCGGGAGATGGGATTTGAACCCACGACCTTCTCCTTGGCAAGGAGACGCTCTACCCCTGAGCTACTCCCGCTCGCACTCAGACGCACCCCGATTATAGCCACGCCCGGCGGCTAAGTCCAGAACCGCCGGCGCTCGCGTAGCAGCACGAGCAGGAAGAACGGTGCGCCCAGCGCCGCGGTCAGGATGCCCACCGGCAACTCGGTTGCAGTCACCGCGGAGCGCGCGGCCACGTCCGCCAGGACGAGGAGCACGGCGCCTCCCAGGGCGGAGGCGGGCACAAGCCGCCGGTGGTCGGGGCCCACCATCAGGCGCATCAGGTGAGGCACGATCAGGCCTACAAATCCGATGAGCCCGGCAGCAGACACCGCGGCAGCGGCCATCATCGCTCCGGCGGCCACGAGCAGCCGTCGGGTTCTGGGCACGTCCACGCCCATGGCGCGGGCCGCCTCGTCGCCCAGCAGCAGGGAGTTGAGATCTCGCCCGTACAACCAGGCGATCCCAAGCCCCACTGCGACCAGGGGAGCCGCCATCGCCAGGTGCGGCCAGCCGCGGCCCGAGAACCCGCCCATCAGCCAGAAGATGACGCGCTGAAGGCTCTCGCCGCCGGCCAGTTGGAGCCACGAGATGACCGCGGCCAGGAACGCGCTCACCGCTATTCCCGCCAGCAGCAGGTCTTCTACCGGCGCGTCACCTCCGCGCCGCGCCAGCGAGTACACCAGCGTTGTCGCACCCACCGCGCCGGCGAACGCCAGCATGGGGGTGGCCGCGACGCCCAGGACGCTCCCGGCCAATCCTGTCGTCAGCGCCAGGGTGGCACCGAAGGCAGCCCCGGCGGAAACGCCTATGATGTAAGGATCGGCCAGCGGATTACGCAGGAGCCCCTGGAAAACCGCGCCGGCCCCTGCCAGCGCCGCGCCGACGGTCACCGCCAGCAGCGCGCGGGGAAGCCGCAGATCCAGCACAATGGAGGCGGTGGCATCGGTCCATGTGGCCGCGAGCGGCACGCCAAGGCGCTCGAGCAACACGGCCACGACGGTCCGAAGTGGGATGCGCGCCGGGCCGGTGGCAATCGCCAGGCATACAACCGTTGCGAGCATGAGGCCCAGGGCAGGCTCCAGGGCCGGACGCGTCCTCGGCAGGGATCTGGGAAGGCGCGGCCGTGCTGTCATTGCGGCCACGCGGGCTGGTCGGCGGCCGAAAGGGAGCGCCCAGTGAGCGCCATGAAGACCGCCTCGAGTGTCGGCGCGCCGCCGCCGGTCCGCTCGTCCGCCGGAAGACGGGCCTTGAGCGCGCCGGGTCGGTCGAGCGCAACCAGGCACCCCCGGTCCAGGATGGCAACGGTTCCGCAGAGGCGGTCGGCTTCGTCCAGGTTGTGGGTCGCGATCAGGACCGTGCGCCCGCCGTCGCGGGCCAGGGCTGCCAGAAGCGCGCGGACCTCCGCGGCCGCCTGCGGGTCCATGCCAGCGGTCGGCTCATCCAGAATCAGCAACGCGGGGTCGTGCACCAACGCCCGCGCGAGCGCTAGGCGCTGGCGCATGCCGCTGCTGTACCGCTCCACCAGGTCGTCCGCGCGCTCGGTCAAGGCCACCATGCGGAGCAGTTCGTCCGCGCGGCCTGCAGCGACACGGGGCGGCAGGTCGTGTAGCGCTCCTGCATAGAGCAGGTTCTCGCGCCCGCTAAGACGCCAGTAGACCGACCGCTCGCCTCCCAGAACCGCGCCGATCCTGCGGCGTACCTCCTCGGGGTAGCGCCTCGTATCGCGCCCCAATACCGCGATGCGGCCGCGGGAAGGCGACAGCAAGGTGCTCACCAGGCGCAGCAGCGTGGTCTTCCCTGCGCCGTTGGGGCCGAGCAAACCAAAGATGCCCCCGGCAGCCACCGTGAGGCTGACGCCGTCCAGCGCGACAATGTCACGCCCGGGCTCCCCGCGCCCAGAGGGGAAGCGGCGCGTCACCCGTTCCATCACCACCGCGGGCATCAAGGGCATTCCGAAATCCTCATCACCACCGCCGGCATAAAGGGCGCCCCGGAATCCTCACCGCGAGCGGCCGGCCGCTCGCGGAAGGGGCAACCTCGGGAGCGCGCCTTCGGATTCCAGCAGGCGCCGCTTCAGGCCCACGCCTCCTGTCAGCGAGTACCCTCCCAGGCCTCCGTCGCTGCGCACCACGCGATGGCACGGGATGAGCAGCGGCACCGGGTTGCGGGCACAGGCGGTGCCCACGGCCCGCGCGGCTCCGGGCTGCCCCACTGCGCGCGCGATCTCGCCGTAGGTCCGGACCTCTCCGGTAGGGATCCTGCGCAGAGCCGCCAGGACCTCCTGCTCGAACGGTCCGGCGCGGGTGAGATCCACCGGCCCGCCGAACGCCGTGCGGAGCCGCACCGCGCCCCTGACCGCATCCGCCAGCCATCGGGGCCGGGCAGCGCGGCGCACGGTCGTGCCGAGATAGCGGCCGGCATCGCGCTCGAACGCCTCGGACGAGGTAGCGATCCGGGCGAAGGCAGGCCCCAGTGATCCAAACGCCACGTAGAACGTGCCGAAGGGCAGCGCGAACGCGGCATAGGCGTATCCACCTGACGGCACGCGTGCACCGGTCGCCCGGGAAGCGATGCCCCCTGAGCCTGACAGCAGGCCCGACAGGTTGCCTCCGACCAGACCCGTCAGCGACGCCACGGGGCGGCCGTGGCGCGTGATGATCACCGGCTCCCCTGCCTGCACCGTGCGCAGCACTTCGTTCGTGCGGTTCTTCAGTTCGGCCGTGGACACGAGTCGCATTACCCACCTCCATATAGCACAAACTATGGCTATATGGTATCACCGGCCGCGGCGCTGTCAAGAGGCCGGGGCCCGCCGCCGGCCAAGTGGGCCTGCACGCGCGCGGCCAGCTTGGCACCCAGTACCTCGGCCAGCGCCTCCACCGGGGCGGCACGCACGCCGCGCACAGACCCGAACCGACGGATCAGGTCGCGCTTGCGGCGCTCGCCGATCCCCGGGATCTCATCCAGGACCGAGAACACGATCCGCCGCTCCCGTAGCCGACGGCCGGCCGCGTTCGCGAAACGGTGGGCCTCGTCGCGCAGGTGGCGGACCAGGTTCAGCGCCTGCGACTCCGCGGGGAGGCGCAGCGGCTCGGGCCTGCCCGTCAGGTACATCTCCTCCTGCTCCTTGGCCAGTCCCACAACCGGCACTGCCACGTTGTGATCAAAGAGCACCTCGAGCGCGGCGTTGAGCTGCCCCCGCCCTCCGTCCACCAGGATCAGGTCGGGTAGGACCGACCACCGGGGGCGCACCGGATCGCCGCGGTCGAGTTGCTCCTGCTCGGTCCGGGCCCGGACGAAGCGACGCCGGATCACCTCCTGCAGCATAGCGTAGTCATCCCCTGCGCCGGATGCGCGCATGCGGAACTGCCGGTAGTCAGCCTTGCGCGGCCTGCCCCCCTCGAACACCACGAGCGAGCCGATCGCTTCGCCACCCTGGAAGTGGCTGATGTCGTACCCCTCGATGCGGAACGGCATGGCTTCCAGCCCGAGCGCCTCCCCCAGCTCGGCCACGCCAACGCCGGACGGCCCCACCTCGCGGGCCCGTGCCTGCTGCAGGCAGAGCGCGGCGTTCTCGCGGGCCAGATCCACCAACCGGCGGCGATCGCCCCGCCTGGGCACCTCCACCTCCACGCGGCTGCCCCGCCGGGAACTGAGCCACGCCCCAAGCGCGGCGCTGCCTTCGGGCTCCACGTCCACGAGCAGTTCCCTGGGCAGCACCTGCAGGTCGCTGTAATGCCGCGCCAGGGCCTGTGCCAGGACCTCGCCGGGCTCCATGCCCCGCGTGCCTGAGAGCAGCATGTGTTCCTGGTCCTGGATCCGGCCTGCGCGGATCGTGATCACCTCAACGCAGGCCACATCCCCGGACTGGACCACGGCGGCGATGTCGCGGTCCTCCAGCCCCGCCGTGGTGACGCGCTGCTTCTCACCGATCGCCTCCATCGCCTGGATCTGGTCGCGCAGTTGGGCCGCCCTCTCGTACTCCATGGCCGCGGCCGCATCTGCCATCTGAGTGCGCAGATCTTCAAAGAGGTCCTCGCGGCGCCCCTCCATGAAGAGCGCGGCCTGCCGGACCTGCTCCTGGTATTCCTCGGGCGATGCGCCCCAGGCGACACAGGGCGCGCTGCACAGTTCCATGGCGTGGTCCAGGCACGGCCTGGGGAGGGCGCGGGTGATTTCGATCGGACAGGTCCGCAACCGGAAAAGCCGGCGGATCAAGCGGATCGTCCGGCCGATCAGTTTGGGCTCGTGGTAGGGATATGGCCCGAAGTACCGGCCGCGGTCGCGTGCAACCCTGCGTGTCATGACGATCCTGGGGTAGGGCTCCCCGGTCAACTTGATGTACGGATACGCCTTGTCGTCGGCCATGCGGATGTTGAACGGCGGCTGGTGCTGCTTGATGAGGTTGGTCTCGAGGATGAGGGCCTCGACCTCGTTCGCCGTGACGATCGTGTCCACGGCGGCGATCCTTGGAACCAGCATGCGGAGCCGGGGATTGGACTCCGCAGAGGGCGCCTGGAAGTACTGGCGGACACGAGCGCGCAGGGACGCGGCCTTGCCCACGTACAGCACGCGGCCTGCGGCGTCCTTGAACAGGTAGACACCGGGACGCCTGGGCAGGAGCCCCACCGTCGTGGGCAGTGTTCCAGAAGGCAGCAAGCCGGCGGGCGATGCGTTGTCGCGGGGAGCGCCGCCGGGCATGGGCTATCCTACCGCCCTGCGGCGGAGCGCACAGCCGCCCCGTTCCCGAGCACGCGTCGCATGAACCGGCCCGTGTGCGAAGGGGCCGCACGCGCGACCGCCTCGGGCGGTCCCTCTGCGACAACCTCGCCGCCGCCCTCGCCGCCCTCTGGGCCGAGGTCTATGATCCAGTCGGCGGTCTTGATGATGTCGAGGTTGTGCTCGATGACCACCACGGTGTTCCCGGCGTCCACCAGGCGGTGCAGCACGCCCAGCAGCCGTTCCACATCGGCGAAGTGTAGCCCAACGGTCGGCTCGTCCAGAATATAGAGGGTCTGTCCGGTATCGCGCCGGGATAACTCGGTGGCCAGCTTCACGCGCTGGGCCTCGCCTCCCGACAGCGTTGTCGCCGGCTGACCAAGCTTGATGTAGCCGAGGCCCACGTCCTCCAGGGTTTGCAGCTTGCGGCGAATGCGCGGGATCGCCTCGAAGAAGGCCAGGGCCTCGCTCACCGTGAGATCGAGCACGCCGCTGACCGTCCTGCCCCGGTAGGTGACCTCAAGGGTCTCTCGGTTGTAGCGCGACCCCTTGCAGACCTCGCACGGCACGTACACGTCGGGAAGGAAGTGCATCTCGATCCGGACGATCCCGTCACCCTCACACGCCTCGCACCTGCCGCCGCGCACGTTGAACGAGAACCGGCCCGGCCCGTAGCCGCGGACCCGGGCCTCGGTCGTCTGCGCGAATAGGTCGCGGATCAGGTCGAACGTCTTGGTGTAGGTTGCCGGGTTGCTGCGCGGCGTCCGTCCGATCGGTGACTGGTCTATCTCGATCACCTTGTCCACGTGCTCCAGCCCTTCGATGCGATCGTGCGCTCCGGGGCGGACGCGCGTGCCGTACAGGTGGCTGCTCAGCGCCCGGTACAGGATCTCGTCAATCAGCGTGGATTTCCCTGAACCCGAAACGCCGGTCACCGCCACGAACATCCCCAGGGGAATGCGGACGTCAACGCCCTTGAGGTTGTGCTGACGCGCCCCCCGGATCACCAGGGAGTGGCCGGCCCCGGCCCGCCGCCGCTTCGGGATTGCGATGCTCCGCCGGCCGGACAGGTACTGCCCTGTCACCGAGTCGGGGTGCTTGGCCACGACCTCCGGAGGACCGGTCACCACGACGTGTCCGCCCTGGGCGCCGGCGCCCGGGCCGATGTCCACGACCCAGTCGGCGGTGCGAATCGTTTCCTCGTCGTGCTCGACAACAAGGATAGTGTTCCCCAGATCGCGGAGACCCTGCAGGGTGTCCAGCAGCCGGCGGTTGTCGCGCTGGTGCAGTCCGACGCTGGGCTCATCCAGGACGTATAGCACCCCCATCAGGCCGCTGCCGATCTGCGTCGCCAGGCGGATGCGCTGGGCCTCGCCTCCGGAGAGGGTGTTGGCCGTGCGATCCAGCGTCAGGTAGCCGAGCCCCACGTTGACCAGGAAGCCGAGGCGGGATCGGATCTCCTTCAAGATCTGGTGGGCTATCAGACGCTCGCGCTCCGAGAGGGACAGCCCCGCGAAGAACTCCAACGCCGCGCGTACGTCGAGGGCCGTGACTTCGGCGATGGTGCGGCCACCCACGCGCACGCTCAATGACTCGGGCTTCAGTCGGGTCCCCCGGCATGCGGGACACGGCAGGCTGGTCATGTACCGCTCGATCTCCTCGCGCACGTACTCGGAGTCGGTTTCCTTATAGCGGCGCTCGAGTTGCCGGAGCACGCCCTCGAACCGCGTCTCGTACGTGCGGAGCGCGCCCCACTTGTTGTGGTAGCGCACCCGCAGCGGCTCCTCCGACCCGTGCAGCAGCACCTCCACGAATGCCCTGGGGAGGCGGCGCAACGGCATCTTCATGTCCACCTTGAAGTGCGCGGCCAGCGAGGTGAGCAGCTCCTGGTAGTAGTCACTGGTGGAAGCAGCCCACGGCACAACAGCGCCATCGAGCAGGCTCTTGCCGCGGTCGAGGACGAGGGCCTCGTCCAGTTCCTGCCGGAAGCCCAGCCCGGTGCAGGTCGCGCAGGCGCCGTATGGGCTGTTGAAGGAGAAGACGCGCGGCTCGATCTCGGGCAGGCTGATCCCGCACTCAGGACAGGCGAACTGCTGGCTGAAGATCATCAGGCCGTCGCCATTCCCAGATCGGGCTGCGCCCTTGCCGTCGCGCTGCACGTCCACGTACGCTATGCCCTGACCAAGCTTCAGCGCCGTCTCGACCGAGTCCGCCAGCCGTGCGCGCACGTCGGCGTGGACGACCAGCCGGTCCACCACCACCTCGATGCTGTGCTTCCGGTTCTTGTCGAGCGGTATCTCTTCCGAGAGGTCGTAGATCAACCCGTCGGCACGGACCCGCGCGAACCCCTGCCGACGGAGATCCTCGAAGAGCTGGCGGTACTCGCCCTTGCGGCCGCGGACGATCGGGCCCAGCACCTGCACCCGTGTGCCCTCGTCCAGCGCCAGGACCCGGTCCACGATCTGCTCGCGGGTCTGCCGGCTGATCGAGCGACCGCACTGCGGGCAGTGGGGTTGCCCGACGCGGGCGTACAGCAGCCGCAGGTAGTCGTAGATCTCGGTCACGGTTCCGACGGTCGAGCGCGGGTTGCGCGGGGCGCCCTTCTGGTCTATCGAGACGGCCGGCGACAGGCCGTCAATCCCGTCCACGTCGGGCTTCTCCATCAGGCCGAGGAACTGCCGCGCGTAGGCCGAGAGCGACTCGACGTACTTGCGCTGCCCCTCCGCGTAGATCGTGTCGAAGGCGAGCGACGACTTCCCCGAGCCGGAGATGCCTGTGAGCACCACCAGCCGGTCGCGTGGGATCTCCACGGTGATGTTCTTTAGATTGTGCTCGCGGGCTCCGCGAACGACGATGCGATCAGTCGGCATGACGGCGCGCGTTCCTCCGCGGGACAGATGCCTTCTTGCCGCCCCGCCGCGGCGGGGCAAAGAACGGCTCTCCCAGGCCTCTGCGCAACTCGCCGATCTGGTCGCGCAGCGCGGCGGCCTTCTCGAACTGCAGCTCGGCGGCCGCGCGCCGCATGGCGCGCTCCAGCGTCTCCACGGTCTGCTCGAGCTCGCCCGGCGAGAGCATCAGCAGCCTGGCCACCTCCCACGGCACCTTTCCCCGCCGCGTCTCGGCCAGCCGTATCAGTTCCTCGGCGGTCAGCAGCTCGCCCGACGGCGGGTGGGCCTCGATCTCTTCCGAGACCTGCAGCAGGTCGATCATGTCGCGAATCGGCTTCGACACCGAGGCCGGGGTGATGCCGTGCTCTACGTTGTAGCGCACCTGGACCTCGCGGCGGCGGTTGGTCTCGGCGATCGCGCGGCTCATCGAGTCGGTGACCTGGTCGGCGTAGAGGAGCACCCTCCCGTCGATGTGCCGCGCCGCCCGCCCCATGGTCTGTATCAGCGAGGTCTCGGAGCGCAGGAAGCCCTCCCTGTCGGCGTCAAGGATCGCCACGAGCGAGACCTCGGGCAGATCGAGCCCTTCCCGTAGCAGGTTGATCCCGACAAGGGCATCGTAGGCGCCGAGCCGCAGATCCTTCAGTATCTGCACGCGCTGGAGCGTGTCGACCTCCGAGTGCAGGTAGTGCACCCGAAGCCCCAGCTCCGCCAGGTAGGCGCTGAGATCCTCGGCCATGCGCTTGGTCAGCGTGGTTACCAGGACGCGCTCACCGCGCGCGACCTGCGCCTTGATCTCGGCGACCAGATCGTCCACCTGGCCCTGCGCCGGACGCACCTCGACATGGGGATCCACAAGGCCGGTGGGCCGCACGACCTGCTCCACGATGCGCTGGCTCACCTCCAACTCGTAGGGGCCGGGCGTGGCCGAAACGAACACCGCCTGGGGGACGAGCGCGCCGAACTCCTCCCAGGCCAGCGGCCTGTTGTCGAGCGCGGAGGGCAGGCGGAACCCGAACTCGATCAGGGTGCGCTTGCGCGAGCGATCGCCCTCCAGCATCCCCTTCACCTGCGGCACGGTCACGTGGCTCTCGTCCGCGAACAGCAGGAAGTCGCGCGGGAAGTAGTCGATAAGGCAGCCCGGCCGCTCGCCCGGCGCGCGGCCGTCGAGGTGCCGTGAGTAGTTCTCGATCCCGGGGCAGGTGCCCGCCTCCCGCAGCAGCTCCATGTCATACCGGGTGCGGAACTCCAGGCGCTGGGCCTCGAGCAGCTTGCCCTGAGAACGGAACCAGGCAAGGCGGTCCTCCAGCTCGGCCCCGATCGAAGCCAGCGCCCGCCCCAGGCGCTCCTCCGTGGTAACCCAGTGCCTGGCCGGCCACAGGGCCACGGCGTCCTTGTTCTCGAAGACCTCTCCGGTCAACGGGTCCAGCTCGACGATCCGCTCCACCTCGTCGCCGTAGAGGTCGACCCTGACGGCGCGATCCTCGTACGCCGGGAAGATCTCGACCACGTCGCCCCGCACCCTGAAGCGCCCGCGGGCGAAGTCCACGTCGTTGCGCTCGTACTGGATGTCCACCAGGCGACGGACGATCTCGTCGCGCGATCGGCGCTCGCCCTTCCGCAGAAGAAGCATGACCTCCTTGTAGTCCTCGGGCCGGCCGAGCCCATAGATGCACGAGACCGAGGCGACCACGACGACGTCGCGCCTTTCCATGAGCGCCTTGGTCGAGGCGTGACGCAACCGGTCGATCTCCTCGTTGATCGCCGCGTCCTTGGCGATGTAGAGATCGGTCTGCGGCACGTAGGCCTCGGGCTGGTAGTAGTCGTAGTACGAGACGAAGTACCTCACGGCGTTGTGCGGGAAGAACTCGCGGAACTCGCCGTAGAGCTGCGCGGCCAGCGTCTTGTTGTGCGCCAGGATCAGGGTGGGGCGCTGTACCTGCTCGATGACCCGGCCCATGGTGTGGGTCTTGCCGCTGCCGGTGACCCCCAGCAGGGTCTGATAGCGGCACCCTGCCCGAACTCCGGCCACCAGGCCGGCGATCGCCTGGGGCTGATCGCCGCACGGCTGCTGATCCGTGACCATCTCGAAGGAGGGCATACAAATAGTATACCAAGCGGGGAGGGACCCGTTCCACGGTCCTCTGGTGGTGCCGCCAGACGGAGGAGTTGGGGGGCCGAGACGGAATCAGGGTTCAGACATGCCGGATCTTGGAGGCCAACCGTGATGAGAAGACCGGGCACTGCAGTCGTCGCTTCCGCCGTCCTGGCCTGCGCGCTCTTCCTGGCTTTCCTGCCTGCGGGGTACGCGCAACTACCTCGCAAGGGCGGCGTGCTTCGCTTCGCGCTCGCAGGTGACCCCCCCACACTCGACCCACACGCGACGACCGCGCTCATAGCAGCCTACATCATGCACCACTCGCTCGAAACCCTCTTCACCATCAACTCGCGGCTCGAGCCTGTGCCCATGCTGGCCGAGAAGTACACGGTGAGTCAGAACCGGAGGGTCTACACGATCAGCCTTCGCAGGGGGGTCCTGTTCCACACCGGCCGAGAGATGACCGCCGACGACGTTGTGGCGTCGCTCAACCGATGGGGCAGGGTGAGCACCCGGGGTCGCGTGGTGTTCGCTAACGTGGAGTCGCTGAGCGCCTCTGACCCCGGTACGGTCGTCTTCAGGCTGAAGGAGCCGAACGTGCTCCTCACCACGGACCTGGCCTGGTGGGCTCAGCCAGCAGTCATCTACCCGAAGGAGATGGCCGAGGAAGCTGGCCTGGTACCCATGAAGCGGCTGGTCGGTACTGGCCCGTTCCGCTTCGTCGAGTACATCCCCGACCGCGTCATCCGCCTGGAGCGGTTTGACAGGTACGTGGCACGCACCGAGAGGCCAGACGGGATGAGCGGGCAGCGGGTGGCCCATCTCGACGGAATCGTCTACACCCCGGTTCCGGACCCGGCTGTCCGCACTGCCCAGATCCAGCGCAACGAGATGGACTTCGCCGAGATCCTCTCTCCCGACGAATACGACCGGCTGCGCAGGGAGCCGTCGATCGTCCCGGTGCGAGCGCCGCTGCCGAGCACGCTGGCCTTCGTGCTGAACAAGCGCACTGGAATGATGACCAACCCGAAGATTCGCGAGGCCTTCTCGGCGGCCCTGAACGCGCCCGCGATCCTGCAGGCTACCTACGGGCACAGGGAGTTCTTCCGCCAGAACCCCAGCCTGCTGCCCAAGGAGCACTTCATGTGGACCGACGCCGGCAAGGAGTACTACAGCAGGAACGATCCGGCGCTCGCCAGGCGGCTGCTCCAGGAGGCCGGATACAGAGGCGAGCCGGTCCGCTGGCTGGTGATTTCCGACTTCTTCTGGGCGTTCAACTCTGCCCCGGTTGCCAAGTCTCAGCTCGAGAGAGCGGGGTTCGTTGTGGATCTCCAGGTCACGGACTGGCCAACGAACCAGGCCCGCAGGAACCGGTTTGAGGGCTGGGATGTCACGCCGGTCCACTTCTCGGCTGTCCCGGATCCAACGCTCCACCTGGCTCTCAGCCCCACCTATGTGGGATGGTACGAGAGCCGCGACATGGCGGCGCTGGTGGCACTGATGCGCCGCCACGGCGACCCCAAGGTGAGGATGGGCCTGTGGCGACGGGCACAGGAGCTGTTCTGGAAGGACATCCCGATGACCGTGATCGGCGAGGGCTTCTTCATGCACGGCAGGCGGCCTGAGCTGAAGGGCTACGCGGGAATGCCATCCCACTACTTCTGGAACACCTGGCTGGACCCACAGCGCTGAGGCCGGGGTCGTGACCAAGCGCGAGCGCCTGCTGGCAGCGGTCGAAGGACGCCGGCCCGACCGGACGCCTGTCTCCTTCTGGCGCCACTTCCCGAGGATAGACCACGATCCGGAGCTGCTTGCCGAGGCTATGATCGAGTTTCAAGAGCAGTTCGATCTCGACCTCGTCAAACTCATGCCCAGCGGCATGTACGGAGCCGAGGACTACGGCTGCGAGGTAGGCGATCCAGACCCGACAACCGGCGCCAAGCGGCTGCTAGCAAGCCCGGTAGACGGCCAGCAAGGGTGGGCCGCGCTGGAGCGCCCGCTGCCACCTGAACAGGGAGCCCGAGGCAGGGAGCTAGTGTGCCTGCGCCTGGTCCGCCGGGCTCTCAACCACGAGGTAGCGGTGCTTCAGACCATCTTCAGCCCGAGCACGACGGCCGCGAAAGCGGCCGGCCGGGACCGCTGGATCGCGCTGCTCCGATCCGATCCGAACAGCGCGCACAGGATTCTGTCGCAGGTGGCGAGGAGCGAGCGCGCCTTCGTCGCGGCCTGCCTGGACGCGGGCGCCGACGGTGTGTTCTTCGCGACGCAACTGGCAGGCGACGGCCTGCTGGCCTGGGACGAGTACTCTACGCTCTGCCTGCCCCACGACCTCGTCGCCCTCGAACCACTGCGGGGCCGCCCGCACCTGTCGATAGCCCACATCCACGGCGAGCGGCCGCTATTCGACCTGGCGCGGTTCTATACCCTTCCGATGGTCAGCTGGCACGACCGCAGGACCTCGCCTGATCTGTGTGAGGGCCTGACGAGGACGGGCTCGGGGGCTGCGGCAGGAGGACTGGATGAGCGCGGTGTTCTGTCAGACGGCCCTGCGGAACGGATCGGTGAGGATGTCCGCGATACCCTCGACCGGGTGCGCGGATGCAGTAGCGGGCCCCGCCACATGCTGGCACCGGGCTGTGTACTGCCCCTCCAGGTTCCGGATGCGCACCTCCTGGCCGCGAGGAGCGCGGTGGAGGAGAGCGGATAGCCAGCCGGCGCTACTCCCCTACCGTGATCACCACACGGGCCGGCCTTGACTCGACGCCTCCGGCGCCAACGGCCACCGCCGTGATGGTCAGCCGGTCGCCCGCACGCGGCGGCGGCGCAAGGTGCACGCGCGCCTCCCAGGCGCCCTGACCGGACGTCGGCACATTGATCGGCCCGATCAGCACGGCGTGACCATCGGCCCGGCCGCGGGCGTATTCTACGGTGACCTTCACCTGGGCTGCCCCGGCCGCTGTCCCCCTGATAAGCAGGGGTGAGTCGATGGCGTCGCCGGGCCTCGGCGCAACGATGACCGGCGGCGCAGGCTGCGCCGGCGGCTCAGGACGCACCGGCGGGGATGGGCCGGGCGGAGCGATCACCGGAGGGGTGGGTGTGGGCGCAGGCCCAGGCGTGGGTCGAGACCAGGGTGTGGGCGTGGGCACGGGCGTGGGCTCGGGCCTGGGCGGGGGAGTGGGCCGCAGCGTGGGCGTGGGAGGCCGGGTCGGCTCGATGGTGAAGGTCCAGCTCGTCGTGGCCTCGTTGCGCGCCAGGTCGGCGACGCGCGCCTGGACGCGGTTCGGCCCCTGCGGGAGTGGGTCGGCAGGCGAGTAGAGGGCGCTGGTCTCGGTGATCGCCACCGGGCGCGCCTCGCGTCCGTTGACCCAGAGCCGGAAGCTCCCCGGGTCGAGACCGGCAGGCCCACGCTCGGCCAGTCCCAGGATTATCGTGGGCTGACGCTCGCTCACCACGGAGCCGGGTTCGGGCGAGCGGCGCGTGAACTCAGGGGGCAGGCCGTCGATCACGACCGTACCCGCGTGCATCTCGATCTCCATGCCTGCCACGCGCAGGCGGACGGTCACGCCCGCCCGCGACGCCGTGTCTCCGTGCCGCACCGCGTAGCGGCCGGTGTACGTTCCCAGGGGACCCTCGACCATTCCCACGCCTCGCTCGATCCGGCCGATGTCAAACCAGGCGCTCCCGCGCGGCGTGCCCCGCAGCGTCACTACCAGCGTGGCTCCGATTCCAAGCGGCCCGTGGTCGCTGATGTAGGCGCCGTAGATCCTGGGCGGGAGAGGGTAGATCGGCGTCGGGATCGGGCGCGGCATCGGGACAGGCGGGATCGGCAGCGGCGGGGTCGGAGTGCGCGCGCGTATCTCCCACACGTCGCCGGTCTGCGGATTCGCCCTGAGCTCCACCTCCATGCCGCGGCGCAGCAGGTCCCAGGTGACCTGGCGGCCGTCCAGGAAGAAGGCGGCCTCCCCGGCGATTCGCAGGATCTGGCCGTCGCCGAGCGCCATCACCCGGGATCCTATGCTCTCCACCAATCCGGTGAGCGCTCTGTAGTAGGCGCGCACCGACAGCGCCTGCCCAAGGGCATCAGCGGTGACGCGCACGGAATCTCCCCGACGTATCTGATCGAGCGAGACCGAACCGCTGCGGCCCGAGGACACCTCGGTGAGGAAGATCGTGGTGGCTGCGGTCACGGCGAACCTCCAGATCATCCCGTCGGCGGCCACATGCAGGCGTGCCGGGAGCGCGTACGGATCCACCTGCGCAACCGTGCCTTCGACAGAGACGAGTTGCGGCGTCGGTGGGACAACAGGCGTGGGCCGGACCGGCTCCGGCGGCGCAGGCGGGATGACCGGCAGGGGCCGGACCGGCTCCGGCGGCCCGGGCAGTGGCGCTGCGGCCGGCGGAGGGGCCGGATAGCGCGCCGATGTCACGTGCACGATGCGCCCGGCCGGATCCCAGTTCACGCTGGCTCCCAGGGCCTCGCCCACGAACCGCAGGGGCACAAGCGTTCGGCCGGCCAGCACCATGGGCGGCACATCGAGCAGGACCGTGCGCCCATCCACCAGGGCACGGCGGACTCCCGGCTGCAGGACAACGACCGTGGCGCCGTGGCGCGCGACCACCCGTCCGGGATCAGGCTGCCATTCGACCTGGGCCCCCAGCCGCTCGAAGACCCCGCGCAGAGGGATCAGCACGCGCCCGGCCACTACCACCGGGGGCTGATCGAAGGCGACCACCTGCCCGTCTGCGACGACCCTCACCGCCTGCGCTTCGGCCGGGTGGGGAAGCACGCCCGCCGCCATGACGAACGCCATAGCCACGACTCGCAACGCCATCGTGTCTCCTCCGGGGATCTTTCTCCTCGATTACATTACGGGGGGGCGGGCCTGGAAGTTCGCATTCGGGCCCTGGGCCGGGAGAGGCGGAGCCCTCTTGAGAGGGCTCCGCCACCTCAAACCAGAAGGACCGCGTGCGCCGCTCTCGGCGGAGGACGACCGCGGCGGCAGGCTATGCGCGCCTACTTGGGCAGCGGGAAAATCTCCTTCAGCCAGCGCTCCAGCAGGCGATTCCTGACCTCCGTCTTCCCGAATCGCGCGAAGTCGTACTTGATCACGTTGAAATCCTGGAAGCGAGGCGACAGCCGGGAGACAGGCGTCCGCGCGTTCGATAGGATCTGATATGACTCACCCACCTCGTAGGCCAGTCGCTGCGCCTCGGGAGTCAACGCCCACTCGATGAAAGCGATGCCATTGGCCCGGTTGGGCGCGCCCTTGATCAGGCTGACGCCGCCGATCTCGTAGCCTGTTCCATCGCGTGCCGATCCGTAGGTGATGGGAAAGCCCCTAAGGATCTGTGATACCGATTCGTGGTTGAAGGTGATGCCTATGGCGACTTCACCTCGGCCTGCCAACACGCCCGGGGCCGTCCCGGCCCGCGTGTATTCAGCCACGTTAGGATGGATCCGCTTGAGCAGTTCAAACGCCTCGCTCTCACCGTACACCTGCACGACGGTCGCCAGCATCGTGTACCCGGTGCCCGAAGTCGTGGGGTTCGGGTAGGAGACCAGCCCCCGGTAGCGGGGATCGGCCAGGTCCTTCCAGGTCTTGGGCTCCGGAAGGTTCCGCTCGCGCAGCAGGCGCGGATTCAACGCCCAACCCAGTATGCCCATGTACAGGGGGATGTACCTGCCCGCGACGACCTCTCGGATTTCAGATCGGAGTTCATCCCAGTTGCGCGGCCGGATGAACTCGGTCAGCCCCTCCTCGTGAGCCACCCACTGCGGATCACCCGTTCCGCCGAACCAAACGTCGAAGATGGGGTTGGCCCTCTCTGCCCGTGCCCGGACCAATGCTTCCCCAGCGCTCATCCGGATGAAGTCGAGGGTGATACCCGTTGCGCGCGGGAACTGGACTTTGAGTTCATTGCACCAGGCCAGGTCCGGCACGCAGAGAATGTTGACTCGCCCGGGCGCAGGCCCTGCTTCCGCCACACCCAGGGCCGCGAGCGCGCAGACTACTCCTGCCAGCAAGAACCGCCTCATCACGTCTCCTCCCTCCTTCACGATCTGGCGATGCTCCTGTGTTCTCCCACCACGCCCAATCCCAATTAGGCGGAGCGCCCCTCTGTTAGCGCCTCGATGATGGTCCGACAGAAATCTCCCGTGTCCGGGGGTTTCATGGCCGTCACCAGATTCCCGTCCCGAAGGACTCGCCGCTCAACCCATTGGGCCCCTGCGTTGGTCACGTCGTCGCGAATGCCCTGGTACGAGGTGACCGTACGCCCTTTCAACACCCCTGCAGAGATCAGCACCCAAGGCCCGTGACAGATGGCTGCTATGACCCTCTGGGCTGCCCAGGCTTCCTGCACCATGCGTAGGACATCCGGCGACTGCCGGAGCTTGTCGGGAGCCCATCCGCCAGGGATCACCAGAGCGTCAAACTCGTCTCCCTTCAATTCTGCGGCGGTCCTGTCAACGTCTATCTGTAGCCCTTGCCGCGACTGATAGGCATTCGCGCTCCCCGTCCCGACCACAACAACCTCCGCTCCCTCCTCCCGAAAGCGCATGATCGGATACAATCCCTCGGTGGCATCGAATTCCTTCTCCAGGAACACGGCCACACGCTTGCCAGTCAGCTTCATCCGTTCTCACCCCCGACGCCGGTTGTTTCCGTGCCGACATCCCTGCCATTCCCCCGTCCGCCCACTTGTCCGCCCAAGGGCGGAGGGACCACTCCATGTGGGGTTCGCACCACGACGACTTCAAAGCGGCTCCGATCTCCCCGGTGCTTGGCCTCGTAATGCTCGATGGGGCGGCCGTCATCCAGGTAGCTCGTGCTCCTCACCAGCGCCAGAGGAGCCCCCTTGGTCGTCCCCAGTAGACGCGCGTCGTTCTCGGAAGCGGCGATGGCCTCAATCGTCCGAATGCCGCGAGCAATGCGAAGCCCGTACTTCCTCTCCAACAGGGCGTAGAGGGATTCCCTCTCAATCTCCTCGCGGGTGCCAACTAGATCCGGACACAGGTACTTGGGAATGCACGTGACGCTTCGCAGCATGGGCTCGCGCCCGATCGTCCGCAGGCGCTCGATGCGAATCACGGGCGCCCCCGGGGCGACGCCGAGGGTCTCTGCCAATGCAGGCGGGGCTTCAATTACTGACTGGCTGAGCACTCGTGTGCGTGGCTGTAGGCCCTGAGCCACCATGTCCTCGTAGAAACCCGTCAGGCGCCCTACCAGTCGTTCCCGGATCTTTGGCTCGGCCACGTAGGTGCCCCGTCCACGTTCCCGCTTGACGAGGCCTTCCGTCGCCAGGTCGGAGAGCGCTTGCCGGACCGTGACTCGCGATACGCAGAAGGCCCGACAGACATCTGCTTCGGAAGGAAGCCTCGTGCCAGCAGGCCACACACCACTCACGATCTTGTCCTTGAGCGAGTCCTTGATCTGCCGGTAGAACGGGACCTGCGTGCTGCGGTCTATGGGATGGCAGGAATCAAGAGAGGCGTTCACAGGCGCTTTCACGTCTTCTCACCCTCCGCCAGTGCAGCATGAGAGGCAGACCCGGCCGACGACAAAGAAGCACTAACATTATAACATCCCTACAATACTTGCTGCACCACGTTGATGTGCTCGGCCGGGCGATCGCGGGATGCTGATGGCAGACGGAGAAACTCAGGGGTGCCAGACGCGCCAGAGGGCTTCGACCTGCTGCCGGGTCGCCTCCGGCGAGCCGTTGTTGTCCACGACCCATGTGGCCAGGGGGACCTTCTCGCGGAGTGGACGCTGAGCGCGCAGCCGCTGCCGGGCGGCTTCCTCGGTGATGCCGTCGCGGGCCGCGAGGCGGGCGATCTGCGTGGCCTCGTCCACGGTGACAACGACCGTGCCGTCCAGCGCGAAGGCCTCGGCCGGCGCCACATCCAGCAGCAGTGGGATATCCACGACAATCGTGGCCCCAGGACGCGCAGACCGCAAGGCCTCAATCTCCTCCTCGATGCGACTGCGAATCCTGGAATGCGTGATCGCGTTCAGCCGTGCGCGGGCATCGGCGTCGCTGAAGATGAGCGCCGCCAGCGCCTTGCGGTCCAGGGTGCCGTCGGCGGCCAGTACGCACGGGCCGAAGGCCTCGACGATCTCGCGGAGGGTCTCGGTGCCCGGCGTAACCACCTCCCGCGCGATGGCATCCGCGTCAATCACGTGCGCGCCCATCTCGCGGAGAAACCCCGCCACCAGGCTCTTGCCGCTGGCGATCCCGCCGGTGAGCCCGATCACCCGCACGATGTTCCGGCTCACGGTGCGACCGGCTGCATCTCGGCCCAGTTCGGGCCTGCTTTGGCCTCGGCAACCAGCGGTACCGACAGCGGGAACGCCGCCTCCATCACGGCCCGGACCTGTTCCGCGACCCGCACCGAGACGGCCTCGGGCACCTCAAACAGCAGCTCGTCGTGAATCTGCAGGGTCATGCGCGCGCCGGGGAACGCCGGCAACACCTGCCTGACGATCTCCAGCATCGCGATCTTGATGATGTCGGCGCTGGATCCCTGGATCGGCGTGTTGATCGCCACCCGCTCCGCGGCCTCGCGCACCGCGCGGTTGCGGCTCTGCAGGTCGGGCAGGTAGCGGCGACGGTTCAGCACCGTCGTAACGAAACCGTCCCGGCGGGCTTCCTCCACTATGCGCAGCATGTACTCCCGCACCCTGGGGAACCGGGCGTAGTAGAGGCCAATGAAGCTGCGTGCCTCCTCGCGGGGGATGCCGAGCTGGCCGGCCAGGCCGTGCTCGCTCATGCCGTAGGCGACCCCGAATACGATGGCCTTGGCCCGGCGCCGCAGCTCGGGGGTCACCGCGCCGCTCGCGACACCGAAGACCTCAGCCGCCGTGACGGCGTGGATGTCCTCGCCCCGCTCGAAGGCATCCACCAGGCCTGGATCGCGGGTGATGTGCGCCAGCACCCGCAGATCAATCTGCGAGTAGTCTGCGCTGAGGAGCTGCGACCCGGACGGCGCGATGATCGCGCGGCGGATCCTGCGGCCCTCTTCGGTGCGGATCGGCAGGTTCTGCAGATTGGGCTGCTCGGTGATCACGCGGCCCGTGGCGGCCAGCGTCTGGTTGAACGTGGTGTGCACCCGTCCGGTCCTGGGGTCGGCCAGGCGGGGCAGAACGTCCACGTACGTGGACTTCAGCTTGCTCAGCTCGCGGTGCGTCACGATCTTGGCCACAACCTCGTGCCGTGGCGCCAGACTCTCCAGCACCTCGGCGTCGGTCGAGTAGCCGGTCTTGGTCCGCTTCAGCGGCGGAAGTTGGAGCTTCTCGAAGAGCACAAACGCAAGTTGCTTGGGGGAGCCAAGGTTGAACTCGGTGCCTGCCTGGGCGTAGATCTCGGCGGCCAACGCGTTCAGCCGCGAGGACAGCTCCTCGCCGAGCGCGGCCAGGTATGGGAGGTCCGTGGCAACGCCATCCGTCTCCATCGCCGCCAGCACCCCGGCCAGGGGGATCTCGACGTCGCTGAACAGTCCCTCCACGCCCTGCTCGCGCATGCGCTCATCGAGCACCGGGCGCAGCCGCAGCAGGGCGGCCGCAGCCGCAGCAACCGAAGCACCTGCACTGGGATCGAGGACCAGGTCGGAGCCGGCGTCGAGATCAGGCTCCGGCAGATCCTCCCCGAGGAACTCGCGGGCGGCCGTGGCCAGCGTGTGCGTGCGCCTGCCCGGGTTGATCAGGTACGACGCGATCCCAACGTCGAAGTCGAAGCCGGCAGGGGTCACGCCCTCCCGTCCGAGAGCGAGCAGGTCGGCCTTCAGGTCGGCGCTCACCTTGCGGATCGCGGGATCCTCCAGCACGGCACGGATGGGTGAGGGAATTCCTCCGTCCAGCGGCAGCCAGGCCGCCTGACCCTCGGCCGCTATGCCCACCGCGCGCAGACGGGCTGTCAGCGGGTGGCCGCTCTCCCGCAGAAACGCCACGCCGATCTCTTCGGCGGCGCGCGCCCACGCCGCGATCCCCTCGGGAGTCGCCGCCTGCACCGTGACCCGCATGGCTCTGGAAGTGGAGACAGCGGCCGCTGCCGCAGGAACCACCCCTGCTGTGGGCGCGGGCTCTTCGGGCGCTGCGCGGGGGCGCAGCCGTTGGAGGAATCCCCGAAACTCCAGGTCCTGAAACAGCGCCTCGAGGCGGCCGCTGTCCGGTTCGCTGCGGCGGAGCGTTTCCAGATCAACCTCGACGGGCGCGTCGGTTACGATCGTCGCCAGTTGCTTGCTCAGCACCACCTGGTCTCTTGCGCCCTCCAGGACCGCACGGATCTTGGGCGGCGCCTCACTGAGGCGGTCGAGCAGCGCCTCTACGCTGCCGAACTGCTGGATCAGCGCGCTCGCGGTCTTCTCGCCGATGCCGGGTACGCTCGGGATGTTGTCGCTGGGGTCGCCCCGCAGGCTCTTGTAGTCCGGAAGCTGTGCTGGACCGAACCCGAAACGCTCCCGCACCTTCTGCTCGTCGTATACAACCGCCTCGGAGGCACCCCGGCCGGTGACCATAACACGGGTGCGATTGTCCACAAGCTGCAGGGTGTCGAGGTCTCCGCTGACAACCAGCACCTCCATGCCCTCGGCCTCGGCGCGCCGTGCGATCGTGGCAATGACGTCCTCGGCCTCAAAGCCCTCGGCTTCGACGACCGGGATCCGCAGCACTTCGAGTACCTGCTTGCTCAACCCGATCTGCGGCCGCAGGTCGTCGGGCATGGCCTCCCGGTGTGCTTTGTACTCGGCGTACTGCTCGTGACGGAAGGTCGGACCCGGCCGGTCGAAGGCAGCGGCGATGTAGTCCGGGCGTTCCTCTTCGAGGACCTTCAAGACCATGGCCGTCAGGCCATAGACCGCGTTGGTCGGCCGGCCGTCCCTGGTGGTCAGGTAGGGCAGCGCGAAGAAGGCGCGGTAGATGAGGCCGTTGCTGTCCAGGAGTATGAGTTTGCCGGGCATGGACATCACCGCGCGTAGTATAGCAGGCGGCTACGGGCATCGCTGAGCAGTCGGGAAGGCGGCGACGAACTCCGGACCGTGGTGGAAGAAGTACTCGGCCTCGTAGAAGGCGCGGACCATCTGGTGGGCCAGGCGGCCACGCCACCTGTCAACAGCCTCCGCAAAGCCGGGACGCAGGGCGGCGTCCCCGTAATGGTAGGCGACAACCCAGTAGAAGGCCCGAGGCGGTTCCATCTCGATCCGCAGGTCGGGCACGCCGTTGTCGTCAAGGTCCACGTGAAGAGTGAACAGCCTCGTCTTCACCCGGTCGAGCGGTGTGTGCCCGATGAGGACCAGCGACGCCCGGCCACGGCCCGTCCAGTCCATCGCAAGCGTGTCGACCTGCTCGTGACCTCCGCCGGGACCGGCTGCCTCGCTGCTGCGACGCCCGACGACAGCGTACCATCGCGCAGCCGCCCGGACGCCTATAAGGTCTGCCTGCCCCTCGCAGACCCCACCGCCGTCGGCGTCGAAGCGGAGATGATCGTCGGCCTGCTGCACCAGGCGGGCGGCCCGCAGGCGTTCCGGGAGGAAGGGCGCGTACTCGAAGGCGGCCTGGGAGGCGGTCAGGCGCTGGATTTCCGTGGGGCCGAGCGTCGTCCACCGGAGGTCGCCGTGGGCCCACGCGGCCGGTGCGCGGGTTACGAGGACCAGAAGGAGAGCAATGAAAGCGAATGCGTGATCAGGAGCGGCCTTCATCCGGCACGACAGCAGCCCAGAGCGGAAGCAGTACCCAGACACCGGACGCTGAATGGGCGGTTCCCCCTTGTGCCCGAGGAGGCCGTACAGCGCTGGATGTTCTACCCTACCTCAGGAAGTCCTACCCGCCCGGCGAGAACCGCGGCGCAGCAGCCACCACGCCAGCGCAACGAGCAGCGCCACGGGCAGCGCCGCCGCCGCGAGCGCCGCCAGCCATTCGACGGCGCCCAGCATCTGCCGGATGGTGTTGGTGAACGCGGTCTTGACGCGCTCCAGCGTCCGCGTGAAGTCCCAGAACCCGCCCGAGCCCTTCTTCGGCTTCTGACTCACCTCGGCCTGCACCGTGGCCAAATCCACCTTGTTGGCCAGGAAGCGCAGGCGGCCGGTCAGGCGCTCGATCTCGCCGCGTACCCGTGCCACCTCGCCCTCGATGGCCAGCAGGTCGGGGATCCTGGTGGCGCGGTCCATGAGCGCCAGCAGCCGCGCTTCCTGGCGCGTCAGGTTGCGCACGCGGGCCTCCAGGTCAATGAACTCCTCGGTCACGTCCTGGCCGCTGATCTGCCGGCGCTGCACGGTGCCCAACTTCTCTACCTGCGCCACGACCTCGCTGAATCGGGCTGCCGGCACGCGCAGGACGAACGTGCCGCGGGGCACGCCGTCTTCCTCCGAGAACGAGGAGTCGGCCACGAAGCCGCCTGCGCCTTCCGCGATGGCAAAGAGGCGGCTGGCGGCCGCGTCGAACCGCTCGACCTCGATTGACATCTGGCCGGTCCGGATCACCCGGCGCAGGAAGGCCGCCTCGCCGGGTGCGGCAGCCGGTGGAACCGCCTGCGCTGTCGTGCGCGCTGCCTCGTCAACCTTCGAGACGTCCAGCGCAAGCGCCGGCATCTTGACCCGCGCGACGCGACCGGGCGGCGCTGCATCGCGCAGCAGGTTGACCGCGAAGACCCCCACCATGACCACGGCCGCTGCCGCGGTGACGGTCCCCCAGGACCACCGGATCCTCGACCCGGACCCGCTCCTCCACGACAGCGCCGCGCGCAGGCGCGTCCACGGTGAGTGCTGCGTTGCCTGGGCGAGCCGCTCGATCCGGCGGCGCACATCGGCGGCAAATCCCTCGGGTGCCTGCATCGGTTCCACCTCCTGGAGCAGGGTGACGGTCGTGCGCAGTTGCGCCAGTTCCTCGCGGCAGGAGGAGCAGCCCTCAAGGTGCGCCTCCACCTGCGCTGCCTCATGGTCCGGCAGCGCGCCGTCAAGAAACGTCGCGAGCCGGGTGCGTGCTTCCTCGTGGGTCATCGGCCCCTCACCCTTCGGCACTGACAAGATCCGTCAACTGCGCGCGCATGGCCTCACGGCCCCGGGCCAGGCGCGACCGCACCGTCCCCAACGGAACTTGAAGGACGCGTGCGATCTCGTCGTAGGCCAACCCCTGCAGGTCGCGCAGCACGACGGCGGTGCGGTACTCCACCGGCAAGCGGCCCAGCGCTGCGTGCACTCGCCGGGTGACCTCCCGGCGGTTCGCCGCGGCTTCTGGATCGTCGATCGCCCGGAACTCGGCGCTCAGTTCCACCGCCGGATGCGCCGGCCGCCTGCGCACGAGGTCGAGCGCTGCGTTCGTGGCGATGCGGTACAACCAGGTCGAGAACGCGGCGTCCTCGCGATACCGGGGCAGGGCCTGGTAGGCGCGCACGAAAGCATCCTGCGCGGCGTCGGAGGCATCCTCGCGGTTCCCGGTGATCCGGTAGGCCAGGTTGTAGACCCGATCCTGGTGGAGACGAACCAGCAGATCGAACGCTTCGATCTCGCCGGCGCGGGAGCGGTGGATCAGGTCACGTTCATCAGGGGTCACTCAGGTCTCCTCGCCTGCATCCTGTCAACCGTTAGACGGGACCGCGAGGAAAAGGTTCCCGGCCGCGGGGGGGAGGGGGCCTTGTTGGTGCCGGGGGCGGGACTTGAACCCGCAAGGGGTTTCCCCCAACGGCTTTTGAGGCCGTCGTGTCTGCCTGTTTCACCACCCCGGCTCGCACCAACCGCCCAACGACCAACAGGAATAATAGCACGTCGGTCTGGCCGCGTTCAATTCGGCGAACGCTTGAATGGGTAAGCCGCCCCCCTGCCCTGCTACTCCGTTGGCCTGGAATGCTCGAACTTGGGAGCGCCCCTGTACGCGGGCACGTTGAGTTCGCCCTGCCGGCTGATCGTAATACCCAACCCCAGGGCCCGCAGGCCTTCCAGCAGCCCTCCGCGGATGTTGAGAGCACCCTCCAGCGTGGCCGGGTCGCCCAGCGCCACGACCGTGAACGGGCCCGTGAGCCGTGCCAAGTCTACCACCACGGTCCCCCCGACCTGGCCGAAGCCGGTGGTGGCTATTACCCGCTGATCGTTCACGGCAACGGCCTCCGCGCCGGCTGCCCACAGCTCGTTGATGACGCTCACCAGATCCTGGTAGGTCACAACAACCGGGCTGCTGCCCGCCGGGTTGCTCTTGGCGTCCTCAAGGCGCACGACGATCCCCGGGCCTTTCATCGGCTTCAGCCCTGCGAGCACGCGGAGGCTCTCCAGTTCCTTGCTCATCGCCGCCGCCAGGGTGCGGCCCTCTACGGTGGCCTGCTCGTACTCTGCAAGTCGCCGCTGCATCTCACCAACCTTGCGCTCCAGCGCCACCCGCACCTCGCGCTCCTGCCGCAGCAGCGTCGCCAGAGCGTACACGTTGCGGGTGGGCACCTCCGGCTGCGCGCTCAGGTACCGGCTTGCCCTGAACTGGACCACAAACAGGAACCCGATTCCCAGCAGCACCGCCGCCGCAACAACCTGCGGACCGCTGACACGCCCGAAGGGTCGCGCTCTCATGGCTGAACTCCTCCTGTGCCGTTGGCGCGGCTGCCTGTCTCGGATGCGGACCGCGCCGGAATCCATGACGCGGTCTTCGGGCCCAGCAGCCCCTCGACGGCCTCGACGACCTCGGCGCCTGCCACCACGCTGATACCGCGAGCCTGCATCCGCACCTGCCTGCCCTCCGAGACCACCGTCAACAGCACCGGGCGGTCACCGCCATGGCGCGCGAGCAGGTCCCGCAGGCGGCGCATCCCCTCCTCCCCGTGCCGGTCGGCGTCCACGAGGACGTGCAGCACCGCCTCGCCCTGAGGACCTGGCCCTGACGGACCGGCCACGAGCGCAGATACCGCGTCGGCCAGCACCTTCACCTGCTGCTCGGACGAATCCAGGCGCCCGCGCACAACCACGATCGCGTCACGGCGAATCTCCGCGTGGCTCTGTTCGTACGTCTTGGGGAACACGATCACCTCGGCGCTGCCGGTGGCGTCCTCCAGCGTCAGGAAGGCCATCGCGGCGCCGTTCTTCGTCGTGGTGCGCTTCAGTGCCGTTATCAGCCCTCCGATGACGACGTCGCTCCGATCACGTAGTTCCGGCAGTTGGGCGACCGTTGCGGTCACGCGCGCGGCCAGCGCGTCGCGGACGTGCGTCAGGGGATGGTCCGAGACGTACATGCCGAGCATGTCGCGCTCCATCGCCAGGAGCTCGGCCTTGGAGAATTCCTCGACCCCGGCCTGTTGCGCTACGACCGGAGATAGCGGCGCGACTTCGCCCGCGTCGAAAAGCCCGGTCTGTGCCCCTGCCCGTGCCTGGCGCTGGCCGCCGGCCAGGACGGCTTCGGCCTGCCGCAGCATCGTGGCGCGAGTACGGCCCAGCGAGTCGAGGGCACCGGCCTTCACCAGGCTTTCCAGCACCCGCCGGTTCACGACGCGACCGTCCACGCGCATCACCAAATCTTCGAGGGACGAAAACGGACCCCCCTGCGTGCGCGCCCTCACGATGGCCTCCACCGCGCCGCCGCCGACGTTCTTGATGGCGGCCAGGCCGAACCGGATAGCGTTGCCGGCCACGGTGAAGGTGTCCGCCGACGCGTTCACGTCCGGGGGTAGCACGCGGATGCCCATGCGTTCGCACTCGGAGACCGCGGCCGCGACCTTGGCCATCCAGTCCTGTCCCTGCGCTTCGGTGGTCAGCACCGCGGCCATGTACTCGGCGGGGAAGTTGGACTTGAGGTACGCGGTCTGGTAGGCAATCAACCCGTAGCACGCCGCGTGCGCCCGGTTGAAGCCGTAACGCGCGAACGGCTCGAACTGCTCCCATATCTGATCTATCTTCCGCTTGGACACGCCGCGCTTGCGGGCACCTGCAATGAACTGCTCCCGCTGGGCCTCCAGCTTGTCCTTGATCTTCTTGCGTATCGCGTAGCACAGGACGTCTGCCTCGGCCAGGGTGTAGCCGGCCACCGCCTGGCAGACCGCCATCACGTCTTCCTGGTAGACCATCACGCCGTAGGTCTCACCCAGCACCGCCTCCAGCGAGGGATGCAGGTAGGAAATCGGCTCCTGCCCGTGCTTGCGGCGTATGTAGGACGGGATGTTGGCCATCGGCCCGGGCCGGAACAGGGCCACCATCGCCATGATGTCCTCTATCCGGGTGGGCCTCAGCTCCTTCAGGTGACGGGTCATGCCCGCGCCTTCGAGTTGGAAGATGCCCACGGTCTCGCCGCGCGACAGCAGATCGAAGGTGGCCCGATCGTCAAGGGGGATGGCCTTGAGGTCAATCCGAACCCCACGCACCGCTTCGATGATCTTGAGGGCCCGGTCCAGGATCGTCAGGTAGGAAAGGCCCAGGAAGTCCATCTTGAGGAGCCCGATCTGATCAACTGCCCCCATGTCGTATTGGGTCATCACCAGATCGCCCTTGGTGGCGCGCTGGAGCGGCACGAGATCAATCAGCGGGTCGCGCGATATGATTACGCCCGCAGCATGGGTGCTGGCGTGGCGCGCTACGCCCTCCAGCTTCTGAGCCAGCCCGATCAGGCGGCCGACCGCGGGCGTCTCCTCGGAAGAGCGGCGCAGCTCGGGGTCGGCCCGCAGGGCCTCGTCGAGGGCCGCGTTGAAGGGTATTAGTTTAGCGATCCGATCCACATCCGAGTAGGGCAGCCCCATGACCCGGCCTATGTCCCGGACCGCCTGGCGGGCACCCATGGTCCCGAAGGTAATGATCTGCGCCACGTGGTCGGCGCCGTACTTTTCAATCACGTACCGTATGACCTCGTCGCGCCGGCTGTCCATGAAATCCACGTCAATATCCGGCATCGTGTACCGCTCGAGGTTGAGGAACCTCTCGAACGGAAGCCGGTAGTGAAGCGGGTCCACATCTATGACGCCCAGCGTGTAGAGCACGAGGCTACCTGCGGCCGATCCGCGGACGGTGGTCAGGATGCCCCGGCGCCGCGCAAACGAGACGAAATCCCAGACAATAAGGAAGTAAGCGGCGTAGCCCATCAGCGCGATCACGCGCAGCTCCTCGTCGAGGCGTGAGCGCTGCGCCTGGGTGGGTCGGCCGTACAGGCGATGGAGGCCCTCCTCGCAGAGCCGCCGCAGGTAGGCGTCGGGCGTCTCGCCTTCCGGCACCGGGAAGTGCGGGAGCTTGAGCTTGCCCAACTCCAGCTCCAGCCCAACGCGGCCGGCGATCTCCAGCGGCGCACGCAACGCCTGGCCCAGTCCCGGGAACCGCGCCGCCATCTCCTCGGCGCTCTTCAGGTAGAACTCGGGGGTATCGCCCATCCTGGGCTTGTCCGTGGCTGAGAGCGCCACGTTCATCTGGATGCACATCAGCGCGTCCTGGGCATCGGCCTCGTCGCGGCGCACGTAGTGGACGTCGTTCGTCGCGACTAGCGGCAGGTCCAGTTCCGCGGCCAGGCGGAGCATGCCCCGGATGTTGACCTGCTGCTCCGGGAGACCGTGGTCCTGCACCTCCAGGTAGTAGTTGCCCGGACCCAGGATCTCGCGGTAGGCAGCGGCCGCCTCGCGGGCCGCGGCGTAGTCGTCGCGAACTAGCGCGCGCGAAACCTCGCTCTGCAGGCAACCCGACAGCCCCACCAGCCCTCGGCTGTGTCGGGCCAGGAGTTCGCGATCGATGCGCGGCTTGTAGTAGAAGCCGTCCAGGTGCGCAACGGTGGTCAGACGCAGTAGGTTGCGATAGCCCTCGAGGTCGGTCGCCAGCAGGACCATGTGGTAGGGGGTTGAGTCGAGCCTGGGGTCGCGGTCACTGTGGCGGCGGGGAGCCACGTACGCTTCGACGCCCAGGATCGGGGTGAGGCCGTGATGGCGCGCCCGAAGATAGAACTCCACCGCGCCGTACATGGTCCCGTGATCGGTGATCGCGATCGCCGGCATCCCCATCCCGGAGGCAGCGCGCATCAACTGGTCTATGCGGGCGGCACCGTCCAGCAGGGAGAACTCGGTGTGCAGATGGCAGTGGACAAAGGGATCGGACATGGGCTCACGGGCATTGTAGCACAGGCTCAGGCGGCGGAGGTGTCGCTGGCAGAGGTGCCGTTGACAGAGGTGTCGCGCTTCAGGAGTGCTGCGCCCGGCCTCGACGCAGCGTCACAACGACGTGCACGTGGCCGGTCTGCGGCAGCACGTCCACCGGCTCCACGGCAACGGTCTGATACCCGACCCGCCCCCAGCGGACGAGATCACCCGCGCATGTTGCCAGCGATCGCGCCAGGTACACCACCCGAGGAACGCGCGCTGAAGCCACACTCTGGACCGTCGCGTCGTCGAGGCCGGGGCCCCGGGCGGTCACGACCACGGCGTCCGGGCGGCCGCGGGTGGCCATCTTCGCCAGGACCCGGAGCGGGTTGCGGGCGTAGAACACAGCGTTGGCGATGCCGTTCCACTCGGCCGCCTTCCAGGCGTCGGTCATCGCCTGGCGGTTGGGGATCACACCGGTCACCTGGGCGGCGTCTCGAGCGAGCGCCAGCGCCAGCAGCGGCGTCGCGGCAGTTAGGTCGAGCGCGGTCTCGTTGGCGCGGAGCGCCGCGGCCTGCCGGACGGCCTCAATCAGCAGGGGCAGGGCGCTTGGGTTGGGAGGTATCTCCGTGGCCGGCCGCAGCACCACCCGAAGCCCTGCAACCTCCTCGACGATGCTGTCGCGACCCCAGAGCAGGCGCAGCCGGGGTCCCAGCAGTTCTGGGGCCGGTCCTGGCTGGACCGTGCTCAGGATGCCGACAAGCCCGCTCACCCGGCCAGCGATGGCGTGCACAAGCGGCGCCGCATCCCGGAGGGGCCTCGCGATAGATAGCGTCAGCAACGCCTCCCCGGTGGCAAATGACGCCAGTCCCAGCACGCCCCTCGCGAGGCCGGTGCCGCTCGTCCGGTCGTGGATCGGCAACCGGAGAGCGCGCACCGCGCCGCGGACGGCATGCAGGATCGCCTCGTTCGCAGGGTGTTGCACAGGACACTGGGAGATGTCTATCACCCGGTCCGAGGCGATGGCGCGGTAGCCGACGACCACGGTTCCCTCTCTCTCGGCGAACGCCGCGCGGAGGGTGCTGCGATACGCCCAGGCATCTCCCCCGACGGTCTCGCGCACGACGTCGCGGTGGATGCCGGCGTGCTCCTTCAGGAAGTCCTTCACGAGCGTGGTCTTGAGGCGGCGCTGCGCCTCGGGCAGCAGGTGCTGCCACTGGCATCCACCACACCGGCCGAAGTGGGGGCACCGGGCCACCACGGTGCTGGCCGACTTGCGCAGCAGCGCCACCAGGCGGCCCTGGGCGCGGCGGCCGCCCCTGGTCACCTCGACCACGGCCTCCTCGCCGGGCACGCCGAACGGCACCGCAAGCAGGACAGGCCCCAGGCGCGCTACGGCCACGCCGTCCGGGCCCATTGCTGATAGGCGGACCGTCAACCGCTCGCCGACGTGCAACGTGCCCAGGCCGCCACGCCGGGGATGCCGCGTGGGTGGCCCTGCCCTGGGAACAAGGCGGGCGGTGCGCGGCATCAGGACAGCCGCTCCCGTAGCAGGCGGTTGGCCACCTCCGGGTTGGCGCGGCCGCCGGTGGCACGCATCACCTGTCCCACCAGGAACGGCAGCGCGCGCACCTTGCCTGCGCGGATCTCGGCCGCGGGTCCGGGGTGACCGGCTATGACCTGGTCCACGACTTCGCGCAGCGTGGCCTCGTCGCTGATCTGCCGCAGGCCCCGGGCCTCCACGACGGCTTCGGGCTCCTGATCGCGGGCGATAATCTCCACCAGGATGTCCTTCGCGGTCCGGCCGCTAACGGTTCCCTCCTCCACGAGCCGGAGCAGGGCCGACAGACGCGCTGGGGTGAGCGCGATTTGGTCAATCTCCACGCCGTGCTCGTTCAGGTAGGCAGCCACCGCGCCGGACAGCCAGTTGGCTACCACCTTGGGCGGCGGCCCCAGGGCCACCGTCTCCTCGAAGAACCTGGCCATCGCCGGCGTAGCCGTGATCAGGTCGGCGTCGTAGGGCGGCAGTCCGAAGTTGGCGATCAGCCGATCGCGGCGCGCCGCGGGCAGTTCAGGGAGCGCCTCGCGGATGGCCGCCACCCACGCCCCGTCCACGTCCAGGGGAACGAGGTCGGGCTCCGGGAAGTACCTGTAGTCCTCGGCCTCCTCCTTCGATCGCGAGGCGAACGTGACGCTGCGCCGCTCGTCCCAGTGCCGCGTCTCCTGCACAACGGTCTCCCCTCGGGCGAGCACCTCGCGCTGCCGGACGGCCTCGAACGCGAGCGCCCGCTCCACTGCGCGGACCGAGTTCATGTTCTTCACCTCGGTGCGCACTCCTGGCGGGCCGCCTGGGAACTGGAGTGACAGGTTCGCATCGCAGCGCAGCGTCCCTTCCTCCATCCGGCAGCTGCTCACCTCAGCGAACTGAAGCAGGCGGCGAAGCGCGTTCAGGAACTCGCGGGCCTCGCCCGGAGAGCGGAGGTCGGGCTCGGTCACGATCTCCATCAGCGGCACGCCCGACCGGTTGTAGTCCACAAGACTGGGCGAGGCGCCTCCGGTGCTAGGGGGGTGGACGAGGCGCGCGGTGTCTTCTTCCAGGTGGACGCGGCGGATGGCAACACGCCGCGGCCGGCCGCCGGATGGAATCTCCAGCGAGCCACCGGTCGCCAGCGGAGGGTGATCGGCGTACTGGTACTGCGATATCTGGTAGTTCTTCGCCAGATCGGGATAGTAGTAGTTCTTCCGGTGGAACCGGCTGCTGGAGTGCACCTGACAACCCAGCGCCACCGCCGCGCGCAGCCCCAGCTCCACCGCCTTCCGGTTGAGCACGGGCAGTGATCCCGGCAGGCCAAGGCACACCGGACAGACGAGCGTGTTGGGAGGCGCGCCGAACTCCGTCGCGCACCCGCAGAACATCTTGGACGCTGTCAGGAGCTGGACGTGGATCTCGAGCCCTATGACAACCTCGCGGGTTCCGTCGCCGGTGCCGGTCGGATCCGTGGGCTCAGGCCTATCCATGGCTCAGGCCTCCGGCGCGTGCCGCAGGTGCCAGGAAGTCGCCTGCTGGTAGGCGTATCCTGCCTGCAGCAGCGTCGCCTCGTCGAACGCCCGACCCACGAGCTGCATCCCTATCGGCAGGCCGGCGCTGAACCCGCACGGCAGCGCCAGACCGGGCAGGCCGGCCAGGTTCACAGGAATCGTGAAGATGTCCGACATGTACATTCGCAGCGGGTCGTCCACGCGCTCTCCGATGGCGAAGGGAAGGGTCGGAGAGGTCGGCATCACCACGATGTCCACCCGCTCGAACGCGCGATCGAAGTCGCGCGCCACCAGGGTGCGAACCTTCTGGGCCTTGATGTAGAACGCCTCGTAGTAGCCGGCGGAAAGCGCGTAGGTCCCCAACATGATCCTGCGCTTGACCTCGGCGCCGAACCCTCTCTGCCGGGTCCGCGTGACCATCTCAAAGAGATCATCCGAGCCATCCCGCATCCCGTACCTGACCCCATCGTACCGTGCCAGGTTCGAGGATGCCTCGGCCGGCGCGATCAGGTAGTACGTTGGAAGCGCGGCGTCCAGCGTGGGGAGCGCGATCTCCTCGACCCGGAAGCCCAGGTTGTCGAAGGTGTCCAGCGCGGCCCTGACCGCCTCCGCCACGCCGGCGTCCACCCCGGAGCCGAATGCCTCAGCCGGCACGCCCAGGCGGACCCCCTGCCGCGGTTGGTCGGTCGTGCCCAGGAAGTCGGGCACAGGGACGTCGGCCGAGGTGGAGTCGCGAGGATCGGCTCCGGCTATGACGTTCAGAAGCAGGGCGCAGTCGGCCACATCCCTTGCGAACGGCCCGATCTGATCCAGGGAGGAGGCAAACGCCACAAGCCCGTACCTCGAGACCCGGCCGTAGGTGGGCTTCAGGCCGACCACCCCGCAGAAGCCGGCGGGCTGCCGGATCGAGCCGCCGGTGTCGGAGCCCAACGCCAGGGGCACGTATCCCGCGGCCAACGCGGCAGCCGAGCCGCCGCTGGAACCTCCGGGAACGCGACTGAGATCCCAGGGGTTGCGGGTGGGCCCGAACGCGGAGTTCTCAGTGGAAGACCCCATTGCGAACTCGTCCAGGTTGGTCTTGCCGATGATTACCGCGCCGGCTTGGCGCAGCCGGGCAATCGCCGTTGCGTCGTAGGGGGGGAGCCAGCCCTCGAGGATCCGCGATCCGCATGTGGTCGGGGTGCCCCGCGTGCACATGTTGTCCTTCACCGCAACCGGAATCCCGGCGAGTGGGGGCAGCACTTCGCCGGCCGCGCTCTGCCGGGCACGGGCATATCGGCCGTCCCACTCGGCCGCCTCCTTGCGGGCGCGCTCGGCGTCAACGTGGAGAAAGGCGTGAAGCTTTGGATCGCGCAGCGCGATACTTTCGAGCGCCGCGGCGATGACCTCTGAGGGCCGCAGCGTTCCTGCGGCATAGGCGGCCCGTAGGGCCCGTGCGGACTCCCAGGAGGGCTCTGCCATCCCGGCCCCCTACTCCGGCTCGAGCACCCGCGGGACCCGGAAGAACCCCTGCTCGTGCGCCGGGGCCTCTGCCAGGACCTCGTCGCGCGAGAGGCACGGGGATGGCAGGTCCTCTCGGAGGACGTTGACTATCGGGAGCACGTGCGATGTCGCGGGAATGCCATCTATCGAGACGGCGTCCAGTCGCGCGCAGTACTCGAGGATGCGGCCGAGTTGCCCGGCGAACCTCTCGTGTTCCTCGTCGGTCAGCGCCAGGCGGGCCAGGCGCGCCACGTGCTCAACGGTTGCCCGCTCGATCGCCATCCGCCACCTCCCGGGATCAGTTCGAACCGCGCAGCCGCGGATCCAGTATATCCCGGAAGGCGTCTCCCAGCAGGTTCCATCCGAGCGTGAACAGGAACAGCGCGGCGCCGGGGAAGACCACGGTGTACCAGAACTGGAAGGCGTTGCCGGCGGCACCCAGAATCCAGCTCCGCGAGAGACTGATGATCTGCCCCCAGTCCGAGTAGCCGACCGGCGCGCCCAGCCCCAGGAAACTCAGCGCCGCCGCCGCCACCACGATGCTCCCCATGTCCAGCGTGGAGACAACGAGCACCGGGTAGATGCTGTTGGGCAGCACGTGCCTGGCAATGACCTTGAGGTCGCTCGCGCCCAGCGCCCTGGCCGCTTCTATGAAGTCGCGCTCGCGGACCGAGAGGACCTCCCCCCGCAGTAGCCGGGCGTATCCGGGCCAGCTTACCAGCGCCAGGGCGAACATCACCTTCTCCAGCCCCGGTCCGAGAATCGCGACGACGACCACGGCCAGGATGAGGCCTGGAAACGCCAAGAAGACGTCCACGATGCGCATCATGATCTCGTCGAGACGGCCGCCGTAGTATCCCGAGATGCCACCCAGCACGATGCCGATGGTGACAGCGGTGGCCACGACCGCCAGCCCCACGCGAAACGCGGTGCGCGCGCCCCATACGAGCCCGTAGAAGATGTCGAACGCCTGCTCGGTCGTGCCGAGCGGATGGCCGGGCCGTGGTGGCCGCGGATCAGGGCTGTAGCCCTCGTGGGGCATCATGTAGGGATCTCGTGCCCCCTCCTTCGGGGGGGCGATGACCGGTGCCAGCACCGCGGTAAGCACGAAGGCCACAATGATGGCCAGCCCCAGCATGGACAGTGGATTGCGCCGGAGCCTGCGCCAGGCCATCTGCCAGGAACTCAGCGTCCTGGGATGGGCGGGCTGCCCTGCCGCGGCTTCGTGGAGGGCCCCCTGAGTCGTCATCGCAGCCGGATGCGGGGATCTATCAACGCGTAGAGGATGTCGGCTGTCAGGTTGCCCATCACCAGCAGCAGCGCATTGAACAGGGCAAAACCGGCGACCGCGGCCGCATCGAGCTGGATCGCGGCGTTCACGCCCCAGAGCCCAATCCCGGGATAGCCGTAGACCGTCTCCGTGATTGCCACGCCGTTGAGGAGCCCCACGAACAGCAGGGCGGACAGCGTCACGACCGGAATCATGGCGTTCTTGCGCGCGTGCTTGTTGACCACGACCCCGCTGTCCAAACCCTTTGCCCGCGCGGTTCGCACGTAGTCCTGGCGCAGCGTCTCCAGCATCGAGGACCGGGTCACGCGCACGAGCGTCGCACAGCTAACCAGGCTCAGGGTCAACACCGGCAGCGCAAGGTGGCGCAGCGCGTCCACGAAGATCCAGAGCTGGCCATTCAGCAGGGCATCCACGGTCATCAGCCGCGTATAGGGGCGGAACTGCTGGGAGAGCACGTACATGTTGGGCTCCAGCGAGAGGCGCCCTGGAGGGAAGATCTGCCAGGCACCGTAGAACACCATCAAGAGCAGGAGGCCCCACACGAAGGTAGGCATAGAGGTCCCGCTGATGGCGAAGAAACGGGAGAAGTGATCCACAAGGCGGTCGCGGTGCACCGCCGAAAGCGTCCCCAACCATATCCCAACAACAATGATGGGTACGACCGCGAAGATTGTCAGCTCCAGGGTCGCCGGGAAGAAGGTGGCGATCGCCTTCGCAACCGGCATCTTGGCGGTCTCCGACCACCCCAGGTCGCCCCGCACCACGCGGCCCAGCCAGCCCACGTACTGGCTGTGGAACGGCTTGTCCAGACCGTGCATGCGGATGATGCTGTCCACGGCGCGGAGCTGGCGCGGGTCGGTCACGTACAGCGCGGCCCGCATCTGCGGGGAGAGCATCTGTAGCAGCCCGAATATCAGGAGGGTTACCCCAAAGGCAACAAGGGGCAACAGGATCAACCGCCGGACGACGAATGCCGTCATGGGAGTCCCGTAGTGGGGATCGGGAGGAAGTATCCCCCCGATCCCCGCTTGGGCTTGGCTATCCCTTGAAGATCGTGTAGTAGTACGTCCCCGGGAACACCGGGTTGTTGTACCATCCCCTCACCCAGGAGCGCTGCACTCGGAACACTACCTGGTTCACCGGCGAGACCGACGGCGCCAGCTCGAAGAACTTCTGGTTGATCTGGTAGTACAGCGCCTGGCGCTTGTCCCGGTTGGTCTCCTTGATCGCCTGCATGATGAGCCGGTCCAGCTCCTCGTTCTTGAACCGCTGGGCCTGGGGGAACGTGCCGTCGCTGTGCAGGAAGTGGAAGGCGAAGTTGTGGGGGTCCGGGTAGTCGGCGACCCAGCCCACCCAGAAGACGGGCAGCTTGCCGTCGTTCATCGCCGCCAGATAGGAAGCCCAAGTGATGCCCCGGACATCCAGCCGGAACTTGGGGTTCAAAGCCTCAACGCCGTCCTTCAGGATCCGCGCGCCGACCTCGCGGACGACGTTGCCGGTGTTGTACAACACGGTCGCCCTGAACCCGCGCTCCCACACCTGGCCTCCCCACGCCTCCCTGAACTCGGCGATGGCCTTCTCGCGGCTGAAGGAGAAGTACTCCCTCTTCGCGTCGAAGCCCAGCATGCCCGGTGGTATCACGCCTTTGGGCAGTGTGCCCTGATTGCGGAAGGCGTCCTGCAAGAACGTGGCATAGTCGAAGGCATAGGCGAACCCGCGCCGGACCCGGATGTCCGAGAAGAAGTTGGCGGGGATACCGGCACCGTCCAGCCGTCCGCTGCCCACGTCGGGATTGCCTCGGGTGTCAATGTCGACCGTGAAGAAGAACGCGTCGGTGCGCAACCACGGCAGGTTGTCAATGATCCGGATGTTCGGGTCTCCCTCTACCTGCGGCTGCTCACGCCGCGTGATCGCGATGCTGTCGGCATCGCCGGCCTTGAGCATGAGGATGCGGGTAGCGGTCTCGTCAATGCTGCGAAACACGACCCGGCTCAACCTGGCCGGCGTGCGCCAGTATCCGTCGTTGCGTACGAGGATTACCTGCTTGCCGGCCCGATCCCACCGCTCGAGCTTGAACGGCCCGGTGCCGTTGGCCTTCTCGAAGAAGGCGCTGGACTCTTTCTTGAGGTTGTTGTAGCGGGCCATCGTCGCGGCGGTCCCGTCCCAGTCCCCGTTGGCCGCGGCCCACTTCTTGGACACCACGCTGGACCACAGCGCCATGATGCTCAGGAAGGGGCCGAAGGGCTCCTTCAGCGTGACAACCACGCTGTTGCCCTTGACCTGCACCGCGCGCTCCAGGTCCGAGAACTTCAGCACAAGGTTGCCCTTGTCGTCGCGGGTCTTGGTCATGCCCAGGATCGGCTCCAGGAGCAGGGAAGTAGGGCCACCGTCACGGTCAATGAGCAGGAACCGCCGCAGCGAGTAGGCGGCATCCTCTGCGGTCATCGGCGTCCCGTCGTGGAACTTCACGCCCTCCCGGATCGGAAACGTGTAGGTCTTGCCATCAGCCGAGACCAGCCCGTTCTGCACGCTGGGCACGGTCGTGGCAATACGGGGGACGAAGCGATCGGTGCGGCCGCCGTCGTAGAAGATCAGCGGCTCGTAGACGTTGAAGATTATCGTGTGGCTCGAAGTGTCGTAGGCCCACGCGTAGTCGAAGGTGTCCCAGTCACCGAAGCTGACCTGGATGAAGGTGTCCGGATTCTTCACAGCCTGCCCCGTGGCGGTACCTGTCAGTCCCGCGAGGGACAGCGACAGCGTCAACGCGAGCAGGATAAGCCCCTGCCTCCGCACTAGTCTCATCTGTCACCCTCCTGTCAGTCTGTCTCTTCGGTCTGTCTCTTCAGTCTGTCTCTCTCGTACCAGGCCCGAAAGTTACTCGCCCGCCCTCAGCCGTCCTGGCGCGCTGGCGGGCGGGCGTAATGCGGTACGTAGCGATCGGCTATTACGCTGGCGCCTTGAGCACGGCCGCCTTGCTGCGCTGGTGCTTGAACGGCTGAACCGGACATGCCACATAGTGCCCATCCGCCACGTCCACCATTGGTGGTTCGTTCACACGACAGGACTCAACGGCATAGAGACACCGGGTGTGGAAGCGGCAGCCCTTGGGAGGATTGGAGGGGCTGGGCACGTCGCCTGGCAGGATGATCCGCTCGCGGCGCATCCCCGGGTCGGGAATCGGCACGGCCGACAGCAGCGCCTCGGTGTAGGGGTGCTGCGGATTGGCGAAGAGCTCTTCGACCGGGCACACCTCCACTATCTTGCCCAGGTACATCACCGCGACCCGATCGCTTATGTGCTTGACCACCGAGAGGTCGTGCGCGATGAACAGGTAGGTCAGCCCGAACTCCTTCTGCAGCTCCTCCAGGAGGTTCAGGACCTGCGCCTGGATCGAGACGTCCAGCGCGGAGACCGGCTCGTCGCAGATGATGAGCTTGGGATTGACCGCCAGGGCCCGGGCGATGCCAATCCGCTGCCGCTGCCCGCCGCTGAACTCGTGCGGGTAGCGGTTGGCGTGGTAGGGCGAGAGGCCGACCACCTCGAGCAGTTCCTGAACCCGGCGCACCTTGTCTTTGCCCCGCGCCAGGTTGTGGATCTCGAGCGGCTCGCCGACGATGTCACCGACGGTCATGCGGGGGTTGAGCGACGAGTACGGGTCCTGGAAGATGATCTGCAGGTCACGCCGCATCCGGCGCAGCTCTTCCTTGCCGAGAGAGAAGATGCTCCGCCCTTCGAACACCGCCTCTCCGGCGGTGGGCTCCATGAGCCGCAGTATGACGCGGCCGGTTGTCGTCTTGCCGCATCCGGACTCGCCCACCAGCCCGAGCGTCTCGCCGGTCTTGATGAAGAACGACACGTCGTCCACGGCCTTTACGGCCCCGACCTGCTTCTGGAAGATGAACCCTTTGGTAATGGGGAAGTACTTGCGGAGGTTGCGCACCTCCAGGATGACCTCGCCCGCTGTCCCAGTAATCACATCCTACCTCCTACGCTCTCCGCGTCGAGGCCAACAGTCCCGCCGCCTCGGCCGCCCGCTTCTCTTCCCCGGTCGCGTGGTCGGTGTACAGATAGCACTTCGCGTAGTGCCCGGCCTGGATGTCCACGTCCGGCGGGTCCTCCTGGACGCAGATCTCCATGGCAAACGGGCAGCGCGGGGCGAAGGGACAGCCCGGGGGAAGGTCAATCAGACTTGGGGGCTGGCCCTCGATGGGAATCAGCCGCTCCCTGCGCTCGTGCAGCTTCGGGATCGAGTGCAGCAGGCCCCAGGTGTAGGGGTGCTTCGGGTCCCGGAAGACGCGCTTCACGTCGGTGTGCTCCACCGGCTTGCCGGCGTACATCACCACCACGTTGTCGGTCATCTCGGCCACCACGCCCAGGTTGTGGGTGATGACGATCACCGACATGTGGAACTCCTGCTGGAGCTCGCGGATCAGGTCCAGGATCTGGGCCTGGATCGTCACGTCCAGCGCGGTGGTGGGCTCGTCGGCGATCAGGATCGAGGGATTGCACGACAGCGCCATGGCGATCATCACGCGCTGCCGCATGCCGCCGCTGAACTGGTGCGGGTAGTCCTTGACGCGCTCCCTGGCCAGCGGGATCTTGACCCGCTCGAGCATCTCCGCGGCACGATCCCAGGCGGTCTTCTTGTCGAGCTTCTGGTGAAGGATGACCGCCTCGGCGATCTGCTCGCCTATGGTCAACACCGGGTTGAGAGACGTCATGGGCTCCTGGAAGATCATGGCGATCCGGTTGCCCCGGATGTGACGCATCTCCTCGTCGGACAGCGTCAGCAGGTTACGGCCTTCAAACCAGATCTCGCCCTCTACTATCTTGCCCGGAGGTGTGGGGATGAGCCGCATGACCGACAGCGCGTGCACGCTCTTGCCGCATCCCGACTCGCCCACGATCCCCAGCGTCTCGCCCTTCGCCAGGTCGTAGGTGAGCCCGTCCACGGCCCGCACCACGCCCTCGTCGGTGTGAAAGTAGGTCTTCAAGTTCCTAACAGAAAGCAGCGGCTCTGCCACGCGCCTCACCTCTCAGTAATCTTCCCGAATCTTCTCCGCGGGACGGGTGTTTCCTCCTCCGGGCTCCGCAGACCTTGTGCTTCCTCCTGCAGGCTCCGCGGTGCTACTGGTCCGCCCACCGCCACTCCCAGACGTTCCAGGGCAGGTAGTACGTCCCCAACCCCACCGGCTTTACGTTCCGCATGGCCTTGGGGAAGGTGGTCAGGTCGAGCCGGAAGTAGAGCGACAGGCTCGGCAGTTCCTCCGCGAAGATCTCCTGCTGCTTCCGCAGCAGCGCTGAGCGCTTCTCCACGTCCAGCTCGGCGATTATCTGATCCCAGATCTGGTCGTTCTCGGCGTGGCGCCAGCCAACGCGGTTGTTGCCCGACCAGTTGTTGGCAAGTGTCGGGATGCCGATGCTGTGAAACCTGTCGTGGGGCACCGACTCCGGCGTGAACAGGCTGGCGTACATCGCCATGTGCGGGAACTGCCGCCGGGTCGTGTAGGTCCCGAAGAATACCGAGGCCGGCCGGTTGCTGATGCGCACGTCAATGCCGACCTGACGGAGCTGCTCCTTTATGATCTGCTGGATCTGCTCGCGGATGGCGTTGCCCGCCGTGGTGGAGATCTCCAACTCAAGGCGCTTCCCGGTGCCGTCGCGCAGGTAGCCGTCCGGGCCGGGCCGGAATCCCGCCTCGGCCAGGAGCGATCGCGCCCTTGCCGGGTCGAGGTCGTACTTCTTCACATTGGGGTTGGCCGCGGGATGCCCGGGCGCCATCCACGAGTTCGCCACGGGCTGCCGGCCGCCGGAGCACGAGACCTCGGCGAGGGCCTTCCGGTCCAGCGCGTAGGCGACCGCCTGCCGCACGCGCTTGTCCTTCAGCCACACGTCATCCAGGTTGAAGTCAATCCGTTCCCAGACCATGGCCTCACGGTAGTTGGCCTTCACCCGGGGCGCCCGCTCTGCAATCTGCTCCATCTGCATGCAGGAGAAGTTGCTGATCTCCGTGGCGTCCACGCCGCCCGAGATCGCGTTGGCCTGCAGCACCGTGCTGTCGAGGATGAACCGCACGGTCAGCTTCTTGATCGCCGGCGCGCCCAGGGGCCACTTCTCGTGGGCCTCGAAGCTCATGTGGCTGCCCGCCACCCACTCGGTCATGCGGTAGGGTCCGTTCGCAACCGGCAGCCGGAAGTACGGCTCGGCCCGCAGGTTGGCTGGGTTGGACAGATAGGGACGCTCAAGCAGATGGCGCGGCAGCGGGTACGGCTGGCCGAACGGCTCGCTGCCGGCGAACGGCCAGAGCTCGTTCCACTGGACCACCATCTCGTAAGGATCGTTGATATTGGTGACCAGGATGTTGTCCACCTTGTTCAAGACGAATCGGGCGGTCGAGGGCGTGCGCGGGTTGCGCAGCATGCCGTAGGTGAACCGCCAGTCCAGCGCGGTGACGGGCTTCCCGTCGTGCCAGGTGAAGCCGCGCTTGAGCTTCCAGATGACGCGCATCTTGTTGTTGGGGAGAACCTGCCAGTCGCCGTCCTTCAGCGTCGGGAGCTTCTCGGCCATTACGGGAACACGCACCCACTTCTCGTTGAAGGGCGCCGCGTACCCGAAGATCACGTTGTGGATGACGCCGGTTGCGGCCATGATCGAGAACGGACCAATGATATCCGGCTCTTGCGCCATACCAATCGTCACAATGTCGCGACGCTGCTGGGCCTGTGCGACCGGCCCCGCGGCGGACAGCGCGATCAGGACACTCAACACGAGAACGCTCACGCGAAGCACAACCCGCTCCATGCTAATCCCCCCTCCCAGCCAGATTACCCCTCAGAGCACACAACCTGCCTGCTTCCCATGCCTACGTCTTCAGCCGCGGGTCGAGCGCGTCGCGCAGCCCGTCCCCGAGGAAGTTGAACGACAAGACCGTGATAAAGATGAACAGCCCTGGGAAGACCGCCAGCCACGACGCCTTCAACAGGTACTCCTGCGCGCGCTGGAGCATGTTGCCCCACGACGGTATCGGCGGCTGGATCCCCAACCCCAGATACGACAGGCCCGACTCCGACAGGATCGCGGTCCCCACCGTCAGCGTCGCAGCCACGATCACCGGCGCAAGCGCGTTTGGAATGAGGTGCCGCAGGATCAGCCGGGCCTCCGAGGCGCCCATCGCACGCCCTGCCTCCACGAAGTCCTGGCTCTTCAGCGACAGGATCTGCCCGCGCACCAGCCGCGCCACGGTGGTCCATCCGAACAGGGTGAAGATCAGCACGATCCTGCCCACCCCTCCGCCCGGGATGAGCGCGGCGAGGATGAGGTAGAGCGGCAGGAGCGGGATCGCGATCAGCATGTCCACCAGCCGCATGAGCACGCTGTCCACCCACCCGCCGTAGAAACCGGCGACCGCGCCCACGAGAGAGCCCACGATCGAGATGGAGACCGCTGTCACGTACCCTACGACGAGAGAGATGCGCCCGGCGTACATGATGCGCGTCAGCACGTCGCGACCCAGTTCGTCGGTCCCGAAGACGTTCCCGGTCAATCCGGGTTGCATCCAGCGCGCATCGAGGCTGATGCGGTCGAAGGGATGGGGTGCGATCCACGGCGCCAGCACCGCCATGAGCGTCAACAGGAGGCAGGCGGTGCCGCCTATCATCGCCAGCCGGTGCTTTAGGAAACGGCGCCAGGCGATCTGCCAGTACGACTGCCCTACGGCGTAACCTGCGGCCTCCGCGCGACGCCGCTCAAGTTCCAGCGCGAGCTGTCGTGGTGTCGAGCTACCCTGCATGCGGCTTCCCCCAGCCCGGCCTAGTCATACCGGATGCGCGGGTCCGCCAGGCCGTACGCTAGATCCGCGAGGAGATTGAAGATGACCGTCATCAGGGCCAGGAAAAGCAGGACGGCCATTGCCACGTTGTAGTCGTGTCCGAGCACCGCCTGAAAGAGCAGCAGCCCCATTCCCGGCCACGAGAAGACGGTTTCGGTCAGCACTGCCCCGTTCAGGATACCGGGGACGGAGAGCGCGATCAGCGTAATGATCGGGATCAGGGCGTTCCGCAGGGCGTGCCTGTTGATTACCACACGCTCGGGGTTCCCCTTGGCGCGCGCGGTGCGCACGTAGTCGTGCCTGACCACCTCGAGCATGCTGCTGCGCATGTAGCGCGTCCACGAGGCCATGCCGCTGGTGGCCAGCACCGACACCGGCAGCACCAGGTGCCACAGGCGGTCCAGGAACATGGGCCACCCAGGTGCGACGCCAGGGGTCATCATGCCGCCTGCTGGAAACCACGGCAGCCACACGGCAAACAGGAGTATGAAGACGATCCCCTGCCAGAACACGGGCATGGCCAGGCCGGCGAACGCTCCGACCGTGACCACATAGTCCGTGGCCGAGTACTGGTGTAGGGCCGAGTACACGCCGGCGGTGACACCAACCGTGAAGGCGACTGCCACGGAGGTGGCCAGGAGCGTTAGGGTGTTGCGCAGCCGATCAACGACGAGCTTCGTGACCGGCGTCCCGTAGGTCCGCGAGTAACCGAGATCCCCCTTGAGCACCGACCGGACCCACTTGAAGTAGCGCACGTACATCGGATCGTCCAGCCCGTAGTACTTCCGGAGCATGGCGACGTCTTCGGGCCGGATGTCGGGGTTGCTGGCCGCCATGAGTTCCACGGGGTCGCCGGGCGTGAGCACGAGCAACGTGAACATCAGGATCGAAAGGCCGATCAGAATGATGACCCCATGGACCAGCCGGCGCGCAAGGAATCGTTGCATTGCTGTCCTCCGAACCAGGGGGGGTGGGTGATCCCCACCCCCCCGATGCCAGACTCCGCGTGCCTAGGTTACTGCTTCCACTCCCAGGTCTGCGAGTTCCAGTTGATGTAGGTCCCCGAGAGCCCGGTGGGCTTCACGTTCGTCAGCTTCTTGTTGGACGTGGTCAGGTGCAGCCGGAAGTAGAGCGGGATCGAAGGCAGCTCCTCGGCCCAGATCTCCTGCTGCTTCCGGAGCAGCGCCACGCGCTTGGTCGCGTCAATCTCGGTCATGTACTGGTCTATGATCTTGTCGGTCTCCGCGTGCCGGAAGCCGGGGTAGTTCTGCCCCTCCCAGTTGTTGGCAGGCGTCGGGACCTGGGTGGAGTGCCAGAAGGTGTTGCCGAGCGTGGTCGGCGACATCAGCCAGGCGTACATGACCAGGTGCGGGAATGTCCGCCGCTGGGTGACCGTACCGAACAGCACGCTGGCCGGCCGGTTGTCAATCCGGAGGTCAATGCCCACCGCCCTGAGCTGCTCCTTCATGATCTGCTGAACCTGCTCTCGGACGGCGTTGCCCGCGGTCGTCATGATCGAGATCTCGAACCGCGCCCCCTTGGAGTCGCGCAGGAAGCCGTCGGGGCCCATGGAGAAACCGGCCTCGGTGAGCAGGGTGCGCGCCCGGGCCGGGTCGTGGGCGTACTTCTTGACGTTCGGGTTGAAGCCCTCGTGCCGCTCCGGCAGCCAGGTGTGCGCAACCGGCTGCTTCCCATAGAAGAGCTTGGTGCTGAACTCCTCGCGATTGATCGCGTGGGCGATCGCCTGCCGCACCCGCTTGTCCTTCAGCCACTCATTCTCCACGTTGACGTCAATGTGTTCCCAGATCATGGCCGGCGTGTAGTGAGCGGTCACAGCGGGGTTGCGGCGCTCGATCTCGATCATCTGGTCAATCGAGAAGTTGTTGATCTCGGTGGCGTCCACCTGGTTGGCGATCACGTTGGCTTGTAAAACAGTGGCGTCCAGGATGAAGCGCCACACCTGCTTCTTGATCTTGGCCGCGCCCTCGGGGAACTTGTCGTAGGCCTCAAGCGTGATGTGGCTGCCCGGCACCCACTCCAACAGCTTGTAAGGGCCGCTGCCGACTGGACTGCGCACCTGCTTGTGGGATTTCAGGCCGGCGGGGTCCCGCAGGTACTCGCGCTCCATCACGTGCCTCGGATAGACAGTGTGCCCGGTGTTGGCGAAGGGGTAGGTCTCGTTCCACTGGACGACCAATGTGTAGGGGTCCTGGGGGTTGGGAACGAGCATGTTCTCGATCTTGCGGAGGACGAACCGGGTAATCGCCGGGCTGCGCGGGTTGCGCAGCATCAGGTAGGTCCAGGATGCGTCCAGCGCGGTGACGGGCTTCCCATCGTGCCAGGTGAAGCCCTTCTTGAACTTGTAGGTCACCTTCATCTTGCCGCCGGGCAGCAGCTGCCAGTCCCCGTCCTTCAACGTCGGGACCTTCTCGACTGTTTGGGAATGCAGCTGCCACTTGTCGTTGTACTTCACCATGTCGGCGAAGACGGAGTTGACGATGGCCATGCCCGCGGCCATGGAGCAGAACGTCATGGCAAGGCAGTCCGGCTCCTGGGCCATGCCAAAAACAACGGTGTCGCGGCTCTGCTGGGCCACAACCGACGGAATCTGGGTCCCCAGCGCCAGCGCCGCAACGATGGCCAGCGCCAGAAGGGAACGCTTGGTATTCGTCATTCTGTTACCTCCTTCTGCAAGGTGTGAGATCTGACGAGCTTCTACCGCCTACTGCTCCGCGTACTATTCCGCCCAGAACCTCACCTCCCCTGCACGGGCCGCCGCCTCAATGCAGTACCCGCAGGATCCAGTCCACGGGGCTGCCCGGCATCGTCGCAGGGTCCCAGGGCTGAGGCCTCCCGCGTACATGGGGGCTGACGCAGATCTCCTCTGGCCGCTGGGGGCTTTGGGGACGTACTACCTTGGCCGGCGCCGGCGCGCTCCTCCCCGGGCCCACCAACCGGGCCTCGAGGAACCGGTCCACGTCCTCCCGGAAGATACGGTATACCTTGCCTATCCGCGCCGCCGGGATCCTGCCCTCGCGCACGTACCGATAGACCGTGAGCCGGTTCAACTGGAGATGGGCCGCCACCTGGGCCACCGTCATCACGGGACCCGGCTCGGTCGTCGCGCGGGTCTTGGGGCGCCTTGTCATAGGTGCATCTCTGCCATTATATACCAGATTGGTCAATTGTATACTACGCCGAATGAGAGCGGCGGGTTCCGGGACGGCCCAGCGGGCCCGGTTCCCGGGGTGCGGTTCAGCGGTTACGGCTCAGCGGAGGGCCAGGGGCCCGGCGTACTCCACGGCAAACTGGCCGTACTCCTGGCCTGCCCGGGCGGTCACAGTGGCCAGGAGCGTCCGACCGCTGAAGAGCCGGATGACTACCTGCCGCACCGGGGGCTCACCGTCCTGCTGGAGGAGGGACAGCACGAGTTGCGCTCCCAGACGCCCCTCCGTGGCCAGGTGCTCCCGGTTGTCCGCGGCCGGACGGCCGGCGCCGTAGTAGCGGGAGGTGACCTCCACGGTGGCCGCCCGCGCGGCTGCGTCGTAGTCCACCCGCCTGACGCCGTCGCTGCCCGAGATGCTTCGGACAGCGCCGGCCACCCGCACTGCCGGGTCCACACGCACGGTCGGGTCAGAGGCGTCCGGGCCCTGCCTGGCCTGCCAGGCCCGGTCCAGGCCGACCAGGAGGGCCGCGACGACCAGGACCCCGACCGCCCACAGCAGGGGCCCGATCAGCGATCGGCGTGTACGGGGCAGCAAGGCTACGAGGCGGTCCTGTGGCGGGGGTCCAGGGCGTCCCGGAGCCCGTCGCCGAACAGGTTGAAGGCCACGACCGCCGCGATGATGAACAGCCCGGGGAAGAGCAGCCAGGGCGACAGGATGAGCGTCGGCAGGTTCGAGGCGGTCGTCAGCAGGTTGCCCCACGAGGCGCACGGCTCCCGGACTCCGAAGCCGAAGAACGACAGCGCCGACTCCCCCAGGATCGCGCCGGGAATGCCCAGCGTCACGACCACGATCACCAGCGACGAGGTCTGGGGCAGAATATGCCGCACTATTATCCGGAAGTCGTCGAGCCCCGCCGCCTTGGCCGCCAGGACGTACTCGCGCTCCTTGAGCGATAGAACCACACCTCGGATGAGCCGCGAGAACCCGGCCCAGCCGATGAAGGACAGGATCAACGTGATCAGGTAGAACCGCGTGGTACACCCCACCGCCGACGGCAGCACGGCGCTGAGCGTCAGCAACAGGTAGAACTCGGGGAAGGCAATGATGATCTCCGACAGGCGCATCATGACATTGTCCGCCCTGCCGCCGTAGTAGCCAGCCAGGCCGCCATAGATCATGCCGATTGGAATGGTGATGGCCGCTGCCATGATGCCGATTGTAAGCGAAATGCGCGAGCCGTAGAGGATGCGGCTGAACTGGTCCCTGCCCGACTGGTCCGTTCCCATCAGGAAGATGCGGCCGGGCTCGTCCACCCCAAAGAAGTGCAGCGTAGAGGGGACAACGCCAAACAACCGGTAGGGCTCTCCGCGCACGAAGGTCCGCACATAGTACCTGCGCGTCTGGTCCACGTCGAACCTGCGCAGCCCTGGGTCGGCCAGCGTCGTCCCGTGGACGAACGGCCTCAGGCTGAATCCCTGTTCATCGCGAAATGTGGGAATGATCGGCGGGTGGAAGAAGCGCTCCCGGTCTGAGAAGTCCAACGTGTACGGCGCCAGGAACTCGGCGAAGACGGCCAGGGTGTAGAGCACGATCAGCACCCCGCCGCCGAACAGTGCCATTCGGTGCTTGCGGAGCTGCCGCCAGGCGAGACGCACCTGCGTGCGCACCTGTCCGTCCGCCGCCGGCTCCGGCAGCGTCGGACGCGTCTGCCGGAACGCGCTCCTTGCGCCCTGAGTCATGCTGTACCCGTACCTCCTAGTCGTACCGTATGCGGGGGTCGCTCACCACGAGCAGCACGTCCGCTATGAGGTTTCCCGCGACCAGCGTCACCGAACCGATCACCAGCGACGCCATCACCACGTAAAGGTCCTTCTGAATCGTCGCCTCCACGATCAGCTTGCCGATTCCGGGCCATCCCATCACGTTCTCCAGGATCGCCGAGCCGCCCAGGAGCCCGCCCAGACTGAACCCGAAGATCGTGATCAGGGGATTGATGGCGTTGCGCACCGCGTGCCTGTTTATGACCGCCCTCTCGGCCAGGCCCTTGCTCCGGGCGGTTCGGACGTAGTCCTGGCGCAGCACCTCCAGCAGGTTCGCCCGCATCTGGCGCATCAGGCCGGCCACGCTCAGCACGCCCAGGACCAGCACCGGCAGCACCATGTGGTGGGCCACATCCAGGATCTTCCCCCACCAGGGCAGGAAGTCGTGGTCAATGCTGGTCATGCCGCCGATTGGGAACCAGCCCGTTCTGAACGCCAGGTAGAGCAGGAACAGCCCAGAGAAGAAGGTCGGGGTCGAGATGCCCAGGTACGCGGAGAACGAGAGCACGTTGTCGGATGCCGAGTACTGCCGCCGGGCAGCGTGTATCCCCAGCGGTATGGCGATTGCCCAGGCAACCGCGAACGACACCGCGTTCAGCAGCACCGAGTTCATCAACCGCGACCCAATGAGCCAGATCACCGGCACCTGGAACGCGAACGAGTAGCCGAAATCCAGTCGGAGCGCGTTCCATAGCCATCTGAGGTACTGGATGTGCAGCGGCTGGTCCAACCCGAAGCTCGTGCGCATCCGGTCCACGGTCTCGGTGCTGACCACCGGGTTCATGCGGGCCTCGGCCAGAAAGTCCCCCGGTGAAAGCTGGATGATGGCGAAAGAGATCAGCGTGATCCCCAGAAGCATTGGGATCAGGTGGAGCAGACGGCGCGCGATGTGCCTGAGCATCGGCATCGGGCAGGAGGGGCCGAAGCCCCTCCTGCCCTGTAGGGCCTACCTGTACGGGGTCCGGTAGTACAGCTCCTCGATGTCCGCGGTGCTGCCGCCCAGGCCGAGCCGGATGTTGCCCAGCGTGTTGCGCACGGCCGGCTGGGTGAGCGTTGTGGCGAAGTAGATCATCGGAACCTGCTCGGCCACGATCTCCTGCCAGCGGTTGTAGAGCTGCTTGCGCTTGTTCTGGTCCACCATCTGGGCGGCCTGGTCGAAGATGCGGTCAATCTCGGTCTCCCAGTCCGTCGCCGGGGACTCCTGGCGCGGGTGCCACATGTGGAGCGAGCCGGTCGAGCGCCACACGTTCTGGCCTGTGTGCGGCTCCAGCCCGCCGGTCAGCCCGATGATGATCGCCTCCCAGTTGAAGGTGCCGGTCAGCTTGCCCACCAGTGTGTTGAACGCCTCGGGAGCGAACGTGACACGCATCCCCAGTTTGGTCAGGTCCTGGCGCACCAGGTTGCCGATCGCTTCGCGGTCGGTGTTCCCGGCGTTGGTGGCCATGGTGAACTCGACGATGTTGCCGGCCGGGTCGCGGAGCAACCCGTCGGAGCCCTTTGAGAACCCTGCCTCACGGAGCAGCGCCTCGGCGCGCGCCACATCGTAGGCGTAGCGGCGCGTGTTCGGGTTGAAGAAGAACTTGTTGGCAGGGCTGACCGGGCTGAACTGTGCGGTCGCCCGTCCCGCGTACACCTGGCGGGCAATGGCGTCACGATCAACCGCGTGGCTGACCGCCTGCCGGAACTTCGCGTTCTGGAACCAGGCCAGCTTGGGGCCGGAGATCCCCTTGGGGTTCTGGTTGAAGACCAGGAACTCGGTGGAGAAGGTGGGCGGTCCGTCGAAGATCGTGAAGTTGCCGGCGGTCTCCTTCTGCTTGAACTCCGCGAACTCGCGCGGCCGCGCGGCATAGAAGTCGGTCTCCTTGGCCTCGAACTTGAGCCGGGCGGCGTCGAGATTCGGTACGACGACGATGACCAGGCGGGCCAAGTAGGGCAGCCGCTGGCCCTTCTTGTCCACCCTGTAGTACTTGGTGTTGCGCAGGAACACGATCCGCTGCCCCGGGACGTACTGCTGCATCACATAGGGTCCCTGGCCGATGATCTCGCGCGGCGGCGTGGCCACGCTCCAGGTGCGGTTGAACTCGGAGGCGCCCTGCTTGAGCGCGCCTTCCAGTTTGTGCTTGGGCAGGACGCTGAAGCCGATCGTTCGTAGGAACGGTCCAAACGGTTGCTCGGTCTTGAACTCAACCGTGAACTGGTCCACCTTCTTGTACTGGATCGGCTTGCCGGCGATCGTCAGCACGTCAGGCAGACTGGACTGCACGCCCTTGGTGAAGGCCGCGTCCAGCGTGAAGACCACGTCGTCGGCCGTCACCGGAGCGCCGTCGTGCCAAGTAACGCCCTTGCGCAGCTTGAACCGCCAGGTGCGCCCGTCCTTGCTCACGGTCCAGGACTCGGCCAGCGCACCCTCGATCTCGGTCGAGATCCGGTTGGTCTCAACCAGCCCATCGAAGGAGTAGCCCAGGGGCACCGTGGACGAGGTTTCCTGAGCCACCACCGCGTTGAACGTCCGCGGGTCGGAGATCGAGGTGGTAACGTAGGTGCCGCCGAACCGCCCGACCTCGCCCTCGGCGACGACGGGGTTCAGGATATCCGGCAGCGTCAGTTTGGGGGGCTGGGCGACCACCGGCGTGGAAACTACAAGCGCGCCGGCGATCGCCATCACCGCCAGTCTGAGAACCATCCCTCTCATGTCACACCTCCTTATCCCGGGCCCCGGGAGAGGGCCGGGCTGGGCCTCCAAACGCCTTGCCTTCCTCACCTCAAGTATAACAGCGCAGTCAGCGGTAACTGTATAACTACGCCGGGCCTGGGGCAACTCCTGCAGCGGGTCACTCGGCGCGCTCTAGAGGGGCGTAGCTCAGCGCCAGGCGCTTAACCGCGCCGGAAAACCGGACGGTCACTATTGCCGCTTCGCCCTCCCCTTCCGTGTCCAGCACCTCGCCGTCGCCGAACTTCGAGTGCCGGACGCGCATCCCCACCTCGAAGTGCGTCAGCGAACGGCGCGCGTCCAGTCGGCTCCTGCCGCTCCCTGGAGCCGCGGCCTGCCCAGGGCCGGGACGTGCCGGCCACTCCACGGTCGGACGGACCGCGCCCGCGGTCAACTCGGGCGGGACCTCCTCCAAGAAGCGCGAAGGCAGCGCCATGTTGGGCGCGCCGAAGGTCGCGCGCGTGCGTGCATGGGTTAGATACAGCCGGTGCTTGGCTCGCGTGAACCCCACATAACAGAGGCGTCGCTCCTCGTCCAGCCCGCCCTCCTCTTCCAGCGCGCGGACGTGCGGGCAGAGGCCCTCCTCCAGCCCGGTGACGAACACGGCAGGGAACTCCAGGCCCTTGGCGCTGTGCAGCGTCATAAGGGTCACACGGTCGAGGTCGTCCCGGTGGGTGTCCACATCGGCTACGAGTGCCAGGTGCTGGAGGAAGGCTGCCAGGCCGGGCTCGCCTGCGGACTCCTCGATCTCGCGCGCGACGGTCACGAGCTCACGCACGTTCTCCAGCCGGCTGAAGGCCTCCTCGGTGCCCTCGGCCTGCAGCATCGCCTGGTAGCCCGTCTGTGCGATAGCGCGGGTGATCACGTCGCCGGCCGGCAGCACGGCAGCGGCCTCGCTCAGGCCGGCAATCAGGCCGGCAAACGCCTCCAGCGTGCGGGCAGCGGCGCGCGGCAGGCCATCGGTGATCTCGGGCCGCCGCATCGCCTCCAGCATCGTGCACCCGGCGGCCCGGGCGCTGCTCGTGAGGCGGGCCAGGGAGACGTCCCCGATGCCCCTGCGCGGCGTGGCAAGTGCGCGCCGCAGATTGACCTCGTCACCGGGTGCCACGGCCAGGCGCAAGTAGGCCAGGATGTCCTTGATCTCCTTGCGCTCGTAGAAGCGCACGCCGCCCACGACCTGGTAGGGAATACCGGCCTTGAGGCACTCCTCCTCCAGGAGCCGGGACTGGGCGTTGGTCCTGTAGAGCACCGCGATCTCCCGCAGTCGCACACCATCTGCGGCCAGGGCGCGGACCTGCTCGGACACGAACCTTGCCTCGTCGCTGCCGTCCAGCGCGTCGTAGACCTGTACCGGCAGGCCCTCCTGGTTGCCGGTCCATAACTCCTTGGCATGCCGGTGAGGGTTGTGCCGGATCACCGCGTGCGCCGCGGCCAGGATCGTCTTAGTCGAGCGGTAGTTCTGGGTCAGCGCCACGACCTTCGCGTCCGGGTAGTCGCTCTCGAACTCCAGGATGTTGCGGACGTCCGCGCCGCGCCAGCGGTAGATCGAGTTGTGCACCAGCACGCCGTTGGCCACGAATGTCCTCAGGTCGGGCACATCCAGATCGAAAACGGGCCCTTCGTAGTGCCCCATGGTCCGGGTCGTCACCTCGTCCTCCACCACACGCCCGCCATGCACGACCGCCAGCCGCATGCCCGGATGGAGGTGCCCGAGTGGCAGGACGAGGTGGACAGGCCGTGATCGCGATGCCGCCTGCCCGGTCGCTGCCGATCCGCCCGCAACACGGGCGCGCAGCACCGGCTCCCCTTCCACCGTCGCCGCGAGGTCCCGAGCCATACGCCACCCGGCGTCGTAGTCACGGCAAATCTCCGCGCCCGACGTCACCAGTTGAATGCGGTGATCGTGCCAGGGGCGCTGCTGGTAGGTGCGACCGTCGCCAAACATCGTGAAGTGCACGAGCCGCCGGGTCGTCTGGCCCCTGATCACGGCCCCAGAACGATGGTGGGGATATTCGGGGAACATCTCCAGGTCCGACAGCAACCGGTGCGCGCGATCCTCGGTCTCGATCTCTCGAAAGATGCGATCCACGTGGGGCTGTCCGATCTGCATCCGCCGGCCGCGGACCTGAAAGACGGTCGTGGGGATCCCGTACCTGAACGCGTAGAGCTGCTCGATGTAGGCTGCCTCCGCCTCATCGTGGGACGCGGCCAGCACCCAAAGGCGCTCTGCGACCTCACCGTTCAGTCTCAGCGCGAGACCACTGTCCACCCCGCCCGGTGTCCTGCTGCGTACGCCGCGGGTGCGTCCGATTCTGTATCCCACGCCACGCCGGTGCATGAGATAGACATAGTGGAGGTCTGGATGAGGAACAAGCCTGGCAAAGACGAGATGGTTGGGCGTCGCGGCCAGCCTCAACCCGCCCGCCGTTTCCACGGTCACGACGGGCCCGCGATATTCACGCCGCAGCGGTGCGGCGGTGCGCGCCGGGGCCAGGCGGCCGGATCCGCAGGCCGCCTGAATGATTGAGCCTTCCTCGATGGACTCGATGGACGTCGCACCTGGAGTGGGCGTTGCACCTGGCGGAGAGGCCTGCCCGGAGCTTGCCATCGCGATCAGCGTGCCCGCAGGCAGGCACTGGTCGTCGTCTCCCACCACGGTCACGTTCCGATGCCCGCCCGCCAGCGCGCGCACAAGCAGGTACTGCGCGTGGTTGGTGTCCTGGTACTCGTCCACCAGCACGTGCTCGAAGCGATCCTGGTACCTGCGGAGCACGTCCGGATGCTCATCGAACAGCCGCAGCACCTCGCACATCAGGTCGTCGAAGTCCAGCGCGCCCTGGGCGCGCAGCTCTGCCTGGTACGCCTGCCAGACCCTGGCCGTCGCCTCCTCCATGAACGTTGAGGCGCGGGCGGCGTACCGGGCCACATCCAGCACCTCATCCTTGGCCCGCCCGATCATCGCGTGAATCGCGGCCGGCGGGTACCGCCGCTCGTCGAGCCCCAGCGCGGCCATGCAGTCGCGGATCACCCGGCGCTGGTCGTCCTCGTCGTAGATCGCGAACTGCGCAGGGACGCCGATCGCCTCGCAGTCGGCCCTGAGGATGCGGCTGCAGGTGGCGTGGAAGGTGCCGACCCAGATCGGGCGGGCGACCGGTCCGCCCAGCAGCGCGTCAATCCGCTCGCGCATCTCGCGCGCGGCCTTGTTGGTGAAGGTGACCGCCAGGATGCGTCCGGGAGCGATGCCTCGCTCACGGATCAGGTAGGCGATCCGGTGCGCTAGGACCCGGGTCTTGCCCGAGCCGGCACCGGCCAGCACGAGCAGCGGCCCGCCTGGATGGATAACCGCATCGCGCTGCGGAGGGTTCAGGGAGGAAAGCAGGTCCATGGTCTGCCGTCCACTATATCGGGAGGGCGGCGGCGGCGCAAACAGGGCTTGGGCCCTATGGGATCAGGTCAGTCAATCTCTGCGAACACGGTTTGAAGGGGAAGCGCGAGGTCGGGGAGCGGCAGTGCGCCCTGCAGCACCTCGTCCCGCGCGAATCGCATCACGTCGGCGTGCGCGTGAACTGTCACCGTCCGCGCGTCTGGATCGACGACCCACACCCCATGGGCGCCGGCCCGCAGGTAATCAGCTACCTTCGCCGCGACCTCGGAGGGTCGATCGTCAGGCGAGAGCACCTCGACCGCGAGATCGGGTGGACCAGGGAAGAACTTCGCGGGGAGCGGTGAGGGCACGCGTCGTTTCAGCACGACCGCGAGGTCCGGCGCCCGAACGGTCGGGGGCTCCTTGATTAGGATGAAACCGGCGTCGGACACGACGATGCCCAGACCACGGGCCGCCACATGCTCGCGGAGCCGCTGGCCCAGGCTCAGAACCAGCACCCCGTGGCGAACCCCCGGTGGGACCAGTTCGATCACCTGCCCTCCGATGAGCTCCGCCTTGGGCAACCGGTGGGCCAGGTGCCAGAACTCCTCAACGGAGACTGGGGTCCGAGTTTCAGGCGCCATGACGCAAGTATAACACCCTCCAGGTCCACCCCACATATTCATTCGGCAGCGGATTCCGTTCTTTCAGGGGGTCAGGCCGAACCGTGCGAGTAGAACGTCGGGGGCTCCTATTCCCACTCTATCGTAGCCGGGGGCTTGCTTGTGATGTCGTAGACAACCCGCGTGACGCCGGGCACCTCTCGGGTGATGCGGCTGGCCACCGCCTCGAGCACCTCTTCAGGCAGGCGCGCCCAGTCGGCGGTCATGCCGTCCTCGCTGGTCACCGCGCGCACGACGATCACCTGGCCGTAGGTGCGGGCATCGCCCATCACGCCCACGGTGCGCACCGGTAGCAGCACCCCGAACGCCTGCCAGATCTCCAGGGCAAGTCCGGCCTCCCGCAGCTCCTCCAGGATGATGGCGTCGGCTGAGCGCAGCGGCTCGAGTCGCTCGGCCGTGACCTCGCCCATGATCCGGATTGCCAGCCCCGGCCCGGGAAAAGGATGGCGCACGATCATGCGATCGGGCAGCCCGAGCTGCCTGGCGACCTCGCGCACCTCATCCTTGAACAGATCGCGGAACGGCTCCACCAGCCGCAGCCGCATCCGCTCGGGCAGGCCGCCGACGTTGTGGTGGGTCTTGATGCGGGCCGCGGTCCGGGTGCCGCTCTCGATCACGTCAGGGTAGAGCGTGCCCTGCACCAGGTACTCGATCGCGCCCAGACGCTGGGCCTCTTCCTCGAAGACGCGGACGAACTCCTCACCGATCGTGCGCCGTTTCTGCTCCGGGTCGGTCACCCCGGCCAGGTGGGCCAGGAACCGCGCCCGTGCGTCCACGTGGATCAACGGCACCTGGAAGGCATCGCGGAAGGTCTTGACCACCTGCTCCGGCTCGCCTTTCCGGAGCAGGCCGTGATCAACGAAGATGCAGGTGAGCTGGTCTCCGATGGCGCGGTGCACGAGAGCCGCCGCGGTGGCCGAATCCACGCCGCCTGAGAGCGCGCAGAGCGCCCTGCCCCTGCCCACCTGCTCCTGAATCAAAGTTACGCTGCGGTCTATGAACGACACCATCGTCCACGACGGATCGCAACCGCAGATCCCGTAGAGGAAGTTGCGCAGCACCTCGATCCCCCACGGCGTGTGGGAGACCTCGGGGTGGAACTGCAGGCCGTAGAGACGTCGTGAGCGGTCGGCCATCGCGGCCACCGGGCTGCTGTCGGTGTGGGCGAGCGCCGCAAACCCAGGCGGCAACTCGGCCACCGAGTCGCCGTGGCTCATCCAGCAGATGAGGCGGGGCTCCAGGCCGGCGAAAAGATCGCTGCCGTCGTCCACGAACAGGCGCGTGCGGCCGTACTCCCGCTGCTCGACCGCGGCGGTACGGCCGCCCAGCAGGTGCGCCATCAGCTGCATGCCGTAGCAGATCCCCAGCACCGGCACGCCCGCATCGAACAGCGCCGGATCCACCAGGAGCGCCCCTGGCTCGCACACGCTCGCCGGACCGCCGGAGAGGACGATCCCCTGCGGACGAAGGGCCAGTATCTGCTGCAGCGGTGTATCGTAGGGCAGGATGAGACTGTAGACCCGGCTTTCTCGGATGCGCCGGGCAATCAGTTGGGCGTACTGCGCGCCAAAGTCGAGAACGATCACCGGGCGAGGCACGGCGCCCGGCTGCGTGGGGAGCATGAGCTGCGGCTGCGCGGGCGTCAGCGTCCCTGCCCCACTTTCTGGCTGAACTGCGCGGCCTTGCCCTCGGTGCCAAGCGCCGGGGCGAGGACGACCTCGGCCGCGTGCATCTCGCGGATCGTCGCGGCCCCGCACAGCCCCATCGCGGTGCGCAGCGCCTCGATCAGGTTGTGCGATCCGTCGTCCACCCGAGCAGGGCCCAGCAGGATCTGCCGGAGCGCGCCCGTTGTGCCCACGCGGATTCGCGTACCGCGGGGGAGCGCGGCGTGCGGCGTGGCCATCCCCCAGTGGAAGCCGCGGCCCGGGGCCTCTTCGGCCCTCGCCAGCGCCGAGCCCAGCATGACCGCGTCGGCCCCGCACGCGATCGCCTTTGCCACGTCCCCGCCCACCGCTATGCCTCCGTCGGCCACCACCGGCACGTAGATCCCGGTCCGGCGCAGGTGGTCGTCGCGCGCGGCGGCCACATCGCAGATCGCCGTTGCCTGCGGCACACCGATGCCGAGTACCCTGCGGCTGGTGCAAGCCGCGCCCGGCCCGACCCCCACGAACAGCGCTGCGGCGCCGGCCTCCAGCAGGCCTGCCGCCGCCTCGTACCCGACGCAGTTGCCCGCCATCACCGGGACCCGTGCGCGGGCCGTGAGCGAGCGCAGCGATACCGCTCTGCCGCGCGAAGAGCGGTGTTCCTCGGTTACAACGGTGGACTGCACGAGCAACAGGTCGGCGCCGGCCTCCTCGGCCAGCGGCGCCAGGCGTCCGGCGGCGGCAGGCGTCATCGAGACCGCGCACGCGGCGCCTGCATCCTTGATGGCGCGGATGCGCGCGGCCACAAGCGCATCGTCAATGGGCGCGCGGTACAGCCGTTGGAGCAGGCCGACCACCTCGTCCGGCGCCGCGGCCGCGATCGCGTCCAGCGGTTCGGCGGGGTCGGCGTACCGCGTCTGCAGGCCTTCAAGGTTGAGCACGGCCAGGCCGCCCAGGTCCGCGATGATGCCTGCGGTGCGCACGTCCACCACGCTGTCCATTGCGGACGCCACGACAGGGAGCCGGAACGCGTGTCCGCCCACCTGCCAGGAGCAGTCCACATCCTCGGGATCCAGTGTCGAGGCCGCCGGCACCAGGGCGATATCGTCGAGACTGAAGGTGCGCCGAACCTTCCGGCCATGCCCCAGCCACTCGCCAGGTGCTTCCGGCCCGCTGACCCGGGCGGCACCGCGCGTCGGGGTCTGGACGATCATGGCTCTCGCCTCCTGTGGCTAGATGCCGTAGAGTTCTGGCTTGAGGACGCCTATGAAGGGCAGGTTCCTGTAGCGGCCCGAGTAGTCGAGTCCGTATCCGATCACGAACTTGTCGGGGATCTCGAACCCGCGGAAGTCAATCGGCACCTCGCGCCGGCGGCGGGGCCGCTTGTCCAGCAGCGCGCACACCCGCAGCGATGCCGGGTACCTGGCCTTGAGCGTCTCGAGCAGGTAGTCCATGGTCAGGCCGGTGTCAATGATGTCATCGACCACCAGCACGTGCCGACCCTCGATGCTCTGATTCAGGTCCTTGAGGATGCGGACGATGCCGCTGCTCTCGGTGGAGTCCCCGTAGGAGGCCGTGGCCATGAAGTCCACGTGGCAGGGGATCGTGATCGCCTTCAGCAGGTCCGCGAGAAAAACGAAGGCACCCGTCAGGATGCCTACTAGCAGGGGTTCTTTGGTGTCGTACTCAGTGCTGATGCGCCGTCCGAGTTCCCGGATTCGATCCTGCAGGACCTCCTCCGGGATGAGGATTTCGTCGACGTCGTCTGCCAGGCCCAACGGCGGTCCTCTCCTTGCGTGCGGATTTGAGTCATTATAAGCCGGCCCTAAACAGGGCGTCAATCGGGGGTTCGGGCGGGGCAGTGGATCAGTCTGGCCGTCCGCTGTCTAGCGCATCCGGATCTGCTCGATAACTGGAGCATCGATCCGTGTACGGTCGTCGGCTTCGGTCCACACTTCCCGGTGAACACTAGCGGGGTCACCATGGTAGAGATGGACCAGTATGCCCTCAATCTTGGCGACCTTGAGAGCTGGGATGAAATCGCTGTCCCCGGTTAGAATCGCAGCGCGGTCAATACGCTGCTTGGCTGCGAGAAGGACCATATCCACGCCTAGCATGATATCAACCCGCTTCTGCTCAAAGATCTGCTTCCCATCGGTCGCGTCTATGCCGCGGTATTCCAGCTTTCCCAGTCGGATTTCAAACCGCGGCAGACGGGAAAGGGCGTCCATGAACCTTCTCGCCCTTGCATACCTCTCGCTTTCTTCTTGGGTCGGGGGGTTACCCTGGTAAGGCATACAGTTGTAATAGTAGGCCCGCAGAAGCGCGTTTCCGCCCGCCATGAACTCGACCAGCCTCCCAAAGTCGATCCTGGCCAAGCCGAATTCGTCCCGAAGGACGGCGGACCAATACCCTCCGTCAATGAATACGGCTGTCTGGCGTGTTGGCACGGCGCAACCCCCCTAAACAACGGCACAGAAGCAGGAAGAGGAGGCCCCCTTCGGGGTCTCCTCATCTTTCCCGCCGTGCCTGTGGGACGGCGGGGAGCATATAGACTCTTCGCCCATCTATGTTACCCTCCACTCGGCATTTGTCAACAAACAGACGTTCGACTGTCAGGAGGGGTTGGCGCGGCTGCCCGGCTTGCGCACGGGCACGCCCTCCCGGCACTGAGGGCACCGGTCAGGAGCAAACGTCGGCAGGTCGAGGGTGACGAGCGCTTCCAGAGGGGCCTCCAGGTCCATGCGGCCGCCGGTCCGGTCCACCAGCGCGCCGAAGCCCACCACCTCGCCGCCGGCTGCCCCCACCAGGGAAGCCACCTCCGCGGCCGACCCTCCGGTCGTGATAACGTCCTCCACCACCAGGACCCGCTCGCCCTCGGCGATCGCGAAGCCGCGCCGCAGCGCCATCTGTCCGCCGTCCCTCTCTGCGAAGATCGCGCGCACGCCCAGTGCCCGCGCGACCTCGTGCGCAACCACCACCGCGCCCAAGGCCGGCCCGATTACCACATGCGGCCGCAGCGGCCGCAGGCGTTCGGCCAGCGCCGCACCCAAGGCCTGCGCCTCCTCTGGGTACTGGAGGATCAGTGCCGACTGCACGTAGATGGGACTGTGCAGACCGGAAGAGAGCAGGAAGTGACCGTCCGCCACCGCGCCGCGCCGGCGAAACAGGGCGAGCCAGGCCTCGCCCGTCATGCCCCAACACCTGGAGGCGGCCCGGCATCCAACATTCGCGCTGCAGGCGTCCGGCGCAGGGCAGCGGCCATCTCCTCGGCCACCGCCTGCGCGGCCCACGCCGGATCGGCCGCGGCCGTGATGGGACGGCCAACCACCAGGTAGTCGGCGCCGGCCCGCACCGCCTGCCCAGGCGTCGCCACGCGCGCCTGGTCGTGGACCGCTGCCCCAGAAGGCCGGATCGCCGGTGTCAGCACGCGGAAGGCGAGACCGCAGGCGGCCTTGATCCGCGCGCACTCCCGCGCCGACGCCACAACGCCCGCGAGGCCGGCTGCTTGGGCCCCAGCTGCGGCGCGCAATACGCTGGCGCCCACCCGGCCGGCGTCACTGGTCAGGCGCGTGACCCCGAGCACGCCGGTCGCACCGCCGGATCGCCGTGCGGCGTCTGCCGCGGCCTCCATCGCCGCTGGCCCGGCCGCGCAGTGTACGGTCAACAGCGCAACGCCGAGTTCCGCCGCGGCCGCGACGGAGCCGGCGACCGTGTGCGGGATGTCGTGGAACTTGAGGTCGAGGAAGACCTGCCCGCCGGCGGCGCGCACGGCACGCACCGCCTCGGGCCCGGCGGCGGTGAAGAGCACGGATCCTATCTTGAACCAGGGCGTCACCGGCAGCACGCGGTGGACCAGGGCTGCGGCGGCCTCCAGCGTCGGGAGGTCCAGGGCGACGACGAGGGCTGGGGTTCTGGCCAACGGCTCTAGACCGGGACCTTCACCCGGTACTCTCGGACCTCCGCGATCGGGAGGCCGAGCGCCCGGCGCGCGGCAATCCATTCTGCGATGGCATCCTTCACGTTCTCGAGGGCTTCCTGCTCTGTCATGCCTTCCGAGATCACTCCGCGCAACGCAGGAACTCGAACAACGTAGACGCCGCTGGAAGCGTCGTAGTCCATGATCGCGGTAAACTCGGTCTCCACGCCCTACTTCCCTCCCAGCAGAGCAGCCAGTTCCTCCACACCGCCCGGCAGAGCCATCCGGTCCCGAATGAATTCCAGCTCTGCTCTCCACGCGCAACGGTCGTTCAGCGCCTTGCTGGGTCGGCCCTTCGCGCTTTCGTTGCGTCCTTCCGCGCGCTCCCTCTGCATTGGTCCTCACGCCTCTCCTTCAAAGAGGTGTCCTCCAACAAGAGGAGGGACGTCATCCATGCCTTCCAGCGCCCTGGTGAGATCAGTCACCCGCTCGACGCCGTGCTCCGTCAGGTACGCCCGCAGCCCCTCTGTGATCTCCTCGGCCGTGCGCGGGTTGTCGATCAACGCCGAGGCCACTGCCACGGCGTGCGCGCCGCAGAGCAGGAATTCGACCGCGTCCTCCCAGGTGGCGATCCCGCCCATGCCGATGATCGGAAGGCGCACGGAACGCGCGACCTCCCACACCATGCGCAGCGCCACGGGCTTGATCGCCGGCCCGGAGAGCCCGCCTGCTCCGGCGCCCAGGCGCGGTCGGCGCGTCCGTGCGTCCACGGCAAGAGCACTCAGGGTGTTGATCAGCGACAGGCCGTCCGCCCCGCCGTCGGCGGCCGCCGTGGCCATAGCAGCGATGTCGGTCACGTTGGGGCTGAGCTTGACGAACAGTGGGAGCGCCGTGCGCGCGCGCACGGCGCCGACAAGCGCCTGCGTGCGGCCGGGATCGGTGCCGAAGTGCAGCCCGTCGGTGACGTTCGGGCAGGAGACGTTGATCTCGATCGCGGCAACCCCGTCCTCGCCGCTCAGCAGCTCGGCCAGGGCCGCGTACTCGTCGGCGCTGCCTCCGGCGATGCTCACGATGATCGGACGCCCCAGCGTGCGCAGGAAGGGCATCTCCCGGGCGATGAACCCGGCGACGCCGGGGTTGCGCAGGCCGATGGCGTTCAACCATCCGCTGAGCACCTGGATGGTGTCCGGCCCCGGATGGCCCTCCCGGGGCTCCATTGTTACGGACTTGGTGACGATGCCGCCGAACGCGCGTAGGTCGTATGCAGCCTGCACCTGCCGGCCGAACTCCAGCGGCCCGGGCGCGGCGAGAACCGGGCAGGGAAAGGTGATGCCGGCGAGGGTGACGGCCAGCGACTGTTCGGCGGCCACGCTACCTGGGCGTCCGGCCAGCAGGAATCAACTCGAACCCGGCCGTGAGGAAACGCCAGTCGAAGCCAAACGCATGCTTGATGCCTCTACGCTTCATCGTAACAAGACTGACCGCGTCGGTGTACGAGAACTCTTGGTCCCGGTACTGCCGCAGCAGCGACCGGGCGTCGCCTTCCAGCTCTGCATCGGCATACACGAGAGCCAATCGAGGTGTGGCCTGCAGCCGGTCCAGCAAAGCCCAGGCCGGAGCAAACCCCACTTCCCTCCGAAGAAAGGTGTAGCTCTCAGCGATGACGAGGTTCGTGACCACCACTTGGTGGAAACGGCGCAGTATCCCGGGCCACGCCGCCGATGCGTGCGCGTGGTGACTATCGGCGAGCGATAGGAGGGCGATCCACCCCCCGGTGTCCACGAAGATCCTAGCGGCGGCGGCCACGCGGGCTGTGTGCCTGGACAAGGTAGGCATCGTGGCGCTCGGCTCCGTCGCGCGGCCCGCCGGGTGCGGCCAACTCCGGCAACTCCATCAGCGGATCGGCGTCGGGAGGCAGGGCCTCCTCAATCACCCGGTCGGCTCCTTCCCGCAGGAGACAGGCAAGAGAGACGTCGCGGCGGCGCGCAATCTCCCGCAGGACGCGGTGTTGGCGGTCCTCCAGGTAGATCTGAATGGGCCTCTTCTTGATGGCCATTTCTATCACCATACCAGATATACATCGTATTCCCTAACATCGTCAAGAGCGATACATAGAACGAGACTGTCAAGCCCAGGGTTGCGCTTCTCTTGGCTGGTTGTTGTCGGTTCGACTCCCGTTAGCCTCCTGCTGACGAGGCCGTGTCCTCTGTGGCCACTGCCGGACTCCTCTATGCCGTCGGCTGCCTCAGGCCTCGTAGGGCTCGGCGCAGCTGGGTATGTGCCCCTGACAGCATCGGCAGACGAACTTGCAGCCAGTCGTCAGCGTCCCGGTGGTCCACGGTGCGCCGTATCCTGCGTACCGCTTCCCTGACGACGGGCTGGAACCGCGGCCACCCACAGACCTCCAGCCACGCCTGCAGCGTGCCTTGCTGGTGCAGGCTCACCAATCTCACCAGTGGAGCCAGCCCACGTCCCCAGCTCATCCCCCGCTTGGTGAACCGCTCCGCCCACGGCTTGTCCACGTTCGCCTCCGCCGCCCCAAGCCCCCGCCAGGTCGCATCCACAGCCACCGGCATCCCTCGCTGTCGGTACTCCCGCAATCCGTCCCGATTCTCCCACAGATACCCACGCAAGCCGTCGATGGCGCCCCGTCGGTCAGCGTCGGTGCGCTGGCGCACCCCCCGGAGTATCTCGTCGATGGCCGCCCACGTGTCACCACGCCGGATCGCCTTCCACACCTGCCGCATCACCACAGGATGATCGCCTAATCCCACCTTCACCTCTTTCCACAAGTGCCACCGATCAAGCTGGAACTCACAGTGCGGCAGATACTCAAGCCCTTGGCGGATCCACCCCGCTCCATCCCCGTTCAGCACCGTGCATCGTACCTGCTCCAGCGCGCAGTACCCATGCAGGCTCAGCACCGCCCCACGCCAGAATCTTTCGGCCTCCCCAACAGCCCCGTACACGTGCTTCGCTAAGAGCCGGTACTCCTCACTGCCCGGGTGCCGGCGCTCCCATCCCCGGTGGCAGACCAGCACCCGTACCTCCCCACGCAACGCCCGTCGCTTCGGTAAGATCTCCCCCACCCGCCGACGTCGCTTGCCTCGCTGCAGTGCCACCCGCACCTCATCCGCCTCCGCAAACAGCACCTCCACCCTCTCCCCTGTCGTAGGCGGTACAACCCCGTCCTCAAACAACGCCTCCACCTGCTCCTCTTCTCGACAGATCCGCTGACCCCCAACCTGCTTCACCCACCGGTGTATCGCCCCGTGGCTCGGCCCCCGCCCATCCGGCCGCCTGCTCATCAACTCCCCGTCCAGGATCTCAAGTGCCTGCCTCAACTCCTCTCGAGCTACCTCGGCCGTCGCCTCCCAGATCCGCTGCTCCAACCTCCGTGTTGCCTCAGAAGTAGGTGTTACCGCGTGGTAGTTCTTTGCCCCAGAAATGGTGTTACCTCTGTGGGGCGGTCTGCCATCTTGAAGAGCTGATGCAGGGACTGATAGATCTGGTCGCGGAGAAGGCAGGGGTTGAGGGTGAGGTAGAGGCGCTGTAGAGCCTGCTGCTGTGGGGTATCGAGGACGTTGGCGGCGAGGAGGCGCTGATAGGGAGTCTGCGCCCGATCGTATCGTTTGGTGACTCTGGCACCGAGGCGGACCTTACCGGTGAGTTTGGCGATTGGCTGGAAGAAGTTGAGATAGAGGCGGAGGAGGCTGTAGAGATGGTTGAGGTGTTTGAAGGCCTCGGCTGAGCTATAGCGATCATAGCCGATGAGGCGCCGGACGGCGCTCCAATTCTTCTGCTCGGCGTAGGCCTGGTCGTTCTTGCGGTAGGGGCGGCCGCGGGTAAGGCGTATGCGCTCACGGCGACACCAAGGGAGGAGGATCGAGTTGAGGAACTCGCCACCGTTGTCGGTGTGGAGTTCACGGATGGGAAAGGGGAGGCGTTTACGGACAAAATGGACGGCGGTGGCGACGCGATGGTAGTTCTTGCCCCAGACGGCCTGGAGTTCGGTCCACCCAGTAGCGACATCAACGACCACCAAGGAGGTAAGGTGAAAGCCGGCCAGGGTTTCTCCACAGTGGGCTACCAGATCGGCCTGGAGGGCACCTGGGCGTACGGCGGTCCACTCACCGAAGGTGCGGATGGGGACCTGGACTTTGAGGGAATGGAGGCTAGGGCGGCTACTGTGAGGGCGACGCAGGCCCTTGGGGCGCAGGGGTTTGAGGAGCCGATCTATGGTAGCCAGGCTGAGGGAGAGGAGATCGCGGCGGATGGCTGGGGGCAAGATGAGCGTGCCATGGCGCTCCAGGGCATCCACTAGCTCTGGGAGGAATGGGGCGAGGCGCTTGGAGCAGAGGGCGTCGCTGGCTTCCCAGACCTGCTGAAGCGCGCGGGTGACCGGAGGGTGGTAGCGGCGGGGCCGCCCGGGACGGCCACGCGGAGGGCCGGGGGCTCGGCGGAGGAGGCGAATGGCTGACTTGCGATGGTATTCCGTTACCCGGCAGAACTCCGTCAGGATCCTTGCTTTCTCTCGGAGAGGGGCAGCGAGGTAGCGTGGTCGGATGGTCACGGCGTATTCACGGATGCTGCGTGGGCTCATGTTGCCTCCTACCCCGGTAACAGGGTTTATGAGGCAACACTACCCCAACGGGTAACCGGACTTATGACCGGACTCGTGCAAGTCGGAGTTGCAGACCGCTATGAAGGTATCAGGGTACATTGCAGTTGACGTCGGGACATGAACGCCAACGAGACCGTTGTCGTCGCATCGAGGCCACGGCCCGTCCACTTCATCGCCCACACCAGGAACATCCGCACTGTCTCCGTGACCGTCCGCTGGCACATCTCCCCCACGCTCGCGACGTGGTCTCGAATCAGACGCCCGAGGCGCGGATGTTGAGCGCCCAGTTGAAGGAGCGTGAATGCCACCAAGCCCAGACAGAGATGACGCTTCGCGCCCTCGGCGCTTTGCAGCATGTATGCCTCCAGCCCCAGGTTCTGCTTCCCGTCTCGGTAAAATGCGTCGATTGTCCAGCGGTGATTGTAGGCGCGGATGATGCTTTCGGGGAGCCAATGCGTGGCGTTGGTCACGAGCAGGAGCAGCCCACCCTCGACGTCCTCTTTCTGCAGGGCAACGACTTTGACACGCGCGTGGTTCGTCAGCGTCAGGCAGGCGGAGGCAAAGGTCTCCGTCCGACCGTCGATCTCCTGGGTCTGCCAGGCGGAGCGGGCCAGACGCTGGAAGTACGCCACGATCTTCTCCCGGCGCCCGCCATTCGCCAGGTAGACGCGATCCAATCGCAGACGCGAGACCCAGGTGAGTCCCCACGCCAGCAGAGGCTCTGTAAGGGTTTCCGCCAGATACCAGGAATCGAACACGACAGTCTGAAAGAGCACGCCGAACCGCCGGCATCGCTTGATGAGCCACAGTGCCAGCTGGTGCTTCGAGATGCCCCCAGGAGTCTTCAGCCGGAACCCCACGGGAAAGTGTCCTCGCGGGGTTACCCAGTGCGCCGTGACCACCACGTGCCCTTTGACCCACTGCTGGGTCTCAGGGTCCTTGACCACGGCGACCTTCTCCATCGCCTTGGTGTCCATGTCGTGATCGAGGATCGTGTCATCGATAACCAGAAAGCCCCGGCTGGGCTTGGAGAACCCGGCGTGTTCTTTCACCAGCCGGACCACCCGGCGCATGACCTTCTCGGGCGACCAGGGCGCCTCGCCCATGAACCGCCGCTTTGTGCTCGCGTGGCGGTGTCCCGTGAAGAGATCATTGAGGGCCTGCACCGAGAAGCGGGACGAGACGATCAGCCCGATGACGTACTCGGCAAAGTGCTGGAACTGGTCGGATCGACGAAAACAATCCCGGAAGCGGTCCAGCAGATCTGCCCACATCGGAGGAATGCCCACCACTGGCCACATCGTCGTCTGCTCCGTCGAAGCTGCGATGGTTGCTACGTTGGTTAGATTCTACACCGTCAAGGCCCTCAACTCACGCGACTTGCGCAAGTCCGGTTATGAGTCAGATCGCCCTCTTGAAGTCTGGCTCCGCCTGTAGCATGCTGTAGATGCTCGCGAGCAACACGGAAAGACCTCACCCCTTTCTCCCTCAAGAGAAGTCGTGAGGTCTTTCTGCTTCCCTCCCCAGAATACCCTCAACCGCTACCCTGGATTTTACTCAAACACGACACACTACACTAGGGCCGTGCCTTCCGAATGATCGTCCACCCTTTGTCCGTCCTCTTGACAAGATCTCCCACGTCCACTTGGTTCCAGAAGGTGTAAGGAACCGTGTACTCCACGTGATCGATAACAATAATCTTCTCGTCATCCCTTGAAACCCACTTGGCGTCCACCGTCCCGATAACGGGTTGCCCAGAACCGCATGAAGGGATGATCTGCGCCACTGCCAGGAGTGCCAACACTGCCAGCACTTTCACCGTCATTCCACCCTCCTTATCTGTAGAGGGACCCCCTGGCAACACTCAGGGGCTCTCTGTGTCTTCTGAGTTCCTGTTCCCGTCCTCCCCCTCGTATCAGCCCATCACCTCCCGACAAGCGGCACGGAAGATGCCGGCGCGCGCGGTCGCCCAGCCTTATCTCTGTGCTCGGAGCAAGCTCCGGCGACATGATGAGTGATCGGGTGACCCCCGCAGAAAGCATTGCGGCCGCTCGGTCTTCCGAGGACGTCCACGGCGCAGCCGTGGCGACAGGAGGTATGAGGGAGCCGGCCGCAAAGGCCATCGGCTTGATGTGGGGCACAAAGCGCGCGACAGCCATCCGCACTACCACCATCAGCAGCCGCTCACGCAGCAGCCCGAACGCCTCGGCTGTGCTCGGGCGTGATGTCGGTGGCGACGGGCTCAAGGGCGGCGTCCCCCAGGTCCTTGAGGATGTGATAGGCGCGTCGCAACAGCTTGCGAGCGACCGCAAGGCACGCCCGGTTGTGGTCGATGCGGGCCTTGGTCGCAAGGTAGTAGGCGTGGTCCGGCGAGGTGCGGCGCGCTGCGGATTGCGCGGCTTCGTAAAGCGCCCAGCGCAGGCCTCAGGGCCCTGGCGCGACAGGTGCCCTGGTGGTCGCTTGCCGTCCGAGTCGTAGACGGTGATATCCAACCCCGCGTAGCGCACCGCGTCGTCCGAGCTCGAAAAGCGCCGGCCGTCACCGAACTCGGCCCAGATGGCCACCGCGGTGAGGGCGCCCACCCCGTACAGACCGGTGAGGGCCCGGCAGCCGGGCTGACGCTTGGCCAACGCGATCAGCTGCCTGTCGATCGGCTCGATCTGTTGGTCGAGATGGTCGATGACGCGCAGCCCGGTGGCGACGACCTGGCACCCCGCCGGGGAGAGCTCGGCCTCAGCCAGACAGGCGCGCCCCTTGTCGGTCGTGATCTTGATACCACCGGGGAGGCCTTGGTGAAACACCTGGGCCTTGATGCGCTGGCGCCACTTGCGGCGCTCATCGACCAGGTCTTTGCGCAAGCGCACAAGCGTGCGGACCTCGAGCAGGTGATCGGGCGGGATCCAGCTCTCCGGCAGCCGCCCGATCGTCAGCAGCTCGACCATGTTGTCGCAGTCCGTTTTGTCAGTCTTGGCGCGCCGCTTGGGCCCACGCCTCGCCGCCGTCTCGGCAGGCTCAGCGAGATGGGCGGTGTAGCCCACCCGCTGGATCTCCTCGGCCACGAACAGCCACCCCGTGGTCGCCTCCAGCGCGATGTGGACGCCGTCGCCCCCGCCCAGGTCGGCAAGCCACTTCCGTACAGACTCCCGGTCGCACGGGATGCGGCCGCGCCGTACCTCTCCCGTGTCGGTGTCCCGGAGCTTGAAGGTGATCTGCTTACGGTGCACGTCCATTGCCCCTACAATCTTCATTGGGACTTCCTCCGAGTCCGTCTACGTGACACCGCGATGGCATCACGCTCACCTCGCTTGGCTGGAGGGGGTCCCTCTTCATGTCATCTTCCTAATGGTCGAGAATACCCCGCGGTCATCGTGTCGAGATTCCGGTGGCCTCACCTACAGCAGAGGGGCCCCCGGCCGTTTCCAACCGGGGGGCCCCTCGTACGTAGTAGCTACGTGGCAGCGAAGTTCGCTACCAGGAGTAGCTCAGCTCGACGCGGTATCGAGGCATCCCGGCGGTGGCAACGCCAGCGTTTTCCCGCACCTGGTACCGGAACCGAAAAGTCGTATTGGTGGCGATTGTAGAGAACCACCCGGCCTCATACATCAACCGAGTTGCTGTGCCAGCGGCATTCGTGCCGCTCTCGTAGATGAAGTACGGCCGGAACCATGGGCTGTAGGTCAGATCCAGCCGGGCGTTCCAGACCCTGTAGTCCTGGTAGTTGGTAATACCCAGAATATCCATGGAACCGGGCAGGATCGGGCTCCAGACGGCTGGGTAGCTCTTGTACCCAACGGTAAGAGTCGGGGACCAACCTGCAACACCGAGCAACCGCCTGAGGTCGAGGACCGAGCTGACCTGGTAGGCGGTCTGGGCTGTTCCACCGGACGGAGTGAAGGATGCGTACTCACCGGTAATCCGTACGCCGGGGACGAGTGTCCCGCTCAGGTCAAAAGACCACCCCTGATGGACCAAGTTAGGCGTGGGAGAGAATCCGGTGTGCCGCTCGCTGTAGTAGTTAACGCCCAGCGTCCACCCTGGAATGAACGCACCGGTGGACACCCGGGCCATCCCGAGCCAGACTGCGTTGTTCCAGTGGCCGGCCCCGGTAGAATCAACTGTCAGGTGCCAGAAGCTGGCAGCGGAAACGTCGAACATGCCACCGAGCTTCCCCTTCACGCTGTATCCGTCCACGGCGCACCTGGGGGCAGTAACGCCACAGTCATTGAACAGGAGGCCGAATGCGCCCTGTGTGTAGTTCTGCCGACCCCACCGCCAGTCGAAGTTCAGGAATTTGGTATCGACGTAGGCGTTATCGAACGTCACGTTGCCCAGGCCGGTGAACAAACCATAGCCGGGAGTACCCAAAGGATATAGCCCACTGGCCTCGCCGCCGGCAATAAGCCGAACAGTTGCACTGGTGGTCGGGCTGGGACGACCCGTGAAGGTCAGCCGTGCCCTGGCAAAGGAAGCGTTGACGCCCCGCGACTGCGAGAACTGGTACCTCAAGAATGTGTCGCCGGCGATCTTGGTGTTGTCCATCCGGGCACGAAGCGCTGCCAGCTCCTCCTCGACCGCGGTCACCCGCACGCCGAGGGCGGCCAGCTCAGCCCGGAACTCCGCCACCAGGCGGTTCAGGGTGGTGATGCTGGCGGTGAGGCGCTTGTCAGTCGCGGTAATGGTGGCGGTGAGTGCCGCCCGGGTAGCCGCGTCAGTCTTCGTAAGCTCAGGCCTCCGAACCAAGTCCGGGGGCATCGGCGGGATCTTGATGGCCTCGATGCGCGCCAGCACGCGCGCGACAACCATGGCCATCTCGTAGCGGGTCATCGCCCGGTCGCCGCGGAAAGCCCCATCGGGATAACCCTCGATGAGGCCCTTGGCCGCCAGCTCAGCGATCGCGTCGTATGCCCAGTGATCGGTGGGCACGTCCGCGAACGGCTGCGCCATGGCCGGGGCGACCAGCGTGAGAGACAGCAATGCTGCTAGAACGACAGCAATGTGCTTCATCGTTGGTTTCTTCCCCCTTCAGGTGTGTTGCGTGTCTTAGGCCTTCCGGGGCGCGGCGCGGGGGATAGAGTGAGCGTGTTTCCTCGCATCCTCCCTGCCTGTCCCTTCGGCCCTTCGTCCCGCTGCCTCGGTGCCCTGCCCTCTTCCCGGCCCTCCTCTACGGGCGGGCGCCGCTATGCCTCTTCGGCCGCGGCCGCGGATGACGCCCTGCGATCGATCACCCACAGACTACCAGCCGCCCGCCTAGGATGCAAGACTTCGCCCCCCGATGGCGTCCGGCGGCCTGGATGGTCCAACGGTCTTTGTCTTTCGCCGTCTGGAGCCGGAATCCTCCTCCCCTGCCCGCGGATCTTGGGGAGGGAGGATTGCCGCGGGAGAGCCCGAAAACAGATTCCCCGTGGCGGCCGGATGCAGCGGCCAAATCTGCCACAGCACAGGTGGATGTCCTTATGTCGTTGCGCAAGGCGCTGCGTGGCCTGCTCGTTGCGGTTCCTGTGATCATTGCATCCCCGGTCCTCGTCCTGGCCATCCAGGGAGGGATGTTCCTCCCGGTGGGCATGTTCGTCGCCATCTACTCGCCGTGGACGCCGTTCGTGCTGTTTCCCCAGACGAGGTGGCTTGTGACGCACACCATCTGGATGCCCCGCGACCTGCGCCTGATGCTCATGGATGCCGGGTGGGCGCTGATCGCGGCCGGTCTCGTGGTGTTCATCGGATCGTACGCCTACTTCTACGCCATCCGAAACCGGGCCGGCCTGGTGACCTCGGGACCCTACGCGGTGGTGCGGCATCCTCAGTACCTTGGGATATTCATGGGATTGACCGGATTCACGCTGCTGGGCGCACGCCCAATAGCGGTGATGGCGTGGGTGACCGCGGTCTGCACGTACATTGCCCTGATGATCTACGAGGAGGGGGAGAACGACCGCCGCTTCGGCGATGCCTACCGCGCCTACCGTGAGCGGGTCCCCTTCATCATACCCTTCTTCCCGAAGGCCCTGACGCGCCCGTGGGCCAGGATCGCGGCCATGTCGCGGCCTGCCCAGTACGCCTCGGTGGCCGCCCTGTACGTGGCGCTGGTGGCCGCGGCGATCGCGCTGATGCGCGACCGGGCCTTCCCCACCTAGCGCCCGGGCGGTCTCGACAGGCCGAACAGGCTCTCGTCGCTGTTGACAAGGACCTCGACCAGGCCATCGCCGTCGAGGTCCTCGGCCGTCACGCCCATGTAGGCCAGGCGGCCTTCGAGCCGGTGCTCCCACTTGAGGTCGCCGCGCGGCCCAAGCAGGTACACGAACCCGTTGTGGCTGCCGGCGAAGATCTCGAGCTGGCCGTCGCGGTCGAAATCGCCGGCGGCCACCGAGCCGCTTATGTGCCCGCGGCGCTGGAACTGCCAGAGCGTGCGCCCGGCAGGCGAGAGACAGAGCACCGAGCCATCTTGCACGCCTGCGACGATCTCCTTCGTCCCGTCGCGGTCCAGGTCTGCGACCGTCAGCCCGTTGTAGGCGGTGACCGGCCCTCTGGCGCGCACCGTCCAGCGCAGCCGGCCCTGCGGGGTCAGCGAGTGCACGGCCCCGGCCCAGTCGGCGGCGTAGATCTCGAGCGCGCCGTCCCCGTCGGCGTCGTCCACGGTGATGCCGTAGATGGAGCCACCAGTCTGATATGCCCAGCGCTGCCGGCCGTCGTGCCCCAGCGCATGTATCGCTCCGTTGCCGTGGTTGCCGATTATGACCTCTCGCCTGCCGTCGCGGTCGAGGTCCACGACGACCGGGGTGTTCATGTCGGCGGCCCCGCCCATGGTGAAGGTCCACCTGACACGCCCGTTGTCCGCGTCCAGGTTGTACACGTGTCCCTGGTTGTCGGCGAAGATGACCTCGAAGCGGCCGTCGCCGTCCAGGTCGGCCACGGCAGGGCTGGCGTAGCTGGTGTACGAGCGCGACCGGAAGGTCCATACCACCTGTCCCCGCGAGTCCAGGCGATGGAAGGTCGAGAAGCCGCCCGACTGATAGGGGGCGAAGAAGACCTCGGGTCGCCGGTCGCCGTCCACGTCCAAGACCGCGGGCGTCATCAGGACTATGCCGTTCAGTCCTCCCACCGAGAACTCCCACCGGCGCTTCGGAAACGGCCGCTCCAGCACGAGCAGCCGGATGCCCTCGCCGTAGATCAGCTCGACCTGCCCGTCGCCGTCAAGATCCGCAACAGCCGGGGGCGAGACCGAAGCCGGATGCGCGGTCGTCTCAAACGGCAGCCGCCACGCAACGTATGGCGTGGTCAACCCGCCGGGCCTGGGCGTGGCGTTGATGCGCTGGAGGTTGTATCCCCCAAATGCCCACAGCGCCGGGGCCTGCGCCCCCAGCGGAGAGCCGCCCGCCAGGAGGACGGCGAGGAGCGATGCCGCCACCGCCCAGGGAAGTCCGCGTGTCTTCGTCATGTCCTCGTTCCTCCGCATCGAGCCGTAACGCCCGGATCTTCTGCGCCGTGCGTCGGCGCACCGCATCAGTCTACACCATCGCCTGCGCCTCTTCCACACGCGCCTCTTGGTCCGGGGCCACGCTCCAGCGCGGCCTCGGCCAGCAGCACCGCCGCGTAGTCGTCGTAGGGCTCAGGTGGGGTCTGCAGGCCGCGAGGCACGAACCGCCGCCACCCACGCGGCGGATGCTCGGCGAAGTAGCGCGACCGGGCGCGCAGCGTCGTACCCTGCTCCTCGACCAACAGAACGCGCCTGGCCCCCGCGCGCGCGAGCGCCTCCATTACCTCCGCCGATGCGGTGCGGTTGCCCACGACCACCTCGGTTGCCGCGTACCGCTCCTGCCAGTCGCGTACTAGCGCGGGCAGGTCCTCGCGCGCGACCACGGCCCTGGCGTGCACGATCCCGGGCTCGCAGACGGCCACGCCGCACTTGTCCCTGCCCGGGTCAACGGCCAGCACCACACGCCGAGATGCGCTACTCACGGCGCCACCACAAACGCCACCCATACAAGCACGATGCTTGTGATGGGCGCGCCGTCCCGACGCGCCGGCAGGAAGCGCCATCCCGCGGCGGCCGCTGCTGCCGCGGCATCCATCTCGGGCCGTCCCGACGGCACCGCGACCTCTACGCGCCCAACCGTGCCGTCCTCGCGCACCAACAGACGCAGGCGCACCCGGGCGGCGAGCCGCTCGGCGCGCGCCTCGGCTGCGAGACCCGGGGCCTCCACGATGACGCGCCAGGCATCGGGATGCGCAGGCGGAGGCAGAGAGATGGGCACCGGGGGCGAGAGCACCGGCGCCGCTGCGGGCGGCGTAGGTGGCGGCGTGTGGACCGGAGGCTGCGCCGCCGCAGGAGGAAGGGCAGCCGCAGGTGGCTGCGGCGCGGCATCGCCGCCCTGCCCTCCGGTTCCCGGGCCTGCCTGTGACGCCGCGCCGGGCGAGGAGCCTAGCGCCGCGGATCCCTCGCTGGCAGAAGACGCAGGAGCACCACCGGCCTGGCCGCTGTGCGGCTGAGTGGCCTGGGCCGCCGCGCCTGCTCCATGAGGCCGCGCGGCCTGGGTCGGCTTCGAGACAGAGCGGCGGGCCGCGGGCGGAGCGGGCAGGGGCTTCTCCTCAGGCGGCTTCTTGTCAGGTGGCTTCTGATCCGCAGGCCTGGGCGGAGTTGAGACTTCTTCCCTGAACAGCCCGGATTCCTCTTCTGCCGAGGGGGGCGGCACCGCAGGCCCTAGGGGATCGAACGCGCGCCCGCTTCCCCCCACACCCGGTGCCGCTTCATCGGGCACTGCCCGGCCGCCCACGAGCAGGCCGGTAGCCATGGCCGCAACCGCGAAGAGCGCGGCCAGCAGGAGAACCGCAGGCAGTCGCTTCATCGCCTCAGGACGTACTCCAACGTAAGCGTTCGACCGGACGCCGGATAGCCCTGCACCGGCTCGTAGCGGGAATCCAGGAGGTTGCGGACCGCCAGGCGCAACGCGGACCCGCCTGCAAGCGGCACCTCCGCGGCCAGGCCGAGGTCGACGTACGCCGGCAGTGTGACTGTGTTGGCCGTATCGGCGAACCGCGCGCCGATGAGCGTGGCCGAAGCGGTCGCCGATGCGCCGCGCGGCAGCGCGGCGCTGAGCGCAAGCGCCGCGGAATGGCGCGCACGGTTGGGGAGGTCGAGCCCGGTCGCCGCGTCTGTTGCAGCCAGCCACGTGGAGGACGCGCGCAGCCACCAGATCGGGCCTAACGCGCCCTCGAACTCCACCGACGCTCCGCGGATCGTCGCCGCTCCCACGTTCTGCGGCGAGAAGACGAAGGAGTCATCGGGAACCCAGAGGATGAGATCGCGCACGTCGCTCCAGAACACGGTCACGCGCGCGGTGGCGCCGGGCCGCAGCGACGCCTCGATGCCGGCGTCCACCGACCAGGCATGCTCGGGACGCAGCGCCGGGTTGCCGACGGCGAAGCCGTCGAAGGGGTAGTACAGTTCGGCCATCGTCGGGCCGCGGAAGGTGCGGCCTGCGGCCAGGCGCAGGCGCAGGTCCGGGCGCGCGAAGTAGACCAGGCCCGCGCGCGGGCTGACCTGGACGCCGTAGGTCGAGTGCAGGTCGGCGCGCAGCCCTACCGAGAGCAGCAGGCGCGGTGTGAGTGCGCGGTCGTCCTGCAGGTACAGCGCGCCTGTGGTCGCGGATCGCTCTCCCACGCTGGTGCTTTGCAGGTGCTGGAGCGCAACATCCGCGCCCAACGTCACGGCGCGCGACGGAGAGAGCCGCGCTGCGCGCTGCCACTCGGCGGTCCAGGCTGTGCCGGTGTGCCTGTCGTCAATCCACCATCCGGGATCGCGGTAGGCGAGATGCTCGCGGTGCGCCGCGAAGCGCAGGCGGTTGGTTATGCCGCCCTGCTCCGACTCGAGCGTGAGCGCCGCGGCCAGACGGGCGTCTTCCTGCCGCGCAAGCGGCGACGGGAAGAACGTCGAGCCCGGGGATCCCCGCGAAGCGCTCGATCCGGTCAGGCTGAGGTCCCATCGACGGCCGGCGGCCGCATCGCCCAGGCGCAGCGAGAGATAACCGCCGCGCAGGTCGCTGTTTGGGCGGGAGCCGTCGGCCGCGTCGTAGCGCAGCGTCAGGCGGGCCGGGCCTCCGGCGGTGATTCCGAGGCTGCGCAGCCCGAACGAGCCGGCGGCCAGGGTGATCTCACCCGCCGCCCGGCGGCGAGTGACGATGGAGATCACGCCGCCCAGCGCGCCGCTGCCGTAGATGGCTGAGAACGGCCCGCGCAGCACCTCGATGCGCTCGATGTCGTCCACCGGGATCGTGCCGAGGTCCACGGTCCCCGCGAAGACGCTGTTCAGGGGAACGCCGTCCAGCAGCACCAGCACCTGTTCGGCGCTGCTCCCGCGTATGCTTGCGGTGATCAGGCCCCCTGCGCCACCGTAGGCGCGTGAGGCCACCTCGGGCAGGAACGCGATCGCCTCGCCCACGGTGCGCACGCCCAGCCGCCGCAGCTCCGCGGCGGTGAGCACCGACACGCTGGCCGGCGAGGCCGGCGCGGGCTGCGGCCGACGCGACGGAGAGACGACGTCGGGCAGCTCGAACTCGGGCGGGGGTTCCTGAGAGAACAGCGGGGAGCAGAGTCCCAGCGTGACAGAAACGCAGAGCGAAACCGCAATCAGACGAGCAAGCACCTGCCCACCTCCCTTGCCTCGAAGGCGTGTGGCATCGGTGCAGGCAGGTCTTCTGGCTCAGGATCATCGCAGGGCGCCGGCCTTCCCGGGAAACCTTCCCAGTGGCATGCCCCAAGGGGGGCGCCTGCTCTCCTTGACAGCGGCGGGACCGCGCCGGACTTGCACGGCCGCAACGCGCGACCGGGCGATACCGGACTTCCCTATTATGGCGCAGTGCCTGGTGCCCCTGCGCCGACCTGCACCGCTGTGATGCATGTTCTACGGCTGGGGCTGCTTTCCTCTACTTGAGGGCAAAGGTGACCGCCAGCGGGGAGTCGGTCATGACGTTGCCCAGTGCCAGGACCTGCACGCGCACCTCGCCTCGTCGCTCCGCGATCTGCATGACCGCCGCCCGGTGCTCGTCCACGTCAACCTGACCGCGGGGCAGTTCGGTGATGCGGGCAAACGGCGGGGAAAGGATCTTAGCCTGCGCCCGCTCCGCGGCCGCGTCAACCAGGGCAAAGAGGCCGAAGCTGATCTCGTCGCGCGTTCCCAAGCCGCTGACCGTCCCTTCGCCCAGAACCGTGCCCTTCGCATAGGCAAGACGGCGATCCACAAGCTGCACGAAGATCAGCAGGGACTCCCCCCGCAGTGAGTTCTCCTGCGCCACGATCCGTACCACGGTCTCCCTACCGCGGAGCGAGATCAGCCGCGCGAGCGCCTCCCACGTCAGGTTGGGAGGGTAGAGACTGAACACCGCGCCGGTGACCAGGTTGGGTGCGACACCGTTGCTCGCGGCCTCATCCACCGCCCGCAGCCGCAGCGCGTCTAGCCGGGCGAGGATCTCGGGCTGCGGCAGCTTGCCATCAATCACCTCCCGCAACACCTCCTGGTTGCGCATGTAGGCGATGTCCCCTCCCGCCACCTCGCGCAGCCGTGCTTCGGCATCCTCGATCTGTTGGCGCAGATCGTTGAGCCGGAACAGCCCGACCCGGGCGTCAGAGGATACCAGTACTACCGAGACCAGCGTGATAAGTGTGATCAGCATGCCCGTCGCCACGGCGATCACGTGGGCGGTGTGCCGCGGCCTGAGCCCCAGGACAGTAAGTCGGCGCCGGCCGATCGCCCTGCCGACCATGTTCCCGACGTATGCGACCACTCCGCTGACAACGATCAGCACCGGGATCAGGATCAAACCGACCTTCACTGGGCGCCCTCCCTTCCGGAACACGGCCCGGGCCCTTCCTTCAGGAAGATGCGATACCCGCCGTCCTCCCCCTGCAGACGCGCACCTGCAGGAAGCGACGCCGGGGTCCACCATGACGGCTGATGGGGAGGAACTACGACAAACAGCCGCCTGTGGTCGCAGATCGCCTGCGCCAGATCGCCTGGGCTCTCAATCCAGACTATGCGGCGGCCGGTGTAGAAGCCGAGCGAGGCGGACATGTTCATCTCTACCGCGGCCACCGCATCTGATGGATGAGCCGCCCCGGTTATCGCCCGGGCAATCCGCGGCAGGGGACGATACCGCTCCATGGCCGGGAGCGTCAGGTGAACAAGCACTGGTACCGCGACCACAGGGGTAAGCAGCAGCGCCGCGAGGGCCGGAAGCCGGCGGCGGATCAGCATGAGGCCGGCGGCCAGGAGCGGGCCTGCGGCGAAGACGGCGGCTGCGGCGGCGAGCGGGCCGCGCAGCTCCAGCATCTCGGAGGGAAACTTGGTCCATCCGTGGAGCGCGATCGCCGCCACGAACGCCGCCACGGTCGCTACCAGGAGCCCGGTCGCCGTCCGCATCAGGCCGGGCGTCTGCTCCTCCCAAGACCGCGCAATCCCTATCGCCAGCAACGGGTAGACCGGCAGGACGTAGTTGGGCAGTTTGGTACCGGCCAGTGAGTAGAAGAGCAGCGTGACGCCGCACCAGAGGAGGATCACCTGGCTGCCCAATTCGCTCCGGCGCCTCGCGAGGTAGAGCACCACCGCGGGGAGAAAGGCCGTCCAGGGGAAGGCCCCTACGATAAGGACCGGGACGTAGTACCACCACGGCCCGGGCTGGCTCTCGACCACGCCGAAGAAGCGGTTGAACAGGTAGTAGCCGACCGCGCTCCGTAGAAACGGCTCGCCGTGGCGCAGCGCCTCGATCAGGTACCACGATAGCCCGATCAGGCAGAAGAGGGCCGGACCCACCAGTGGAGTCCTGCGCCAGGCGGACCGGTCGCGCCGGACGAACCACAACCCGACCACGGCCATGGCAGGCAGCAGCAGCCCGATCGGCCCCTTCGTCAGGGTGGCCAGGCCTGCCCACACCCATGCCCACACCGCGGCGCGAGACGAGCCGCTGGTGTACGAGACCAGATACATGTAGAGCGCCAGCACCATGAACAGCACCAGCGTGGGATCGAACACTCCCAGGCGCGACTGGACCAGGAACTGGAAGGTCGTGGCCAGGATCGCCGCGGCAAGCACTCCGGTTGCGGGCCCATAGAACAACCGGGCCAGCAGGAAGGTGACCGCCACCGCGCCGGCGCCGGATATCGCGGACCAGATCCGCACTGTGGCCTCGGTAAACCCGAACGCCCATCCGGTCAGGGCCTGGAGCCAGAAGAACAGCGGAGGATGCACGAACCACGGCCGGCCGTTGCTGTGCAGGGTGATCGGATCGCCCGTTTCCAGGATCTCGCGCGAGACGCCGGCATACTTGGGCTCATCCTGGTCCCAGAGGGATCCCGCGCCGAGGCCGTATCCGAAGAGCAGCAGCGCGGCCAGGGTGACCGCGATCAGCCACCTGTACTCCGCCGCCGCGCTGCGTGCGGGCGGCGCCGCCTGGCCTCCTGTCAGCGGGCGAACCACAGCAGGCAGCCACCGCCGGTTGCCACCATGAGGTTCGGCAGCCATGCGGCCCAGAAGGCAGGGATCTGGCCGCGCTCTCCGAGCGTGATCGTAATGGACATCAGGAGGTAGTAGGCCAGGAGCACCAACACCGTGATGCCCAGGCCCGTGGATCGGCCCGACCGGTGCGGCCGCAGCCCCAGGGGTACTGCCAGCAGAGCGAAGATGAGACTGCTTACCGGAAGGGCCAGCTTTGCCTGGAGGTTGACGGCGTAGCGCACGGCACTCTCCCCGGCGGCTCGGAGGGTGGCGATCTGAGCGCGCAACTCGCCGATCGTCATCTCGCTGGGATCGCGCCGCGGGACCGCGATCTGCTTCGGCGTGCGTGCCAGGGCCACCCGCATCTCGTCGAACGTGGTCGCCACCCCGGAGCCGGCCCCGAGCAGGTACAGGGTCCCCTGCTTCAGGATCCACCCCTGCGGCGCGTAGCGCGCCTGCCCGGCCTCGATCAGGCGCGCCGGCCGGCCGCCCTGGAACTGCGTGATGACCACGCCGTACATCGTGCCGTCACTCGTGTCGAGTTCACGCGCGTAGAACACCGAGTCCACGCCGTCCACCGGCTCGCGGAAGAGCACATGCTGATGGACCGGTCGGGGCTGGGCCTGAACTGCCTCGCTCAGCACCTCGCGGTAGCGCGTCTCAGATCGCGGCACCACCCACTCGCTCATGCCCAGTGACGTCACGGTGATCACCGCGCCCGCGGCCAGCACTGGCAGCGCGATGCGGGCCAGGCTCCAGCCGGTGGTGCGCAGCGCGGTGATCTCGTTGCGATCGCTGAGCCGACCTGTGGCCAGGAGCGTGGCCAGAAGCGTGGCCATCGGCAAACTGTAGACCGCCAGGTACGGCACACGCAGCACCAGGAGGAGCAGGTTGGTTCGGATGGGCACGCCTGAATCGGCCGCCAATCGCGCCAGGAAGAACAGGTGGTTGACCAGCAGCAGCGTGGTGAAGACGGCGACGCCGAACAGGAAGATGCCGCCGACCTCGCGCAGGATGTACCGGTCAATCAGCCGCATCGGCATCAGAGCCGGAACCGCTCGCCCAGGTAGAACCGCCGGGCGTCCTCACTGGCCATTATCTCCTCGGCGGTCCCCGCGAACAGGATGCGGCCTTCGTGGATGATCTCCGAACGGTTGGTGATCGCCAGCGTGTCGCGCACGTTGTGGTCGGTAATCACCACGCCCAACCCGCGGCGGCGCAGGTGCACGACCACCTCCTGGATCTCGGCCACCGACTTCGGGTCCACGCCGGTGAACGGCTCGTCCAGCAGGATGAACGACGGCTCCATGGCAATCACCCGTGCGATCTCCACGCGGCGGCGCTCCCCGCCGGAGAGCGTCGCCCCAAGCTGGTGGCGCAGGCGGGTCAGTTCGAACTCCTCGATCAGCCGTTCCGTGATCTCCTGCCGCACAGCCCTGGGCCTGCCGTTGGCTTCCAGGACCGCGGCGATGTTCTCCTCGACCGTGAGGCCGCGAAACACCGAGGGTTCCTGGCTCAGGTAGCCGATCCCGCGCCGCGCACGCAGGTGAACCGGCAGGTTGGTGATCGGCTGGTCGTCGAGCCAGACATCACCGGCGTCAGGACGGATCAGACCCACCATCATGTAGAAGGTCGTGGTCTTGCCGGCGCCGTTGGGCCCGAGCAGGCCGACGATCTCCCCGCGTTCGACGCTGAGGTCCACGCCGTCCACCACGGCGCGTCGTCCGTAGTGCTTGAAGAGCCCTCTCGCCGCCAGCATCCGGGCGCTCCTAAGGTGGTACGATGTTCAGCCGCGGGGCTCCCCGGGCCGTGATCCTCGTGCCGTCCAGGTCCACGTCAATCTGCTCGGCCGTCAGCCGGTCGCGCCCCCGGTCCACGCGCGCGTCCCCGGTCAGGGTGGCCCTGCCCTCCCGCAGGAAGACGTCCACCCGGCGCGCGCTGCCCGAGAGGTCCCCGCGCCGCAGCCGCGCCGATCCGATCCCGCGCCCGATCTCCTCATCTATCAGGAGCGTGATGAGATCGGCCGTCATCTGGGCATCCCTGAACCTCGCCTCGGGCTCGCCCGTGGCCGCGGCGGTCCGGTTTGAATCATCGTACTCCAGACGCCGGCCAGAGAGCCGCCATTCGCCGCGCAGGAGCGTGACCCCGCCGGTCGCAACGTACCGCCTGGTCTTGAGCGAGCCCTCGACCTCGGGCGCGGTCAGCGTTGCGGTTTGGTCTCCGTGCCCGGTTGTCGCCCTCACAGCACCCCGGGCACGGATGCGATCATCCGCCAGGTGAAACTCGACCGAGTCGGCCCGCACGGCCAGGTTCGCATCGGTGAGCTCGGCGCCGGCCTCCGCGGTCATGACCCGAGTTCGCTGATCATACCGGATGCGGGGCGCCCGGAGAACCGTCGTGCCTCGCGTCGCGACCGCGGGCGCACCCTCTGCGCGCCAGACCCCGCTGCCCTCGTCGTACTCCAGGTAGGTTGCGCCGGCAAGCTCGATGACCGATGCTCCGGTGGATGCCGGTGCATGCGCCCGCCCGACAGGCGTCCACAACACCCAGAGCGCGGCCGCGGCGAAGGCCGCCGCGCACAGGCGGGGAGGGCTACTGCTCAACCGTGACACGGATGTTGCCACTCATCCGGGTGCGCTGCAGCGACACGTCCGCGACCAGATGGTCGCCTTGCACGATCATGCCGGACTGACGCAGCGTCACGCTTCCGGAGGCCTCGATCTGCTGGGTTTTGGGAAACCACCGGACCACGTCGGCCTCCAGCGTCTGCCCCGCGGTCGCCCGCGCGCGCACGCGGCCCGATAGCGTGACGTTGCGCGTGGCCACGTAGAACGTGCCGCGCGGAGCAGAGAAGACAACGGCCGGCTCGCCCGCCTGGAAGTACGTGCCCTCGACCGCGGCAAGCGTGGCCGTGCTGGAGGCGCCGTCCACGGTCACCGACTCCGCGCGGATGTCCCACTGACGGCGGCCCGCGGCGTCAACCGTCGAGATGGCCGTTCCCTCAATCTGAATGGGAGGGAGGTGGCCGGCCCGCGGAGCCGGAGATGGCCGCGCTGTCGGGCTCGCCGCTGGCCCGAGGGCCGAGCCGGAACGGCCGGGCGCGGGCTCGGGTGCCTGCAACAACGCCCAGATGATGAGGGGTACCACGGCGATCCCCAGGCCGATCAATATCCACCGTCCGCCGCGGGACATCGCCGCTACGCCTCCTTGGCCGCCGGATTCATCTTACCGGACGGCTCGACGCGCGTTCAAGGCCGGAGGAGGCAGCCGACAGCACCTCCGCGGCGACGCGCCGCGCGGCACCCGGAGGCCCCAGCGCCTCTGCCAGGGAGCGCAGCCGGGTTGCGATCGCCTCTCGCGCCGGCGCGTCGCGCAGCAACGCCAGGACTGCGCGGCTCATCTCGCCGGAGGTGGCCCGGTGTTGAAGCAGCTCCGGCACGATCTGCTCTCCTGCCATGATGTTGGGAATCGAGACCCACCGCACGTTGAACGCGGCCCGCGCGTACCACCAGGTCGGACGCGAGACGCGGTAGGTAACTACCATTGGCACGCCGAGGATCATCGCCTCGACCGCGGCGGTCCCGGATGCCATCAGCAGCACCGTGCTCGCCGCCATGACATCGCGCGATCCGGGAACGATCGCCACCGGAAGGCCCGACGAAGCAACGGCCGCGGCCAGGCGGCCGCGGAAGGCCGGGGAGGCCTCGGCCATCGCGAACCCCACGCCTGGCAGGGCGGCGCGGATGGCGTGGGCGGCCTCCAGCATGGGCGACAGGAGCGCGTCCAGCTCCAGTCCCCGGCTGCCCGGGAGGAGACCGACCACCGGCGCAGCGGGCGCAATCCCGATCCGGGCCCGCGCGTCTTCAGCCCGGCCGCTCGAGCACGCCAGCCCGGCCGCAGGATGCCCAACGAATGAAACGTCCGCGCTGGCCCGGCGGTAGGCCTCTGCCTCAAACGGGAAGATGGCCAGCAGGCGGGCACCGAGCGCGGCCACGCGGGCGGCTCGATCGCCGCGACGAATCGCGACCATGGGCGGGACATAGTAGACCGCTGGAATGCGTCCCCTGAGCCGCTTCAGCAGCGCCAGGTTGAAGCCAGGAAAATCAATGAGCACCAGTGCATCCGGCGGGTCGGCCACGAGCCGGTCCACGAGCCCGGACAGGCGGCGCAGAAAGGGCGGCAGGCGCCGCGCGGCCTCAAACCAGCCGATGACACCCCAATCGCTGCTGTCCGCGATCAGCGACACCCCCTCCGCCTCCATGTGGCGTCCGCCGATTCCCTGCATGCGCGCCGAGGGGTCCAGCGCGGCGATCTCGCGCGCCAGTTCAGCGCCGTGCAGGTCGCCCGAGACCTCCCCGGCCACCAGGAAGAGCCGGCAGGGCCTAGCTGTGTGCATGGACCGGCGTGCCCAGCCGCGGGGCATCGGCGGCGACCACCGTGATTCCCGCCGCGTCGGCGTCGGCAATCATCCGGTCCCGGTGGATGATCAGCGTGCGGTGTGCGTCAATACCCAACACCCGGGCCGAGGCCTCGCGCATCGTGGTGATCGTATCCGGGCCGACCGCGGGGATGTCGAATCTGGGATCCTGGTCGTTCCGGCTGACCTTCACCACAACCGTTCCCGACGCGATGGCGCCGGCGCGCCGGATCGTGAGATCGGTGCCCTCCGCGGCCTCCACGGCCAGGATGACCCCGCGGCGCACGACCACCGTCTGTCCGACATCCAGGTCCGCGATGCGCCTGGCCACCGACCGCCCAAATCGCAGGTCCTCCTCTTCTTCGGGCGTGGGCGCGCGCGCAGTCAACACGCCCGAGGGGGCCAGCAGATCACCCACGAACAGCGTCTGGTCGAGCAGCTCGATACCCTGTCCTGCCAGCAGCGCGGCCAGATGCCGGAAGAGCGGAACATCACGGCGGTCGCTGGCGCTCGCCATCACGCGCTCCATCATGGCGTCGCCGCGGACCAGCAGCTCCTCCCGGCCGAAGCGGCCGGCGACCAGCACTTCGCGTACGCGGTGGGCCCGGAGCGTCTCGAGCACTTCCTGCAGCGCGCCGGGTGAGCAGCGCTGGTAGTGATCGGCCAGATCCGGCAGGGCCGCCGTTTCGCCGGCGACCTGCACGCACACCAGGGACAGCCCGCGGGACTTGATGGCCCTGGCGATGACCTCGGGGAAGGACCCCGTCCCTGCCAGCAGGCCTACGATTCCGCTCTGGGTTGCCATCGCACTATCCCTCGGGTACGCTCTCTGGCCGACCGGATGAAGGCAAGGAACTCCTGCGCCACAGGGGTGTTGGCCGCTTCGGCCTCGATTGCCCGCAGCGCCTCTTCCATGGTGCGCCGCTCCCTGAAGAACTGCCGGAACACGCGCTGCAGCACGAGCCGGTCGGCCGGGGGCACGCCCTGGCGCTGCAGACCGACCCGATTCAGGCCCACGGCCCGGGCCATGAGCCCGGCGGCCATCACGAACGGCGGCACGTCCTGGCGGGCTCCTGAAAGCCCGGCCAGCATCACCAGCCGGCCGATGCGCACGAACTGGTGCACGCCTGAGAGGCCGCCCAGATAAGCCTGGTCCCCGACGTGGACCCATCCGCCCAGCTGCGTGCCGCTGACGATCGTGGTGTCGCTGCCCACGACGCAGTTGTGGCTCACCCGCACCGAGGACATGATGAAGTTCCTGTCCCCGATGCGCGTCTCGTTTCCCTCGCCGGTGGCGCGTTCGATGCTGCAGAACTCGCTGAGTCTGTTCTCGTCGCCGATGATGACGCGGGTCGGCTCCCCGCGGTAGGTCCTGTCCTGTGGCCTGCTGCCGGCTACCACGTGGGCGGCGAGCACGTTGTCCCGGCCCAGCTCCACGTTGTCGTGAATCACGCAGTGCGGGCCTATCACGGTCCCTGCCCTGATGACGGTATCGGCTCCGACCACGGCGTAGGCACCGATCTCAACGCCCTCTTCCAGGTGGGCGGTAGGATGCACGATCGCGGTCGTATGCACGACGACACCTGCGGAACCGGCGCTAGGATCGCGCATCGTCGTCCACCCGCGGCCCTGTCTGTCCCGCTGCCTCGGCCCCGACCGAGAAGAAGAACGTCAGCGTCCCTTCCGCGACGAGATCGCCGTCCACGCGTGCCTCGGCCCGGACTTTGAGAAACCTGCCCCGTTGCGTGAGGAGGTCCACCCGGACGACCATCTGGTCACCGGGCACGACGCGCCGGCGGAACCGGACGCCGTCTATCGCCCCGAAGTAGGCAATGCGCCCGCGCAGCCGTGGGTCGTCCAGCACCAGGCACGCGGCCACCTGCGCCATCGTCTCGACCACCAGCACGCCGGGCATCACAGGATGGCCTGGGATGTGGCCGACGAAGAACGGCTCGTTGATGGTCACGTTCTTGATCCCGGTGATGCTCTTCCCGGGTTCAATGGTGATGATGCGGTCCACCAGAAGGAAAGGATACCGGTGGGGCATCACCCGCTGTATCTTCTCAATGTCCCACATACTGGCCTCCTCAGGCACCGCGGCCGATGAACCGCTGCTCGATCTCCCGGGCGAGGGCCACGTGCAGCCCGTGCCCGGCACGCACCGCCACGAAGTGCGCGCGCACCGGGCGGCCGAGCAGCGCCAGGTCGCCGATCGCATCGAGGATCTTGTGCCGCGCCATCTCGTTGGGGAACCGCGGCTCGTTCAGAAACCCGTCCGGGCCTATGGCCAGGACCGTCTCCAGCGATACCCCGCGCGCCATCCCTTGGGCCCGCAGGGCCTCGATCTCCGTCACCATGCCCCAGGTACGTGCTGGCGCGATCGAGCCGGCGAAGTCGTCCAGGTCCTCCCGGAACTCGGCCATCTGCGGCGCCATCGAGGCCGCTCCGGCGGTGACCACGTAGGTCATCTGGAACCGTTCGGCGGGCAGGGCCGCGATCATGCTGCCGGCCTCATCCGCCCAGACCGGCTCGCTCAGCACAATCGGCACCCTCGGCCGGTCCTGGTCCACGGTCCCTGCTGCCCCCAGGGCCTCGACGAAGATCAGCGCGCTGCCGTCTCCACAAGGCAACTCCTCTCCTTCCACCTCGACCAGCAGGTTGTCCACCCCCAACCCCGCGGCCGAGGACATGAGGTGCTCAACCGTTGCCACGCGCACGGGTCCGCCCAGCACGACGCTCCGCGCCGTTGCCACTACCTCCTCGAGGCGTGCTGGAATGGGCGTTGCGCCGACCACGTCGGTCCGGAGGAACGCGATGCCCGCGCCGGCAGGAGCCGGCAGCAGACGCGCAACCGCTGGCGCGCCGCTATGGAGGCCGGCCCCCCTGATCGTGACCGGGCGGGCAATCGTCCGCTGGCAGCCGGCGGTGATCATCGCGGCCCAAGCGCCAGCCGGACCGGATAGAACGACCCCGCGACCGGCATGGTCACAAGTACGACGTCCCTGGTTCCGCCCGGCGCCACCGTGAACACCGTGACGGCGCGTTGCTCGCCCGCACGCATCAGGCCGACATCCGTGGGCGTGCCATCTACCAGGAACAGGCCGCGGGCCAGGCCACCGGCGGCCGTGGCCAAGAGCGCGGTGGCCACCTCGCGACCCGTGGGATTGGTCAATCGCAGGCGCACGCGGTAGAGGACGCCGTAGTCGCCCACCAGAGGCTCGCCGGTCCGCACGTCCACCAGGTGCGACATCACGCCCAGGTCGGCCAGGTGCGCGGGTTCGTGTGCAGGTTGCTCCCGGACGATTTCGACTACGGAACCGGGGAATGTGCCCCGAGGGTGCGGGAATGCCCATGTCCCGAGATCCGTGGTCACGGTCCGATCGAGGAGCCAGGGCAACCGCACATGAACCGTGAGGTCCACCGGACCCCCTTCGGTCACCTGGAACTGCATCATGCCTGACACGAGGGCCATCGGGGCAAGCGTGTACGCGGTGAAGGCCGCCTTTCCCCTCGGGGGCACCTCGACGAAGTAACCCCGGCCGGCAAGCAACGCACTCAGGAATCGCGCGGTTGAGGCAAACCCGACGTGGATCGGATCGGGCGAGGGTCCGGCAATGCCGCTGAGGTAGTGGACGCGGGCCGCGGCCGCGCCTGGGTTTGTCAGCGTGACCTTGAGAACCCGCGCCTGCGATGGCGTGCCGTTCATGTGGTGATAGAGGAGCCGCGCAGGCCTGTCACGGAGCAGGGTTTCCCGGAAGAGCAGGCCGTTGCCCGTGATCGTCTCCGGCCGGTTGCTGACAAGCAGCACCGCTGGGTCCGCCAGCACCAGGGGCTGATTGGCGACCGCCACCGTCACGGTCCCGCGCACCGGTCCACCGTAGGGGCTCCGGATCTCAACCACCACAGGCGTGGTCATCGAGGTCTCCGGCTCCAGGGGCCCCTCGATCGCGATCGGCCCCATCTCCATGATTGCCCCGGGTTCACGCCGGACCGTCTCCTCGAGGCGGCGCCGTATCGCCTCCCGGATGAGGTCCGGGGGAGCCGGGGCTCCGGTGACGGCCACCTCCACGACATGAGGAATCACGCCGGCGGGCGGGCGTACCGAGATGCCCAGCTGGGCGCGGTGGGCTCCCACCCTCAAGGGCACGACCGTGCTGCCCGGATGACGGGCCGTGACGCGCAAGGTACCGGCCACCAGGACCACGTCGGCGACCCGGCGGTCGAAACTGCCCAGCCGGATGTCCCCGGGGATCGCCGCCGAGACCGAGACGATTGCCGTTCCTCCGGGGGAAAGGACCACGCTCGATGGCGCAATCTCGATCGCCGGACGGCCGCGGACCTTCAACTCAGCACCGGCGGGACGGGGGGTTGCGGCTCCGGGAGACCCTAGCAGGAACAGCCCCACGACAAGGGCTGCGCAGGCCGGCCGCAGATGCCTCATCCCCGGCGCTTGCGGGCACCCTGCCGGCGCGAACGCCCGGCGAGCTGTGCCTCGATGGCGGCGACCCGCTCTGCCAGATCCGGAAGCCGCTGGACCGAGGCCATCGCCCGCATCTCCTCGCGGTGATCGCGCGCGGGAAAGCCCGAGACCGTCGCGCCGTCTGGTACGTCCCTGGTCACCCCTGCGCGTGCCAGCACCCGCGCGCCGGCGCCGATCCGCCTGTGATCCACCACGCCCGCCTGACCTGCCAGGACTACGCCGTTCCCGATGGTCACGCTCCCAGAGATGCCTACCTGGGAGACCACCAGCACTCCTTCGCCGATCAGGACGTTGTGGGCCACCTGCACCAGGTTGTCTATCTTCGTTCCCCGACCGATGCGTGTCTCTCCCAGCGTGGCCCGATCCACAGCGGCGTTCGCGCCGATCTCGACGTCGTCCTCGATCACCACGCGGCCGAGGTGGGGCACCTTGAGGTGCGTTCCCTCTTCCGTGGCGTACCCGAAACCGTCACTCCCTATGACCGTGCCACTGTGGATTGTGACGCGGTCGCCAAGCACGCAGTCGGCGTAGATTGTCACGCGGGGATGCAGCAGGCAGTCGGCACCGATCCGAACCCGGGAGCCGATGGTCGTTCCCGCATGCACCGTAGTCCGCGGGCCGATCGCGGCTCCGGAGGCCACCACCACGAAAGGCCCGAGCAGGACATCCGGCCCTATGCTGGCGTCCGGGGCGACAACGGCGCTGGGATGGATCTCCCCCGGTCCCCTCTCCTCCGGCGCGAACGCGGAGAGGACGCGCGCGAATGCCGCGCGCAGATTCACAGAGCGCAGGAATGGCTTGGCAGAGGGGGTCACGGTGCCCGCCACTAGCAGGGCAGCGGCGGGTGAGGCCTCGGCGGCCGAGAGATCCCGCGGATCTGAGACCATCACCAGCGCCCCCGCGTGAGCGTGCGCCAGATCCGTGATCGCGCTGATCTCTATCTCACCGGACCCGACCAGCTCTGCCCGCGCGAGCAGCGCCAGTTGCGCGAGCTTCATGGGAGACTCCCGGCGTCGCCTGGGACGCTACTTCAACCTGTCTATTACTTCCTGCGTAATGTCAACCGTGGTCCCAGGCCTGCTGTAGAAGACCGGACCCTTGAGAATCACGCCGCGCAGGCGCTTCTCCCGAACCACCTGGTGGATGACGTCCCGGACCTCGCGGTTCAGGGAAGCCTCCAGCTCGGCCCGCAACCCCTGGAGCTCACGGAAGTACTGCTGGCGCCGCGCCTCCAGGTCCTCCTTGGAGAGCTGGCCCACGAGCATCTGCAGATCCGTGGTCATCGCGGACTCGCGGTCGTCAATCTCCTTCTGGTAACGGAGCGCCTTGGCGCTCTCGGCCAGGATCCGCGGGCTGTCCACGAGCCCTATCCTCCCGGCCGTGCATCCTGCCGCGCCCGCTGCAAGCACCACCAGGGCCAGGGTCAGCACCGCCGCATGACGATACCTCATGCTCTCTCTCCACCGCCTCATTGCCCGCATCTCCCCATTGTCAAGGACGCCGGATCCGGACGATGACCGACTCCGTCAGGTCCACCGCGGTCGTGCTCGCCAGCACCCGGGTCAGCACCGCGTCAATCTTCTTGTCTTGCGCTACTGCGGCGACCTCGATCTTGATCTCGGCGAGGAGACTGTCCTCTAGTCTGAAGCGCTGGCCGGCAAGCGTCTCCATTTCCTGCCTCAGGCGGGCGGCCTGGGCCTCCATCCTGCGCGCGTACGCTTCCTGCGTTACCCTGATCTGCTGATTGGCCGAGCCGACGAGGAGTTTCCGCCGCTCCTCCACGGCATGGTTCAGCAACTCCTCCCGTGCATGCACCGCGGCCTTCATCTCGGCGTCGGCTTCTTCCTGCTTCGCCTTGATGCGGGCGTTGGCATCATTCTCCAGGGATGCGATCAGTGCCTTGATCTGGGCCTCGGCCTCGGTGGTTCTGGCCTGTTGGAACTCCTCCAGGGCCTTCTCGAGCGCCTGTGCCCTTGCGCGGACCTTCGCGTCGCGCTCCTTGGTGATCCGCTCGGCCTCCTGGGTGAGGCGGCGGGCTTCTTCTTCGCTTGCCACGCCGACCACGTCACCCTTCAGCCGCAGGTTCAGCAACGGAACACGGTACTCGGCCATCGTCGCCAGTTCAAACCGGTCCAGCTCGCGCTGCATCTCGTCGCGCTTGGCCTCGATGACCCGCTGGAGCTCGGCGTTGAGCTGCTTGTGCCGGTCGGCGAGCCTGCCTTCCTGCTCGGCCTTGAGATCGGCGGCGAACGCCTCGATTCGCTGTTTGATCTGCCCTTCGATCGTTGTCAGCTCAGCCCGGTACATCGCCTGCAGCCGTTCCACCTCTGCCCTCAGTTCGGGGCCGAGGTCCACGACAGGGCCCTCTGGCGGGGGCGGCGGGTTCGACAGCCGTACTTGGAGTACGTCCATCTGCTTGGCCAGCGCCTCTATCTCGGGCCACCGGCGATGGGCCCGGAGGGCTCTTCCAAGATCCACGAACCCAACGCGGTAGACCGCCGGGGTGGCGACCGCGGCCGGAGTCGGAGTAGGCGTTGGCGCCCCTCCGCTCTGTGGGCGGCATCCCGTCAGGATCAAGGCCGCCATCAGGCATAGAACGGCGGCCGGGCGCAGGCGCGTGATCACTTGCCCTTTATCACCTTGATGACGGCATCGGTCAGATCGGTCCCGCCGTAGAGCACGACCGAGCGGTCGAGCACCACGGTCACGCCTGCCTGCTTCGCCACGGTCTCGACGGCGGCGCGCAGCTCTTTGTCCAACCCGCCGAGCAGCTCGTTGCGTCTCTCAAGAATCTGCTGCTGGAGCTGGCGGTCGAGCTCCTGGCGCTGGAACGCGGTCATGGTCTTGCTGCGCTCCTTGAACTCGCGCTGCTTGGCCTGGTAGAACTCCTGCAGCGCGCGTTCTGAACTCGCCTTGCGTGGGTGGCTCTCGAGAGCCCGCTGCATCTCGACGTAGCCTACCTCAAACGACTGCCCGAACACCGGCACCTGCCGCTGCACCAGAGCGGCGCCGACAATCACAATCACGGCGATCCCGACGGCCACGATGAGCTTCCGCGCATCTACCCGCATGTAAGACCTCCTTCAAGTGCTGGCACAGGCCCATTGTACCGTACCGTGTCAACGCGACCGGCACGCGGTTCTGCGCCGCTACAGGTTGCTGGCGAGTCGGAGCCAGACCGCGCCGCGGGAGGTCGCCACGGCCTCCCACGACAGGAACTCGTTGATGCGATAGGTCAGCGTCATCTCGACGCGGTCGGACCGGGGCATGAACGTGCCGTGGATGTGCATGTCGGGAGAGAGCCGGTACTGCACGAACGGCTCCAACCCCTCGGACTCAAACCGCGTCAACACGCCCATGGCAAGATCCGTGCCGGCCTGAACCCGCAATCCCGCGGCCCATCTCCAGGCCAGGTTCGACGGAACCAGGGTCATCTCTACGAAGGGTTCCACCGATCCGAACAGTCGCCCGAGCTGGATGCGCACGTCGGGCGCCGGCGCGCTTGTTCCAAAGTTAAGCCGCGCCTCAACGCGCCCGCGGTAGAGCGTTGAATCTGCCACCACGCTGAGGTAGGTGACCTCGGCAATCCGCAGTGTCGGGCTCGCAACGACGCCGTACTGTCGCACCGGAGGATAGGTGCGGAGCTGCTCGCCCACGAGAGACTCCAGCCGCGCGCGTTGCGCCTGGGCAAACGCCACGGGTAGTCCCCTCAACGGCTCTGCCATGGAGGCCACCTGCGGCGCGTGGCTCTCCAGCAGCACGAAGGGAATTGACGAGGACCGGAACCGAACGCCTATGTCGCGGATGACGCGGGTGTCCCTCGCGGTCACAGACACTGCCACTCGCCAGGGAGGATCGCTCTCAATCCGGGCCGTCCCTGTGAACCCCGGGGAGGCTCCCTCGACCAGCTCCGTGATCCTACGCTCGATGATCGGCGCAGCCCACTCCAGGGCTTCCGCGGGCAACCTGGCGACCAGGCCCCGGAGTTCGAGCACCACCGGCTCCAGGGAGGCGCGCACCAGCGGCTGCGCGTCGGGATGCACCCCTGGCAGGGACGTGACCACCGGCACTTCTCCCAGCACCGGCAGCCGTGGCTGCAGTTGGATGCGCACCACCGTTGTGGCGCCGGTCTGGAATCCAAGCCCTACCGTGCGGTAGCCGCGTACCACGCGATCAATGACTTCCCTCAGCACCCCGGCCAGCGCCGCCTCCTGCCGGGCGACCACCTCGCTGTCCCGCCCAAGGAGCAACCGCTCGCTTGCGGTCGTGATCGCCTCAACGATCCGCCGGGCGACCAGCGGGTGGGGATCCCCTCCGTCAACGACCAGGCCGATCTCCACGCGCTGGATGGGGTCTGCGGCACGCGCGGGCACGGCCGCGGCCGCAAGGATGACCACGAGGGCCAGCGGACAACCCAACCGGACGGCGGCGAGCATCCGCCGGACCAGGGAGAAACTCAGAAAGGCTGGCCGATGCTGAGCCAGGTCTGCCGGCCCTCCGGTCCGATGGCGTAGTCTATTCGAATCGGGCCAACGGGCGTGGTGATGCTCATGCCGATACCGTATCCGAAGTGAATGCCCGCTGCGATGGGTGCGCCACCCGCGTCTACGAACACGATGCCGGTGAAGTCCTTGAGCTGCTTGGCAAGACCGCCCAGGGGCGTTCGGTACTCCAGGTTAAGTAGCGCAACATCGGGTCCCCGGTACCGCGCCAGCAGAGCGCCTCTGAAAGTTGACGACCCTCCCAGGACGAATTGCTCCTGTAGCGGCAGGTTGCCGTGGCTCATACCCAGCATCGTACGGCCGACAAACACACCTGAGCCGGCGGGGAAGTACCGGGAGTACTCAAAGGTGTACTTGCCGAACCCGAAGTCGCCTCCCAGCGCCTGGAGCCCGATGTCCATGGCCAGGCTCATCCGGTCGCCCTTGGTGGGCGTGTACCTGTGATCGCGCCGGTCGCGAGCGGCCGCGAGCTGCAGAGCGACGGTTCTCCCGGGGGTGTAGTACGATGGCGGCGGCTTGGGGCACAGCGGATCGTCGGGATTGGTGTCACAGGGCGGCTTGGTCGGATCCAGGGGCAACGGCGTGATCACGGCACGCTCAGAGCGCAGACGCACGGACGCCGTGGTAACCGTATCCAGCGGCCGCGCGAACCCGATCACGCTGCCCAGACGGTTCAGCATGAAACGGGACACTATGGTGCCCCCCGTGTACTCCATGTCCGCGGTGTTGCTCTCGTAGAGCGATACGTCGAGCGCGGTCTGCCTCGCGTCGAACCACGGATCCCGATAGGTGATCGAGAAGTTGCTTGCCGCCGGCCCGGTCAGGGTCGGAACGTTTCGGTCCCCGAGCCCGCGCTCGAACCGCACGGCGATCGTCTGATTCCTGCCCTTCCAGTTCCGCTCGGAGTACTCCAGCAGCCCCACGATCCCGGTACGGTCGCCGTACCCAAGGCCGAAACGGGCCTGCTGTGTCGGCTGCTCCTTCACCTCGATCTCGACGATGACGGTCTCAGGCGTGCTCCCGGGCTGGGGCCGGGCCTGCACGTTCTCGAACAGTTCCAGGCTGAATATCCGCTGGAGGTCCCGGTTCATCTCGTTGATGTTGAAGACCCGATCCTTGCGCACGATCGCTCCCCGATCCACTACGTAGCGCTGGGTCTTGACCAGGCCCTTGTACTGGATGGCCTCGACCCGGCCTTCCGTGATGCGCAGGCGAAGCCGGACATCGCCGTTGGGCGCTATGGCGATGTCGGCGACGCGGGCCAGGACGAACCCGCGCTCCTCGTAGAGCTTCTCGATCGCCCGCGTACCGTCCCGAAGGCGGATGACGTTGAGCACCTCACCCAGCGGGAGGTTCAGTGCCCGAACCAGATCCGGCGTAGGGATCACGGTGTTGCCCTCTATGATGACCTGGGCAATCGCCGGGTTCTCCACCAGCAGGAAGGCAACGCGCACGCCATCCCGGTATGGCTCGACCCGCGCGGTGGCATCGGCAAACCACCCGGTCGCCACAATCGAGGCCACATCGGCCCGCATCCGTTCTTCGGAGAGCAGCTCTCCCACGCGTACCCCTATTGAGTCGAGAACAATCGAGGCCGGCACGCGTTCGAGCCCCCGCACCGCCACGTCCGTTATCTTGGGCGGTAGCGGCGGCGTGGGCACGGGCGTCGGCGACGGAGCTGGGGCCGGCGCGGGCGAGGGAGCGGGTGAAGGCGCGGGTTGGGGGGCGGGTGAGGGGGCGGGCGAAGGAGCAGGTGCAGGCGCGCCCTCGGCCGCGGGCCCGATGACCGGCCCCAAGAAACCTACCACTCCCAGGAACACCGCTGAGACAATCAGTATAGTGCGCAGTCGCAACCGGCGGGGCAATATTCTCCTCCTCTGAGCAGGCGAAACTGCCCGCAGCGTATCATCCGGGTCTACCGGCGCGCAAGTCCGTGGGTACCGGCTAGTGGCCGGCCGACCGGCGCAGCGAGCGTTCTGCGGCCAGGACCAACTCAATCATGTCGGCCTCGCTCAACAGCGCGGGCGGCGGGGCCGTGGAACCAGCTGTCACTGCCGTCGCAGGAGAAGGCAGCGGCGGGCCCGCTGGCACGTGCCGGGCGGCAGGCCGGCTAGGGGCGGTCGCGGGCGCCGCCTGCGGCGCAGCACCCTTCGTTATCGTCACGGGCACCCGGACGATTATCGTCCTGGTAACCGTCTTCTCTGCCGCGGGCGGTGGAACCGTCACCAGGTCCAGCATGGCGCCCGTGCCTCCTGAGAGGAAGACAACCGGCGGTGCCTGGCCGCTGTGCACGTCCGTCGGGCCAGCGGTGCGCGGAACGACCAGGAAGATGAGCGTGGCTGCGGAGAGCACGGTCATCCCTGCGGCGATCCAGCCCGACAGCGCGCGCCTGTCCGGCCGGAGCCGCGCGGCCGGCCCGCCGGCCTCGCGTGCGAGACGGACCTCGGCCGCGGCCAGCACCAGGGTGAGCAATCCTCGCTCACGGTGGCCGTCCTCTACCTGCTGCCGCGCCCGGGCCAGCCAGTTCTCTGCGAAGGATATACGCTCGGTGAGTCCCTTGTTATCCTGCTCCATACCTGCTCCCCCCAGCCGCGTGGCAATCCTAATATCCCGGTGCGCGTTGCGGCTGGTGCATGGCCTCCGGCCCCAGCACCGTGCGCAGGTGTTCCAGGGCCTGCTTCTGCAGTCGGTAGAAGTGGGAAAGGCTGATCCGCAGCTCGCGCGCAATGTGTCGCGGCTCCCTGGCGTTCACCACGGCATCCAGCACCCTGCGCTCTCGCGGCGGGAGCGCTTCGATCGCTGCCAGGACGCGGGCAACCACCGTGCGGTCTTCGACAACGGCCAGCGCCAGGGCGGCGTCGGGATCGGCCAGGCGTGCCAGGGGATAGGGCTCATCGGCGGCCGCCAGCACCTGGTCCAGCGAGACCTCGATCCGGACGCGATCCAGCGCGTTGAGCGCCCGGCCCCTGATGCGATAGGAGGCGAAGGTCGAGAACCGGACCCCTCGATCGGGATCGAATCGCTCCACGGCCTCTATCAGCCCCACGGCTCCTTCCTGGATCAGGTCCATGAGCAACGGTTCGGGGGGACGAAGCAGCATGACCACCTTGAAGACGAGGGGCTGATAGGCCTCGATCAGGCGGAGCCGGCTCGCGGCGTCGCCGCGGACCCTGAAGGCCTCCCAGTGCTCGGCCTCCTCGGAGGGGGTCAGCAGCGCAACCTTCTGCAGTTCCCGCAGGTAGTCAGAGAACACGGCCGGATTGCCCTCCGCCGGAGCCAAGCCCCAGCGATTGGAGCGTTCGACCCGCGGTCCCGATTTCCTGTAGGAGGACTAGAAGCGGGTGGCGTACCAGAAGATCGCGTCCCAGTGGCCGGCCGAGTCCGAGCGCAGGGCGAACTGCCAGGCGCGACTGAATCGGTACTCCAGGGCCCACAGCCACCGCGTGCGCTCTTCAAAGGTAGTCTGTGCGGTGAGGTACAGGTTGGGTAGCAGCCGCTTCCCTGCGCGTAGCGTCAGCGGTCGCTCGAAGTCGTACTCGATGACGAGTTCGGTCAGACCGACCGCGCGGCCCAGCGCAAGACTTACCCGTCCAAACAGCAGCCGGCCGATTTCCGCCCGGAGCGCGCCCTCCACGTCTCCCTCGATGAGGCGCGTGAAACCGGCCTGCTGGGCAAGCAGGGCCACGATCTCGGCGCGGGGTCGTTCCGGATCGGAGTGCAGGTCGAGGGTCAATCCGTCAGGCGCGGTTCCGCGAACGCCCAGCGTGATGTGCGTCGCCCCTGCCTGCGTATCAGCGCGGGCCGAGATGACCGGGCGGAGTCCCATGTGCGGCTGAAACGTGGCCGTTCCTTCCCTCAGACTGAACACGGCGCCCAGCGCGGCCACGGTCCCCTCCTGGGCATGAACGGTGCCCTCGAGCATGGGGTTGCGCAGCGTCCCTGTGAGCAACAGCGAGCCCCCGGGCACGATGTCGAACTTGAGGCCACCGATGTTGACGGCAAGACCGCGACCGGCATCGAACTGCAGGCCGCGAAATGCCAGCGGCAGGCGCGGGGCGATCGGGGGACCGGCGGCCGAGGTTATGCTTACGGTTCCCTCTGAGACGGTCAACCGGCCCTCTGCCGTGGGCGGACGGCGCGCGTCACCAAGCGTTCCCCAAAGGCGCACCGATCCCGACGCGCGGGCGTCCACGTATGGAGGGACCGCAACCCGCGCACCAGACGCGTGCAGCACAAGTGGTGCATCCTCGGAAACCGCGAGCACCGGCCTGGTGGAGGAAACGCCCAGGATCCGTGCGGCTCCCTCCAGGCGCACGGTGCCATCGCCCAGGCGTGCCGTTCCCTCGGCCACGCGGACGGTGGTCTCGTCGAACTGCAGCGCAAGGCGCAGCGATTCGACCGGTGCCTGCATGCCGCGCAGGCGCAGCCGGCCGTCCTGGACGCGCACGCCGCCGGCCAGCCGCGGAGCGCCCACAGTTCCACCGATACGGACCTCGCCCTCTACGGCTCCGGTTCCTTCTTCCACGAAATCGGTAGCCAATCGGAGCAGTCCGAGGTTGACATCGGCCAGCCCCAGACGGAGGTCCACGGGCCTGCGCTCATCGAAGCGCCCCAGGGCAGGGTTGAAGGGCAGGCTGCCCGATAGTCGTAGCTTGTGCCCGCTCTGCACGAGAAGCGCCTGCTGCACCTGAAGCAGCCCCTCACGGTAGTAGGCGTTCGCCACGAGGGAGTCGAACGTGGCACCCTCCACGCCGCCGCGGGCGATCTCCAGCGCAAACCCTATCTCGGGCGTGGCCAGTGTGCCTCCCAACTGCATCGTGAAGTCGAGGCGGCCGGTCAGTGGCCTGCGCAGGCGCAGAACCGGCCGGAGGAAGTCCAACTCGAGATCGGTGCCGCTCAACTCAATCTGGTTCTCGCCGCGCAGGTTCAACCGCCCTGCGGCGGCGATCCTCCCGCGCCCGGACCGCAACTCGAACTCCCGCACCGTCAGGAAACCGTCGCTCAGGACCAGATCGGCCCCTCCGCCCTCGATTGTGTGGGTGCCGAGTTTGCCTGATGCCATCCTGAGATCCAGGCGGGCAGTGGGGTTCGCCATCGGTCCGTCCAGGTCGGCGGATCCCGAGACGGTACCGTCCAGCGGAAAGGCAAGTCGCACACCGGCCAGGCCCAGCAGCGTCGAGAGCCGGCCATCCGCCACCGTCGCGGACAGCGTGGCGCCGGGGATCGAACCAGTCCTTATCTCGCCCGTGACCTCATACCGCTCGCTCCGGGCGCGCAGAACCAGCGGCTGCACGCGCAGAGTGCCGGCCTTCCATCTCATCTCCCCAGAGGTCTGATCGAATCGCGTGCCGTTCAACACAAGATCCGGTGACGTGAAGGTTAGGGCCACTGCGGGCGATGCCGGAAGCCCGGTGATCCGGCCGACGGCGTCGAACCGGCCTTCCATCGGCGCGGTGTTGGAAGCGGGCAGGGTAAGGTCGGCGAGATCCAGCCGGCGGGCCGCCAGGTCAAACGCCAGACCGCTGCGCCGATGGTAGACACCCGAGAAGCTGACCTCGGAATCCCGCCGCCGGAGCAGTCCGCCGGTCACGACCAGGCGTGTACCATCCCACTGGAAGGAGGCAGACGCCTGGTCTGCAATCTGCCCTCCTGCCTCGACCTCGCGCAGCGCCACCGTGCCCGCGGCAGAGGGCCGCGCCAGGGGGCCCTCGATCCGGGCACTGCCGTCAGCCAGGCCGCCCACAGGCATGGACAGGGCCATCGCCTTGCCCAGCGCGGCCGCCGGTGCCCGCTCCACCTCAACGTCCAGCGCCAGGGTCGCGACCGGGCGCCAGGTCAGCGAACCCGCGGCGCGGAGGTGCGCGCGGCCCGAGCGCACGGCCAGGCCGTCCAGGCGGATACCGCTCTGCCTGAGGGTCACACCTCCCCGGGCGACATCGAAATCCAGCCCTGCAAAGGCGCCCTCTCGTACTAGGACCGTGCCGGCCAGTTCGGGATCCCGGAGCGATCCAAGCACCCGACCCGCGAAGTCGGCGCGACCGGAAAGGCCTTCGCGGGCGAGTGAAGGCGGCAGCTGAGAGAGCTCGACCGCCCCGGCCCGTGCCTCCAGCGCAATGTCGCCGCCCGGACGCAGGTATCCGCTGGCGATTGCCCAGGCCTCTCCGCGGCCGAGGCGCAGGTGCTCCAGCGCGATGCCGCCTGAACCCGAGCGGAAGGAGGCCTCGAGTGAGTCGAGCGTGACATCGCCGGCGGCGGCGCCCACAAGAAAGGCGCGCCCGGCGAGCGTGAGGCCCCTTCCCCCACCCACCGCGGCGATGCTGCCACCAATGCGCCCGCGAAGCCCGGAAGGGACCGCGGGAACCCAGCGCGGCAGGATCGCCGCGTCCGCGCCCTCCAGGCGCGCCGCGAGCGAGAACTCGGGCGCGCCGACCGCCCACCAGGCGCTGCCGCGCGCCGTGCCTCCTGCGACATCGCCGCGGGCATTGACAAGACTCAGCCACTGGTTCTGCAGAGTGAACTCAGTTGACGCACCGCTGAGCGGCAGGGCATCGAGCCGCGCCCTCGCCATCTCGATGCGTCCTTCCGCCCGCAGAGCGCGGAACGGCCCGCTCACGCGGACCTCGCCCGCGGCGATGCCGGCGAGACGGTGAGGAGCGCGGGGGTAGAGCAACCTTCCCAGCGTGGTCATCTCAGCGGCGGCGGACCGCACTACCAGATCAAGATACGGCTCTCCGTTGAAGCTGGCCTCGCCGCTCACCTCCAGCGGGACCCCGTCAATGGCTCCCCGGAGAAGCGGACTTCGGATACGCCCGCTGCTCATCTCTATCTCGCCCAGCACGCCACTGACCACCGCGCGCCGCGATGGCACGTCGGCGCGTCCGTCGCGCACCGCGATGCGGCCGTAGTAGTCGGTGAACGATCGTACGCCCGTCCGCGTCCACAGCAGGTGCAGCGACCCGCCGAACCGCCCGCCGGTTATGCGGATGTCCCTCCCCGGCATCAGGTAGGGCCCCCAGGCGCCGGCATCCCCATCGGAGGCCTCCAGATCGAGATCCAGGGTGCGCGAGGAGGTGGTGTAGGTGCCCTGCAACCTTCCCGGGGACCGATTGCCTCCTCGTTCCTCCTGGAACGATGCCCGCAGCGCGATGCGTGGCGCCCCGGCGAAGTCAGCGGATCCGTTGACGCCCGCCATCCGCGTCCGGAAGACCTCCGGCGCCACGCGGCGGCGATCCACGAACTCCACCGTCCCATTGCGTACGATGACCCGGCCCACGAACGCGGGGGCGCCGGGCGGACCGGCTATGCGTCCAAGAGCAGGCGGGATGTTCCAGGCCCCTGAGGCGTCACGCTCAAGCGCCAGAACGGGCTCATCCAGAATCACCTGCTCGATGCTGCGCGCGATCCCGCTCCGGCGGGCAAGGGCACGGACCAGGGCCTGCGTGTCGAAGGCAAGCGTTGCCCTGCGTGCGGTGAGCAGCGGGCGTCTGGAATCCGGAGGCCCGGGCAGGCTGACCGCCTCCAGGACCACACCCTGCCAGGGGTCGCCACGGATGCCGCCGATGGCGATATCGCTCCCCAGGCCTGCGCCCAGCGCCGCGACCGCCATCTCCCGCGCCCGGTGCCGCAGGGCTTCCAGTGCCCATGCCGATGCACCGCAGAAGACCAGGACTGCCACCAACACCGCAACCCAGGAGGCAGAACGGTTCGTGCTCTTGCGGGTCCGCATCTCAGCGGATCAGAATCGGTATCCGCTCGGACCCCTGGATCACCCAGTCGGTCCTGATGAACCTGGCCGCTGGCACGTCGAAACGAGTGAACTCGGTCTGGGTGGCCGGCAGCCCGTACGGCAGGACCCGGACCAGGATGTCGGTGTTTCTCCCGAAGCCCTCGAAGAACCTGAGCGCGTTCTCCAAGGTGTCCACGCCCCAGGGCTCGGGCTCGGCGCCAAGCGCCTGTCCCAGCTGGACTTCCAGGGGTACCCTCGCGGAATCCATGCCGGCCGAGCGCACCGCGACCACCGCCGGCCCCCGTGGGAAGTCGCGCGGGATCGGGACCTCGATGAGCCGCGTCACGCGGCTATCGGCCAGGTAGGGCTGGAGGACGACGCGGACCAGCAGCGTGCCTCCGGGGCTGACCTCACGGGAAGCGGCCTCGGCCTCCACGATCGAGGCGGTCACGCGCCTGCGGGTGAGCGATGTCTCCACGGTGAGATCGTACGGATCCAGCCGGCGCAGATCGTTGTAGAACGCCAGCTCCATCGCGTCCACTATGTCGAGCACTGATGCCACGGCCACGTCGCGGGTACTGTAGAACATGTTCTCCCGAACGATCGGCGAGGGCAGGCCCTTGGCCCGAAGCGTCAGCTTGACGGTCGCGGTTCCTTCCCCGCCGCCCTGGCTGCGCGCCCTCTCCGTGGCGGAGAGTGCCGCCAGTGGGGCGAGCAGCCGCGCCATGTCGCGCCGGCGGATCATCTGCGCGCCAAGCTGGACGCGCGAGCCCGTGTCCATGTCCGTCACGATCACGCGCAGGTTGAACAGCCGCGGCAGCGGCCCGAGCGAGCCGGCGACCGCGCCGCCCCGGTCCTGGTCTATGAGCCCGATCATCGCGCCCAGGTTCCCGACCTTGAACGGGCGCGGCAGGGCGCGCAGGACCGTCAGGATCTCCGACGCCGTGAGGATGTACTCAACATCGCCCAGGTTGTCCCAGGGATGGCCGCAGACCAGCACGCGGTTGCCGATGCGCGCTGTAACGGAGCAGATGCCACCGAAGTCAACGTCCCCGCGGATCTGCTGTATCCCAACCGAGCTGCCCGGCGCGATGGGCGCGGCCACGAAGTCGCCGCGGCCGCCATGTCCCTGCAGGATCTCGTGACCCATCGGTTGGATCAGGTCAGCCAGGATGCGGGCGGCACGCGGGCTCAGCCCCCGCGCGAAGGTGGCCACCGCAGGGGTGGCTACCGCGATGCCGGCGCGGCCTGCCGCCTCGTAGCGGCGCGCCAGCCCCGGGGTGGGCGCAACCAGCACGCGGTCCACGGCGCGGCCGCCGATCGTCAGCGTGCGCGAGGCGTGGTACACGCGTGGCCGCTGGCCGCTGGGACGGCGGCGTTCCAGGACCTTGAGCATCTCCTCGATCGGGGTGGCCAGCGCGATGTCCCGCTTGGGCGACTGCCATGAGAAGGCGGCGCTGAGCGCGCCGATCAACCTGCCGTTGATGTACATCGGGCTGCCGCTCATGCCGGCAGCGGTACCGCCGGTCTTCTCCACGAGCGGTCCGTACATGCGGAACAGGATCAGCTTGTCCGTGCCCACCGGTCCGCCGCCGGACTGCATTATGTCAATGACCTCGAACTGGAACTCCTCGATCCGCTGGCCGTAGATCACGGTCTTGCCCGCGCCCTTCATCCCGGGCCTGATCTCGGCGAGCGGCATGATCGCCGGCGTCTGCGCCGCGGCCCCGACCACGGGCATCGTAACCGCTGGCACGGCCAGGGCGAGCATCACGGCCAGCGCCTTCAACCGATTCCTCACTGCACACCCCCTGTTGCGGGCTCGGCCAAGAAAAACGACGGGGCCCTCCCCCCGTCTCCGGCACGCGGTGTTCTCTCGGCGGGCACGACTCCCCGCTTACTTGGGTTCGATGCGGGCAACAACAGTACCGAGATCTCGAATAACCGTACCAAGTCCGACGAGCATCTCGGCAATGCGGCCGTCCACGGTGGCCCTGGCCGCCACTGCACGACCGGTCTGCGTCCTGACGAACACAAGAGGGTCGCCCTCGCTGACGTTGTCGCCCACCTTGGCCAGTCCCTCGGCCAGTACTTCGCCCCTCAAGGTGGCCTTGACCTCCACCAGCGCCTTGGGGGCCGCGGGGGCCGACATGGGAGCCCACAGCAGCGCGATTCCGACGGCCAGTCCGATCGCGGCAGACGTGCGCATGTTGTCCTCATTATAGCATACGGGCTGCGCACGCCCGGGGTTCACCCGGTGAACTCCTCCGGCGGCTGCGCGGTGCGACCGAACCAGTACCGCATCGCGTCCACGATCCGCGACGCGGCCCGCCCGTCCCCGTACGGGTTGCGGGCGTGGGCCATCGCCTCCCGCGCAGATGGGTCGGCCAGCAACCTGCCGGCACGGGACGCTATCCGCTCGCGCGAGGTGCCGACCAGCTCCACGGTTCCGGCCTGGATGCCCTCGGGCCGCTCGGTGACCTCGCGCAGCACCATCACGGGCGTGCCCAGCGAGGGCGCTTCTTCCTGCACGCCGCCCGAATCCGAGAGGATCAGGTAGGCCCGCGCCATCAGCCGGACGAACGGGGCGTAGTCAGGAGGTTCGATGAGGTGTGCCCTCGGGTGTCCGCCCAGTATCTCCTCGGCCGCGCGGCGCACGGCGGGATTGCGGTGCACGGAGAAGACAACCACGATGTCGGGAAAGCGGTCCAGCAGGTCGAGCAACGCCAGGTAGATCTGCCTGAGCGGCTCGCCCCAGTTCTCGCGGCGGTGCGTGGTTACCAGGACAACGCGCCGGCCATCCAGCAGGGGCAGGCCCGGCGGCAGATCGGTCTCGGGACGCCGGACGATCTCCGCGAGCGCGTCAATGACCGTGTTGCCGGTGATCCAGACGCGGTCCGCCGGGATCCCTTCCCGCAGCAGGTGTGCCCGGGCCTGGGCGGTGGGCGCGAAGTGCAGGTCGGCCAGCGCGGATGTCAGGCGGCGGTTCATCTCCTCTGGAAACGGTTGGTACTTGTCTCCGGTGCGCAGCCCGGCCTCAACGTGCCCCACCGGGATGCGATGATAGAACGCGGCCATCGCCCCCAGCATCGTCGAGGAGGCGTCGCCCTGTACGAGCACCATCGCCGGGCGAAACTCTTCGAGGACCGGATCGAGCCCCCCCAGCGCCCGGACGCTGATGTCAAAGAGGGACTGCTCCGGCAGCATGATGTCCAGGTCGCGATCAGGCCTGATATCAAACAGCCGCAGCACCTGATCGAGCATCTCCCGGTGCTGCGCGGTCACCACCACGATCGGCTCGAACTCGTCGCTCGCGCGCAGGCGGGCAATCACGGGTGCCATCTTCACGGCCTCGGGCCGGGTCCCGAAGACCGTCATGATCCGCAGCCGGCCTGAACTCATCGGGTCAGCAGGCCCATACGGCGGGCACCGATCAGAAGGATCAACGCGATGACGCCCAGCGTGGCAATCGAGCCGGTTCTGTTCACGCCGGCCAGCGCCAGGGCACCCAGGCCGAGTACCGCGCTGACCATGTAGAGCAGGAAGACCGTCTGTCGCTGCGTCAGCCCCCGATCCAGCAGCCGGTGGTGAAGATGCCCGCGATCGGGAAGGTATATGGGCCGGCCGCTTCGGAGGCGCCGGAAGATGGCAAAGGCGGTGTCCACGATCGGCACGCCCAGCGCCAGAATCGGCACCGCCAGCGATAGCGCGGTGTAGGACTTGTAAAGGCCCATCACCGAGAGTCCCCCGAGGACGTAGCCGAGGAACATTGAGCCCGAGTCGCCCATGAAGATGCGGGCGGGGTTGAAGTTGTGCCGAAGGAACCCGACCGAGCTCCCCACCAGCGCCGCGGCCAGCGAGATCGCAACAACGTCGCGCTTGTGCGCCGCGGTGAGCAGCAGCGTCGTCCCGGCGATCGCCACGATGCCGGCGGCCAGGCCGTCCACGCCGTCTATGAAGTTGATGATGTTGACCACGGCGACCACCCACACCACCGTCAGCACGGCGCCCCATGGCCCCAGTACGATCATCTTGCCGGTAAGCGGGTTCGACAGGAACTGGGTGGTGAGCCCGAAGGGTATCAGCACCGAGGCCGCGGCCAGCATCGCCAGGAACTTCAGCGCAGGGTGCATGCCTCGCAGGTCGTCGTAGACCCCGACGGCCATGAGAAACGTGCCGCCCAGCATGATGCCGAGGATCGCTCGGTCCGTGTGCGCGGCAATGGGAATCCGGATGAAGAGCTCGGAGCCGGTCCCCACGAGTTCGATGGGCCGGGTCACGAACATGGCCACGACAGCGGCGGCGGTGAAACCGAGGAAGATCGCCACGCCGCCCAGTCGCGGCGTCGGCCGTGTGTTGATCCGGCGGCCGCCCGGGTAGTCAATCGCGCCGAGGCGCCGCGCCATCCGGCGTACGACGGGCGCGAGAGCGTTGGTCGCCGCCAGCGCCACCAGCCCAACGGCAAGGAACCCTGGGATGGACCACCCTATCTCCGGCACACGGTTCTCCTACCGGGCAGCGGGCTCGCCAAAGAGCGTGCTGACCGAACGGTCCTCGTGAATCCGCGTGATCGCCTCGGCGAGCATGGGGGCTATGGACACGACGCGCACCTTGTCTATCCGCTTCGAGACCGAGACCGGCACGGTATTCGTGACGACCAGTTCCCGGATCGGGCTCGCGGCCAGGCGGTCCACGGCCGGGCCCGATAGGATCGGGTGGGAGCAGCAGGCGTACACCTCTTCTACCCCTCGACCGATCAGCGCCGAGGCGGCTACCACCAGCGTGCCGGCGGTATCCACGATGTCGTCCACCACGATCGCGGTCCGGCGGTAGACCTTGCCGATGACGTGGGTGATCTCCTTGACCTGGTTGGGCTTGTCCCGCCGCTTGTCAATGATCGCGATGGGTGCTCCCATCTCGGCGGCGAACTCGCGGGCTCGGCCGGTGCCTCCGATGTCGGGCGAGACAACGACCACGTTCTTGAGCTTCTTCTCCTTGAAGTAGGCGGCAAGCAGCATCCGGGACGGCAGGTGGTCGAGCGGGATGTCGAAGAACCCCCAGATCTGCCCAGTGTGGAGATCTACTGCCAGGATGCGATCCGCGCCCGAGGCGGTCAGCAGGTTGGCGACCAGCTTCGAGGTGATCGGCTCGCGCGGTCTGGTCTTGCGGTCCTGTCGCGCGTACCCGAGATAGGGAATGACCGCCGTGACCCGACCGGCCGACGCGCGCCGCAGGGCGTCGAGGATCACCAGCAGCTCGACCAGGTGCTCGTTGACCGGCGGGCTCATCGGCTGGATCACGAAGACGTCCGCGCCCCTTACGCTCTCGACGATGCGCACGCTGACTTCACCGTCGGCAAATCGGTAGGTCTCCATCTCGCCGAGCGGGAGGCCCAGGTGCTCGGCGATCTCCTCGGCAAGCCCTGGGTTGGCGGAGCCGCTGAAGACCTTAAGGCGCATCATTCTGGCCGGCTTGCTCCGTATTCTTGTCGGCCTGCTCGGTGTTTTGGCCGGCCTGCTCCGTGATCGCCGCGGCCGCAGGCACCTCGGGCACGGGCCTCCGCCTGATGACCCGGGCGGGCATTCCAACGGCCACACCTCCCGGCGGCACTTCGCGCCGGACCACGGATCCCGCGCCTGTCACCGCGGCGCGTCCCACCCGAACGGGCGCGATCAGCATCGTGTCGCTTCCGATGAACGCTTCGTCCTCTATGATTGTGTGGTGCTTCGTGCGCCCGTCGTAGTTGCACGTAACTGTCCCTGCGCCGATGTTGACCCCGGCGCCGACGGTGGCGTCGCCTATGTAGCTCATGTGGTGCACCTTCGTGCGGTCGCCGATCGTGGCGTTCTTGATCTCCGCGAAGTTGCCCACCTCGACGAACCGGCCCAGACGCACCCCGGGCCGCAGGTGACTGTAGGGGCCGATGCGGCTGCCCTCGCCGACCACCCCGGCGGTAACGGTGGAGTAGACGATGGTCACACCGTTGCCGACCCCTGCGTCGGCCAGGCGGGCTCCTGGGCCAATGGTGCAGGCCTCACCGATCGTCGTGCGTCCCTCGAGAACAGTCCCGGGGTGGAGCACGGTGTCGCGACCCACGCGCACTCCGGCGTGCACGTACGTCGTCTGGGGATCCGTGATCGTCACCCCAGAAGCCATCAGCGCGTCAAGCAGCGCCGCGCGCATCGCGGCCTCGGCCCGGGCCAGATCGGCGCGGCTGTTGATCCCGGTGGCCTCCTGGCTGGAGGCCACGACGACCGCGGCAACGGTGTGGCCGCCCTCCAACAGGGATGTGACCGCATCGGTCAGGTAGTACTCGCCCTGCGCGTTGGCCGGCTGCAGGGCGCGCAGGGAATCCCTCAGGGCGCCGCACTCGATGGCGTACATCCCGGCGTTGATCTCGCGAACCTCGCGCTCCTGCGGTGAAGCGTCGGCCTCCTCGACGATGCGCCGCACGTTGCCGCTCGCGTCGCGCAGCACCCTGCCGTAGCCGGAGGGATCGTCGCGCAGATCTGTGAGGATCGTCGCGGAGGCGCCTTGAGACCGGTGGTGCGCCAGCAGGGTCTCGATCGTCTCGGGACGGAGAAAAGGCACGTCGCCGTAGACGACCAGCACGGTGCCGACGTACCCCTCCAGGTGGGGCAGCGCCTGCATGACGGCGTGCCCCGTGCCCAGTTGTTCCTCCTGCACGGCATAGCGCAGGCCCTCGCCCATCGCCGCGCGCACCGCTCCCCCTTCGTGCCCGATGACCACGATGGGGGCTGAGACGCCCACGGCTGCCAGGGTGTCCAGCACGTACGCCAGCATTGGCCGTCCACAGATTGGATGAAGCACTTTGGGAAGGGCGGAGACCATCCGCTTGCCCTTCCCCGCGGCCAGCACGACCGCTTCGATCTCACGCATACCGGCACTCCACCGCAGCGGGCTGTCTGCTTGGGGATTCTTGGCCGTGGGGAGGATTCCTCTGCTCCGGGGATGCCTCTGGCTGGAGATCATGGACGACCTTCGAACAGCCTTCTTGCGGGACCTTTGCCTATCGAAACGATCAGGACTTCCTTGACCTCTCCAGCCACTCAAGCCGGACGCCGTAGTCGTCTACTCGCCCAATCGTATTGTCGAGCTTTCGCTCGATTCGGTCGAGACGAACGCCATGATCTTTGAGTTCGGTCTCAATGCTATTAAGCCGATGGCCATGCTCGCCGAGGTGCTCTCGCGCCACTCGAAAGCCCTCGCGCATCTCTTCCTGGAGGGCGTGAATCCCGTTCGCCACCATAGTTGCGAGCTGATCGATCGTTGTTCGCTTCCTCGCCGACGCGAGACAGATGACCTATTGGAACGCTGGCTGGGGGGCCAGGAATCGAACCTGAATTTGCGGTTCCAAAGACCGCCGGCTTGCCGTTAGCCGACCCCCCAGCGCAGAAGCCTCACAAGGCAATCTTACCCGAAAACCCTGCCCGCCGCGCCTACGCCAGCGCGATCGCCTCGATCTCCACCAGCGCGTCCCGCGGCAGCTTGGCCACCGCCACCGTCGAGCGGGCCGGGGGCAACTCCCGGAAGAAGCTGGCGTACTCCTCGTTCATGGGCCCGAAATCGTTCATGTCCTTGAGAAAGACCGTGGTCTTGACAACGCGGTCGGGAGACGACCCGGCCGCCTCCAGGACCGCCGCGAGGTTCTGGAGCACCCTGCGGGTCTGGGTCTTGATGTCGCCTCCTAGGAACTGCCCTGTCCCGGGATCGAGCGCGATCTGGCCCGAAAGGTAGAGCATTCCTGAAACACGGATGGCCTGCGAGTACGGGCCGATGGGCATCGGTGCGCCGTCGCTGCGGATGACTTCCTTGGGCATGGAACCCTCCTGAATGTGGGGATCGTCTGTCAGGGTGTTCGAGAAACCTGGGGCGATCCCCTGGCAGGTACGCCTACTGGGAACCGCTCAAGAGGCGGTCGAGCGCGGCGCGCAGCGCAAGCGGGGCCCGCTCGTCACGGCACTTCGCCTGGATCACCGCCCGCAGCCGCCGCTCGAAATCGGCGTGGTTGCGGCAGTGCAGGCAGGCCTCGATGTGGGCCTCCAGCTCGCGACAAGACGCCTCATCGGTCTCGCCGTCCAGGAAGGCCCAGAGGCGCTCAAGGACCACGTTGCAGTCTACTTCGCTCATGGCGGCACCACGGATTGCGAGCCGATCTCGTCGCGCGCATATCCGGCCCTACGCGCGTAGTCCCACAGCAACCGCTGCAGGTGGCGGCGTCCCCTGTACAACCGCGACATCACCGTACCCACCGGTATGCCCAGTATCTCAGCGATCTCCTTGTACGAGAACTCCTCCAGGTCGGCCAGGATAACCGCGGCCCGAAACGGCTCAGGAACCTGCTCCAGGGCTTCCTTCACGTCGGCGTCCATCACGTGTGAGAGCAGGATCTCCTCGGGATCGCCCGCCTTGCGGTACTCCTCGCTCTCCTGGGCCTTGGCGTACAGGTAGAAGTCGCCGATGTCCTCCTGGTCCACCTCCTCGGGAAGGCGCGAGGACCGGCGGTAGCCGTCTATGTACGCGTTCATCAGGATCTTGTAGAGCCAGGCGCGGGCGTTGGTGCCGGCCTGGAAAGTCCGGAACGAGCGCCAGGCCTTCAGGAAGGTGTCCTGGACCAGGTCCTCGGCGGCGGTGCGGTTGCGCGTCAGCCTCAGCGCGGAGCTGTACAGGCCGTCGAGATGCCCGCCGACGAGCGCCTCGAACCGCGCGCGGTCCTCATCCGACACCGCCACATAGGGAGGATCAGGAGTCACAAGCACGGCACCCATTGGCTCCCTCCGGCTAACGGAGGGGCGTGGTCGAACATTCCCTGCCCGATGACCCGGCTACTTCCGCGCTACGGGCTGGCGCAGACCGTCCGCCCGCAGGTCCGCCAGTGTCAACCGGTCCAACACGCTCTCCGCGGCGCCCCGAACCGCGCGCCAGACTGGCTGCAGGACGCAATCAGAAGCATACTCGCAACCAGGGGCATCTTCCTCCACGCACCACCAGGGGGCGGTGGTTCCTTCCAGGACCGCGAACACCTCGCGCAGAGTTATCTGCTCCGGCGGGCGCGAGAGCGCGTGACCTCCCGAGGGCCCCCGCTTGCTTACAACCAGCCCTGCCCCGCGCAGGGCCGTCATCAGTTGGTGGAGATACGGCTCCGGCAGTCTCTGCCGCGTGGCGATGTCCTGGCTGTGAATCGGACCGCGGCCGTAATGGGCGGCCAACTCAATCAGGGCCCGGATGCCGTACTCGGCCCGCGCGGAAACCTTCACAACGCCACCGTCAGTTCCTCTTCGGCAATGACGCCACCCTGTATCCTGAACGCGCACACCTCGACTTCGGCCGCCGGCGCGTCCGCCGAGGGGAGCGACACTATGAGATACGCCGCCTCGGGGTAGAATGCCTGCGCGATGTCGGTCTGGGAAGGGTAGGCCGGCGACCGCGGGTGCGAATGGTAGATTCCCAGCAATTCCAACCCCAGCACGTCCATCTCCCTGAAGAACCGGAATTGCTCTTGGGGATCAAAGCGGTAGGTGAACGGGCTGCGCTCCACGTTCGTCCCCAAGAAGACGCGCTCGACGCGGCTGCCCCGGCCTGCGACCAGACCGCAGCACTCGTTGGGGTACTGTTGGCGCGCGTGGTACACGATGGCCACCGCCTGCGCCAAGCCGATCTCAAGAGCCATCGGACCGTTCGTGGCCATCCCTGCCGGCGCGGTCACTCGTCGTAGAGGACCGTGGGCTCGGGGTAGTGGCGCACGCGGTGCTCCAGGAGCCGCGCGTGGACAAGCGCGTCGAGCAGCGCCTGCTTTTCAGCCGCGGGCTGCTCCGCGCGCAGCAGCGCCAGGTCGAGGTTCACCCGCAGCGCGCGCTGCGGCACCACGTGGCGGCTGATGCCGGTGGGAAGCTTCACCGGGAGGCGGGCGATCGCGCCGATGTCCTGCTTGGTGAAGCGCGGGAAGAGCACCAGCGCCGCTGCCCGGCCGTACTCGCGGGCGAGGTCGCCCAGGTCCGAGCCCTGGACGCGGAAGATCGGCACGCGCCCCTTGTAGCGAGCCACCACCCCGGCCAGCGCCCTGATCCGGTCGGCCAACTCGCCGCCCGAGGGAAGACCGAAGGCACGGTCCGCACCCAGGACCCCGCAGGCCAGATCTCCGTGCTCGAGCCCGGCACGCATCGCCTCTTCCTGCATCGGCCGCCATGCAAGGGAGGGCGATCCTTCACCCCTGATCAACACGCCGTCGTCCTGAAGCAGGTGCGACCAGACCTCGAGCACAACGTTGGGATCGGCGTAGTCCACTACCTGGACGAGCTGATCCGGGAACCCGGCCTGCTGGAGCGCGGTTACGCGGTTGGCCCCGTCAAGAACGACGTAGGCGCCGCCGTCCAGTTGCGCGACAATCGGGGGGTTGCGCAGCACGCCGTCGGCGATGAGCACGCGCGCCAGCCGCTCCACGCGGCCGGGGTCGCACTCCTCGTGCAGCAGCAGCGACGCCGAGGGAACGATGTGCAGGTCGGGCAACGAGGGACCCTGTGAGGCCAGGGACGGCCGGGAGGCATTTGACATGGTACGATCCTACACCAGCGCGCGGGCCTGTTCCAGGTCTGCGGCCGTGACCTGGACAAGGTCTATGCCAAACGCCCGGCTGAACTGCTCGGAATAGACCCGGCGCACTCCGGCGATATCCACCGGGCGCCCCAGGACCGCGCTCATCGAGGTCACCGGGCGGTCCAGCCCGCAGGCGTTGATCAGCGAGAACCCGCCGAGCCCGGTGGTGACGTTGAGGGCGAAGCCGTGCATGGTCACCCGGCGCTGAACAGCCACCCCCAGCGCGCATATCTTGGCGCCGGCAACCCAGACCCCGGGAAGGCCTGGTTCGCGGCCCGCCGCTATCCCGAATGCCCCCAGCGTGTCAATGATCGTCGCCTCCAGCGCCCTGACGTAGCGCACGATATCCTCGTTCACCAGCCGCAGGTCCACGATCGGGTAGCCGACGAGCTGCCCTGGGCCGTGGTAGGTAGCGCTGCCGCCGCGCTCTATCCTGAACAGCTCGATGCCGGCCGACAGCATTTCCTCGCGTGTAGCGCGGAGGTGCTCCGCCTTTCCGCTGCGGCCGAGCGTCACCACCGGCGGATGCTCCAGCAGCACCAGCACGTCCGGGATCTCGCCGTGCTGGCGCGCGGCCACCAGGTACTTCTGCAGCGCCCAGGCCTCGGCGAAGGGCACCTGGTTTCCGCCCAGGTCGAGCAGCCAGCCGCGCGCCGCCTTCATGATACGCGAAGCGTACCAGAGCCGCGGCGGTGCAACAAGGGATGGCCTTCCCGGCGTGGAGGGCATGCAGGGATTTGGCCGGCTGGACGCGCAAAGTACCTTATCAGGGTCGCAGCAGGGAGATCTGCCGATGACCGTCCACGACATCTCCAAGACCGAGCGGACCGAGATGTACCTCAAGGCGGTCTACACCCTGGCGCAGACCGCGCCACCGGTCACGATCTCGAAGGTGGCCGAGTACATGGCCGTTTCTCCGCCGGCATCCTACGAGATGCTGAAGCGGCTGGAGGCACAGGGGCTCCTGCACTCCGTAACAGGGGAGGGGCACATCCTGACCAGGAAGGGGATGCAGACCGCCACCCGGGTGGTACGGCGGCTGCGTCTTGCCGAGCGCCTGCTCTCGGACGTCTTGAAGATAGAACTGCCCCGGGTCTACGCCGAGGCGTGCAAGCTCGAGCACGTGATCAGCCCGGAGGTCGAAGCGCGCATGGCAGTCGTGCTAGGCAATCCTGCCATCTGCCCGCATGGCCTGCCGATCCCGGGCGACAGCGCGCCGCCGGTCCAGTCCCTGGTCACCGTTGCCCAGCTGGATGTGGGGGATCACGCCGTGCTGGTCTGTATCCCGGAGGAGGATGAGCCGTTCGTGACCCACCTGGTGGACCTGGGTCTGGTTCCGGGCACGACCCTTGTGGTAAGGGAGACGACCGCGCTGGGCGGACCGATCACCCTGCAGGTCGGGAGCCAGGTCCGGGCCCTGGGCCTGGAGATGGCCAGGCGGCTCTTCGTACGCCGGGAGCGTAACGAACCCCAGGCGCCACGGACGTGAGAGAGCAGGGAGAGAGCCGCCCGCCACGATAGCCGGGCGGTCCGGGCGGAGGGGACGGCAGGGGCGCTGCCGCGGCGTCTTCGAGATGGCCGTCCCCTCCGGGGTTTCGAGCGGATCAGCGAACCCGCAGGATGCGGACCACGACATCCGCGCGGGTCGGTGGCATCTCCCCCCTTGCAATAAGCCGGAAGAAACCGGAAAATACACAACCGGATACTGCTCCGGCGGGCCACTGGCCCGCGACGTTCGAGATCCACGGAGGTGTGTAGATGCCACGCATGTTGATCCTGATCCTGACCGCGGGGCTCGCGCTGTCCCTGTGCGCCCCGGGCGCCGCGGTCGCCGGTCCCAGCCCTGAACCAACCCCTGGATACCGGGGGCTAGGGCTCTCGACGCCATATCCCAGCCAGACCGTGCGGGCCGGCGAGCCGGTCACGCTCGCGCTCACCGTCAAGAACTACGGGCTGCCACCGCAGGTCGTAACGCTGGCTGTGACCAAGGGCATGCCGGGTTGGAAGGTCAGTTTCCTCGGCGCCGGCCGCACCGTGACCGCGGTGGCGGTTGGAACCGACCAGGAGGCGTCGCTGAGCGTCCGGCTTGACCCGCCACCAGGCGCCAGGGCCGGAACGTACAGGTTCTTGCTGACCGCGCAAGGGCAGGGGGTTGCGGCGGAGTTGCCGCTGGCCCTCACGCTGGGCCAGGTCCTGCCGGGCCGCCTCGAGCTCCAGGCCGAACTCCCTGTGCTCCGGGGTCCGGGGACGTCCAGCTTCAGGTACCGGCTGACGATAAAGAACGAGAGCGAAAAGGACATGCTGGTCAGTCTCGAGGCGCAGATGCCTAAGGGCTTCCAGGTGGCGTTCACGCCTGCTTTCGGCAGCCAGCAGGTGACCAGTCTTCCGGTCAAGGCCGGTGAGTCGCGCGACCTCGACGCGGAGGTAACTCTTCCCCAGGACGTTTCTGCGGGGACGCACGCGCTGAGCATCCGGGCCATCAGCGGCGAGGCCAGGGCAGAGGTCAAGCTCACCATAGAGGTTACCGGCCGTCCAGATCTCTCGATCACTACGCCCGAGGGACGGCTGTCCGGGCGGGCATACGCCGGACGGGACACCCCGATAAAGGTGGTCGTCAAGAACCGGGGCACATCTCCTGCGCGTGGGGTCGAGGTTTCCTCTTATGAGCCGACCGGGTGGTCGGTCAAGTTCGATCCGTCGCGGATCGAGGAGATCGCGCCCAAGGGTGAAGTGCAGGTGACGGCAACCGTACGGCCTTCGTCCAAGGCGATCGCAGGCGACTACATGCTGACGCTGCGGGCCACTGCCGGCGACTCGTCGTCGTCGGCCGACTTTCGCGTCACGGTGTTCACCTCGACGCTGTGGGGCATCGTGGGCGTCATCGTCATCGCGGTCGCCCTGGGCGTCGTCAGCCTGGTGGTTTCGCGCTACGGTCGGAGATGAGCACGGTTATCGAGACGCAGGGGTTGACCAAGCGCTACGGCCCGATCGTGGCCGTCGAGTCGCTGAACCTTCGCCTGCAGACCGGTGAGGTCTTCGGCCTGCTGGGCCCGAACGGCTCGGGCAAGACAACGACCATCCTGATGCTGCTGGGCCTGACAGAGCCGACCTCCGGATCGGCCCGGGTGCTGGGAGAAGACCCCCTGCGCAATCCCCTGGAGGTGAAGCGACGGGTCGGCTACATGCCTGACTCGGTCGGATTCTACGACGAGTTGACCGCGCGCGATAACCTCAGGTACACCGCGCGTCTCAACGGGATCCCCCGGCCCGAGGCCGAGGCGCGAATTGACGAGGCGCTCTCCGGCGCAGGGCTCTCGGAAGTGGCGGACCGGCCGGTGGCGACATACTCGCGCGGCATGCGCCAGCGGCTGGGGCTGACCGAGGTGCTCATGAAACGGCCTCAGGTGGCGATCCTGGACGAGCCCACGATGGGCCTCGATCCCGAGGCCGCCGGTGAGTTCCTTGTAATGATCCGGGGGTTGAAGGCGCGGGGCATCACGGTACTCCTGTCCTCACACCTGCTCCAACAGGTGCAGGCGGTCTGCGATCGGGTCGGTCTCTTCCACAAGGGACGGCTGGTCCTCGAGGGCAGCGTGGACGCGCTGAGCGAGCGGGTGCTGGGCGGCGCGTTTCGAATCGCCGTGGAGGCCACGGGCGACGGCCTGGAGCGGCTGCTCGGCGGGATCCCCGGCGTGGTGCGCGTTGCGCAGGAGCGCCCGGGCGCCTGCCTTGTGGAAGCCCAGCACGACTGCCGCGCCGAGGTGGCCCGCCGGGTTGTGGCCGGGGGCGGCCAACTCCTCGGGTTGAGCCTGGAACGCGCCACGCTGGACGACGTCTATGCCCGTTACTTCCAGGAGGCCCGCCATGAAGCGTAGAGGCTCGCCCTGGACCGGCCTGGGGGCCATTGTACTCAAAGAGCTGGCCGACCACCTGACCAGCGTCCGGATGCGGCTGCTGGAAGGCCTGATCCTCCTGACCGCGATCGGCACGGTGTTCGCGGCCACGCAGACACTGCGTCAGACCATCGGGGAGGACCCCTTCCTCTACCTGAAGATCCTTACCTCTGCTCAGGACCCACTGCCCTCGTTCGTGGCGTTCATGGGCTTCCTGATCCCTCTCACGGCCATCGCCCTGGCGTTCGACGCGATCAACGGCGAGTACATGCGCCGGACCCTCAGCCGGGTGCTGGCGCAGCCCATCTACCGCGACGCCGTGCTGCTGGGCAAGTTCCTGGCAGGCATCTTCACCCTGGGCATCACACTGCTGGCGCTGTGGCTGCTGGTGACCGGGTTGGGCATCCTGCGGCTGGGCGTGGTGCCGGAGGGCCGCGAGGTGGCGCGTGGACTCGCGTTCATCCTCGCCACCCTGGCCTACGGCGGGGTGTGGCTGGCGCTGGCGATGCTGTTCTCGGTGGTGTTTCGCCAGCCGGCCACCTCGGCCATGGCGACGATCGCCGTCTGGCTGTTCTTCGCGGTGTTCTGGGAGATCCTGGCAGGCCTGTTCTTCAACATCATCAGCGCGACGGCCACCGGTGGACCGGAGACCGAGCTGGCCTTGGCCAACTTCCGCCTGTTCCTGTCGCGGCTCTCGCCCAACACGCTCTACTCGGAGACCGTGCTGGCGCTGCTCAACCCGGACGTGCGCGCGCTGGGTCCTGTCCTGATCACGCAGCTCGAAGGCGCGGTGCGGGGCACGCTCCTGCCGCTCTCCCAGAGTCTGCTGCTGGTCTGGCCCCAGTTCACGGGCATGATCGCCACGGTCATCTTGCTGTTCGCCGGTGCCTACGTGGCGTTCCAGCGGCAGGAGGTAAGGGCCTAGCCTCGGGCGCGTCGCGTTGACATCGCCCAACTCCACGTGCACAATGTGGATGTAGTCACAGATGTGACCACTCGTGGGGAGTGCCAGGTGCCCGAGTCCGGCGTTCGCGAGCTGAAGATCCGCGCCTCGCAGATTCTCCGCGCGGTCCGGGAGCGGCGGGCCCGCTACGTCATCACTTATCGGGGAAAGGCGGTGGCCATCCTGGCGCCTTTGGATGCCATCCCGGCAGAAGGGCAGGCATCGTCTCTCGAAGATGGCGGAGCCGCGTGGGATGAGTTGGTGCGGCTCGGCGAACAGATCGCAAAGGGCTGGCGAACGCGCAAATCCAGCGCCGAACTCCTATCGAAGATGCGCAGGTGATGGGCGGTGGCAGGACCCTACACCGTTGATGCCAGCGTCTTCCTCAACGCCTTCAACCCCGGTGAGCCGGGCCACCTGGAAAGCCAGCGATTCCTGTCCCGGTTGCGCGATTCAGCATCCCCTATCATCGCCCCAACCCTGTTGCTCCCTGAGGTGGCCGGCGCGATCGGCCGAGGACGAATGGATGCCGACCTGGCGCGCCGTTTTGTCGCGGCCCTCCGCCGGCTTCCACACCTGCTCTTGATCACTCTCGACGCCAGGCTGGCCGAGCGGGCGGCCGATCTGGCTGCGCAGCACCGGCTGCGCGGCAGCGATGCGGTCTACGGCGCGGTCGCCCTGCAGTTTGGAAGCACGCTCGTCACGCTGGACCTGGAGCAGCGGCGCCGCCTCAGAGGCGTCGTTCCCACGCTGCGCCCGGGCGACGAGGCATAGCTTGCCTCTGTCCAGCCCGGCACCTGAGCCAATCTGATCGAAGCGAAAGGGCGGGAGGTTACTGAAGCCCTCGCCGCCCTTCGCACGATCACTCGCCCGTAGCCGCTAAGGCTGCAGCACCGCCAGCTCCCGCATCGCCGCCTTGATCGCCTCCTCTGGGTAGGCGAAGTCCTCGAGTCGACCTGCCAGGTGCGCCTCGTAGGCCGCCATGTCGAAGTGGCCGTGGCCGGAGAGCCCAAAGAGGATCACCCGCGGCCGGCCTTCCTCCTTCGCTTCCAGCGCCTCGTCAATCGCCTTGCGCACGGCGTGCGCCGCCTCGGGCGCCGGGATGATCCCCTCGGTGCGCGCGAACTGAAGCGCGGCGTCGAAGACCGTCCGCTGCTGGTAGGCCACGGCCTCGATGTACTTGTGGTGGTAGAGCAGGCAGAGCAGCGGGGAGTCGCCGTGGTACCGCAGCCCGCCCGCGTGAATGCCCGGGGGCACAAACGTGTGTCCCAGGGTGTACATCTTCACCAGCGGCGTGGTCGCCGCCGTGTCGCCGAAGTCGTAGAGGTAATCGCCACGGGTCAGCGTCGGGCACGCTTGGGGTTCGACCGCGACGAAACGACTACCGCCGCCCTTGAACTTCTCGGGCATGAACGGGAACGCCAGGCCGGAGAAGTTGCTGCCGCCGCCGACGCAGCCAATGACGACGTCGGGAGCGTCGCCTGCCATCTCCATCTGGCGGCGCGCTTCCAGCCCGATGACGGTCTGGTGCAGCATCACGTGGTTGAGCACGCTGCCCAGCGAGTACTTGGTGTCGTCGTGGGTCGCGGCGTCCTCCACCGCCTCGCTGATGGCAATGCCCAGACTGCCGGGTGAATCCGGCGTCTTCTCGAGGATCGCCCGCCCGGCGTGGGTGCGGTCGGTGGGGCTGGAGAGCACGTCCGCGCCCCAGGTCTGCATCATGAGTTTGCGGTAGGGCTTCTGGTCGTAGGAGACGCGCACCATGTACACGGTGCAGTCGAGACCGAACAGACGGCACGCCAGCGCCAGCGCGCTGCCCCACTGGCCGGCGCCGGTCTCGGTGGCCAGCCGCCGCACTCCCTCCTGCTTGTTGTAGAAGGCCTGCGCCACCGCGGTGTTGGGTTTGTGGCTACCGGCCGGGCTGGTGCCCTCGTACTTGTAGTAGATGCGGGCCGGGGTGTCGAGTGCCGCCTCCAGCCGCCGCGCCCGGTACAGTGGCGTTGGCCGCCACATGCGGTACACATCGCGCACCGGCTTGGGGATCTCGATCTCGCGCTCGGTGCTGACCTCCTGCATGATGAGCTCCATCGGGAACAACGGCGCAAGATCCGCCGGGCCGATGGGCTGCCTGGTCCCCGGGTGAAGCACCGCCGCCGGCGGCACCGGCAGGTCCGCGGCGATATTGTACCAGGCCCTTGGAACGTCGCGTTCGCCTAACACGATCTTGGTAGAGTCCACTTCCAGCACCTCCCCTGATCTGGGGGCATGCGCGCGGGTGGTGCGACCCGCGCTCCCCGGATATAAGACTACCGGCCTCCGAAATGGGACGGAGGCCGGTTCCGTGGTGCCACCCAGTTTCCGCAGGAGCAGGCTGTGCGCCGGCACCATGAGACGGCGCGGCCGGACCCTGCGGCGCTTGAGCCCGGTATCGGCGGGCGGCCGGTACGGCTAGTTGCTCGCCGGGCTAGCGACCTATCCGAGCCCGGCCCGCGTTCACCGCACCCCTCTCGGGTCCATTCCGCGCCGCGCGGCGGCTGCCTTCCACCTGAGCAGCTCTCTGCGCGCCCGCCTGGCGCGTACTCGTCCCGGTCATCGGGCGATTAAACTACTTGTTCGCCGGCGGTGACGGATCTCCTTCTGGCGGCTCGACCTGATCGGCCGCAGGATCTGGCGGGGGCGGAGCCGGTTCCGGAAGCGCCGCGGTCTCTTGTATCGCCCGTCGCGTCCGCACCTGCAGGGCGCGCATCCGGTTCAGCACGGCGGCCACCTCGTGCCGCCTGGGCAGCGCGTAGCCACCTGCATGACTCCCTTCGGTCGCCAGCACGCCAAACCCGTGCGCCTCGATGTCCGCGAAGACGCGGTCGAGGATCTCGGCCACAGAGACGTTTCCGTCAACGTAGCCCTTCGCAAGCGCGTAGAGGATCGCGTCGCCGGCCGCGCATGCCTGGCCCGCTCCCACGAGCTGCCCGAGCGCTGCTGTGTTGATCGTTTCACGCCCGATGCCGATCTCCGCGCGGCCGCGCGGCTCGGTCCGGTGGCCACGCCCCCGGAGCCCGCCAAACCCCCGAGGCAGCGGGCAGCGCGGCATCGGCATGCCAAACTCCCCGCGGGTGCGGGCGCGAAGCCCGGTGAATCCCGCGACGATGGTGCGCGCCCGGTCGATCGCAGCGTGGGGCTGGAACCCTTCCATGACGATTACCGTGTCCGCCACGTCGAGGTACTCCCCAAGACTCCCGGTGGCGACCACCGACGAGACGCCGTGCACTTCCCACAGCGCCCGGAGGCGGTCCACGAGCGGTATCGCGGCTTCGTGCCCAGCCGGAACCAGTTGCTGCATCGCCGCATCCCGCACCAGGAACGCAACCGTGCTGTCGTCCTCATCAAACAGCAGCAGGCGGGACCCGGTCTCTACGGCCTCCGCGACTCCCACGGCCATGGATACAGTACCTGTGACGTGCTCGGACGACAGCGTGGTCGCGTCCGGGCGATGCGGCAGTTCCCGGAGGAAAGCGCTGACGTCCACCCGCTCGACGCGCCGGCCGGGCTCGGAGATGATCCGCACCGCGTCCGGAAGCGTGGACACGAGTTCGCGGCCGTCCCCTGGGACGTGGGGATACACGCCGGCAGATAGCGCAGCCAGGAGCGTGGTCTTTCCGCTGAAGGCCCCTCCGGCTATCACGGTGACGCCGCGGCGAATGCCCAGCCCGCGCACCACGCCACGGTGGGGCAGGACAACCGTGGTGGCCAGTTCGTCCGGAGCATGCAGGGAGACGGCGCGACCGCCGCGCAGCGGCCGGTCACCCGAGCCATCATCCCTCGGCAGCACCGAGCCGTCGGCGACAAACGCGGCCAGCCCGAGCTCGTCCAGCGCCTCCCGCAGGGCCAGGTAATCCTCCAGCGTGTCGCGATGACGCAATCCGGCAGCCGCGTCGAGGTTCGCCCACACCAGACCGGCCTGAACCACCGCGGGCAGATCATCGAAGAGCAGCGTCCCTGCCGGCTTTGCCAGGACCTTGCGTCCCTCGGCAGGGAGCCCGATCGTCAGCCGGATCTCCACGAACTCGTCGCCGACCGTGCAGCACGATCGCCTCAGGATCTCCCCCCCGCCCGCATGTATGGCCACGGGCGCTGTCTTCCCCTGCCACCGGGTGCGGATGAGGCGTCCTATGGCCTCGTGCACGCCGCGCGACAGGAAGTCCTCCACCGCCAACCGGCCGGATGGGCTCTGCCACAGCGCCGGCGGGACCTGGGCCTCGGCCTGGTCCATGCGCACGCGGGCCCAGCAGTACGGGGAGGAGGGGTCGGGGTGTATCGCGTCCAGGTGGAGCTCGAACCGATCGAAACGGTAGGCGCCGGCCAGGTTCCGGTAGACCTGGGTGCCCTTGCCGTTCATCACTATCAGCTTGTCGCGCAGGCGCTCTGAAGGCAGCATCTCGAATCCCCTATCGGCCGGCGGCAGCCGGGGCCGCCTTGCGCGCCAGGCCCAGCCGCTGCCGGGCCGCCAGCACTCCGCGCTGGAGCTGGGTGTCGCGGCCCTGGTCCAGGTCGGCGACCGCGAGCGTCACCGCGACATCGGGAGAGACCCCGATCCCTTCCAGGCGCCTCCCCATCCCAGTGGAGAGCCGAAGCACGGTCACGCTGAGCGCCGAGCCGTCCGAGAGATCGTACAGCACGCCGGCCTCGACCGCGCCGCCGGTCTTCGCGCCCATCAGCATCGCGCGGCCGTGCTCCTGCAGCGCAGCGGCGAGCAGTTCGGCCGCCGACGCGCTTCCCTCGTCAATGAGGACGACCACGGGCACGTGCGAAGGCAGTATCGGAGCCGCCGTAGTCCGAACCATGCGCGTGCTACCCCCGCGCGAAGTCTCCTGGTAGATGGGCCTGCCCGGGAGCAGCAGGGCGTTCGCAACCGCGGTCAGCTCGTGCAGGTAGCCGCCGCTGTTGGAGCGGAGGTCGAGCACCAGCGCACGCATCCCGCCGGCGAGCATCCGGTCCAGCGCCTGGCGGAACTCCTGCCCAGTACGGGTAAAGAACTGGTAGAGCTGCAGGTAGCCGATCCCGCCATCGAGAACGCGGGCCTGGAAGATCGCGGGGATCTGGATCGGAGCCCGCATCACGGTCAGCGTGATCGCGCCCGCTCGACCGGGGCGGTCGAGCGTGAGCGTAACCGAGGTCCCTGCCGGACCACGAATCGTACCGGCCACCTGCTCCACCTGGAGCCCGGCGGTGGGGATTGCGTCAATTCTCAGTATGCGGTCCAGCGGCTGCACGCCGACGGCCTCTGCCGGGCCGCCGGGTATGACATCGCGCACGTAGAAGCGCCCCTCGCGCGGCATCAGCACCACACCGATGCCCGAGAACGCCGCCTGCTGGCGATGCTGCGCCTGCCGCTCGCGGTTCTGCTCTGGGGTGAGGAAGCCGGTGTGAGAGTCGCGCAGCACAGCGGTCATGGCCCGGATCGCGGCGTAGGCCAGCGAGGCGCCTGAGACCCGGCCGCCCGAGGCGGCGACCGCGGTGCCAAACCGCGCGCGGAACGCGGCATCGGCCTGCCCATTCGGGGTGCCTTGCGGGATGTCCGCGAAATCGGCCTGGATGCCCGCTGCTGAAAGCGCCGAGCGCAGCCCGCCGATCGCCCCGTTCAATAGAACTACGGAGTCCACGGGATCCACGTACCGCTCGCGGAGCAAGCCCAGCGCCTCCAGCGGGAGGCCTGCGTCGGCGGCCTGCACAGGAGGTGTCGCTGCCAGGGGCACGACGACCAGGGACAGCAGCAGGAGTGCTACGGGGAGGTGCAGTCGCGCCCCCCGGGTTGCGAATGGCCTCATAGCAAGTTCTCCTAGTTTGCTGGACCTCAGATGGCGGGCCGGAACGGCACCAGCCGAATGATCCAGGTGTTGAACGCGTACAACAGGTCGGTCACCATGGCGCCGCCCATCACGACGAGAAAGACCCCGCTGACGGTCGAAACCGAGCGGGCATGTCGGCGCAGCCATCCCACGGCATCGAACGCGGCGGTCATCAGCGCGGCCGCCACGAGAAACGGCAGGCCGAGCCCGAGCGAATACGCAAACAGCAGCAGCGCACCGCTTGACGCTGTCTGCGCGGTCGCCGCCATCGTCAGCACCGCGGTGAGCACAGGGCCCACGCACGGTGTCCACGCGAAGCCGAACGCCATACCGATGGGAAACGCGCCTATCATCCCAAAGGGACGGCGTCGCACCTGGAAACGGTGCTCACGCGAGAGCCCTGGCACCCGGACAACCCCCAGCACGCCCAGGCCCATGAAGATCACAAGCGTGCCTCCCAGGCGTGTCAGCAGCAGGCGGTTCTCTATCACCAGGGCGCCCAGGGCCGAGGCCGAGGCACCCATCGCGGTGAAGATGGTGGCGAAGCCCAGGACGAACAGGCCTGTGGCCGACAGCATCCGGCCCAGGTGTCGGCGCCTCTCCTCCACGCTCATCTCGGCCAGGGAGAGCCCGGAGACGAACGAAAGGTAGCCCGGGATCAACGGCACGATGCACGGACTCAGGAAACCCAGCACGCCGGCCGTGAAGGCCAGAATCAGGCCTACCTCGGTCATACGGGTATTATGCCACAGCACCACCTTCGTGTGGGGCCGCGGGCAGGCCTGGCGGCGCCGTGCCCCCCGCGACCTACCCTGGGGCTGCCCAGCGCAGCAGGGCCAGGCGCGCGGCGTCCACCAGGGCCGCGGTCGAGGGCGCATCGGGCGCCGCGCCCTCGGCTGCCTCGGGCTTGCCGCCGCCCCGGCCGCCAAACGCGGCAACGGTCTCGCGCAGCACCGCGGCCGCATCCACGGCCACGGCCGGGCTGCGCGCCACCAGCAAGCGGCGGCCCGGATCGGCGGCCAGGATCGCAACGCAGTCCGTCTGCGCCGTGAGCATGCGGGCCAGGGCGCGCAGGTTCTCGATGGCACGGCCATCATAGGCCGCGGCGACTACCGTGGGGCCTGCGGCGCTGGCCGCTGCGCCATGTGAGGCCGCTCGCGCCAGGAGATCCCTGGCCTCGTACCCCAGCAGTTCCATGCGCGCGGCCTCCAGAGTGCGCTCCATCTCCCTCGCACGGCTCGAGAGACGCCCGATCGCGCCGGCCAGGTCGGGCTCGCCCACCGTGAGCTCGGTGGCAATGGAGGTGATCAACCCCCGCGCCCACCGATAGTGGCGCAGCGCGCGCCCCCCGCACTGGAAGCCCACCCGCACGCCCCCCTTGTGCCGCTCGTGGCGCAGGAGCGCGATTGTCCCGACCTCGCCGGTAGCGCGAACATGTGTACCGCCGCAGGCCGAGCGGTCGAAACCCGCCACCTCCACCACCCGTATCCGCCCGGCCTGTTTGGGCGGGCGGCGCAATCCCACCGCGACCGCCTCTTGAATCCCGACCTCGCGCGCGGCCACCACCCGGTTCTCGGTGACGATCGTGTTGGCCAGATCCTCCACGCGCGCGACGGCTTCATCGTCAAGGCGGGAAAGATCCAGGTCCAGCGTGCAGGTGGCGCCTATGTGAACGGAGAGCGTCTCCGCGCCCAGCGCCTGCAGGAAAGCCTCTGAGAGGATGTGCTGACCGGTGTGCTGCTGCATGTGATCGAAGCGCCGCTCCCAGTCGAGGGATCCTGCGACAGATAGGCCTTCCCGCAGCGTGGCGAGGGATCCGGCGACCTGTCCCTGCCCAGACGGCCGAACGGCGTGCCAGATCTCGCCGTCCTCTTCCAGCGCATCCGTTACCTCCCAGGCGTCGAGGTGACCTTGATCCGCGGGCTGGCCGCCGGACGCCGGGTAGAACGCCGTCTCCGCCAGCGCGACCGCGGTGACCCTGCCTTCGATGTGGCGCACGCCCGTCACAACAGAGGTGAACTCGCGCACGTACGCGTCATGGTGGAAGAGCTTCACCGTCACGGTCCAAACCTCGCGGTCGAGGGATCTCGGGCTCTTCCGGCAGTCTTCGACGGTCGGCCGGACCCTCCCCCCGCGCCAGATCGCGCGGGATGCCGGGCTCCGCAACCTGCGGGCATCAGGGTTCGTTGCCTGCCCGGGACACGCTTGCTACAATCGAAACAGGACTCCGCGCTCCGCAGAGAACCGCAACGGGAGAAACGGATGCTGGAGCTGATCTACTTCCTCGACCTGGTGTACAAGATCATCACCACGCTCATCTTCGTGCGCGTGGTGCTCTCGTGGTTTCCGGCCCTCCGCCATCCCGCGGTCAAGGTGGTCCACGATCTCACTTCGCCCATCCTGGATCCGATACGGAGGGTAATACCGGCAGCCGGGGGCCTCGACCTGTCACCGATTGTCGCCATTCTGTTGCTCTATCTGGTGCGCAACCTGCTCGTGGATCTGCTGGTGACGCTGCGACCGTGAAATCGAACGGAGGAGGGAGAAGCGATGGTCCAGGCGTACGTGCTCATACGCATCCTGCCAGGCAAGCTTTCTGACGCGCTGGCGCACATTGTGCGGACGCCGGGGGTCAAGATGGCCCACGCCGTTACCGGGCCTACAGACATCATCGCGTTCGTGGAAACCGAGAGCATGGACACGCTGGGCAGGCTGATCGTCTCCCGGTTTCAGGAGACAACCGGCGTCACGCGGACGACAACCTGCGTGGTCACACCGGTCAGCGAGAGGTGAGCGGGATCAGTCCAGCGTAGTCCTTGCGCGCGGAGGCTGCGCCGGAAGCGCCCAGATTGCCACCAGCGCGATCAGGAAGAGGCCGACGCTTGCCGACAGGGTCTGGGCCAGCCCGATCTTGTCGGCAATCGCACCGATCAGCGTCATGGAAAGGCCTGCGGTTCCCCAAGCCATCCCGGTCACCATGCTGCTGGCCAGGCTTGCCCGTGAGGGGAACATCTCCTGAGCCATCACTATGCTGACCGGGGCCGCCAGGAAGAGCATGAAGCCACCCAGAGCCAGCGGCACCAAACCCCAGGCGCCCTCGATGCTGCCGAAGAGCACGAGCAGGGGCGCGGCTGCAATCAGCGAGATCGCCATCACGGCGCGCCGTCCGATCCGGTCGGAGAGCGCCCCGCCGACCAGGCCGCCGATTGAGCCGACCCCTCCAAAGAGAAAGACCGCGGTCCCTCCCATCATCAGCGTCTCTCCGCGACCGCGCAGCAGGAGCGGGATGAACAGGACGTGCCCGAGCGTGACCACGCTCCTTAGCACCACCACGAGCCAGATCAATACCAGGGCTCGCCCATGCCGCCGGACTTCGGAGCCCAGGCCCACCCGGGTGGGCGTCTCCAGATCAGACCACCAGGAGCCGGCGAGCCTCCAGAGCAGGAGGCAGGCCACCACGCCCGGAAGCGCGGCCACTGCGGTTCCGGCGAGCCCGATCGCACCCACGATCGCGGCCACGTAGACCGGGCCCAGCGAATATCCCAGCTCACCACCCGCGATGAACAGTGAGATCCCGGCTCCCCGGCTGTCCCCGCTCACGGCCCCGGCGGCCGAGAACGACTGGGGGTGAAACGCCGCGGTGCCCAGGCCTGCGATGAAGAGCACCGCGAGCATCGCGTGGTAGGAGGGCGCGAGCCCGAGCAGTCCCATCATGACCACCGTGACGAGCGCGCCCAGAACGGTGAACACAGGCCGCGGAACGCGGTCGGCCGCCATCCCGAAAAACGGCTGGGAGAACGCGGACGAGAGATTGTAAGCGCTGCCGAGAAGGCCGGCAAGCGCCAGCGAGATGCTGAACTTGGCGACCACCAGCGGCAGCAGGGGCGCCAGGAAGGCGGCATAGAGATCGTTGGTGAAGTGGGCGAAGGACAGGACGCCCAGGCGTGACCACGATGGCGCGCGCGGCCTACCCGGGTTCACGGAAGCAGCACCAGAACGATCGGGATCGAGACGAAACTGGCCACGGTGGTCAGGAAGACCGCGCTGGCCACGAAATCAGGAGCAGCGTCAAACTGCGCGGCGATCAGGAACGCGTTGATCGCGGTCGGCATCGCCGTGGACATCACCGCGACGTCGCGGGTCAGACCGGCGATGCCGAACCAGGGCGCCAGGGCGACCGTCAACAGCGGTGAGACGACGAGCCGCAGGACCGTGGAGACGCCAAGGGGCGCGCTCACGCCCGAGGGTCGTGCCTGCGAAAGCTGCACCCCAAGGGTGATCAGCAGCACGGGAATCGCGCCCTGGGCCATGAGCTCGATCGGGCGCCACAGTGCCACCGGCAACATCCACCCCTGGTACGCGAAGACCACGCCCGCGATCGCGGCGTAGATGAGTGGCAGGCGGAAGATATCGAGGACAGCATGGGCGGGCCTGTTCCTGCCAGCCGAGGCCAGGAACACCCCCACCGAGTGCATGAGGATCGCCGAAACCACGAAGATGAGCGTGGCCAGGCGAACTCCTTCCTCGCCGAAAGCGAACAGGGCGACCGGAATCCCGTAGTTGCCCGCGTTGTAGAGAACCGTTGACACGGCCAGCCCGCTGCGCTGGAGCGGTGCCAGCCGCATCAGCCGGCCTGCGAGCAGCGCGACGACGAGCAGCACTCCGAACTGCGCCACGATGAGCCCGATCAGCCTCGCGGCGGCTGCAGCCGACACGTCGGCGCGCACCAGCGCGGCGAACACGAGACTGGGCGTGAGCAGGTATATGGTCACGCGGGATAACGACTGGACTTCGATCGGAATCAAGCGGGCGAGCAGGTACCCGGCCGCTATGAGCAACACTATGGGCAGAACGACTGAAAGCAGTGCCACTGCAGTCCCCCATCGGAGCGCCGCCCCGGGCGCGTCTTGCTAGCGGGCTCGGAACGCCGGGCGCGACGGCCTCTTTGGGCGCTTCGCTGCCTTCGATCGTCTCTTGTCGTCCTTTGTGGGTAGCGTTTCCTCCCAGGTGACGATGCTGTGGAAGTACTGGCGGTCGCCCTCCTCCAGCCCCCGGGTTACCTCGGTGATGTGCATCGTCCGGGCCTTGAACTCCTTGAGCGCGTGCTCCACGGCCGCCTCGGGCTTCGCGTCGTTGCCGCAGGTGAAGATGTCAAGGGCAACATATCCGTACTCAGGCCATGTGTGGACGGAGAGGTGCGACTCGGAGATGACGACCACGCCGGAGACGCCGTTGGGGTTGAACCGGTGGAAGGAGATAGACCAGACGGTGACCTGGGCCACCTCGGCGGCACGCACCAGAATCTGTTCAACCGTCTCAACCTTACCGATGATCTCGGGATTGCATCCAGAAGCCTCAACGATGTAGTGGTGTCCGATCGGATCCATCTCCCACCTCCTCCCCCTCAGGCATTGGGCTATATCCGCATCCGCGGGTCCAGCGCGTCCCGGATTGCATCGCCGAGCAGGTTGAACCCCAGTACGGTCATCATGATGGCCAACCCCGGGAACATCACGCTGTGCGGCGCCAGGCGTATGTACTGCCGGGCGTTGCTCAGCATCGAGCCCCACTCCGCGGCAGGCGGCTGGGCTCCAAGTCCCAGGAAGCCCAGGGCCGCCGCCGCGAGAATCGCCGAGGCGATCTGCAGGGTGGATTGAACGATGACCACGGCCAGCGTGTTGGGCAGTACGTGACGCCAGATTACCCTCCCGCTGGTAGCCCCCACGGCCCGCGCCGCGTCCACGAACTCCTGCGACCGCAATGAGAGGACCTGTCCGCGCACCAATCGCGCATAGACCGGGATTGACACGATCCCCACCGCCACCATGACCTGAACGAGTCCCACCCCCAGGACCGCAACGAGCACGATCGCCAGCAGGATGCCCGGAAACGCCAGCATGATGTCAATCACGCGCTGCACCAAGAGATCCGGCAACCCTCCGAAGTAGCCGGAGATGGCGCCGACCGGAACACCGATCCCCACCCCGATTGTAACGGCTATGACGCCGATCACCAGCGAGAGGCGGGCGCCGTAGATGATGCGGCTGAGCATGTCGCGCCCCAGTTCGTCCTGCCCCAGCAAGTGCCCGGGTCCCGGCCTCTTCAGGCCGGATTCGAGCTCGATCTCGTAGGGGTCGTACGGCGCCAGCACCGGCGCAAAGAGACCCGCGCTCAGGAACACGGACAGGAGCACCAGACCCACGAGCCCGGCCCGGTTGCGACGGAACTGCGTCCACACCATCCGGGCGCGCGAGCGCGTTGGCCGCAGGGCGATCCTGGAGGGCTGAGTCATATCAGTCATAGTGGATCCGCGGGTCCACGACCGCGTAGAGCACATCAACTGTGAGATTCACCATCACGAACGCCATCGCGACCACCAGCACCGAGGCCTGTACGATGGGATAGTCGCGGGACAGGATGCCTTCAACCAGCAGCCGGCCGATACCCGGCCACGCGAACACCGTCTCCGTCAGGACTGCCCCGGAGAGCAGCGTACCCATCTGCAGACCCACAACGGTGATGACCGGGATCAAGGCGTTGCGGAACGCGTGGCGGTTGACGACGGCGGCCTCGGCCAGACCTTTGGCGCGCGCCGTGCGGATGTAGTCACTCCGCAGCACCTCCAGCATGCTGGAGCGAGACATGCGGGCGATGATGGCCGCGGTCGACATGCCCAGAGTGACCGCGGGCAGCACGAGGTGCGCCATGCCACCGGTCCCCACGGCGGGTAGCCATCCAAGCCAGACCGCGAAGATCAGGATCAGCATCAGGCCGGACCAGAACACCGGCATCGAGAGCCCGGCCAGCGCCACGAGCATGACCACCGTGTCCATCCAAGAGTAGGGACGAATGGCCGAGATGATGCCCGCTGAGACCCCGACGACGACAGCGACGCAGAGACCAGCCGTTGCCAGCCTGATGGTGTTCGGCAGACGCGCGGCGACCTCGCCGGCCACCGGCGCTTTGGACCGCACCGAACGCCCGAAGTCGCCGCGCAGCACGTTCCCCACAAACGTGGCAAACTGCTTCAGCAGCGGCTGGTCCAGGCCCATGTCCTTGCGGATCCCCTCGACGATCTCCTGCGTCGCCGCCTCCCCGGCGATGATCCGAGCGGGATCCCCGGGAACAATCCGCACCATTGCGAACACCATGAACGCCACGCCGAAGATGACAGGAATGGAAAGCAGGAGTCGTTTGACGATGTACGCCCACATGTTCAGTAGCCGTGAGAAGGGGAGGGCACAAACCCCCTCCCCCCTCGTCCTTCCAGCCTAGTCGTTTCGGATCTCTCTAGCGTCGTATCCAGGCCTTGAACAACTCTACGCGCTCCGCGGGATGGACGACCACCCCCTGAGCGGTGTGCCTGATGCCGGTCACCTGCGACTCGCTGTGCAGGAACAGCCAGGGCGCGTCGTCCATGATGACCTTCATCGCATCGGCGTAGATCTTGTTGCGCTCCGCCTGATCCATTGTAGACCGGCCACGATCGAGCAGCGCGTCAACGCGCTCGTTCTTGTAGAAGCTCCGGTTGGAGCCCGCCGGCACCCACTGCGACGAGTGGAACAGGGCATAGAGGCCGTAGTCGGCGTCGCCGGTCACGGTACCCCACCCGAGCATGTACATCTGGACGTCGTTCTCCGGTTGCGGCCGGTTGGTTAGGGCAAGGTAGGCCCCCCATTCCATCGTCCTCAGTTCGAGTTCGATGCCCGCGCGGCGCACGAGTCCCTGGATGCTTGCGGCGATCTCGGCGTCGCGTATGTATCGCCCGGACGGATGGTGGAACACGGCGCGCAATGGGCGGGCCCTGGTGTAGCCCGCCTCACGCAGCAGCGCCTCGGCTCGCTCCAGGTCCCATTCGTAGGTCATGATCTTGGAGTAACCCTCAATAGCCGGGACAATCGGCGCATCGGAGACGCGGGCTGTTCCATACAGTGCACCGTTCACGATCGCCCGCTTGTTCACCGCGTGGTTCAGCGCCCGGCGCAGGCGTCCATCGTTGAACGGCGGCCGCGTCACGTTGAAACCCACGTAGATCGTGCGCAGGCTATCGTCCACCGAGACCGTGAAGTCCCGGGCGCCCTTCAACCGCTCAATCTCGCGCGGAGGGACGCGCACGGCCACGTGAATCGAGCCCGCTTCCAGGGCCGCCACGCGCGCACCGTCATCCGGGATCACGCGGAACTGCACCTCGTCCAGGAATGCCTTCTCCCCCCAGTAGTCGTCGTTGCGGGTCATCACCACCCGATCGCCGCGCACCCATTCCTTAAACTTGAAGGCGCCGGTTCCCACGGGCTGCCGGGCATAGTCCACGCCCAGCCGCCGGACGGCGGTCGGGCTCTGCATGCCCATGGAGCTGTGGGTAAGGTGCGCCAGCAGCGGCGCGAACGTGGTATTGGTGACCAGGCGGATCGTCGAGGAGTCAACTACCGTGACGCTCGTCACGCACGTCGCGGGTCCGCAGAGCAGAAATCGGAACGCCGCGCGGGTGGCCGGGTCGAGCATGCGATCAAGGTTGAACTTGGCCGCCTCGGCGTCAAACGGAGTCCCGTCGTGGAACCGGACGCCGGTGCGCAGCCGGACCGTCCATGTCCGGCCGTCCGGGGACACGGTGTGCCCAAGAGCCAGCATCGGCACGATCCTGCCCTCGGGGGTCAACCTATAGAGGGACTCGACCATGTGCTCTGCCACGGTCGCGCTCGGGGAATCGGTAATCATGGGCGCGTCGAGTGTCACCGCGTCCACCCCAGATCCAACGATGAGCGTTCCACCGCGCGTAGGCGTCACCGCCGGCGCCGCGGCCGCGGAAATGACAAGCGCGCCGGTCAGGGCAATGGCAGCCATCAGGGCCAGGACTCTTCGCACGCGATCTGATCCCTCCTTTGGAATTCGGGAGTGTCCTATCTCTTCAGTGTGGAGCGGGTGCTTCCTGCGTCTGCTCGTCGGCACCTTGAATTCTTATTCTAGATGAACCGCCGGACCGCGGCAAGTACTCCGGATGCCGCCAGCGTAACAACCACGCCGGCCAGCGTCACGCCCACCGCGATCGCAACCCATGCGCGCGGCCGGTTCATGCCCAGCAGCCACGCCAGCAGAGTCCCCGAGTAGGCGCCGGTGCCCGGGAGCGGCACCGCGACGAACAGCGCCAGGCCCAGGAGTTCGTATCGCTCGACGAGCCCGGCCCCCTTTGCCCTCACGCGTTCCACCGCCCGGCGGAAAGGAGCAAAGCGCGAGAACAGCCGGTCGTAGAACAACTCGAGCGCGAAGTACCCGGGGACGATGATGGCGCAGTTGGCCGCCACCGCGATCGCCATGGCCACCAGGGGATGCAGCCCCAGCGCGATCCCAAGCGGGATCGAGCCGCGCAACTCAATCCACGGAACGAGCGTGAGGGCCACCACCCCGAGCGCCTGCTCGAAAGCGCTCAGGCCTTCCAGCCAGTGCCTCACCTGAATGATGACGCCAGCGTGATTCACCCGCGGCGGCGCCCGCGGGCGCTGTACATGGCGGTATCCGCGCAGTGGACAAGCGCATCCGCGTCTGTACCGTCCTCTGGGGCCACGGCGATGCCCACGTCCAGCTCTATGTACAGCCGCTTGGTACCAACCAGGAAGGGGGTCTGGGACACGAGCGCCTCTAGACGCGCCACGGCGGCTTCGGCATTCCGGCGCGCGGTCCGGGGCATGACTATGGCGAACTCGTCTCCACCGTACCGGAAGACCAGGTCACCGGGGCGCACCGCGCCGTCCAGTAGCCGGGCGAACTGCTGGAGGACGATGTCGCCGGCCAGGTGGCCGTGGGCGTCGTTGATCGCCTTGAACCCGCCCAGGTCGAGCAGCAGCAGGCTGAACGGCGAGGCATCGCGGGCTTCACGCCTGAACTCCTCCTCCAGGCGGATCCGGAAGTGCCGCCGGTTGTACAGCCCGGTGAGCGGATCGGTGATGGACAGGCGCTCGACCGCAACAAGCGCCTCCTCGAGGCGGCGGTTCGTGTCCGCGTGGCGCTCGCTGGCCGCATGGGCCTCGTAGTTGCCCTTGAGCGCCACGCTCGCCAGCAGCCACGACGCGAACCCCAACAGCGCGCCTGCCTCACCGAACGAATCGAACAGGAGCACGATGACAATGGCTGCCAGTGCCATGCTTCCCGACAGCGCCGTGATGCGAAGGACGGATCTTGGGGTCATCGGCCACGCGCCACCCTGCTGCACCATCCGGCCGGAGACGGTGAACGCCGTGTTGGCCAGGGCGTGAATCCCGCCACCGAGAATGAACCAGGCCAGCATTCCCGTGGTCAAGCCCGCGGCTCCCAGCGGGGCGACCGAGGCCGCCAGCAGCAGGCTGCAGCCGACGTTTCCGAGGTCATACGCGGCACGCCAGACCGGCCGCCTCGAGTGAGTCCAGAAGACCGTCATCCCCAGCAGGTTCACTATCACGGCTGCCTCCCAGCCAAACAGGAACAGCACGGCAAGCGAGATGCCGCCCTGCGGATGGTACGTGACGCCCATGGGCAGTGGGAAGACGATTACCCCGGAGAGCAGGGACACGGTGCCGAAGAGCAGCCACACATCCCACGGAACATTGGGTAGGCGCAGCAGCGCTGCCGCCACCAGCGCCAGGCCGACTGTGCCGACCACGCCGGACAACCAGCGGAATCGCAGGGGGAAGTCCTGTGTGCTTGTGCTGTTCGCGGTCATGGGTCGCTCCATGGATGCTCCTCCACTACCCTCCGAACTCGTGGAAGAAGCGAATAGTCGCTTCAATCCCCTGCCTGAAGTTCACCAGGGCAAACTTCTCGTTAGGCGCGTGCAGGTTGTCGTCGGGCAGCCCGAACCCCATTAGGACCGCGGGGGCTTTCAAGGTCCTGTCGAAGGCGGAAACCGCCGGAATGCTGCCCCCGCTCCGCACATAGACCGGGGGCACGCCAAAGACCGCCTCCAGTGAGCGTGCCGCCGCGCGCACCGGCGGCGCGTCGGAAGACACCAGGACAGGCGGCGATGACGCGAGATGACGCACGTCCACGCGCACCCCGGGCGGCGCGTGACGGCGCACGAACCTCTCCAGCTGCTTGAAGACTCGCTCCGGGTTCTGGTCCGGAACCAAACGCATGCTCACCTTGGCCGTTGCGCAGGACGGGATCACCGTCTTCATGCCGGTTCCGGTGAACCCGCCGGCGATGCCGTGCACGTCAAGCGTCGGGCGGGCCCACAGACGCTCCAGAATGGGGTAGCCCTCCTCGCCCGGGGCCACGGCCGTTCCGATCTCGTTGCAGAACGCGGCCTCGTCGAATGGAAGCCGCGCCCAGGCAGACCGCTCGGCTTCTTCCGGCGGCCGGACCCTGCCATAGTATCCGGAAATCCGGATGCGACCCCGCCGGTCCTTCAGCGTGGCCAGGATCTGCACTAGCGCTCCGACGGCGTTGGGCGCCGCGCCTCCGTACTGGCCTGAGTGGAGGTCGGCGCCGGCCCCTTTGACCTCGATCTCGGTGTAGAGCATTCCGCGCAGCCCGGTGGTAAGCGTGGGCAACCCCGGCGCGAACAGCGCGCCGTCGCTGACCAGGGCGGCGTCGGCGGTCAGGGATCTACGGTGACGCGGAACATAGGCCGCAAGGGACGGGCTGCCGATCTCCTCCTCGCCCTCCAGCAAGAACTTCACGTTGACCGGGAGCGAGCCCACGGTGCGCAGGATCGCCTCCACGGCCTTGACGTGCGTGAACAACTGCCCCTTGTCGTCGGACGCGCCGCGCGCGTAGAGCGACCCCTGCTCGACCGTGGGCTCAAACGGCGGGGAGTTCCAGAGGCCCAACGGATCAGGCGGCTGCACGTCGAAGTGGCCGTAGCACAGAACCGTAGGCCGGCCGGGTGCGCCCAGCCAGTCGGCCCGCACGATGGGGTGTAGATCGGTGGGCTCGACGCGGCTGCGAAGTCCGATCCGCTCCAGGTGCCCGGCGATCCACGCCGCGGCTCGTGCGACGTCCGTGGCCCTCTCGGGCGCGGTGCTTACGCTGGGAATCCGAAGGAACTCGATCAGCTCGGAAAGAAAGCGGCCGTCTTGCTCGCGGGCATAGGCGACTGCCTGATCCATGGGCCAAATCATTCGACGGAGCCCGGTCCGGTCCTCCGGGCGGAGGGGCCCAGCCCGGCCTGCCCGCAGCCGCTGGGCAGTGCGGCCCAGCCCGGCCTACTCGAGCAGCCTCAATGCCGCTCCACCCAGGACCTTCGCGCCGATGACCAGCGCCTCCTCGTCGAAGTCGAACCGGGGATTATGGTGCGCGGCATCCAGGCCGCGATCGCGGTTGTGGGACCCGACCGCGAAGTAGCATCCAGGGGCGCGCTGGAGGAAGTAGGCGACGTCGTCGCTGCCGGTCGTTGGTCTCAGGTCCACGACGTGCTCGCCGGCGACGACCGTTGCGGCCACCTCCCGTACGATGGCGGTGACCGCCGGGTCGTTGACCGCCGGCGGGCACCCAAACCGGCTGGTCACCGTGGCCTCGCAGCGAACCGCCCTGGCCACCGCAGCCACCATCTCCTCGACGCGACGCAGAGTGCGCTCGCGGATCTCCCCGGTGAACGCCCTGACCGTCCCGCGCATCTCCACGCGATCGGGAATGATGTTGAACGCCGTGCCGGCGTGGATCGTGCCGACGGTCACCACGACCGCGTCGAGTGGGGCCGTCTCGCGGCTGACTATGGTCTGGAGGGCGGTGACCGCGTGGGCGGCGGCCACAATCGGATCAACCGCCTGGTGGGGAATGGCGCCGTGCCCGCCCCGACCCTCGACGGAGATCATGATCTCGTCCACCGAACCGAAGACCGGGCCTGGACTCAATGCCACGGTCCCGACCGGGAGGTCGTTCCATAGGTGGAGCCCCACGACTGCGTCCACTGGCGGGGCGTCCATCACACCCGCCTCGATCATCGGCAACGCGCCCGAGGTGATCTCCTCTGCGGGCTGGAAGGCGAAGACCAGCGTGCCTGCCATCTCAGCCCGGCGCCCGGACAGGATCTCAGCCAGGATCACCGCGATCGCGGTATGGCCGTCGTGCCCGCAGGCGTGCATGCAGCCCGGGATCCGGCTCCGGTACGGCACCTCGCTCGCCTCCTGAATGGGCAGGCCGTCCATGTCCGCGCGGACGAGAACGGTGCGCCCGGGCATGCCCCCACGCAGGATTCCGACTACGCCGGTTTGGGCCAGCCCGGTTCGGACCTCCAGTCCGGCGGCCCGCAGCCGGGCTTCCACGATCCCTGCGGTTCTTTCCTCCTGGAAGGCCAGCTCAGGATGGGCGTGCAGGTCGCGCCGCAGCGTTACCAGCCCCTCGCGGTGGGCTTCAATGTTATCGAACAAATGTTCGGTCATCGCATACCTCCCACACCCATGGTTCGCCCAGACCGCGGGAAGCCCTTCGCCACCACCGACGGCCGCACCCGCGGATTGTTCCCGCCTCTGGAGGAAGGCCTGCCTGGGCTGGGGAACCTCACACGAACGACGGTGCTTTCCGGCCTCACCAGGCCGCCGGGAGATGAGATGGCGCTGCTGCTCCGCGAAAGTGATGTGGGCCTGCTTCTCACCATGGACGATGTGATCGCCGCCGTCGAGGCCGGGTTTCGCTTCCTGGGAGATGGCACGGGCTCCAACCGCCCCCGCAGCAGGTCGGTGACGCCTTCGGGCACGCTGCACGTGATGCACGCGTCCGCGCCCGCCCTTGGCGTCACGGGCGTCAAGTCCTACGCCTCCACTCCGGCCGGATCGCGGTTCATCGCGGTGCTCTACAGGTTCGAGGACGGCGAGCCCGTGCTGATCGCTGAGGCCGACCGCCTGGGACAGATGCGGACCGGCGCGGCGAGCGGGGTAGCGACCAGGTACCTGGCCCGCGCCGGCGGTGGCACGCTCGGTATCATCGGAAGCGGGTGGCAGGCCCGCAGTCAGGTAGCGGCCGTGTCGCGTGTCCGGCCGGTGGCGCTGGTGAAAGTGTACAGCCGGTCGGAGGGGCGGCGGGAGGCGTTTGCGGCTGAAGTGACGGCGGAGCTGGGAGTCGAGGTAGTGGCCGTCGCGAGCGCGCAGGAAGCGGCGGAGGGCTCGGAGATAGTCGTTACAGCCACGTCCGCGAAGGAGCCGGTGCTCATGGGGGCCTGGCTGCGGCCCGGCGTTCACGTCAACGCCATCGGCTCCAACGCGGCGGCGCGACAGGAACTGGACGCGGAGGCCGTCCGCCGCAGCGATCTGATAGCCGTGGACTCCCTGGAGCAGGCGCGCATCGAGTGCGGCGATCTCATCACCCCTGCCGCGGCCGGGGAGGTGGTCTGGGAAAGGGTGACCGAGCTGGGAAGCATAGTGACCGGGGCCAGCCCCGGGAGGAGCCGGCAGGAACAGATTACGCTCTTCGAGTCCCAGGGCATTGCCATGGAAGACGTTGTGACGCTTGAGCTGCTGTACCGCCGGGCCGTCGAGGCCGGGGTGGGTGAGGAGATACCCCTCTCGACCATTCGGTCCAGGCCAGACCGCTAGGGTGACAGTTGAAATGGAGTTACAGTTGACAAAGGAGGAGAGCCGTGACCGTCCGCGTGACCGTTGCCGATCCTACAGCGCACCGCTGTGATGTGCTGGCCCTGGGGGTGTTTGGCGGGCCTGCGCGGCTCGAGGGCATCGCCGCAAAGGTGGACCACGCGCTCGGCGGCCTGCTGGCCCGCGTGCTCCACGAAGAGCAGTTCACCGCAGAGGCCGGCAAGGTGGTGTTCGTCCACACACACGGCCGTCTTCCGGCCGGACGCCTGGCAGTGGTGGGGCTGGGCGATCGTGACGCCTTCACGGTGGACCGGCTGCGGCTGGCCGCCGCGTCGGTGGCCCGGGCCACTTCCGGGCGCCGCCTGACGCGCCTGGCCTTTCCGCCCTTCCAGCACCGGAACTGGGAGCCGACCGCGGTCGCGGCTGCGCGGACCGAGGGCGCGCTGCTGGGAACCTACGCGTTCTCCAAGTACCGCAAGGAGAAGGGCCACACCGTCCACCTGGAGTTGCTGGCCGCCAACCGCGCAGAGGCCGCCGCGGTGGAAGCCGGGCGCCGGCGGGGACAGGTGGTGGCCGACGCGGTCAACTTCGCCCGCGACCTGGTCAACGAGCCCGCCAACATCCTCACCCCGGACGCGCTTGCAGCGCAGGCCCGCCGCGCCGCGAGGGGCACGAAGCTCAAGGTCCAGGTGTGGGGACCTTCGGATCTCAAGAAGCGGGGGATGGAGATGATAATGGCGGTGGGCGGGGCCAGCGCGCACACGCCTCGCTTGATCCTGCTGGAGTATGCCCCGACTAGGCCCAAGCGCACGGTGGCGCTGGCCGGCAAGGGCGTGACGTTTGACTCCGGCGGCCTCGATCTCAAGCCCGCCGAGAGCATGGCCACCATGAAGGGCGACATGGCCGGCGCCGCGGCCGTGCTCGCGGTCATGCGCGCCCTGCCCTTGCTCGCGCCGCAGGTGCGCGTAACCGCCGCGATCGCGGCCGTCGAGAACGCCGTCGGCAGCCGGGCGATTCGGCCGGGTGACGTCTTCCGAGGGCTCAACGGCACGACCGTCGAGATTACAAACACCGACGCCGAGGGCCGGCTGATCCTGGCCGACGCCGTGGCGCACCTGGCCGCGGGCGAACCGAGCGAGATCGTTGACCTGGCTACCCTCACCGGCGCGGCCAGCATTGCCCTGGGCCCGTACGCCGCTGCCCTGATGGGGACAGACCAGGCACTGATGGACCGCCTGATGGCGGCGGCCAGCAGGGCAGGAGAGCGGCTGGTCCAGCTGCCGCTCTACGAGGAGTATCGCCAGGCCATGCGCAGCGACGTGGCGGACATCAAGAACTCCGGCACCCGTCCGGGGGGCGCGCAGAAGGGCGCCATCTTCATCCGGGAGTTTGCAGGTCGCATACCCTGGGCCCACTTGGACATCGCGCCCGTGGCATACCTGGACAAGGAAGAGGGCACGACCGCCACCCAGCCCAAGGGTGCCTCGGGATACGGCGTCCGGACGCTGTTGGAGTATCTAACCGCGCGGGAATAGTACTATCGCGGGACTAAGCTGTCTGCGCCGGGGTCTCGGGGGCCGGGTGCAGATACCGATCGATCGCGGCGGCTGCCTGCTTGCCGTCGCGCATGGCCAGAATCACGGTCGCGCCGCCCCGTGCCAGATCGCCTCCCGCAAACACGCCGGGCCGGCTGGTCGCCTGGTCCTCGCCGGTGACCACGGTGCCCCACGAGCTTGTCTTCAATCCGGGCGTGGTGGACTGAATGATCGGATTGGGCATCTGGCCGATTGCCATTACGACCGTCTGCACCGGCACGATGAACTCCGACCCTGGAACGGGAATCGGCCTGCGGCGTCCTGAGGCGTCCGGCTCGCCAAGCTCCATCCGCTGGCATTCGATGCCGCACACGCAGTTGTTCGCATCGCCCAGGATGCGGGTCGGGGTGGTCAGCAGCATGAACTGCACGCCTTCTTCCTCGGCGTGATGGACCTCTTCCACGCGCGCCGGCATCTCGTCGCGCGACCGGCGGTAGATGAGGTAGGCGTCTTCGGCGCCCAACCGGAGGGCCGTGCGGACAGCGTCCATGGCCGTGTTCCCTCCGCCGATCACCGCGGCCTGCCTGCCAACCCTCACCGGCGTGTCGTACTCTGGGAAACGGTACGCCTTCATGAGGTTCACGCGGGAGAGGAACTCGTTGGCCGAATAGACGCCGACCAGGCTCTCGCCCGGGATGCCCATGAAGTATGGCGTTCCGGCGCCAGTGGCAAGGTATACGGCCTTGAAGCCCCACTCGCCCATCAACTCGTCAATCGTGGCCGTTCTGCCCACGACGAAGTTCGTGACGATCTCCACCCCGAGCGACCGCACGCGATCGATCTCCAGATCCAGGATGTCGCGCGGAAGGCGGAACTCGGGGATCCCGTACCTGAGCACGCCGCCGGGCGCGTGCAGTGCCTCGAAGATCGTTACGCGGTAGCCCATCCTGGCGAGCTCGGCGGCGCAGGTCAGGCCCGAAGGACCCGAGCCGACTATCGCCACCTTCTCCTCGCGCAGGTCCGGCATCGGGGGATCGGTAAAGAGGTTGTGCTGGAGCTCGTAATCGGCGGCGAACCGCTCCAGTTTCCCAATCGCCAACGGCGTGTACTTCTTCCCGAGCACGCAGAGCTGCTCGCACTGTGACTCCTGCGGACAAACCCGTCCGCAGATCCCCGGCAGGTAGTTGGCTTCGCGGATCTTGTTGATCGCGCCGGCGTAGTCTCGTTGCACCACCAGGTCAACGAATCCCCGGATGTCAATGCTAACCGGGCAACCCTTGACGCAGACGGGATCCTTGCACTCCAGGCACCGCGAGGCCTCGAGGAGCGCGGCGGTCTCGTCAATCCCCAGGCACACCTCGAGGAAGTTGCCGCGGCGCTCTTCCGGCGACTGCTCTGCCGGGCGCTGGCGCGGGATCTTCAGTCGCTCCGCGGGCTTGAGGGGATTGGCGCCCTTCATCGCGAGCGCTCGCCGGAGGCGGCTGCGAGCTTGCAGGAGCACCGTTCGTCGGCAATCCGCTCCATGTCCAGGTAGGATCGGTTTCGAGCGATCAGTTCGTCGAAGTCCACGCCGGCGGCTTCGAACTCGGGGCCGTCCACGCACGCGAACTTCGTCCTGCCGTCAATCGTCACGCGACAGCCGCCGCACATGCCGGTCCCGTCAATCATGATCGTGTTCAGGCTGACGATGGTCTTGACTCCGCGCTTCGCCGCAAGGTCGGCGACGGCCCTCATCATGACCAGCGGGCCGATGGCGTAGACGACCGCTATTTCCGGGTGCTCGTCCAGGAGTGACGTAAGGGCGTCCGTGACGAGCCCCTTGCGGCCGTAGGAGCCGTCGTCCGTGGTGACGGCCAGGGTGGCCGAGCACTCACGCATCTCCTGCTCGAGGACAATAAGATCCCGCGTCCGCGCGCCGACGATCGCGTGCACGGTGTTCCCCGCGTCGCGCAGGGCGCACGCGATTGGGAAGAGCTCGGCGGTGCCCACCCCTCCGCCCACGCAGGCGACCGCGCCGTGGCGTTCGACCGGCGTGGGGTTACCCAGCGGGCCGACGACGTCACTCAGCGCCTCTCCGACCTGCATGGCGCACAGCGCCTTAGTCGTCTTCCCGACCGCCTGAACGATCAGGGTAATGGACCCCTCGATGGGGTCGGACTCCACAACCGTAAGGGGAATGCGTTCGCCGGTCTCATCAAGGCGGACGATCACGAAGTTGCCGGCCTTGTGCTTGCGGGCGACAAAGGGCGCCCGGATGCGAAACCTCGCTATCGAAGGTGCCAGCGTCCACTTGCCTAGAATCGGGAAGCGGCTTTCCAGGGTATCATCCATGCGTCCGCACACCGCTCCAAGCATAGGAAAGGACAGGGAGACGGCGTATCAGGCCGCGACCTGATGTTCGACTAGGGCATAAGGCGCAGCCTTGCCGTCCGGGGGCGCCCGGCCGTGGAGGCAGGGCTATGCGAGAACCCAGACCTCCTGCTCCACCGGAAGCGCTGCGTGCGTGATGGTCACGGTCGCGCCCACCCGCTTCACATCTGCCTTGCCCTGGAGGAAGTCGTCGAGCCTACGGATAGGCCACGAATCATTGACCGCGGTTTTGTAGTGCATCGGGATTACCACGCGCGGCTTCAGTTGGGCGATGACCTGGTCGGCCTGAGCAGGACCGATCGTGAAGTGCCCGCCGACCGGAATCATCAGGACGTCCACCTGGCCGATCGCGCTCACCTGCTGTGGTGTCAGCACATGCCCCAGGTCACCCAGGTGCGCAATGCGCAGACCCTCCACCTCAATGACTGCGACCGCATTCTTTCCGCGCGCGCGTCCCTGCTCGGTATCGTGGTAGGTGGGCACCCCGGTAATGTGCACCGGCCCGACGCGCGCGTCGAGCGCGGCCCAGGTCCTACCCTCATCGGCCAGGCCGCGGAGTACCCTGGGGCGACCCCGGATCAGTTCAACGCTGCCATGGTCGGAGTGCTCGTGACTGGTGACAACGGCGTCCGGCTCCACGTCCGGCCTGGGATAGCCGACGTCGTCGTTGAACGGGTCAATGACGATTGTGGTGCCCCCGGCGGTCAGGCCAAACATCGCGTGCCCGTAGAAACGAATCTCCACGGTCCTCCACCTCCATTCGCGGTGTCCGCGGCGTCACCGAAGCGTTTCATCCCTGGCGTCCTCATTCCTTCTCTCGTGCTACAATGTGCGCCGTGAGGCGCACCTACCGGACCCCAGACGAGACCCGGGCGCTGATGGCGGTCGCCCGCGGAGAAGCGCCCCCGGACCTTCTCGTCACCGGAGGCCGCGTGCTCAACGTCTACTCGGGTGAAGTCCTGCCGGGCACGGTGGCGGTGGCCGCCGGACGCATCGCCTATGTGGGTGAGCGTCCACTCGAAGCCGGGCCCTCAACGGTAATGGTAGAAGCCCGAGGTAGGGTCGTCGCGCCGGGGTACATTGACCCGCACGGGCATCCCCAGGCAATGTACACCCCGGATGAACTCGCGCGCGCGGTGCTCCCACGGGGCACCACGGCCATCGTGGCCGACACCCTGATGCTGCTGAACCTGACCGTACCGGATGCGACCCTCCCTGCGCTGGCCGCGCTGGCTGCGCTGCCTCTCAGGTATTTCTGGTTCCTCCGGCTGCACGGCCAGGCGCACAGCCCGCACGACCCCACAACCCTCAGCGAAGAGCGGCTGGAAGCGCTGCTGGTGCTCGATGACGTCCGAACCCTGGGTGAGATCACCCGGTGGACGCAGGTGTACGCGGGTGAGGCAGGGCTGTTGGAGCGGATTACGCGCGGGGTCGCAGCCGGGCACCGCGTCGAAGGACACGCGCCGGGCGTCTCCGCCGACCGGATGCAGGTGCTGGTCGCCGCGGGGTTTTCGTCCGACCACGAAGCCATCACCGCGGAGCAGGCCCTGGCGCGGCTGCGCGCAGGGCTCTACGTCATGCTGCGCCACGGATCGCTGCGCCCGGACCTGCCGGCGCTGGCGCCGGTGGTCACCGGCAGCCGTGGCTTCTCCGGCCGGATCATGCTGACGCCCGATGGTCCCAACGCCACCTTCGTTCACGGTAAGGGATACATGGACCACCTGCTGGATGTGGCCCTGCGCCTTGGCGTGGACCCCCTGGCCGCCTACCAGATGGTAACCGTCAACCCTGCGACCTACTTTGGGCTGGACGAGGAGATGGGCGGCCTTGCGCCGGGTCGGCGTGCCGACATCGTCGTGCTCGAGGGCCTCAATCATCCCATGCCGCAGGCCGTGATCGCTGCGGGGAAAGTGGTGGCACGGGACGGCCGTCTGGTAGCGGACCTCCCGGCGATGCCGTGGGACCGATGGCTGCGGCCGTACACTCCGGGGGACTGGCGACCCGACGCATCATTCTTCTCCCTGGACGGGCTGCCGTCGCCGTCTCCGGCGATGCACTTCGAGAACACGGTCATCGCACGCCGCCGCGACATCGCAATCGGGAAGGAGCTGCCTGAGGGCGTGCTTCGCATGGTCCTGCTCGATAGCGCGGGCCGGTGGCGGTGCCGCGCCCTGCTGTCCGGGTTTGCGGAGAGCATCGGTGGCCTGGCGAGCACCTATACCAGCGGCGCCGGGATGTACGTGTTGGGCCGCGACCCCGGGGATATGGCCGTGGCCGCGTCGCGTGCCCTGGATCTGGGCGGCGGCGTGGTTCTGGCCGAGGGAGGAGCCGTGGTCTTCGAGCTGCCCCTCCCGCTGGGAGGAATGATGTCGCCGCGCCCCATGGGAGAGGTGGCCGCTGATCTGGAGGCGCTCACCGCCCTGCTGCGCGCGCGCGGTTATGCCCACCACGACCTGGCCTACAGTTTGCTGTTCTTCGGGTTTGACTCGCTGCCGTACGTCCGGCTGACGTACCAGGGCCTGTGGGATGTCGTCGGTGATCGTGTGCTGCTGTCCAGAGAGGATCTGGTGCCGGGGGACAGAGTTGAACTGCCGACGCGCGGCTCTTCAGGCCGCCGCTCTACCACCTGAGCTACCCCGGCACCCGCGCTTTGTAGTCTAGCAACCGGCCGGGGCCGGGTCAACGCCGATTCTGGAAGGAGGTCGCGGAAATGTCGTCTGACCACATCACCATCGTTGGGGCCGGCGCGATAGGGGGAACGATCGGCGCCTACCTGGTGCGTGCCGGCCACGGGGTGACGTTTGTGGACGCCGTCGAGGAGCACGTGCGCGCGATCAACGACCGCGGATTGACCATCGAGGGCAGCGGCGAGACGTTCACCGTGAGGGCGCCGGCTGTGACTCCGCAGGAGATCCGCGACCCGTTGGGCACGGTGTTCCTGGCAGTGAAGACCATGCACACCGACCCGGCCACGGCGCAGCTGGCCCCCTACCTGGCAGCGAACGGTGTGGTTGTCTCGATGCAGAACGGCTTCAACGAGGAACGGATCGCGGCGATCGTCGGACGTGAGAGGACGATCGGGGCCTTCGTGAACTTCGGCGCCGACTACCTCGAGCCGGGCCGCATCCTGTACGGCGGTTCGGGCGCACTCTATGTCGGCGAGCTCGACGGCTCCGAGAGCGGCCGCCTGGGGCGATTGGTCAAGGTCCTGCTTGACTTCATGCCAAACGCTCAGGCCACTTCCAACATCTGGGGTTATCTGTGGGGCAAGCATGCCTACGGAGCGATGCTGAAGACCACGGCGCTCGTGGACGCTCCGATCGCGGACGTGCTTTCCGATTCCACCGCGCGGCCGGTCCTTGGCAACGTGGCCGCCGAGGTCCTGGCAGTGGCCGCGGCCGAAGGCGTGCGGCCGGAAGGCTTCGACGGGTTCGACCCGCCGGCCTTTGCCTTTCCCCCGCGGCGTGATGCCGGCAGAGTCGAGGCCAGCCTCGATGCCCTGGTGGCGTTCAACAGGAAGTCGTTGAAGGCGAAGAGCGGCATCTGGCGCGACCTGGCGGTCCGCAAACGCAAGACCGAGGTGGAATCAATGGTGAGCGAGCTGCGCGCCCGCGCGCTCCGGCACGGTCTGCCGATCCCCCTGGTGGAGGCGTTGGGCGGGATGATCCTTGAGATCGAATCCGGCGCGCGCCAGATGTCGTGGGACAACATCGCGGCCCTGGCTGCGATCAGCGCGCGGGCCTACGGATCGGAGGGCGTCCATGCGTAGCAGCGGCGGGCTGGCGGGCAAGGTCTCGGTGGTGAGCGGGACGGCGCACGGCATAGGCGCGGCGATCGCCGAAGCGCTGGCGCGGGCCGGTGCCAAGGTGTGGGCGTGCGACGTCCTGGAGGAGCCGCTTGAAGAGACCGTGCGCCGGTGTCGCGATGCGGGCAGCGTTGCCGTCGGCCGGTTTGTTGATGTCAGCCGGCCGGACGCGGTGCGCGCCCTTGTCACCGAGATCACCGCGCAAGACGGCGGCGCAGACATTCTGGTGCACTCCGCCGGGGGCGTGCTCGGGCAGGTGGCGCAACCGGTGGAAGAGGTCTCGGAAGACGACTGGCGCGCGATCGTCGCGGTCAACCTGGAGGCCGCGTTCCTGCTGGTGCGCGAGTTGGCCCCGGGGATGAAGGCGCGGGGATGGGGGCGGATAGTCACCATCTCCTCAGGAGCGGGCCGGAGCTACAGCCAGACCGGGATCCAGGCCTACGCCAGCGCCAAGGCCGGCCTGATCGGATTCACCCGGCAGATCGCCCGCGAGCTGGGACAGTTCGGTATCACCGCGAACTCGGTGGCCCCGGGGTTCGTGCTCTCGAACCCTTCCTCCCAGCGCCAGTGGGACGCGCTGGGCGCGGAGGGGCAGAAGGCGTTCTTCAATGCCCTGGCGATCAAGCGCCTGGGCACGCCGGAGGAGATCGCGCACGCCGTGCTCTTCTTCGCCTCGGAGGGAGCAGGATACGTAACTGGACAGACGCTGAGCGTGGACGGTGGACGTTGGATGTTGGGCTAGGGATGCTGGTGTGAGGAGGCGCGTGATGGCAGGAGGCGGCAAGGGGGCAGCCCCTTACGATCAAGTGAGCGCGAAGAGGTTGATGGCCGATGTCGAGGCCCTGGCCCGGTGGGTCCGACTGTCCGGGACGCCGGAGGAGATGGAATCCTTCGACTGTGTACGGCGCCGGCTGCGCGCAGCCGGGTGCTCCACGCGCCTGATCCTGCACGACTCCCTAGTCAGCCTGCCGGGTGAGGCCTCGCTGGTGATCATCCCAGACCGCGGCCCGCGCGCGTCAATGGCCTGTGTGACACACTCTTTCGCGGCGGGCACAGGGCCGGGAGGCGTCGAGGCCCTGGCCGTGTACGCGAGCAGCGGGCGATCCGCCGAACTGGCCGCGGCCCGTGTGGCGGGAAGGATCGCATTGATTGACGGGCTGGCCACCCCTGATCGGGTGCACGCCGCGGAGAGGGCCGGTGCCGCCGGGCTGATCTTCCTCAACCGCGACCCACTCGTCCACGAGATGATCGTCTCCCCGGTCTGGGGAAGCCCCACGCCCGAGGGGGCGCGCAAACTGCCATGCGTGCCGGTGGTCTCGGTGGCGCAAACCGAGGGAGACATCCTGCGCAAAGCCGTCGTAGCCGGAGAGATGCGCGCGCGCATCACCGCTGAGGTGGACACACGCTGGCGCAAGATCCCCCTGCTGACCGCCGACCTGCCCGGCGAGGTCGAGGATACGTTCGTGCTGCTGGCCGGACACCTGGACTCCTGGCACCGCGGCGCGATGGACAACGGCACGGCCAACGCAACGATGATCGAGGTCGCCCGGGTGCTGGCGGCTGTGCGACGCTACCGGGGAGTGCGCCTGGCGTTCTGGTCCGGGCACTCGCACGGCCGCTACTCGGGATCCACCTGGTATGCGGACCATCACTGGCAAGAACTGGACGAACGGTGCGTCGTGCACGTTAACGTGGACTCGGTCGGCGGCCGGGGCGCGGTCATAAACCCCCACGCCTATGCGATGCCCGAGACCAGCAGGGTAGCCGACCGTGTCATATCGGAGGTGACCGGCGGCCGGTTCCAGGGAGGGCGCGTCGGTCGCGCCGGGGATCAGTCGTTCCTCGGTGTGGGCATTCCCTCGCTGCTCATGAGCCTGTCCGAGCAGCCCGCGGGCTCTGCCAATGCCAGTGAGGACTTCAACATCCGCACCGGGGGCGTGACAGGAGGCCTGGGCTGGTGGTGGCACACCACCGAGGACCTGCCCGACAAGATCGCCCCGGATGCGCTCGATCGTGACTGCAGGATCTACCTGGGCATCGTACACGCGTTCTGTACAGAGCCGGTCCTTCCGCTGGACTACCAGGCCACTGCGCGCGCCTGGCTCAAGAAGCTTCGCTCGCTCCGGCAGGGCGCGGGTCGGCGGGTGGATCTGCGGCCGGCGATCGCCGAGGCGCAGCGCCTGGTAGAAGCCACCGAGGCCCTCGGCCGGCTTGCGAGCGCCTTGCGTGCCTCGCCACGGAAGCCGGCGGTGCGCGCGCTGAACAACTGCCTGATGGCGCTTGGACGCGTGCTGATTCCCGTGGACTACACCAGGAACGGCCGTTTCGATCACGACGCGGCGCTCGAACAGCACGACACGCCGCTGCTGGACGCGGTCCGCGCGCTAGCGGCGGCCGCGCCCGAAGAGGCCTGCCAACTCGAGGTACGTGCGGTGCGCGACCTGAACGCCGTCCGGTTCGCGCTGTCCCTGGCCGCGGAGGTGGCAGAGGCGACCGCGCGCGAGGCGCGAGCAGGGATTAGGCGCCGATAGCCAGGAGCGGATCGCCGGGGTTGGTTGCCGGCGTTGTCACCAGGAAGAGGACAGAACCATCCCCTGGGCTGTTCACCAGGGCGAGGCGCAGGCCAAACCAGTCGCGGACCTCGCCGAGCACCTCTCCTTCAACCACCCGGTCGCCCACGGCCACGCGGGGATAGAAGAGACCGGCGTGGTCCGAGCGCAGCCACAGGAACCGCTTGACGTGCACCGGCCGGGCCGGCGGCTCCGCAACCCCAGGGGTGATACCCAGCATGCAAAGCACGTTCGTGATCCCGCGCAGGTGGATCGCGACCATGGACTCGTCGAGAATGCCCTGCCCGCCGGCTTCCGGAAGGATGGCTGGTATCCCGGCCACGGATGCGGCCTCGAACGCGGAACCCGCCACCGAGCCCTCGATGATGTGGGAGATGCCGAAGGCCTCGGCCATTGCGCATGAGCGCGCAACGACCTCGGGGTCTGCACCGCCGAAGTAGATGGTGAACGGCAACAGCGCCTCGTTGAGATCGCCGCCGTGCAGGTCTATGTACGCATCGGCGCCGCTGATCGCGGAGGCAAGGAGCGTGTGGGCCATGCGCTCCGAGGGTGTGCCCTCCGGCGAGCCAGGGAACACCCGGTTCAGGTTCCTGCCGTCCAGCGGGCAGACATAGATTGACCTGGCGGCGAAAGCAGGAGTGTTCACCACCGGCACGACGATAACCGTTCCCGACAGCACCAGAGGATCCAGGCCACCGATCGTGCGTATGGCCGCCTCTATGCCGACGTATTCGGCGCCATGTACGCCTGCGGTGATGCACACGCGCGGCCCGGGTGTGCGCCCCTGGATCACCGCCACGGGCATGCTCACCCCGGTGCCCGGGACCTCCAGCGCGCCAAACCCCTTCTCACCGGAACCGGCCGATGCAGTGCCCACGACCAAGTTGGCGTTCATGGCTCCTCCAGGAGACATCCGGTACCTCTACGTCCTGAGCTTTGGGTCCAGCGCGTCGCGGAGCCCGTCGCCGAGGAGGTTAAACCCCAGCACCGCGAACGCGATTGCCAGCCCCGGGAACGTGGCGATATGAGGCGCTATCACAAGGTAGTCGCGACCGGTGCTGACCATCAACCCCCACGAAGGCGTAGGCGGTTGGATTCCCAGCCCCAGAAAGGAGAGCGCGGCTTCGAGCAGGATCGCGCTGGCCATGTAGAGGGCCGAGTACACTACCACAACCGAGATGCAGTTGGGCAGGACGTGCCGCACGACGATGCGGAAGGTGCTGGCGCCTATCGCGCGGGCCGCCTGCACGTACTCCTGTTCCTTTACGGATATCACGGACCCGCGGACCACGCGCGCAAAAGCGGGTGTGGCCCAGATGCCCACTGCCAGGATCGTGTTCGCCAGGCCGGGCCCCAGGGCACTCACGATGGCAATCGCCAGCAGCAGGTAGGGAAACGCGAGCAGCACGTCCATGGCGCGCATGATCACCTCATCCACGCCGCCGCCTAGATAGCCCGCCGCGGTGCCGAGCGCGATCCCCAACAGCAGCGCTATCAGCACCGAGACAAGCCCCACCACCAACGCGACGCGGCTGCCGTAGATCAGGCGGCTGGCGATGTCGCGGCCAAACTCGTCGGCGCCCAACTTGTACTTGGCGCCCGGAGCCATCCGCTTGTCGTCGAGCGTCTGCCGGGCAGGGTCGGCCGGGGCAAGCACCGGGGATAGAATCGCCAACACCATCAGGAACCCGACGATCACCAGACCCATAAGCGCCAGCCGGTTCCGGCGGAATCGCTTCCACATGGCCGCCCCGGCCGAGACGTGAGGTGTGTCGTGCACCGCCGCTTTCATTGGTAGGTGATCCGGGGATCCAGGTAGGCGTACGAGAGATCCACCAGGAGGTTGATCACTACGAACGTGACCGCCAGGACCAGCACGCCGCCCTGCAGGAGGACGTAGTCGCGCGCGAAGATCGCGCGCACGAGCATGCGCCCAATGCCCGGCCATGCGAAGACCGTCTCGGTAAGCACCGCACCTCCGAGCAACTGGCCGGTCTGCAGGCCCAGGATGGTCACGACCGGGATCAGCGCGTTGCGCAGCGCGTGGCGGACCATCACGCCGCGCGTAGCCACGCCTTTCGCCTGGGCGGTCCGAATGAAATCCTCCCGCAGGACCTCCAGCATCGTCGAGCGCGTCATGCGCGCCAGCATCGCAATGCTGGGCGTGGCCAGGGTCACGGCCGGCAGGATGAGGTGGTACCACGAGCCCCGGCCGCCTGCAGGGAGCCATCCCAGCCAGAGACTGAACACCACGACCAGCATGATCCCGGTCCAGAAAATCGGCATCGAGAGACCTGCCAGCGAGACGACGCGGACCAGGTTGTCGAGCAGCGAGTAGGGCCGGCGGGCCGACAGCATTCCGACCGGTATGCCAATCGCGACGGCGAGCGTCATCGCTGCAAGGCCTAACTGCACGGTCGCGGGCCAGACATCGGCGATCTCGGTGTTCACCTGGCGGCCTTCCCGGACCGAGCGGCCCAGATCTCCGCGCAGCAGGCGGGCGATGTATCGAACGTACCTGACCGGAAGCGGTTGATCCAGGTCGAGGGAGGCCCGCAGCTTCGCGACCATCTCGGGGGTCGCGCCTTGACCGAGCATCAGGGCCGCCGGGTCGCCGGGAATCAGGTCTATCGTCACCATGATGAGGAGGATGACCCCCAGTAGCACAGGGATCATCGCCAGGAGGCGGCGGGCGACGAATCGCATCATGTCAGGTCAGGATCAGGCGGCAGTTGCGCGGTGCAGGGCGGGAGGGGCTGGGCATCCCAACCCCTCCGCCCCACGGCGAACCGAGCCTACTTCTGAATCCACACGTATTGAAAGCCCTGATTGTACTCGATCGGGTGTGGCACGAAATCCTTCACGTGGGAGCGCATCAACGCGATCTCCTTCGTCACGTAGAAGGGCACAAACATGATGTCACGCGCGATCATGTCCTGCGCACGCCCGTAGAGTTCCTCACGCTCGCGCGGGCTGAGATTGACGCGCGCTTGGTCCACGAGTTTGTCGAACTCGGCGTTGAAGTACCGCCAGGTGTTCCAGCCGCGCGGCGGGACCTGGTCGGATCGGAACATGGGCAGCAGGGTGTAGTCGGCGTCGGCGGTCGTGGTCACCCATCCCAGCACGAACATGTGGGCGTCCAGGACTGCAGCCCGCACCATCGTGAACACGGTGGCCCACTCCAGGAAGCTGATATCCAGCCGCACCCCGATCTCGCGGAGCTGCGCCTGGTAGGCCTCGGCGATCTCGGCGTCCTTGAAGTACCTGCCTCGCGCCGTAATGAGGGTCAGCGTCAGCGGGATGCCGTCGCGCTGCATGATCCCGTCGGGCCCGGGGCGGAACCCTGCTTCCTGGATCAGCGCCCGGGCGCGCGCCGGGTCGTGGGGGTAGAGCGTGTCGAGGCCCAGCGACTTGTAACCGAACACCCCGGGAGCCAGGATGCCGTCGGACGGACCTGCTGCACCCTCCAGGATGTTCTGCAGAATCGCCTTCCGGTTGGATGCCATCACCAGCGCGCGGCGCACGCGAACATCGGAGAGCGGGGACCGGGTGAGGTTCATCCCGATGAAGACCACGCGCAGTCCGGTGGCCTGGGCCAGCGTGTAACCCGGATCGCGCGCGAACGTGGCGAGCTGCGCCGGCGCCGGCACAAGCACCATGTCCACCTCGCCGGTGCGCAGCGCGATCATCCGGGCCGACTCCTCGGGAATCACCCGGAAGACGATGCGGTCGAGGTGCGCCTTCGGGCCCCAGTATTCGTCGTTGCGAACCACGGTGATCCGGTCGTTCGTGCGCCACTCCTCGAACTTGAACGGGCCCGTACCCACGGGCCGCCGGCTAAAATCGGCGCCCAGACGCCCGACCGCGGTGGGGCTTACTATGCCGGCGAAGACCATGGCGGCGCTGCGGAGCAGCGGGGCGTAGGGCTCGGTCGTGACCAGGTCTGCCGTGAAGTCGTCCACAATCTCGACACCCTTGATCGGGCCGGCCAGGCTGGCCCACCGTGAGATGCTGCGCGGATCGAACGCCCGATCGAAGGTGAACTTCACGGCTGCCGCGTTGAATGGGGTCCCGTCGTGGAACTTCACATCGCGCCGCAGCGTGAACCGGATGCGCGTGGGCGACATTGCCTGCCACGCCGTTGCCAGGCTGGGCCGGATCCTCATGTCCGGACCCATGGTGACCAGCGGCTCCAGGATCATCTGGTAGATCCAGGCGCCGGGTGCCGTGGTCTCGAAGTGCGGATCCAGCGAGACGGCATCCACCGGCCGACCGATGGTGAGCGTGCCACCCCGAACAGGCGCTGCCGGCCCTGAACTAACCGGTGCCGCTGCCAGCACAAAGGCCAGGGCTGACGCCAGCAGGCCTAAACGAGCGCGTGTCATTCCTATCCCTCCTTTGCGGCGCGTGCTGTGCATTCCACCCGCCGCGTTTCGCCTGTGATTCGCCGCAACCGGCGCGATACCTTCGCTGCTCCTGACGGGGGGACACGTCGTGCCGGCGGTTGTGGGCAACGAGTTCGGGCGCCCGCCAGCCGGAGGAAGAGGCAATGTGCCAGGAGTCGTGCGGCGCCGCTACGGGTTCGTCGTATGGACCGCCGCACAGGGCGGCACACCGGCTCCCGATCTCAAGACCTTCTACCCTTTCTTGCCCGTACCTGCCGGACTAGGGCAGCTTCTTCAGGAGCTCCGCGAACTCTGGCAGCGGGAACGCCTTGAGCGTCGTCGTCCTGACGTAGCCAGCGACTCCCAGACCTATGAGCTGCAGCATCGCTACTTCGTCGCTGGGACCCTCCGCGATGACCACGTAGTCGTACTCCCCCATCGTTGAGTAGAACCCCTTCATCTTCCCCCCGGCTGCCTCGAGGGACTTGGAGGCTGCCTCGATCCGTGAGGGGGCGTCTTTGATGTTCTTGACGCCCTGCTCCGTCAGGTTCATCAAGATGACGTACGTAGGCATCTTGTCACCTCCCTGGATCCATTCAGCCGGTGTGCCGTCCTGCACGAGATCTGGGGTCTCTGGCTTTCCTGCTCCGCACCCCCTCCCCGATTACACGGACATCAGGCAAGTGTTCCGCGGGCGAGACCCTCCGTGTCAACATGAGGTGAGACAACTTCCCCGCCGAAATTACTGACCCACGAGGGCGAGGAAGGAGAGCCTTACGATGGCGATCAGTCTACCGAGGCCGCGTCCGCAGGTTCATCCTGAGACC